>PVMP01000111.1_pt1:17500-151536 | contig 151536 bp, 170 predicted proteins | sample 1853391 | NCBI WGS metagenome assembly PVMP01 (sample SAMN08533512, study PRJNA380276) | Human gut metagenome, whole genome shotgun sequencing project. | isolation source: participant 2, synthetic long reads | host: Homo sapiens | collected 2017
GAGACGGCCTGGGAGGATAGGAAGCCGCTGATTAACGAAAAGAAAAAGGTCTACCTAAAGGTAGGCCTTTTTCTTTTAGCTAGTCTTCGACTAGCTAACCCTACTAGAGTCGTCTCTAGCCAAGGTTGTAGAGGTTGTATCTATGTACGTGTCCATGTAAGACGGCACTGGGAAAAGCAGGGCAGTAGAAGATGGAGGAGTGAAACGACGACAGATTCACTGCATCGCTTTCTTCCGAACGTAAGATTTACCGAACTGCGGAGCAGAGAAGGGAAATCCACAGTGAGGAAGCAAGTAGGGCAACCGAAGAGGACTTAGAACTAAGCGACGCAAATGACCCATATGAGTGCTTCCGAACGTAAGATTTACCGAGCTGCGAAGCAGAGAAGGGAAATCCACAGTGAGGATTGATAGGAAGCCGCGGCTAGTGGTAGTATCCAACTCTATCCATACGGTAACGCGGCACAACGTGCCAATGTTACCGAACCGTAAAGCCGCTGTATAACTTTAAATATATGTAAATAACGATCCCTATACTCTTGATCTCCAAGTTTATAGGGCTTTTTTATGTCTATTTTTGCATATTACTAATAAATATTTTCATTCATAGATTAATATGAATATCTTGTGAGGGATTTTCTTGATAATACTAGGTATGTGTGATATTCTCATTATATGCTTAAGTGGATTGGAGTGATTAGTTTATATGTATAAATATGGCAAGAGCTGTATTAAAAAAATATTATGTTTTCTCGCAATATGTATTGCAATTTTAGCTATCTCTTTTGGCGTTATGTGGGGACTGTCTACTGATTATAAGATTTATGGTGTCCCTGTACTAAACTATCATCAAGTGAATGATGAAAAGCATTCTGCTTTGACGCTTCATGTTGATCAGTTTAGAGAACAGATGGAATATCTACATAATCAGGGATATAACACGATTACGTTGGCTCAATTATATGATTATTTAGAAAATGGTACTGAATTACCCAATAAGCCAATTGTTATCACCTTTGATGATGGCTATGTAGATAACTATAAAAATGTATTGCCTATATTAAAAGAATACAATATGAAAGCTACCTTGTTTATGATTAGTGATGCAGCCAATATACCTGGCTTTGTTTCTACAGAACAAATGCACCAAATGGAAGCGGGTGGATTTGATATTCAAGGCCATACAAATCATCATAAAATCTTAACAAAAATTGACCCTACCGAATTACCAGATGCTCTTCTTGGAGGGAAGACTTCTTTGGAGGGGATTTTGGGTGAGCCTATTGAGTATCTAGCCTATCCTGGTGGATTTAACGATATGCTCGTGCAATATGTAACTAAACAGTCTGGTTACAAAATGGCTTTCACAGTACAACCAGGTACAGTACAGCCAGGCGATAATTTATATGCCTTAAATCGATTGGCTATATTCCAAGGTGACACACCGTACTTATCGTTCTGGTTACGCCTACATTGTGCACCATTCATTCACTATACATGGTCATTACGTGATTTTTTACGCGATAATGGATGGCCTACATTAGCATCTATTATTCCGTTATTCTAGGAGGAACTATGTCTTACGAAGTATTAGCAAGACCTTTACGCGTTGCTATTTTAACAGTTTCTGATACGCGTACCTTTGAAACTGATAAAGGCGGTAATAAAGTACAAGAATTTTTAGAACAAGCAGACCATATTGTGGCAGATCGTAAAATTGTTATTGATGATTACGATGAAATTAGAAATGCAATGATCCCATGGTGTAATGATGAATCTATTGATGTTATCATCTCTACAGGTGGTACGGGAATTGCTAAGCGCGATGTAACTATTGAAGCAGCTAATAGTCTCTATGAGAAACATATCCCTGGTTTCGGGGAAATCTTTAGATATTTGTCCTATACAGAAGATATTGGGACTAAGGCAATGGCTTCTCGTGCAGAAGCTGGGGTGAACAATAATACGTTAATGTTCTCTGTTCCTGGCTCTGTAGGTGCAGTTACTTTGGCGATGAGTAAACTCATCATTCCTGAAATGGCACATCTGGTACGAGAAATTACAAAATAATCTATAAAGACTGCTCATTTATGGGCAGTCTTTTTTGATAATATAAATCAAAAAGTGATTTTATGGATATAAAAATATTCAGGTATAATCTAATTTATAGGCTTAAAATTTATATATGCTAATTCTCAATATATAAAACAATACCATTGCAGTATTGTTTTATTTCGATTATACTAGATTTAGTAATACGTTTGTCCGAGTGCACGAGAAAGGAGACCTTATGAAGTTAAATCAGGCCACGGATTATGCATTTCGCATGGTCTTACATATGGCGCTCTTACCTTCGGGAACGAAGCTAACGGGTTCTGTATTGGCTGAGCAAGAATTGATTCCAGAACGATTTTTGCTCAAGATTATGCGTAGTCTCATTGCAGCTGGGATTATGAAATCCTTTCGTGGTGTAGATGGTGGGTTTGCCCTCAATCGAGACCCTCAAGAGATTTCATTGCTCGATGTAATTAGAGCGGTAGAAGGGGATGCGTATTTACAACGGTGTTTATATGATGTAGGTTCTTGCTCTAAGTCTTGTATGGGACATTGTGCTATCAATGAAGCGATGGGAACAATTCAGGACCAATTAATCAGTCAGTTGGAGATGGTTAACTTTAAAACTCTTGCCCAACGTGAACAGTTGATTGAGTCTGAAGCGTTGCCATATTCACAAGCGCAATGATACAAGGTTTTTAGTGAAAGCTCATCAAGTGATGTAGGTATTTTATTCTAAGGAGGAAAACACATGTTTGAAGCTGTAGATTTAGCTCGATTACAATTTGCGCTAACATCTATCTATCACTGGTTGTTCGTGCCGTTCACACTAGGCATGACAGTGACTGTAGCTATCTTGGAGTGGACATATGTGTCTACTGGTAAAGAAGTATACAAAAAAATGGCAAAATTCTGGGGCAAATTGTTCCTAATTAACTTTGCTATGGGTGTGGTAACTGGTATTGTTCAGGAATTCCATTTCGGTATGAACTGGGCAGAATATTCTCGTTTTATGGGTGACATTTTCGGCGCTCCATTGGCCCTTGAAGCATTAATGGCATTTTTCTTGGAATCTACATTTATGGGGGTATGGATCTTCGGTTGGGACCGCTTGAATAAAACTGTTCATGCCGTTGTAGCTACGTTGGTGGCATTAGGTACAAACCTATCCGCATTCTGGATTCTCGTAGCAAACTCCTTCATGCAACATCCTGTTGGTTATGTAATCCGCAATGGCCGTGCAGAAATGGACAATTTCTTAACAATTGTTCAAAATGGTTATGTACCAGGCCAATTCTTCCATATCGTGTTAAATGGTTTATTAACAGCAGGCGTAATTATCATGGCTATCAGTGCTTGGCACTTATTGCGCAACAATGCGACAGATTTCTACCGTCGTTCCGCTAAATGGGGCATGGTTATTGCTCTTGTATTCGGTACTTTAGGCGCTTTGGCAGGTCATCATCAAGGTCAATACATTACAAAAGTACAACCTATGAAAATGGCTGCTATGGAAGCGTTGTGGGAAACACAAGATCCTGCTCCATTCTCTTTGGTAGCTAACATTGATACTAAAGCTCAAAAGAATACGGGTGCACTTGAAATCCCTGGTGGTTTGTCCTTCTTAACTCAAAACTCCTTTACTTCTGGTAAAGTAGAAGGTATCAAAGATCTTCAAGCTAAATCCGAGGCTCAATATGGTCCTGGTAACTATATTCCAGATGTTCCAGCAATCTTCTGGACATTCCGTGTCATGGTTGCAGCTGGTTCCATTATGTTGCTTGTTGCATTCGTAGGTCTTATCCTTAATGCAAAAGATAAATTAGTTGGCAATCGCACATTCTTAAAAATTATGTTCTGGACACTGCCATTACCATTCATTGCTCATTCCACAGGTTGGTTTGTAGCAGAAGCTGGTCGTCAACCATGGCTTGTATATGGCTTGCAATTAACTGCAGACGGCGCTTCTAAATCCGTTACAGCTCCAGAAATTATGACTACAATCATCGGCTTTACACTTGTGTATATCGTAGCAGCTATTGCGGCTATCTACCTTGCTGTAGAACACATCAAAAAAGGTCCAGATGGTAACCCATCTCACGATGTAGTTGAAAAAGAGGAGGCGAGATTATGGAATTAATTTTTAATAACCTTGAAGTGGTATGGTTTATTTTAATTACTGTACTATTCGCTGGCTTCTTCTTATTAGAAGGTTTTGACTATGGTACTGGTATTTTATTACCATTCATCGGTAAAACTGACGTTGAACGTCGTCAAATGATTAATGCCTTGGGTCCTGTTTGGGATGGTAACGAGGTATGGATGATCACTGCAGGTGGTGCATTATTTGCATCTTTCCCTCATGTATATGCTACGTTGTTTAGTGGTTTCTATTTAGCGTTATTCTTAATGCTTGCGGCTCTTATTATCCGTGGTGTATCTTTTGAATTCCGCTCCAAGAGCCCTAACTTGTTATGGCGTAAAACTTTTGACTACTGCATCTTCTTTGGTTCTTTGATTCCTGCATTGTTGTGGGGTGTTACAGTTGGTAACTTGATTCAAGGTACTCCAATTGATGCAAGCATGACATATGTAGGCACATTCTTTGATTTGTTAAGCCCATACACAGTACTTTGTGGCATTGCATTTATCTTGGTATTCACATACCATGGTGGCTTATTCACTTCTATCAAAACTGCTGGTGCTGTTTCTGAACGCGCTCGTGCAGCTTCCTTGGTGGTAGGTGTTCCTACAGCTATCGGTGCATTAGCATTGGTAGGTGCAACTTATGTATTTACAGATTTGTTCAACTCTGTATTAGCAATTGTTTGCTTTGCGTTGGCAATCGTGTTCTTCCTCATTTCTTGGGGGGCTGCACGTACTCGTAATACAAAATGGGGCTTTGTATTTAGCTCCTTAACCGTTATTTCTGTAACGGCTGCTTACTTTGCTGGTTTATTCCCTCGCATCATGGTTTCCTCTTTGAATCCTGATTGGAGCTTGACTATTGCAAATGCAGGTAACTCTACTTACACATTGACTTTGATGACTTGTGTAGCCTTTGTATTTGTACCAATCGTATTGGCTTACCAAATCTGGGTATACTGGACATTCCGTCATCGTGTATCTGAAAAAGACTTACACTATTAATAGAATAGATTTATAATTCTAGTGAATTGTAAATTTAAGTCTCAATGTGAGGCGTGTCGTAGCGGCACGCCTCTTTTTTGTGGTAAGATGGATATAATATTGATGAATTTAGATTCACTTGGACTAACTTAGATTATATTTAAACAAAATTTAATTGATACTTAGTTAGGGACAGTCTAATCGATTTGATTTTATATTTTTAATAGTTTTACCGTAGAGGATACCATGATACAGCGTACTGCTTTTAAAGCGCTGCTAGAACATAAAGGTCAGCTTTTACTACTGGGATTAACTTGCTTAGTAGAAAGTCTGTCCATTGTTGGGCAAGCTTGGTTCTTTGGAACCTTAATTAATAATTTTATATTTTCAGAGAATACCTTACATGATGAAAGGTATTCTATTATCTATTTAGGAATTGCTATTATTGTAAGATTGCTTGCACATTATATACAAGAATCCGTAGCAAATCGATTAGGTAGTGCGGTAAAAGCAACCTTTAGAGAACGGGCCTTAGAGCATATGTTTAAACTTGGTGTACAACATAAGGAACGCCATGGCGATGTGATACATATGCTTACTGATGGATTAGAGCAAGTAGATGCTTATGTAGCTCGTTATATTCCTCAAATTCTATATGCTATTATGATTCCTCTTATTATGGGTATTGCTATTGTAGATACATTACCTATTATTGGTATCATTCTAATTATCACCGTACCATTAATTCCATTCTTTATGATCTTAATTGGTAAGCAAGCGGATCGTCTTAATAAAGAACAGTGGGAGCGTATGAGTTTCTTATCTGGTCATTTTCTTGATGTATTGCAAGGTATTACAACATTAAAACTTTTTGGTCGTGCAAAGGATCAAATTAAGGTTATTGGTCGTTTATCTGAGGAGTTTAAAGACTCTACATTACGAGTATTGCGTGTGGCGTTTTTATCTGCTCTAGTTCTTGAGCTCGTAAGTACTATTAGTACAGCATTGATTGCGGTATACCTGGGCTTAACATTATTGGATGGTGAAATCTCATTCTTTTCAGCTTTCTTTATTTTGCTATTAGCGCCAGAGTTCTATACGCCATTTAGACAATTGGGGGCTGCATTCCATACGGGTATGGCAGGTAAGACCTCGATTTTAAAATACGAAGAGTTTATGAATCGCCAGCCATCGCTGCCTATAGGTGGTCAATCTCAACTTAAAGGTAAGGTACAAGCAATTGAAATTAAGGATTTAACGTTTACCTATGAAGATAGCGAAAATGGTGTACAACATATTTCATTAGTGGCTAAACGTAATTTTCCGATCATGCTTGTTGGTGAAAGTGGGGCAGGGAAATCTACAATTGCCCATATTATTGGGGGATTTTTGACTGCTCCTAAAGGCAGTGTTACTATAGATGGTCTTGATCTATGTGACATCGATATTGAGTGGTGGCGCCAACAAATTACCTATGTATCTCAACATCCACACATTATGAAAGGCACCTTGCGTGAGGTTCTATCCTTTGGCATGGATGTAAGTGATAAAGAAATTCTTGATGCTTGTAAAGAGGTTCAACTCTTAGATGTCATCAGTCGTCATGCTGACGGTCTTGATGCGGTCATCGGAGAAGGTGGTTTAGGTCTAAGTGGTGGCGAACGTCAACGGGTTGCCTTAGTACGTGCATTTTTGCGAAAGGGACAAGTGTTAATTCTCGATGAGGTGACGGCACATCTTGATGTAAAAACAGAAGCTATTATCAGCAGTGCTATCAAACGTTTGATGGATAATAAAATCGTCATTATTATTGGTCATCGTCTACAAACGATGCATTGGGCATCTACACTATACGTTTTGAAACATGGACGTATTATTCAACAAGGTTCTTATGCGACGCTTCTCGCAGTAGATGGTTATTTTAAGGACCTTGTTACCTCTGGTTTAGGTGAATTTTCTTCAACTATTGAAGAACAATTAAAAACAGAAAAGTCATTTAGCTTAGAACATAGAGAAGAAATTGATAATTTAATTCGGGTAGATAATCAAGATGCTTACGTATTGGGGAAAGATACAATACAGACTCCTGAGGTTTCAACTTTTAAGCTGGGCATACAAGGATGGAAATTATTATTTACTGTGCTGAGCCCTGCAAAGTGGTCGTTAGTATTAGCTTTGATTTTTACATTCTTAACGGTATTTATGAATGTGGGCTTATTAACTGTATCTGCGTGGTTATTGGCATCAGCTGCATTGCAACCGGGACTTACTTATTTGAGCCTTGCTATTGTGGGCGTCCGCTTCTTTGGTGTTAGTCGTGCTGTATGTCGTTATTTTGAACGGTATACATCTCATCGTATGGCGTTCCAAGGTCTGTATGGGTTGCGTGTATGGTTTTATGCTCATTTAGAACCATTGGCGCCGGCTATTCTTAAACGTTTTGGCGCAGGGGATATGCTAGGCCGTATTATGGGGGATATAGAGGTACTACAATTTTTCTACTTGCGTACGTTGATTCCGCCTGCAGCAGCCATTACTTTAACTATTTTAGTTGCCTATGGTGTATCTACGATTGATAATAGTTTGGTTGCGCCTATAGTTTTAGCAGCCTTTATATTAGGTCTAGTTTTGCCTTTAGTTGTATATGCTCATAACAAACAATCGTTGACGGCGATTGGACCTCAACAAGGGGAATATAAATCCTTATTAAGTGATACCATGGATAGCTTGGAGGATGTCATTAGCTACGGCAATGAACAGTTAGTATACGATCGTATTCAACATATGATGAGTACTGTGGATGCTAATAAAGGTATTATCGAGCGAGGCATGAACTTAGGCAATACGCTGTTCCTAGGTGGAGTCCAAATTACAGTTGTCATTGTAGCCATATTGGCAGCCAATGCGTTGACCGGAGCTTGGGCCAGTGTTATGGTAGCAGTTGCTGCTATTGGTACACAAGCTTGGTTTGAGGCCTTACAACCTATGATCGCTGCCGTTCATCATGGTGCTGAAAGTAAAGTGGCTACAAGTCGTCTCATAGCACTTGCAGATGAGCCAATTCCAGTAGTGGAACCAAACGCACCAAAACCATTTAATGCTAATCGGGAGATTACATTTACTGATGTATCCTTTGGTTATGATGCGCATCGTCGTATTTATGAACATCTTAGATTAGACATTAAACAAGGTCAATCGATTGCTATTGTTGGCGCTAGTGGATCTGGTAAGACTACATTGTTTAATATGCTTGAGCGATTATATGACTACAGTGGCTCAATCCATGTTGGTGATGTAGAGTTAAAGGATATTTCTATCGATACATGGCGTAATGCTTTAGGCACGATAACGCAAGATACATATATTTTCCATGCGTCCTTTGAAGATAATATTCGACTAGCAAGACCGGATGCTTTAGAAGCTGATTTAGAGTATGCTATTGATTGTGCTTCGTTGCGCTCTGTAGTGGAACGCTTGCCAGATGGTATTCATACGATTGTTGGTAGTGGTGGTCATGGTCTAAGTGGTGGTGAACGACAACGGGTTGCTTTAGCTCGACTATTCTTGCGAAAACCTCAAGTTGTTTTGTTAGATGAACCATTAGAAGGTTTAGACCAAGTAACGAGGAAGGCTCTGCATCGTGATTTGATGGAATATGTACAGGATAAAACATGCTTATATATTACACATCAGTTAGAAGGATTAGAGCATATGGACCGTATCTTATTTATGGATAAAGGTCAAATTATAGAAGATGGAACTTACGAAGAATTAATTGCCCTTCGTGGTCACTTCTATGAATATTGTTATCTATCCATGGCAAGTATTCAATAAAAATAAATATCAATTAAACTATCTATTATAAATACTAAATTATAATAGTCTGAATGTTAAACTGCAGTAATAAAGCCCCTTTTACTATGTAAAAGGGGCTTTATGTATACCTATATTTAATAGTATATGTAGTAGTCTTTTATCGATAAATCATGCAATATATGGTATAATTTGTATATCAAAAGCTGTTTTTTACCCTTGGAGGGATTATGACTAAAATCTTCACCAAATTACGAGCATTGGTGGATGAAGCATTATCTGATAGTGATACGACGGTGAAAAAGGTAAGCCCTGTTCAACAAGTACCTTTAGAACAAGATTTATTTGATCATCGTTTGTTATCTATAGAAGAAGACGTGGTTAATCGCATGTTGCGTGCTGCTCTTCGGAATCATAAGTTCTTTTATTCTATAACTTTTGAGTTTGAACCAAATAATCAAATATTCCTATCCATTATTACTAAATGGGGGAATGTGATTACCGCTGAATTTACTTTAGAAGACTTATGGTTTGATGATTACTCATCATCCTTTGCAATTCGGCTCGATACAGAGAATTTAGATACGGGTGGATTTATTTTAAATTCCATCTTACACTTACTAGGTAACTGGTTCCTTAGTCTTTTTGGCATCTTTTTTAATCCTATTGCATTAGGCGAAAAGGGATCTACCGTACGCTTTGAAAAAAAAGGTATTATTCGCTTTGATTTAATACCCAATACGCAACTTAAAAAGTTTATACCTTTGCCAGAACGCTCTATAGGGAGTGTAGGCCCTGTACTTTTAGCTAATCCTCAAACTAGTCAATCGGTATTGCAAATAGATTATTATGCATTTCATGATCCAGTAGATACATTTACGGTGCCAGATGTTCCAATTCGTACTAGTTGGCTTCGATCCATTGATATTGCGGCAGTGCTCTTGATGCCGATCGGTGTATGGCTTACCTTTATCTTTGCGCATCATTACTTACCAACTGAAACACTAGAGTTTTCATTCTCTACATATTTCTTAATATCTTTGGGGATTTTTATTCTTTCTTTACTACTAATGAATACACCACGATATTTATATATGTATTTTGACTCTAGAAAACAGTGGCAAAGTGCGTTTGTTCATAACAATATCAAGATTCAAATGCGCAAGCTCCATCGGCGCATCTTCATGCAGCAAGCTACCTTGACCTCTGATAGCGGCGAGTGTAATGCCGCTGAAGGTCAAGAACGTATTAAACGTTTATTGTTGCAAATCCGGGATAAGCGCTTCCTAGAAAATAGACTTAAGATTTCTGATGATGATAGAGCGCGCAAACAAAAGGTTAAGTTTATCATTGCTTATATCCTTTGCACTATAATAGAGTTGATATTATTGACTTAAGTTTGTAAAGAATCAGGTTGAAACTCTTTTAAATTATTATGGTATAGTTATTAAGGTAATAAAGAACTATATATAATAAGACATGTGATAAATAAAAAACGTATCTCTTTATGAAGAGATACGTTTTTTATTTATTAATTTGTTATCGTTTTTTACGTCGTTTACGCACCGTTTTGCGGATTTCTTTTTCCCTATGAGATATGGACGGTTGCATTGACTCATAAGTTGGTCGATTTACAGGCATAAATGGTGGGTTACCATATTGATTCGGTTCTGGCTGACCAGGCAATACCCAAAATAGGAAGCCTATGAGCCATACGAAAAGTTCAAGCAAGTAATTGAATGGCGATACAGCAGAATAGGTATTGATGAAAATGATGATTACCGACCATAGAATCCCTGCCCAAGCATTAAAGCCGATATCATGAATACGACGGCCAAATAAGATGCAGGATAATGGGAATAAGGATGCTAATAAAATCCATATAACAACCCTTGTAAACCAATAGGCTGGTAAAGAAACAACAAAGTCCAAGAATACATCATCAATGTAGTGAACGATGTGAAATAAAATCATTAAAACAATGAAGCATATGATAAATTGTAGTCGATTTAACCGTCCCGTTAGATTAAAAATCGATAATCCCATACGTCGACCTTGGAATGCAATGAGCAAACCGACAGTACATATGAGTAGTGTTCGTAATACAACATAGAGTAAATCCATAAGTTCCCCTTTATTTATAGCTTATAGTTGAGTTAATTCTGGCAAGACTAGCTCAAAGGCTACACCTTGCTTCATTGATTTTACAGTATCCACTGTGGCTTGAATCGCCTTGGTAGTAAAATTCATTGCTAACTCTGCCGCATCATAAGGTGAATATCCCCTCATTACTGCACCGGATAATACAGCAGTAAAGATATCCCCAGTTCCTGTAGCTTTCACAGGGATAAGAGGAATATCATAAGTTTTTAAATAATCAGTTGGCCCATCATAGACAGCGATAACCGCATGCGTTTCCGATGGTACGCTGGTCATGATAACCATGTCAGGCCCATTTGGTACAACCTTTTGCAACGATCGCGCAATTCATCATCGCTAATAGGATCTGTAGAGAATGGAATATCTAATAAGAAACAAGCCTCCGTGTAATTAGGCTTTACAATGTGAGCCTTGGAAACAAGTTGGCGCATAGCTACTACCATATCAGGTGTATAAATAGAGTAGAGGCGACCATCATCGGCCATAGCAGGATCGACGATAATCATTTGGCCATTGTTACCGAAGCGATCGATGGCTTCTTCCACGAGATGAATTTGTTCTGGCGATGCTAAAAAACCACTTACAATAGCGTGAAAGTCGATTTCGTTTTTATCCCAGCAGTCCATAAAATCTCTCATATGTGCCGATAAATCTACGAACTCGTAGTGTGGATATTCTAAGTGATTACTCAATACAGCTGTTGCCAATGGAACCGCTTGGCAACGCATAGCGCTGATGATTGGAATCATAACGGTTAGGGCACAACGGCCGATGGAGCTCATGTCTTGAATTGTTAAGACTCTAGGTACTTCTGTCATAGACACCTCCAAAATATTATATATTTTATTGTACGTTATGTAGGGCTTTCTGTAAATGTAATGATGTAATTCATGAAATTAACTTCATAATGTAGTATAATAAAACAGATAGACTTTTTATGGAGGATAGTGACAATGACAAGGTATGTGTTTCGACGCCTAGGTGGCGCAATCATAATCTTATGGGTCATCATTACCGTAACATTTGCATTAATGCATGCAATTCCGGGGGGACCTTTTACAACTGAGAAGAAACTACCACCTCAGGTGAAAGCAAGTATTGAAGCAAAGTATCATCTTGATGATCCTGTGTGGAAGCAGTATGGTGATTATTTAGGTGGTGTTATTACTGGTGATTTGGGACCATCATACAAGTATGAAGGCCGTAGTGTAAACGATATTATCAGCGATGCATTCCCAATTTCTGCACAGCTCGGCTTATTATCATTAATGGTGGCTGTAGTAGGTGGCATTGCAGCAGGTGCTATTAGTGCTATGCGCCCTAATGGTATTGTTGATTATGCGGTAACCATATTATCTACAATTGGTATTTCTGTGCCTACCTTTATTATTGGTGCCGTTCTTGTATATGTGGTGGGCTTTGAACTAGGCTGGTTCCCAGTGGCCTTATGGCGTGGTCCATCTTATATGGTGCTACCAGTATTAACGTTAGCTGCACAACCGATGGCATTTATTGCACGCTTAACACGCAGTGGGTTGCTTGATGTGTACCAACAAGAATACATCCGTACAGCTCGCGCCAAAGGCTTGAGTTCTTGGACTATTTTGACACGTCATGCGTTAGGGAATGCTATTTTGCCAGTTATTACCTATTTGGGCCCATTGGCTGCCAGCCTTTTGACAGGTAGCTTTATCGTAGAAACGATTTTTGCTATTCCAGGCCTTGGACAGTATTTCGTAACATCTATTTATAACCGTGATTATACCGTTATTCTTGGCATTACGATTTTCTATAGTGCACTTGTAGTATTTCTTAATATCTTGGTGGATATGATTTATCCATTAATTGATCCACGTGTTACGACAGAGGAGGGGACAGATGAATAAGGAAGATTTTTTACCTATTGAGCGAACCCCTCAAGAAGAAATTACAAGCTTTATAAAACGTCCTAGTAAATGGGCGAGATTTAAGGTAAATCGCTTGGCCGTAGTAGGGGCAACCATCATTTTGGTGATGATTGTATTGGCTATTTTAGGCCCCCTAATTTCGCCGTATACCTATGCGGACCAATCCTTAATCGATGCGAACCAAAGCCCAAGCTTTAGTCATTGGTTTGGTACCGATACATTAGGTCGTGACATTTACACTCGCGTTATGTACGGTGCTCGTATTTCCTTAACCATCGGTTTTGTAGCGGCATTTATCAATCTTGTTATCGGCGTTACCTATGGCGGTATTGCAGGTTACCTTGGTGGTAAGGTTGACCGCATCATGATGGGGCTGGTAGATGTATTGTACGGTATTCCACTTTTACTGTATGTAATTTTGTTGATGGTTGTACTTGGCCCTGGCTTAACATCTATTTTCGTAGCATTGGGCATTGCGTACTGGCTGAATATGGCCCGTATCGTACGTAGTCAAATTTTGAAAGTTAAAAACGAAGAATATATCATTGCAGCTGAAGCGATGGGCATTCCAAAATATCGCATTTTATTACGTCATATTTTGCCAAACTGTGTAGGTCCAATCATTATTACTTTGACATTGGCCATCCCAGAGGCTATTTTTACAGAAGCATTCCTTAGTTTTATCGGCTTAGGTGTAAATGCACCTATGGCGAGCTGGGGCGTATTAGCTTCTGAAGGGATTAGTAGCATGCGCTCTTATCCGTTCCAATTGATTTTTCCTGCTGTTGCCATTAGTGTTACCATGCTTGGTTTCGCATTCCTTGGCGATGGCTTACGTAATGTGTTAGACCCTAAGGAAGGAGATAGATAATGAATAACGCAATTGTTGATGTGCGCAATGTGTCCATTACCATCGATACCTTCCAAGGCCCTTTACGGGTTATTCGCAATCAAGATATCTCCTTACAACCAGGTGAGATTTTAGGTATTGTTGGTGAATCCGGCTGTGGTAAATCAGTGCTAGTTAATTCATTAATGGGATTACTACCATATGGTAAAACAAAAATCAAAGCCGATACATTTATGATTGATGGCAATGATTGCCTTGAATTCACTGAAGATGACTGGAATGAATTGCGCGGTACTACTGTTGCTATGGTATTCCAAGATCCTATGACATCTTTGAATCCAATCATGACGATTGGGGAGCAACTGTATGAGGTTATCCATCGTACCAATGCATATGGTGAGGATTATGACGAACGAGCTATCGCCATCGACTTGTTAAAGAAGATGGGCCTTTCTACACCGGAAAGACGATTGTCTCAATATCCTCATGAGTTAAGTGGTGGTATGCGTCAACGCGTTTGTATCGCCATGGCTGTGGCGGGGCGTCCAAAGATTTTAATTTGCGATGAACCTACAACGGCTCTTGATATTACAACAGAGGCTCAAATCTTACGCCTTATGCAAACATTAGCCGTAGAGGCTGGTATTGGGATTATCTTTATTTCTCATAACTTACGTGTTATCGCTCAAATTTGTGACCGCGTTATGGTTATGTATGCTGGTAAATGTGTTGAATCTGCCACAGTGGAGGGCATCTTTAATGAACCTCGCCATCCGTACACATTAGGGTTATTGCTCGCTCTGCCACAAGGTAAATGGCATGGTGAGTTAAAAGCCGTTGAAGGTCAACCGCCAGATTTATTTGATTTGCCGCGAGGTTGTGCATTTAATCCACGGTGCAAGTGGGCTATGCGCATCTGTGGTAATCGAATTCCTATGGTTACAAATGTTGGTGAAAATCATCAATTTACATGTTGGTTAGCTAAGTTGGAGGGACTTTAATGAGTTACGTATGGGAAACTGACAATCTCGTTAAAGAGTTCACTCTGTCAGGAGGCTTATTTAAGCCAAAACACACGGTACATGCTGTACAAGGCGTGAGCCTATATCAATCACCAGGGGAAACCCTTGGTATCGTAGGTGAGTCTGGGTGTGGTAAATCCACATTTGGCTACACTTTGATGGGTTTACATCAAGCTACATCAGGTTCTATTTATATGAACGGTCGTCACATTGATCCGTATGTGGATCGAAAAGCTGTTCATCCGGTGATGCAAATGGTATTCCAAAACCCTTATGCATCTCTTAATCCACGTCTTACCGTTAATGCGATTCTAGAGGAACCATTGGAGCTAGATCCAAAATATACACCTCGCGATCGTGTTATTCGTGTAAAAGAAGTGCTTGATCAAGTTGGTTTGAACATGTCCTTTGGTGAGCGTTATGCTCATGAATTGTCAGGTGGCCAACGTCAACGTATCGGTATTGCACGGGCTCTCATTATGCAGCCACAGTGTATCATCTGTGATGAGCCGATTTCAGCACTAGATGTATCCATTCAAGTACAAATTATGACATTACTTGAGAGATTACAAGAACAACATGGTATTTCGTACCTCTTTATTTCTCATGATTTAAATATGGTGCGCTACATCAGTCATCGCATGGTAGTTATGTATTTAGGAGCTGTTATGGAAGAAGGTCCAGCGTTGGATTTATATGAATTCCCACAACATCCGTATACTCGTGCTTTGACCGCCTTAAACGGTCCTGTTATACCGCATGCTCCAATTGGAGCACCGCTTAAAGGGGACCCACCAAATCCACTAAATCCACCAAAAGGTTGTTTGTTTAGTGGTCGATGCCCAGAGGCAGAAGGTCGTTGCTTTACTGAACGTCCGCCTCTTCGTGATTGGGCAGATCGCCGCATCGCATGCTGGCACATATAATGGGAGAATAGTATGGAAAAGTTACTTGTTGGCAAGTCCTTAGAACATCAACTCGATACAGTGATAAAAGAATTAGCACCAAAGGGGAATATATCCTATGTAGTACTTCAATTTGACGATGAAGAGGAGCCGACTATTATTGCTTCTAAAGGGGAAGATACGGTACACTCTAGTGCAAGTTTGATTAAGGTACTCATTATGGAGTATGTATTCCATTTAGCTCGTACAGAGCAGTTGGATCTTAATGATACTGTTCCTCTATCTAGAACACCACGTGTTGAAGGCGGTGGTGCATTACAAGAACTGGTAGCAAAGCATAGCTTTACGTATCTTGAGTTATGTCGTCTTATGATGGTTCTTAGCGATAATATTGCGACAAATTTACTCATTACCGTTCTAGGCATGGAGAATATCAATGCTCGTGCAGAACAGCTTGGTGTAGATGAAATAGAACTCAATCGTATGATGATGGACTTTGACGCTCTAGCAGAAGGCCGTGATAACCATTTGACTGCATTGTCATTGGCTCGTCTTGTATAAACACATTTTTGAATGTCGCGATAGAGATGCTTATGGTCGAGAAATGTGGAATATTTTAGGTCGCCAACAATTCCGTGATATCTTGCCATTTTATTGGGGCGAAGATACACGCTTTCACCATAAAACAGGATCCCTTGACCGCGTAGAGCATGATGGGGGCGTTTTAGAAACATTTAGAGGTCATTTCTGCTTTATCCTCTTGATGAGCGATATCGATAATGACCGAGGTAAAGAGTTAGGCGCTCGAGTAGGGCGTATCATGAAAGAATTTGTAGAGGAAGCATTGCCATGATGGATAAACGAAATTTGTTAAAACTCATGGTCCTTGCTCTTGGGGTGAGTGTGCTCTTATTTGTATTTGGTTATCCTCGCGGGGAACAACCAATTGATGAGCATACCATTCGATATGTTATTGAGCAGGAACCATCCACATTGGATCCAGCAAAGTCTACTACCTCTCCGGAGGCTACAGTTCAACTTCAATTATTTGACGGTTTAGTTCGTTTAAATGATGAAAGTGAACCAGAGGCAGCACTAGCTAAAAGCTGGGATATTTCTGATGATGGTCGCGAGTATACCTTCCATTTACGACCTGATTTGAAATGGTCTAATGGAGAGCCTTTGACGGCTCATGACTTTGAATACGCGTGGAAACGCGTATTAGACCCTGAAGTCCATGCGGACAATGCATATATGTTATATGTATTAAAAAATGGCGAAGCCTTTAATAATGGTGACGCTTCAGCTGATGATGTTGGCGTTAAGGCCACTGATGATAATACATTAGTAGTTACCTTAGAGAATCCAACAGCGTATTTCTTAAAATTACTAGCTTCTCATAGCTATTATCCAGTGAGCCAAAAAGATGTAGAGGCTCATGAAAACTGGGCTGCCAATGCAGATACATTGGTATCTAATGGTCCATACCGCTTACTATCCTGGAAGCATAATGGAGAAATGGATTTCATTAAGAATCCTAACTATTGGGATGCAGATTCTGTGAAAACAGAGAAAATGAATTGGCCTATTAGTGAATCCCAAAGCACACGCCTTACATTGGTTGAAGGTGGCGAAGCAGATATGACGGTTGAGCCTCCTGTAGCGGACCAAAAACGATTAGAAGAGGCAGGTCTATTACATATTGGACCTATGCTTGGTAACTATTATTACGTATTCAATGTGAAAGCAGATCCTTTCACAGATCCTGAGGTGCGTAAAGCTTTCTCCATGGTTATCAACCGTGCTAACATCGTTAACAATATTGTTCGCGGTGGTAAAGAGGCGGCCTATGCCTTTGTTCCTTACGGTATGCTTGAAAGTAATGGGCGTGAAGATTTCCGTGAAGCGGGTAACTATCTTGTTTATGAAGATGTAGAACAAGCTAAAGAAATCTTGAAAAAAGCTGGCTATGATAAAAATCATCCATTGCCTCCAATTACGATTTTGTATAATACAAGTGAATTACATAAAGCGATTGCCGAAGCTGTACAAGATGCTTGGGTCAATGCATTTGGTGCAGATGTGCGCTTACAAAATCAAGAGACAAAGGTATTCTTAGCCGACCGCGAAGCTGGTAAATATCAAGTTGCTCGTGCTTCTTGGGTTGCGGATTACAGTGATCCACAAAACTTCTTAGAAGTATTTTCTGCTGAAGACAATGATAGTCAGTACCATAGTGATGATTATAACGAGTTAATCGCTCGTATTCGTACGACACCAAATGGGGCTGAACGGGATGCGTTGATGCATAAAGCAGAACAGATGATTTTTGATGAATCTCTAGTAATGCCATTGTATTTCACAACACAACCATATGTAACAAATGGAAGTATTCAAAATTATTTCTGGACTACATTAGGCCTTGTTGACTTTAAAAAAGCATACAAATAAGATACACTTAAGACGTACACTATGTGTACGTCTTTTGTTGTATTTTATGAGGACATATGAACTGGATTGAACCAAAACGTTTAGCACCGGGCATGACCATAGGCATCATGGCACCTGCCAGTGCAAGCGATGAAGATTTACATAGAATAGAAGAAATTTGTAACCTAAGGGGCTATAAAGTACTCTTTGGTGAAAGTGCACATCGCAAAGGCTTGTATGGCGGTACACCAGAGGAGCAAGCCCGAGAGTTTCAATATATGATGACCAATGCACCTTGTGAGGCGGTACTAGCTTTACGCGGTGGTTACGGAACAATGCGTTATCTAGATTTATTAGATTATATAGCAATCCGTAAGCATCGAAAGGCTTTTATTGGGTATAGTGATTGTACAGCTCTTCACATGGGGATCAATCGATATAGCCGACTCATTACCTATCACGGGCCGATGGGCGTAGATTTTAAGCCTGAACGCAAAACAGATATTGATGCTTTATTTAATACTTTAGAAGGTAAATTACAAGTCATAGAACCCTTACCTGAACCGCCTCGTGGTGCTATTGGTACTGAGCTAGGAGAAGGTATTTTACGGGGCGGCAATATGACGATATTATCTATGTTGTCGGGAACACCGTATTTTTTAGAGGATGCATCTTGGGAGGATACTTTACTATTCATTGAAGATGTAGGAGAGGCACCTTATAAGCTAGATCGTATGTTGCAACAATTTCGTCTCAGTGGTTTATTGAGTCGTATTAAAGGTTTAGTGATTGGTACTTTTACAGATTGTGAAGGCGATGATGATGAGCGTGATTACGATTTAGGCTATGAAGCGTTACGCTACATGGAGGAAAATAGAGACCCTGAATTGTTGGATCCTTTTGTATGCTATGTCACAACAGGTCATGGAACGCCGCATCAAACATTACCACTAGGAGCGATGATTAACTTTAGGTATATTTCAAATACCATAATTGTTCATCCCTATACAAAATAGACACATTCTTCTTAGATAGAATAAATAATAAACAGTATAAATTAGAAGTTAAAAAGGGAAGTTATGACATTACAAGAACGAGAGGCTCGTGCCTGTGCCATCATAGATAGTATGGCTGAGGAATTGCGCGATATCTCCTTATATTTACACGATAATCCAGAATTGGGCTTAAACGAGCATAAAGCAGTTAAGGTAATTAACCAATTCTTAGAAAATCATAATTTTACATCTCAAGTGGGGCTAACTGATCTTCCAGAGTTACAAACGGCGTTACGGGGTGACTATAACGGTACTGCACAGCATAAAATAGCCTTTTTAGGTGAATATGATGCACTACCAGAACTCGGTCATGGTTGCGGCCATAACCTCATTGCCATGATGAGTTTAGGTGCTGCTGTTGCCTTCAGTCAAAGTGCACCGGAAACGTGGGGAACGACCTTCTTTGGTTGTCCTGCGGAGGAAACTATTGGTGGTAAAGTATACATGGCTGAGGATGGTTTGTTTAAGGGCTATGAGGCGGCACTAATCATTCATCCAGGCGGTGAAAATGAGGTAGGGGGCACATCATTAGCGACGCATCCACTAGAGATTACCTTCCATGGACGGTCTTGTCATATAGCATCATTAACTGACTCTGGTATTAATGCCTTAGACTGTGCTGTAGATTTATATCAAAAAATAAAAGAGTTAAAGAAAACATTCCCTAAAGGGGCTATTGTAGGGACCATTTTTACCGAAGCTGGTACAGCACCAAATGTAGTAACTCCTAAGGCTACGATTCGCATGACTGTTCGCGGTAGTACGGTGGACGATTTAGAAGGTATTATTTTGCCGGCTATCAAAGAGGCTGCTCAAGAGATTGCAGCATCTTATGGCGCCCGTGTTGAGATGCATCATTATGAGCCTCTCTTTAAGGATATGCGTCAAGATAAACAGCTATTAGATCTCTTTAACGATGTAATGACTGAATTTGGTGAAACGCCCCGTATATTGCCTGATGATGAGGCTGATGGTAGTACAGATGTAGGAAATGTATCTTATGAAGTACCAACAGCACAGCCTACTTTGCAGATTGGGTTAGGTTTAGAGGCTCATACACCAGAGTTCACTTGTGCAGCAGGTTCCGACTATGGATTGGAGCAAGCGATTAAGGGCGCTAAGATTATGGCTGTGGTAGCCTTGCGTTATACAGTGGGTAAGTGATGTTCAATTTTTGACATATAGAGGTCAAAAAGGTACAATAGATATAATATTTAAGTAAGTATGAAACAAGCCGTCTTCAACAAGACGGCTTTTATTCCGGTGGAGATAGATATGAGTGTTTTAACCGTTTCAAATGTAACCCATGGTTTTGGAGCGCGACAAATTTTAGATGATGCATCATTCCGCTTGTTGAAAGGTGAACATGTAGGGTTAATTGGTGCTAATGGTGAAGGCAAGTCTACATTCCTAAATATCATTACAGGCAAAATACCTCCTGATGAAGGTAAAATTGAATGGTCCAATCAAGTAACTGTAGGTTATTTGGATCAACATGCGGTCCTCGAAAAGGGCATGACCATTCGCGACGTATTGCAACGAGCTTTTGATGATTTGTTTGTAATGGAGCAAAACATTAACGATGCGTACAATCGCATGGGTGATGTGTCTGAAGATGAAATGAATAAGCTTCTCGAGCAAGTAGGGGAGTGGCAAGAAATTCTAGAGCAGCGTGGCTTCTATGAAATTGATGCGGTTATTGAGCGTACAGCTGCAGGTTTGGGCCTTATGGATATTGGACTTGACCGAGATGTTACGGAGCTCAGCGGTGGCCAGCGTACAAAGGTTTTACTTACAAAACTTTTACTAGAAAAACCGACGATTTTGCTCTTGGACGAACCGACAAATTATCTTGATGTAGAGCATATCCAATGGTTGCAAAACTATTTACAAAACTACGAAAATGCGTTCATCTTGATTTCTCATGATATGGAGTTTTTAAATTCCGTAGTCAACGTGATTTATCATATCGAGCAAGCAGTTTTAACGCGTTATACTGGCGACTATCATCAGTTCCAAGCGGCTTATGAAGTGAAAAAAGCGCAAGCGCTAAGGCTTATGAGCGTCAACAACAAGAAATTGAGCGCATGGAAGACTTTATCCAACGCAATAAGGCTCGTGTAGCAACGCGTGGTATGGCAAATTCTCGAGCTAAACGGTTAGAGAAAATGGAAATTTTGGAAAAGCCAAAAGAGTACATTAAACCAAGTTTTGGTTTTAAAGAAGGCCGTACGCCAAGTCGTTTTATTGTAGAGGCCTTTGGTTTGGAATTAGGCTATGATGAACCGTTGACTCGACCAGTAGATTTTCAAATTGAAAGAAATAAAAAAATCGCTATTCGTGGCGTTAATGGTCTAGGTAAAACGACATTATTGAAAACAATTTTAGGGTTATTAAAGCCTGTAAGTGGTGAGTTGGTAAAAGGTGAATTCTTACAAACAGGCTATTTCGCTCAAGAGGATACACCATCTAATTCTGAAACTGCACTAGACTATATTTGGAATGAATATCCGGCAATGACTAATGCAGAGGTGCGTGCAGCGCTTGCTCGTTGTGGCCTTACTAACGAGCATATTACATCGCAAATGCGCGTGTTATCTGGTGGTGAGAATGCAAAGGTTCGCTTATGTAAACTGATGCAAAATAAGTACAATGTACTCGTATTAGACGAACCAACGAATCACTTGGACATTTATGCAAAAGAAGAACTGAGTCGTGCTTTGCGTGAGTTCAAAGGAACTATCGTTTTAGTAAGTCATGAACCTGAATTTTATAAAGATTGGGTTACGGATATTTGGAATATTGAGGATTGGACGACGAAAATCGTTTAGGAGGACCGATGAATCAACGTGCAAAGGACGGGATAAAGCAATTTTTAGCGGCTTTATCTGTTGATACTGAGGCGCCAGAGCTAGAGAAAACACCAAGTCGTGTAACAGAATTATATAGTGAATTATTCAGTGGCGTAGGATTAGATACAAAGTCAGCCTGGGGTGAAACATTTAGTACTGATTATAAGGGTCTTGTAGCGGTTACAGGAATTCCTTTTTACTCTATGTGTGAGCACCACTTGTTGCCATTCTTTGGAACCGTGGATATTGTGTACCAACCTAAGGATGGGTGTGTGGCAGGGCTTAGCAAGTTTCAAGATATTGTTAATATTCTTAGCCGGAGGCCGCAACTACAAGAGCGGTTAGCATCAGAATTAGCAGATGCAATTATGAATGATTTATCTGCTCATGGTGTATTCGTACGCATTACATCGACTCAGTTGTGTATGCTTATCAAAGGGACCATGCAGCAAGATTCAAAGGTTATTACATTAGAAAGCCGTGGTGTACTAGCAGAGACTGGCACATTACGAGATGAAGCGTTGGCAATGTTAGGTGGAGGACAGGCAAATGTTTAAACGTAGAAATTACACATGGAATGATGGCAAAAGTTTATCTTTGTGCGATCGTACCCTTATTATGGGGATACTAAATGGTACGCCTGACTCTTTCTCTGATGGTGGTAAATTCAATACTCCAGAAGCGGCAGCAGCACATGTAACGCAAATGATTGAAGATGGTGCTGATATCATTGATTTAGGCGTAGAATCTACGCGCCCTGGTTGCACACCATTGACAGCAGATGAAGAAATTGAACGCTTAGCCCAATTGATAGACCCTGTACTACATGCATCTACAGTACCTGTATCTATCGATACCTATCATGCTAAAACTGCTGATTATGCACTTTCAAAGGGCGCTCATATTTTAAATGATATTTGGGGCTTACACTATGATCCTGATATGGCAGCAATAGCCGCAAAATACAAGGTACCTGTAATCATCATGCACAATAGTAATGATACAAACTATGGTGACATCATTGAAGATATGAAGGCATACTTCTTCTTTGCTGTAGATAAAGCCTTAAAGGTTGGTGTAACACCACAACAAATTTGGCTTGATCCAGGTATCGGATTTTTTGGTAAAACAGAAGAACAAAATATTGAAGTTATGCAACGTTTAGGCGAATTAACGGCTTATGAATACCCTATTTTACTTGCGCCTAGCCGTAAGGGTTTTATCGGTTCTATGTTGGGCGGTTTACCTCCAGAAGAACGCGATGAAGGCACGGTAGCGGCTTGTATTACGGGTGTATTCCAAGGTGTTGATATGGTGCGTGTTCATAATGTGAAAATGCACAAACGCGCCTTGGCCGTAGCAGATGGCCTATTACGAGGTGAATAATGGATAAAATCGTTTTAAAAACATGGCATTTTATGGATACCATGGAAATTTGGCATCTGAACAAGAACAAGGGACAACGATTTTTTGTAGATGTTGAAATTACTACAGATCTTACAAAGGCCGGTCAAAGTGACCAGTTAGAGGATTCTATCAATTATGTAGAGGTATATGACATTGTAGAATCAGTTATGACTGGAGAAAAACATAATTTGTTAGAGCGGTTGGGTGCGCTTATTGCCGATTCTTTATACCAACATTATCAAGGTATTGTTGGCTTATCTGTAACGGTGCGCAAGCCATCTGTACCGATTGCAGGTATTCTAGATTATGTTGAGGTTGTTACTACAAGAGGTCAAATTTGATGTATACCTATTACATCAGTGTAGGTTCAAATATCGGTGATAAACGGCTACATTAATTTGCCCTTCAATCATTACAGGAACATGATGCGTTTCAAGGTCATTAGTTCGCCCTTAATCGAAACCGAACCTTGGGGATATACGGATCAGGATATCATTTGTTAATGGCATGTGGCTTTGTGAAAGCTCTTTAGCCCTCATCAAATGTTAAGTTTATTCAGTCCTTAGAACAAGGGGCTGGACGTGAACGACTCATTCATTGGGGCCCACGTACATTGATTTAGATATTATTTTAGCTTTTGATGAGAGGGGACTATGATTTCCATTTGTGATGAAAGTCTTACAGTACCGCATCCTTATTTTTGGGATCGTACCTTTGTCTTAGAACCTTTACATGAGTTGTTACCAACTTTTACCTATAAAGGTATGACAATTAGCGAGCGATTAGCTCAGTTAAGTTATAGAAGACATTTACAAAATAGTTAAACATTAAGGCTGCAGTTGTACCTATGAATAGGATTATAAATAGGTACATCCTGTAAGCACAATATATTATTACGTTTTATGCTTGGGGATTCATAGGGAGTATAAATGAATATAAAACGTATCGGTTTGTGTGTACTAGCGTTGATTGTAGTGGGGCTGTCCTATTGGCTTGCCGTAGGTGGTAATTACGACAGCAAAACAGTACGCATAGATCCAGAAGAGCATACACTAGTAAATTCTAGTGATGCCATTATTTCAAAACGAATATTAGCGATGAAGTCCATGATTCACAAGTGTATTTCTTTAGGTTATGAAGGCTACGGTATTTATAATCTATCTGATAATACACTTCGGTTGATGCCCGTTACCTTTCGTGGTCAACATATAGAGCCACCGAAGACAGAGAATTACCAACGTGGTTTACGAGAGATTACTACGGTAAAAACTTTCTCTGATTTTAGTAGTCAAGAACAATCCATACTTAAGGATTTATTGGAATCTACTGATAGAGGGGCTCATTATTATGGTGACTTTTACCATTCTGGTTATGAGTCATCCCTCATCGACATGAAGGACCAGTATTTTATAACGAATACGGTACGTGCCTTGAAACGTATAAATCATACATTATATGTATATGATGCGTCAGGGTTTATTATCATTGATTTAGATAGTCGTCGTATTCAAGGGTTCTTTAATAATCGTCTAGGTGGAGAAGGACCCAAAGGAGTACCTGATAGCTTGCGTGGCCATTATGGTTCAGATTTCACGATGATATATGCATTGTCCAAGTTAGATCCAAAGGATTTAGAGATTTTATGGTCAATGCGAAAACAATATTTAGAAAAGTCACCACAAGTGATGGAGAATAAGGATTTATTCCCGCTTAATCTTGATGAGATGACTTTATAGGAGGTATATTATGCTTTGGTCAATTATTGTAGGCGGATTCATTGGTTTTGTAGCTGGTCGTATTACTAAAAAGGCGCAAAGCATGGGGATTATTCTTCGTGTTATTGCTGGTTTGGTAGGGGCTTCTGTAGGTCAAGCTTTGCTTGGTACTTGGGGCCCAAGTCTTGCAGGCATGGCATTAATTCCGTCCATCGTTGGTGCAGTTATAGTGATTGCTGTAGTAAGCTTCTTTACTGGACGAGACTAACTATATAATAGAAGGACTATTATAGGATTTCCTATAATAGTCTTTTTTTATCACTATAAATCTATTTTCTTATATACCTATGAGAAAATAGGTATATAATAGTTTATGTATTTTACAAGCAATATGCTTTAATATAACTTAAAATTGTCGATTCATATACTGGTAATCGCTGGTTTAAGTGGAATTGAATTAGAAGATGTATATCTTTTAGTACGAATCGTAGGAGGCCCTTATGAAGTTACGTAAAGTAGGTATTATTGGCACTGGACATGTAGGTTCTCATGTAGCATTTTCTCTTGCTCTACAAGGTGAAGTAGATGAACTATATATGATGGATATTGACGAGAAAAAAGCTAAAGCACAGGCAATGGATATAAATGATGCTGTTAGCTATATTCCTCATAAAGTAACAGCTACTGCAGGTCCTATTGAAGATTGTGGGGATTGTGATATTCTCGTATTTAGCGCTGGTCCTTTACCAAATTTATATCAAGATCGTTTAGAAAGTCTTGGTGATACAGTAGAGGTTTTAAAGGATGTTATTCCGCGAATTAAAAAGTCCGGCTTTGATGGTTTTATTATCTCTATTTCTAATCCTGCTGATGTTGTTGCTACTTATTTATGTAAACATTTAAATTGGAACCCAAAACGTATTATTTCCAGTGGGACAGCTTTAGATTCAGCGCGATTACAAAAAGAATTGGCGCGCATTTTTAATATTAGTAACCGTACAATTACAGCGTATTGTTTAGGTGAACATGGCGGTAGTGCTATGGTGCCATGGTCTCATGTTTATGTACAAGGAAAACCGTTAGTACAATTACAACAAGAATTGCCTCATAGATTCCCTACACTTGATCATACTCAAGTGCTAGATGATGTAAAAATTGGTGGTTACCATGTATTGGCTGGTAAAGGCTCCACAGAGTTTGGCATTGCTAGTGCAACAACAGAATTAATTCGTGCTGTATTTCATGACGAAAAGAAAGTGTTGCCATGTTCTTGTTATCTAGATGGCCAATATGGTGAAGAAGGAATCTTTGCATCGACTCCAGCAGTTATTGGCAAAGATGGTATCGAAGATGTATTTGAATTGAAGCTTGCTGAAGATGAATTAGCTTTATTTAAAAAGTCTTGTGCAGTAATTCGTGAATATGCTCATAAAGCAGAGTCTTTATAAGGCCATAGTGGCTGTTACTAATAAATCTATCTCTGATAAGACCTTTTTAACTATATGATAGATATAAGATAAACTATAGATAAATTTATTTAGTCCCTAACGAGGTTCTGTGATATAATTAAAAAATGACAGTATACAGATGATGAATATTTTTGGGGGATATTATGACTCAAGACACTATGGAAGTACAACGTCCAAAAAAGCCGCGCAAACGGGTTAGACCTAATCGCAAAGCGCAGGATCAACGTATTATCCTCATGTGGATCAAGCGAATTGGTATAGGGATTATGGTGCTGCTATTATTAGGGCAAGCCTATCGCTTGGTGGCTGTATATCAAGAAAAACAACATATTGAGCAACAATTGCAAGAATTAAAACAGCGAAATGAAGAATTAGAACAGGAAAAGGCTAAGTTGCAAGATCCAAAGACCATTGAGGGGGTGGCTCGTGAGGAGCTCGGCCTTGTAAAACCTGGTGAAGTGCCTTATGTAAAATAGGTTTGACTGTAGTAATTTAGATTCGCATTAGTTTGTAGTTTGAGGTTTCCGCATTAATTAGGAGGTTGCATGGCAATCGAAGTTGGTAACATTATTGATGGTACCGTATCTGGTATTACAAAATTCGGCGTATTTGTTGATTTAGGAGAGAAGAAACAGGTCTAGTTCATATTTCTGAAGTAGCTCATGGGTATGTCGAAGATATTAATACCGTATTAAAGGTTGAAGATCCAGTAAAGGTTAAGGTTTTATCTATTGAAGGTAATAAAATCGGCCTTTCTATTCGTCAAACACAACCTAAAGAGACAGCAAGTGAAGAGCGACGTCCTCGTCGTGTTCAATCTAAACAAAGCACAGAGGCTTTTGAAGCAAAGATGAAATCATTCTTGCGCGATAGCAATGAACGCTTACACGATTTAAAACGCAATACAGAAGGTAAACGCGGAGGCCGAGGCGGTCGTCGAGATTAATAGTGAGAGATGGCATTGAGCCATCTCTTTACTTATGTATAGGTCTTAACAGTATAATAGTGTTAGAGGCATACTAATTATGTAAGGAGCAATTATGAAGTTAGCTATTATTGATATTGGATCAAATTCAGTACGCTTATTATTGGCTACTTATGAAAATAATATATGGCACTATGAGCCGAAACAGTTGTGGACTACTCGTTTAGGCCAACGTAATTCAGATGGTACATTGCGCACTGAATCGATGGAAGCGTCCTATCAAGCTTTTACAGAAATAAAAAAACTAGCAGACCAATATGGGGTGGAATGCTGCTTTGGTTTTGCAACGAGCGCTGTTCGTGAAGCATCTAATGGCCTTGAATTTATGGACCGCATTAGCGAACATTGTCCGATGGAATGGCGTATTCTCACGGGCGATGAAGAGGCTATTTATGGCTTTAATGGTGCCTTAGGAGATCAGTTGAATGATGGTCGTCACTATACAACTATCGATATCGGTGGCGGTAGTACAGAGCTAGCATTAGGCAATAAGGACGGCGTTTACTGGAGCCGATCTTATCCTGTAGGGGCTGTACGCCTTCAATCTATGTCTGATGAAGGTCCTCAACGAGTATGGGAAGAAACTCGATTCCTTTGGGATCCGATGATGATTCAAGGTGAATTTGGTGAATTCATTGGTATCGGGGGTACGCTAACGACGCTAGCGGCCATTGATTTAGGCCTTGAAAACTATGATGGTACGAAGGTACAAGGTCATAAATTAAGTCGTGAAACAGTAGAGGGCATCATTCTAAACTTACGTTACATGAGTCGCGATGAGCGATTACAAGTAAAAGGTTTACCTGCAGGACGTGCCGATATCATCGTAGCTGGTGCAGAAATTTTAACGTCCTTTATGGATGCTTATGAGGTTCCTCATGTATTTGTGAGCGACCAAGATGGTATGGAGGCGATGGCTCGTGAATGTGAAAGCGCTCATTCGAAGAGTTAATCACACTTTAAAACTACATAAGCTATTTCCTGAACATAGCCGTATATTGATAGCTTGTTCTGGTGGTCCAGATTCGATGGCTTTATTACATTTATTACAAGACATTGCTGCGCATCGCCATACAAAATATAAGCTTGGTATTGCTGTCGTAGACCACTCTATTCGCCCTGAAAGTAAAGATGAGGTTCTATGGCTTCAAAATCAGGTAGATGCATTAGGATTGTCGTTTTATACAACTACCTTTGATGTGCCTACCTTGAGTAAAGATCTAAAGCTATCTGAGGAGACCGTTGGTAGACAAGTTCGCTATCAATGGCTAAATGAAATAGCTCATTCTGAGGGATATGATTATATTGCAGTAGCTCATCATAAGAACGATCAAGCTGAGTCGATTCTAGCGCATCTCATTAGAGGTACAGGATTAAATGGGCTAACAGGTATGGCTGTAGTCAGCAATGACTATGATATTCCTGTGATTAGACCTTTATTAGATGTTACAAAAGCAGAATTATTAGCTTATTTAGCCGATAGAAAGCTCACGTATTGTATTGATTCTACAAATGATGATATTCGATATCAGCGAAATAGAATTCGTCATCGCATTATACCGGAGTTAGAATCGATTAACCCTAATGTAGTAGATGCTATCGCTAGATTAGGAGGTTCTGTAAGTGAAGATTTAGCTGTGATCTCTGATTTGACAGTGCAAGCTTTTAAGCGATTAGTGACTATTGATAAGGGTGAAATGCGTTTATCTCGTAGGGCTTTACGAAAGGAACCATTAGCCATACAACGTCGTTTGTGGCAGCGTTTGGTAAGCTCTATTGACTCTGATCTAACGCTTACATCAGCTCATCAAGAGCAATTACTGGATATTGTTAACACAGGGGAAAAGAAAACTTTCACTATAAAAAGTATAAAAGTAATCGCTCAATGTGATACAATAAAGGTATATTGCAAACATTAATATGAATCGTGGAGGTCATATAGATGCATCAAGACGCAAAAGAGATTTTATATACAGCAGAACAATTACAGGCTCGTGTAGCCGAGTTAGGTAAAGCAATTAGCGAAGACTATAAAAATGAATCTGTAGTGCTCGTAGGGGTGTTAAAGGGAGCCATCGTTTTCTTTACAGACTTAGCTCGCGCTATTGATGATAGCGTAGATGTAAGTTTTGATTTTATTTCTTGCTCTAGCTATGGTAGTGGCACAACTAGTACAGGTGTAGTACGAATTCTAAAAGATTTGGATCGCTCTGTAGAGGGGAAGCATGTGCTTGTTGTGGAAGATATCGTAGATACAGGCACAACATTGCATTACTTATTAGAAAATTTACATGCTCGTGGTGCTAAAAGCGTACGCCTTGCTGCATTATTGAATAAACCAGATCGCCGTAAGATGGACGTAGACGTTGACTATGTGGGCTTTATTATTCCTGATTATTTTGTTATCGGTTATGGTTTAGACTACGCAGAAAAATATCGTCACTTACCATATATCGGTATTTTAAAGGAAGAAATGTATCAAAATTAAAAATATGATATAATATATGAGTGCATCTCTTAATGAGATGTACTCAATTCGTTTATACAAGTAAATTATTATTGAAAGGGGTAATCTTTTGGGTCGATTTACAAAAAATATCGTCCTTTACTTACTTATCATTGCCGCTTTCGTTATCGCCATTGACGCTTTCTCTGGTCAAAGTGCGAATAAATCTGAACTAAGTTACACAGGATTTATTCAACAAGTACAACAGAAAAAGGTTGAGTCCGTAACGATTACCAATGATCATGGTATTAAAGGTAAACTAAAAAATGGAACAGAGTTCAATTCTTATGCGCCAAGTGATGAAACATTAATTAAAACATTACAAGATAATGGCGTAGAAATTACAGCAGCTCCACCTGAGCAACCAGCTTGGTGGATGAGCCTGTTAGGTTCTGCTATTCCTATCATCATCTTAGTGGTGTTGTTCTTCTTTATTATGCAACAAACTCAAGGTGGCGGTGGCCGAGTGATGAACTTTGGTAAAAGCCGTGCTAAATTGATGGGTGAAGGTAACGTAAAGGTTAGCTTTAAAGATGTAGCAGGTGCTGAAGAAGCAAAACAAGAATTAGAAGAAGTAGTAGAATTCTTGAAGGATCCAGGTAAATTTACAACTATCGGTGCTAAAATTCCGAAAGGTGTATTGCTCGCAGGACCTCCAGGTACAGGTAAAACTTTGCTTGCTAAAGCCGTTGCTGGTGAAGCCGGGGTACCATTCTTTACGATTTCTGGTTCTGACTTCGTAGAAATGTTCGTAGGTGTTGGTGCTTCTCGTGTGCGTGATCTTTTCACACAAGCGAAAAAGAATGCTCCATGTATCATCTTTATCGACGAAATTGATGCGGTAGGTCGCCAACGTGGCGCAGGTCTTGGTGGTGGTCACGATGAACGTGAACAAACATTGAATCAATTACTCGTTGAAATGGATGGTTTCGGTGCCAACGAAGGTATTATTACTATCGCTGCCACAAACCGCCCAGATATTCTTGACCCAGCGCTGTTGCGTCCAGGTCGTTTTGACCGTCAAGTTATCGTAGGTCGTCCAGACTTACGCGGTCGTGAAGCAATCTTAAAAGTACATGCTCGTAACAAGCCATTAGCTGACGATGTAGACTTGAAAACAATTGCTAAGAAAACTCCAGGCTTTACTGGTGCTGACTTGAACAACTTGTTAAATGAAGCGGCTTTATTGGCAGCTCGCCTTAACAAAAAAGTTATCACTATGGCTGAAGTTGAAGAAGCTAGTGAAAAGGTTAGCATGGGTCCTGAACGCCGCAGTCATATTGTGAGCGAGAAAGACCGCAAGTTAACAGCGTACCATGAATCTGGTCATGCCATCGTGGCACATTTGTTGCCTCATGCAGATCCTGTTCATAAGGTAACAATCATTCCTCGTGGCGCAGCAGGTGGTTACACTATGATGCTTCCTACAGAGGAACAAAACTACAAAACAAAATCTCAATTATTAGCAGATATTCGCGTAGCCCTTGGTGGTCGAATTGCAGAGGCTTTGATATTAGATGAAATCAGTACAGGTGCTTCTGGTGACCTTCAAAGCGTAACGAATACAGCACGCGCCATGGTAACGCGTTGGGGCATGAGCGATGAGCTTGGTCCTATCGTATTTGGTGAACAACAAGAACAAGTATTCTTGGGTAAAAACCTTGGCCATGAACGCAACTACAGTGAAGAAATTGCTGCAAAAATCGATGCTGAAATTCATCGTATTGTAGAAGAAGCTTATAAAGATGTAACAAAACTTCTTAGCGATAACGAGAAATTCTTACATGATATGGCAAATGCTCTATTAGAGGAAGAAACCATCGATGCAAAAGCGGTAGATAATCTTTACAAATATGGTACAACGAAAGCCCCTGAAGTTGAGGAGCCTAAAGAAGCTCTAGAAGCGGCAGGTATTGTAGTACCAGAGGTGGTTGAAGCTAAAAAAAACACTGCTACAGTGGATGCTCCTAGTGAAACACCTTCTAATGAAATCAAATAATGAGATATCTAAATAAAAGAGCTGGCCTCGTTGAGGGCCAGCTCTTTTTATATATGCTCTTTTGATTATAATTACCTATTACTAGCTATAGTACTTAGTATTCTATCTATATTGTAAAGCTCGTAATGTAGTTGGTGAGGATTAGCTATTGGCCATCGTTAATGTGACGTGTTGCCAAGTACTGTTGAATTCTACGCTCTTTTCGGGCTTTTAAATATTTTTGAGCCAGTACATTTGGAATTGCTACACCAACCGCAATACTTACAATAGTGAGGATGCCTGTTACACCGTTTTGGACCATATGAAGTAAGCCAGACTCTGATAGTGCGTTGATATGAAGTATATCAAAGAGGAATCTGTAATATAAAATACCAGGCATTAAGGCTATAGCAGATGGGACGATGATAATTGTGCTAGATGTTCTCAGCCAAGTAGAAACTTTTACATAGATCACGCTCATTACAGCAGCGCCTACAAAGGTAGCACCTGGAATGGAGAAGCCAAATTCAACAGCTAATAAATTGCGGGTAAATACGCATAATACACCGCCAATGCCAATGGATACTAGTAATCGGACAGGAGCGTTAAAGAGTACCGCAAAGGAAGCAGCAGCTGTAAAAGACCCTATAATTTGCTCAATGGATAATACATGAGGCTTAATATCTACAAAGCTAAAGGCCGGCATAGGGCTAAAGTATAGAGCCATTGCCATGCCTAAGGTCATGCTACCAACGATAAGGATCGTTCTAATAGCTCTTGTAATTCCCGATAAAATATGGTTGTTGATGGTATCGATAACGGAGTTTATAAGCGGTACACCAGGTATCATAAATAAGGTACAACAAACAAGAACGTAAACTAACGAATCTTGTTCAATATGTGAATAGAAACCATAGGCAGAAACCATGGCGGCAAAGCCGCCAATTGCAATGCCTACATATTCATTGCAACCAAAGCGTACCGATAAGGTACGACCAAAATAACCGATTAGAGAACAAATAACAGTTACAATAAAAGCTATCATATCGCCACTATACAAAAAGGCAAGGCCTGCTGATCCGAGGGCACAAGCAATACCCTTTATCCAATCAGGATATACGGGAATAGTGGAATCTAATTTTGAAATTAACTGTTCATAAGTTGTAAGTGAATAATGTCGTTCAAAGGCTCGCCAAGTTAGTTTAGATACGGCATTGATCATGGCCATATTGGGTACATGGACAGGTGTTTTTCTAAATACGGTAATAGATCGTTCTTTATGCAGTAAATTGACCATAATCGTAGTATAGGAAATATGTATATTTAAATAATCATGAGGTATCCCCATAAATGTGGCGGCTTTAAGCATTTCTTCAATAATTCGATTTGTATCGGCACCACATTCCATGAGTAGTTTGCCTATGTTTAATAGGACGTCGAGCTTTCTATGAATATGAATAAACGGGTTCTCAAGAACTTCATTTTTTTCTTCTAATGTAAATTGTTTCATATATCTCCCCAGATATTGATAGACCATACTATTGTTATCTTTTGCATACGGTATAACTTAATACTACATGTATTATACCATTAATTCTTTTAAATAACCCTTGCATTTTACAGGGTACACTTGTACAATCGAATTGTAAACCTAGGTTGACAAAGAAAGGGGCTCTAAACTATGCGTGATGAAGTATTAGAATTCTTGAGACAAAACCAAGGTGGTTTCGTATCGGGACAAGATATGTCGGAAGCGTGTCATGTTTCGCGTACAGCTATTTGGAAGCATATCAAGGCATTACGTCAAAAAGGCTACAAAATAGAATCTTATACCAAGAGGGGGTATCGATTATTGGAGGAACCTGATTTGTTGAGTCCATTAGCAATGAAGCAAATCTTAAAAACAGATGTATTTGGAAAACGGTATGTCTATATGGACACTACCGAATCTACTAACCTAGAAGCTCGTCGCTTAGCACAACAAGGTGCAGAAGAAGGTACTGTTGTTGTAACAGAGGAACAGGCTGCTGGCCGAGGTCGTTTATCGCGGGGCTGGTATTCTCCATTTGGGAAAGGTCTATGGTTTAGTCTCATTTTGCGCCCTGACTTTGCACCTGTAGAAGCACCGAAATGTACATTGATGGCAGCCGTAGCCTTAACAAAAGCGTTCCATAAAATGGGACTCACCGATGCAGGCATTAAATGGCCCAATGATATTCTTGTGAATGGTCGTAAATTAGTTGGCATCTTGACTGAAATGTCTGGCTCTATGGAGGAAATTTCCTATATTGTTATGGGCATAGGTGTCAATGTAAAGACTAAACAAGAAGAGCTCCCGGAAGAATTGAAGTTGATCGCTACATCCTTAACTATGGAAGGCATTGATATTGAACGGACGGAAGCTTTTAAAATTATATTAGAGTCCTTAGAACATCAATATTATGAAGTCCTCGATAGTGGTTTTGAGGAAACTCTCAATGAATGGCGTCAATTATCGGTAACGCTTGGTGAGGAAATTGAAGTAAGAGCACCAGGAAATACCTATGAAGGGGTAGCTACAGATATTGATGAAGATGGTAACTTATTAGTAAGAATCCCTGATGGGACAGTTAAACGTATTGTGGCAGGGGACGTATCAATTCGTCCGCGCAAATAGGAGGTATTCATGTTATTAGTAATTGATGTGGGGAACACCAATATTGTTCTCGGTGTATACGACAAGACGGAGCTTGTAGGTCACTGGCGTATTTCCACGGATCGTGTGCGGACCACCGATGAATATGGCATGTTGATGATGAACCTATTCTTCCATGACCGTAAGGTTGATGTGAAGGATATTAAAGATATCATCATTTCCTCAGTTGTGCCACCATTGATGCCTACATTAGAGCGCGTATGTTTACGTTATTTCAATGTAAATCCTCTTATTGTTGGGCCTGGCACTAAGACTGGTATCGCCATTAAGTATGATAATCCTCGTGAAGTAGGTGCTGACCGTATCGTAAATGCTGTAGCAGCACATGAGCGTTATAAAGGTGATTTAATCATTATCGACTTTGGTACAGCTACTACCTATTGTGCGGTTAAAGGTAATGGCGATTATATGGGCGGTGTTATCTCACCAGGTGTTACCATTTCTGCAGAGGCTCTATTCCAACGGGCTGCTAAATTACCACGTATTGATGTAAGAGACCCAGGTCAAGTTATTTGCCGGAATACCGTATCCTCTATGCAGGCTGGTATGTTCTATGGTTATGTAGGCCAAGTGGAAGGCCTTGTATCTCGTATGAAAGCTGAAATGGGCGACCACGTAACTGTCGTAGCTACAGGCGGTTTAGCACAACTCATTAGCAGTGCTACGGACTGCATTGACCATGTAGAACCTATGCTTACATTAGAAGGTTTACGCCTTATTTACGAAAGAAATAAATAATGCTACTATAATATAGTTACGAATATGTAACAAAGTAGTGTACATTCGGGTACAGCTTATGCTGTACCCTTTTTATTAGGGGATATATATGAATAATAAACAATGGCAAATTGGAGCTGTCAAAATTGACGGACAAGCCATATTAGCGCCAATGGCAGGAGTAAGCGATATTGCTTATCGTTTACTTGCTAAAGAACATGGGGCCGCCTTGGTTTGCACCGAAATGGTCAGCGCCATGGGCATTAAATATAAAAATGAACGCACCCATGAATTGTTGCGTATTGAAGAGGTAGAACGCCCTGTATCTATGCAAATCTTCGGTTCTAATCCAGAGGCTATTGCCATTGGTGCAAAGGTCGTAGCTGATGCAGGTGCCGATATTGTAGATATTAATATGGGCTGTCCTGTTAAAAAAGTTGTTTCTTCCGGTGATGGCTCTGCACTTATGAAGAATCCTGACTTAGCTGCGCGTGTAGCAGAGGCTGCGGTTAAGGCTGTGGATGTGCCTGTAACGGTGAAAATGCGCATCGGTTGGGATAGTGATTCCATCAATGTTGTGGACTTTGCTAAGCGCATCGAATCTACAGGTGTGGCGGCTATTGCAGTACATGGCCGTACTAAGGAGCAAATGTACAGTGGGCATGCTGATTGGTCTTATATTAAGGCTGTAAAAGAGGCTGTGTCTGTACCGGTTATTGGTAATGGCGATATAGTAGAGCCTGAAGATGCAAAGCAAATGCTCGATGAAACAGGATGTGATGCGGTGATGGTAGGCCGTGGTGCACAGGGAAATCCATGGATCTTTAATCGTATTCATCACTATTTGGCGACTGGTGAAGTATTGGCGGCGCCGAGCGATATTGAACGTCTCGACATGTTGTTAAAGCATTTTGATCTCTTATGTCAATATAAGGGTGAAAGTATGGCCGTTAAGGAAATACGAACTCATGCAGGCTGGTATATGAAGGGCCTCCCTGAATCTGCATATTGGCGCAATCGTGTGAATACAATTCATACTGTAACAAGCTTTCACAATGAGCTAGAATCATACCGTAAAATATTGTCTGAAATGTAGACAGATTGACAAATGAATAGTATTTTTATATAATGGTTGAGATAATTTAGAAATAAAAGATAAGGTGTCATCTTACTATGGCACTTTTTTCTTATTTAATTTATATGTAGAAAGAGTGGGGTACCCATGGCAGACGTAAAAGAAACATTACTTACCGCCGAAGGTTTAAAGAAATTAGAAGAAGAATTAATGTATTATAAATCTGTACGTCGTATTGAAGTGTCTGAACGTATTAAGACAGCTATTGAATATGGCGATATCAGTGAAAACTCTGAATATGATGATGCAAAAAATGAACAAGCTTTCATCGAAGGTCATATTGTAGAGCTTGAAAATAAAATTAACACTGCGAAAATCATCGACGAATCCGTAAAAGGTGATGTTGTATCCGTAGGTAGCAAAGTAACGGTACTAGATACAATGTACAATGACGAATTAGAATATGTTATCGTTGGTTCCTCTGAAGCGGATCCATTCAACAACCGTATCTCTAACGAATCTCCTGTAGGTAAAGCTATTTTGGGCAAACGTAAAGGTGATGAAGTAGAAGTTTCCACACCAGATGGTCCTGTTACATTCAAAGTGTTAGCAATCCAATAATTTACATTTACTGACGAAGAGGCGATAACATGAGTGAAGAAATTAAAAATGTACAAGAAGAGCTGAATGAGCAAATGCAAATTCGCCGCGACAAATTGGCTGAATACGAAGCGGATGGCATCTATCCATTTGGTCAACGTTTTATTGTAAAAGATAATGCAAAAGACATTAAAGATGACTTCTTCTTGAAATATGATGGTCAACCTGTAGTTATTGCAGGGCGCTTGATGACAATCCGTTCCCATGGTAAAACAGCATTTGCCAATGTTCGTGATAAATCTGGGGATATTCAAGTATATTTCCGTAAAGATGTATTGGGCGAAGAGGCTTATAAATACGTAAAAATGCTTGATATCGGTGATATCATCGGTGTAGAAGGTCATATATTTAAAACTCATACAGGTGAAGTTACAATTAAAGTTAACAAATTAACTTTGTTATCTAAATCTTTACGTCCATTGCCAGAAAAATGGCATGGTTTAAAGGATACAGAACTTCGTTACCGTCAACGTTATGTTGATTTGATTGTAAATCCTGAAGTGCGTGATACATTTGTAAAACGTTCCCAAATCGTTGCTAAAATTCGCGAATACATGATGCGTGATGGTTTCATGGAAGTAGAAACACCAATGATGCATGCTATCCCTGGTGGTGCTGCAGCTCGTCCATTCATCACTCACCACAATGCGCTTGATATCGATATTTACATGCGTATTGCACCAGAATTGTACCTTAAACGCTTGATCGTTGGTGGTATGGACCGCGTATTCGAAATGAACCGTTGCTTCCGTAACGAAGGTATCGACAACCGTCATAACCCAGAATTCACTACTATCGAATCTTACCAAGCTTATGGCGATGTTGAGGATGCTATTCGCTTAACTGAAAACCTTGTGTCCTACTGTGCACAAGAGGTTTTAGGTACACAAGAAATCACATACCAAGGTACAGAAATCAATTTGACTCCACCTTGGAATCGTATCACAATGGCTGAAGGTGTAAAAAAATACACTGGTGAAGACTTTGATGCAGTTACTACTGTAGAAGAAGCTCGTGCCATTGCAGATCGTTTGAATGTAGAATATACAGAAAATGATGGTATTGGTAAAATCTTAAATCTTTGCTTCGAAGATTATGTAGAAGAAAACTTGATTCAACCAACTATCGTATATGGTCATCCAAAAGAAATTTCTCCACTTGCGAAAGCAAGTCGTGAAAATCCATTGGCTACAGAACGTTTTGAAGCGTTCATTTATGGTCGTGAATTGGCAAATGGCTTCTCCGAGTTAAATGACCCAATCGACCAAAAACAACGTTTCTTGGATCAATTGAAAGAACGCGAAGCTGGCGATGATGAAGCTCACCGTATGGATGAAGACTTCGTTACAGCTCTTGAATACGGTTTACCTCCAACAGCAGGTTTAGGTGTTGGTATTGACCGTCTCGTTATGTTCTTAACAGACTCTGCATCCATCCGCGATGTATTGTTGTTCCCATTGATGAAACCAGAAGCTCCTAAGCATATTGAAGCTGAAGAAGAAGCAGCTGAATAATCTAAAACCAAAAGGCTCTCTATTCTTTGAGTAGAGAGCCTTTTTATTCGTTATATGATACGAATATTATGTTTTATGATTATTGTATTCTATGAATATTATATTTATTCTATATGTGGTGTTGTAGTATATGTTGACTATGATATTTAGTTACGAAAGGAGAAGACTGTGAAACATTTAAAGGTTGCTTTATCTGATTCCGTGCAATCCAAAATTAAATCCATAGCAGGACGCACATGCGTTGGCGTTTTTGAAACAGATTTTACAGATGTAGGTGCCGTTGTTATCGATGATGGTGACCTAGATCTTGTGAATAATAATCAAATTAGCTCCTTTGGTATACCTATTATTGTCTTAAGACTTGATGCATCTAGAGATATATCTCTTTATGAAAATCGTATTACGTCCATTATAGAGCTCTTATCTATGAGTATCGACGACTGTACATCAGAGATAGAGAAAGTTGTAGCAAACTATGAAGCATCTATTTTACCACCATTTTTCAGGGCTTTGTCTGATTATGTAGGGGATGAAAATTCACAGTTTGACTGTCCAGGTCATCAAGGGGGCCAATTCTTCTATAAACATCCTACGGGTCGTGCCTTTTACAATTTCTTTGGAGAGAATATATTTAGAGCTGACCTTTGCAATGCAGATGTAAAATTAGGGGACCTCTTAATTCATGAAGGCTATGCGTATGATGCTCAAGCACATGCAGCTAAGGTCTACAATGCGGATAAAACCTATTTTGTATTGAATGGTACATCTTCTGCGAATAAGGTGGTGCTTAATGCTCTTTTAACACCAGGGGATATTATTTTATATGATCGTAATAATCATAAATCTATCTGCCATGGTGGCCTCGTTATGTCTGGTGCTACGCCGATATATCTTGAAACAGCACGTAATCCTTTTGGCTCCATTGGTGGTATTTTAGATCATTGCTTTGATGAAAGTTATATACGTCAATTAGTGGCTGAAAAATCACCTGAAAAAGCAAATGCAAAACGTCCTATTCGATTAGCAGTTATTCAACTAGGAACCTATGATGGTACGATTTATAATGCTCGGCAAGTAGTAGATAAAATAGGCCATCTTTGCGACTACATTTTCTTTGATTCTGCTTGGGTTGGGTATGAACAGTTTATTCCTATGATGAAAGACTGTAGTCCATTGTTGTTAGAATTGGGCCCAAATGACCCTGGTATTTTAGTTACTCAATCAGTACATAAGCAACAAGCTGGCTTTTCACAAACCTCTCAAATCCATAAGAAAGATAAACATATCAAAGGACAAGACCGTTATGTAGATCATAAGCATTTTAATAACTCCTTTATGATGCATGCATCTACATCTCCGTTTTATCCATTATTTGCATCGCTTGATGTAAATGCGAAAATTCATGAAGGCGAGTTGGGACAAACATTATGGCGTGAATGTGTTGAGGTAGCTATTGATGCACGTAAAGCCGTATTGAAACAATGTAAATATTTACGCCCCTTAGTACCTCCAATTGTTCATGGTAAACCATGGGAAGAGGGAAATACCCAGGAGATGGCTTGTGATGTAAAATATTTTGCTTTTGAGCCAGAAGCCAAGTGGCATTCTTTTAACGGCTATGGTGAAGGACAGTATTTCATTGATCCATGTAAATTTCAACTGATTACACCGGGAATCGATGTGGAAACTGGAGAATATGAAGAGTTTGGCATCCCTGCGAATATTCTTGCTAATTATTTACGAGAAAATCGAATTATTCCTGAAAAATGTGATTTAAATACAATCTTATTCCTCATGACACCAGCAGAATCTAAGCATAAGATGGATGCGCTAGTAGCGGAACTCGTTCGGTTTGAAGAACTCATAGATCGCGATGTACCGATGGAAGAGGTGTTGCCATCGATTTACTATAGTCATATAGACAAATATAAAGGCTACCACATTCGTCAGTTATGCCAAGAAATGCATGACTTTTATAAGTCTAGAAATATAAGTCTTTTGCAACAGCGATTATTCTTGGGTGAATACTTCCCTGACTATGTAATGAATCCACAAGAGGCAAATTTTGAGTTCCAACGAAATAAAGGAGAATTAGTACCGCTAAGCGAAGCAGAAGGACGTATTGCCCTTGAAGGGGCTCTTCCGTATCCGCCAGGTGTAATATGTGTGCAGCCAGGGGAGCGTTGGTCCAAGACTGCGTGTGACTATTTCTTAGCCTTAGAAGACGGTATTAATCAACTGCCTGGTTTTACGCCGGAAATACAAGGTGTATACATTACTGAACAATCAAATGGATATAAACAAGCCTATGGCTATGTATTGAAAAAAGAATATTAAAGAAAATCTAGCGTGTTATTCGAGCATAGTGTTTTAGGGCTCTCATCACGCAAGGAGGTTATATGAATTCAACACTTATTTTAAAAGGAAATATCTTATATACACCGCGGCCTTCAGAATTTATATCTATTCCACATGGATATATCATCGCCGTTGATGGCGTGGTCGTATATTGTGGGGAAAGTATTCCACCAGCCTATGAAGAGTGCGAGGTTACTGATTATGGTGATAATCTCATCATTCCAGGCTTTGTAGATACGCATGCTCACGCTCCGCAGTATTGTAATCGTGGTCTTGGCATGGACAAAGAATTACTGCCTTGGTTAGAATCCTATACATTTCCTGAAGAGGCAAAGTTTAGTGATCCAGATTATGCACGGTTAGTATATGGCGCCTTTGTGCAGGATTTATGGCGCAATGGGACTACTAGAAGTATACTATTTGGTACCATCCATAAAGAAAGCACATTAGTATTGATGGAGCTTTTACAAAAAGCTGGATTATCAGCCTATGTAGGTAAGGTAAATATGGACCGTAATAGTCCTGATTTTTTGATTGAGAAAACACAACAGTCCTTGATTGATACAAAAGAATGGCTGGATGCATCATTGCAGTTTGGTCCATTGGTTAAACCAATTATTACACCTCGGTTTGTACCATCCTGTACAAGTGAATTAATGAGTGGACTAGGGAAATTAGCAGAAGAATATAATGTACCAATTCAATCTCACTTGTCCGAAAATCACGGTGAAATTGATTGGGTTGCATCATTACATCCAGAGTCACCAAATTATACAGATGTGTACTATGAACACCGCTTAATGGGACAGGTACCGACAGTGATGGCTCATTGCATTCATTTAAGTGATGTAGAGATGGATCGTATGGCAGAAACTCAAACTATGGTATCTCACTGTCCATATTCTAATGTAAACCTATCAAGTGGTATTGCACCGATTCGTAAGCTAATGAAACGGAATATACCGATTGGCTTGGGTTCTGATATCTCAGGCGGTCATATTGTATCAATGGCGAAGGTTCTTACGGAAGCTATTGGATTGTCAAAAATGAAATGGGTAGAAGTCGATCAAACATATGCGCCACTTACATTAAGTGAAGCTTTCTATATGGCTACAAAGGGAGGCGGTAAGTTCTTTGGTAAGGTTGGTAGCTTTGAAAAAGGTTGTGAACTAGATGCCCTTATCATTGATGATACATTACTATTTGATCCTAATGAACGCACTTTAGAAGAACGATTAGAGCGTTGGTTATATGTTGGTGATGACCGACATATTGTTGAACGCTATGTAGCGGGACAGGTATTACCGAATCCTCAAGGTTTTCAAGGTTAATAGTTAATCTGTATTAAAGCGGGCAATAAAAAAAGAATTTACATAGTATCCATAGCAGGTAGTTTGTATAGCATGCAAGCTACCTGTTTTATTTTGACCTCATATTGCGCATCAATACCCTTGGTGTATAATAAAAAGACATACAAATTAAGAAAGTGGGGGACTTAATGGATATATTAGGGGCAAGACGCTCTATAGAACAGAAGTTACTTATGCAATCCGTAGGGTTAATGGCCCTTGTAGCAGTAAGTGGCACTATAATGGGTATTGTTACAGGATCTAGCGCGGTCTTATTAGATGGTGTATTTTCCTTTGTCGATGTTGTTATTAAAATCATGATGCTCATGACGGCCAAGTTAATAGCCCGTGAAACGAGTAAGCGCTTCCAATTTGGCTATTGGCAGTTTGAACCTTTGGTACTTGCCGTAGAAGGCTTTTTTATATTGCTAATCGTAATTTATGCCTTATCTAGTGGCATTACAGACCTTATATCGGGGGGACGGCATGTAGATTTTGGACCAGCTATTTACTATGCCATCTTCTTTACAGTGGCGGACACTATATATTACTTATATGTGCGTCGTATTAATAAGAGTCTGCAGTCTAACTTAATTAAATTTGATAATGTAAGTTGGTATGTTGATGCTTTGCTAGAAGTAGCTATCTTGATCAGTTTCGTCGTGGCCATCATGTTAGAAGGAACTGAATATGCTGATTGGGCAGCGTATATTGACCCGATTGTGCTCATCGTATTAGCCGTACAGATGATACCGTCAGCGTTCCGTATTATCATCCCATCTGTGAAACAAGTGTTAGGATGGGCACCGACTTCATTGCATAATGAAGTACAGGAGATTATGGACTGCTTTATGGAAAAGTACAATTTCAAAGATTATGTTTCTAGTGTGCAAGTATATGGCAACACTAGAATTATTGAAATTGATATTTTAGTTCCTAAGAACTTCCCATATCAGACAATTGCTGAAATCGATGCAATTCGTAATGAAATTGACCAAAAAATCGGAGGGAACCCAACGGAGAAATGGGTAACCATTTCTTTCACAGGAACCCGAAAATGGATGGCGAAAGATTATTTACTAGAAGACGATGATGATGAATAGTATAAAAATTAATTAGAAATCTAGTAGGTAGCTTATAATTTAATGATAAATACACCAATATATGGTATACTTAAACGTATTGAATATATTGTTCGTAGCATAGTTGGAAGATGAGGTTTATAGTATGTTAGACTTGAAATTTGTCCGTGAAAATATTGATTTAGTGCAACAAAACTTAGATAATCGTCATACGAAAGGCGATTTAGAAACCTTTGTATCCGCTTATGATGAACGTCGTCAGTTGATCGGTAAAGTAGAGGAGTTAAAAGCTCTTCGTAACTCCGTAACTGAAGAAATTAGCCAATTAAAACGCAATAAAGAAAATGCGGATGATAAAATCGCAGAAATGAAAAAAGTAGGCGATGAAATTGCTGAGCTTGATAATCGTATTCGCGATGTAGAAGCAAAATTACGTGATGCGGCATTGATGTTACCAAATATGTGTGATGCATCTGTTCCTGTTGGTGCTGATGAAGATGAAAATGTAGAGCAACGTAAATGGGGCGAACCACGTCAGTTTGATTTTGATGTACAAGCTCATTGGGATTTAGGTGAAAATCTCGACATTCTTGATTTCAATCGCGCTGGTAAAATGAGCGGTGCTCGTTTCACTGTATATAAAGGTTTGGGTGCTCGTTTAGAACGTGCTCTCATTAACTTCATGGTTGATCTTCATGTAGATAAACAAGGCTACACTGAAATGATGACGCCATATATGGTAACTCGTGAAACCTTGACAGGTACTGGTCAATTACCTAAATTTGCTGAAGATATGTACCATGTAGAGGATACAGAATACTTCTTGATTCCTACAGCTGAAGTTACATTGACTAACTATCACAGTGGTGAAATCTTGAACGAAGAAGATTTGCCAAAATACTATACTGCATTTACTGCATGTTTCCGTGCTGAAGCAGGTTCTGCAGGCCGTGACACACGCGGTCTTATCCGTCAACATCAATTCAACAAAGTTGAAATGGTTAAATTAGCTAAACCTGAAGATTCTTATGCAGAATTAGAAAAGTTAACTGACAATGCAGAAGAAGTATTGCGCTTATTAGAATTACCATTCCGTGTAATTACACTTTGTACAGGTGATATTGGCTTTGGTTCTGCTAAAACATATGATGTAGAAGTATGGATGCCAGCTCAAGGCAAGTACAGAGAAATCTCTTCTTGTTCTAATATGACTGATTTCCAAGCTCGTCGTGCAAATATTAAATTCCGTCGTGGACCTAAAGGTAAACCAGAATTCGTTCATACATTAAATGGCTCTGGTCTTGCTGTAGGACGTACAGTAGCAGCTATCTTGGAAAATTATCAACAAGCTGATGGTTCTGTTGTGATTCCTAAGGTGCTTGTACCTTACATGGGTGGCGTAGAGGTAATCAAGGCAGCGAAATAAGAGGGGGCATTTGATGAAGTTCTTTATTGATACCGCAGAATTTGATGAGATTAAAGAAGCGTATGCTTTTGGGTTTATTGATGGTGTTACTACAAATCCATCCCTTATCGTGAAAGCTAAACGCGACTTAAAACAAGTTATTTCTGAAATTGCAAATCTTGTAGAGGGGCCTGTGAGTGCAGAGGTTATTGCTTCTGATGCAGAAGGTATGATTGCTGAAGCTCATGATCTAGTAAAATTAGGCTCTAATGTAGTTATTAAAGTGCCTATGACTCCAGAAGGGCTTAAAGCTGTTGCGGTTTTGAGCAAAGAAGGTATTAAAACTAATGTAACCTTAATCTTCTCTGCCAATCAAGCCTTGTTAGCAGCTCGTGCAGGTGCTACATATGTGAGCCCATTTGTTGGCCGTATTGATGATATCAGCATGGATGGACTTACATTGATTCAAGATATTGCAGATATATTTGCTATTCATGGCATTGAAACTGAAATTATTGCGGCTAGTGTGAGAACACCATTGCATATCATTCAATGTGCAAAAGCTGGTGCTCATATTGCAACTGTGCCATTTAAAGTGCTTATGCAAGCTATGAAACATCCACTAACAGATGCAGGGCTTGAAAAGTTTATGGCAGATTGGAAACAAGCTAATCAATAAGTTAAGTATTCGACTCGATGTAAGGGTCATATTACAATACACACAGGACTTATAAGGAGGCCTATTATGGATCGTACATTATCTTTGGAATTTGCTCGTGTCGTTGAAGCGGCTGCTTTGCGCAGTGGTCGTTTGCTTGGTCGCGGTCAAAAGGATGCAGCGGATGGTCTTGCTGTAGACGCAATGCGTCAAGCATTTGACTCTGTTCGTATCTCTGGTACAGTTGTTATTGGGGAAGGCGAAATCGATGAAGCGCCTATGCTTTATATTGGTGAACATGTAGGTGCAGGTGGCCCAGAAGTAGACATCGCAGTTGACCCTATTGAAGGCACAAACTTGATTGCAAAAGGCCAAAATGGTGCGATTGCAGTTATGGCTATTGCTGAAAAAGGTGGCTTGTTACATGCGCCAGATATGTACATGGAAAAACTTTGTGTTGGTCCTCGTGGTGCAGGTGCTATCGATATTACTAAATCTTTAACAGAAAATATTAAAAATGTAGCTGCAAAAATGAATCGCAATGTTGATGAAATTACACTTGTAATGCTCGATCGTGAGCGTCATCATGGTTTGATGAAAGAAGCGCGTGATCTTGGTGCACGTATTATGTTAATTTCTGATGGTGATGTTAACCCAGCTATGGAATGTTGTATTGAAGGTTCTGGTGTGCACATGGTTGTTGGTACTGGTGGTGCACCAGAAGGCGTATTGGCTGCGGCAGCTTTAAAGTGCGTAGGTGGCGATATGCAAGCGCGTTTGAAACCAGAAACAGAAGAAGAAATTCGTCGTTGTCATGAAATGGGGATTACCGATGTAAATCAAGTGCTTACATTGGATGATTTAGTTCGTACAGATGATGTTATCTTTGCGGCTACTGCTATTACTCGCGGTAACTTATTGAATGCTATTCAATACTTCCCAGGTGGTGCACGTACACATACTATCGTAATGCGTTCCAAAACAGGTACTGTTCGTTTCTTAGATACAGTGCATATGGATGAGAAGCTAAAATCCTTAAAAGCAAAATAATAATTAGGCCCCTCAAAATGAGGGGCTTTTTTTCTCAGTATTTTCTCACAGTCTCTTGATGAGATATATCGAAAAATAGTATAATAACATTTAGTATATGACGTTATAAATACAACGTCTTGTAGTTTATACAAGATGATCGATATAAAGTGTAGGAGGAATTCTGTTGGAAAAGCTAATCATTCAAGGTGGCAACCGGTTGGAAGGCCGTGTACGTGTTAGTAGTGCTAAAAATGCGGTACTCCCTATTATTGCCGGTACTTTGCTAGCATCAACACCTAGTAAATTACTTGAAATTCCAAATTTGGAAGATGTAGGTACAATTTGCCAAGTTATCGAGTCTTTGGGGGTTAAAATTACTCGTAATAAAGCAGATGATGAAATTATCTTCGATGCGTCTACATTGACTGGTACGGAAGCTCCTTCTGAGCTTGTACGCAAAATGCGTGCATCTTTCCTTGTGATGGGGCCACTTTTGGCGCGCAAAGGGGAGGCTAAAATCTCTATGCCAGGTGGTTGTGCGATTGGTGCACGTCCTATTGATCTTCATCTAAAAGCTTTCGAAGCGTTAGGTGCTAAAATTGAGATTACTGAAGATTATGTATATGCTCATGCTCCAGAAGGCCTTAAAGGCACTCAAATTTACTTGGATTTCCCAAGCGTAGGGGCTACAGAAAACGTAATTATGGCGGCTTCCATGGCTGAAGGTAAAACTGTTATCGAAAATGCTGCGGAAGAACCTGAAATCGTTGATTTAGCGACATTCTTGAATGCAATGGGTGCTAATATTCGCGGTGCTGGTACAAATGTAATCCGCATTGAAGGGGTGCCTCAATTACATGGTGCGATTCATACAGTTATTCCTGACCGTATCGAAGCTGGTACATATTTGATTGCCGCTGCTATGGCTGGTGGCGACGTATTTGTAGAAAATGCATTGCCAGAACACTTGAAACCAGTAGTAGCTAAGTTGAAAGAAGCTGGTGTTACTGTAGAGGAAGAAATTGATGGTATTCGTGTTATCAGCACTGGCAAAGGCATTAAAGCTGTTGATATCAAAACATTGCCATACCCAGGCTTCCCAACAGATATGCAAGCTCAATTTATGGCGCTTACTACAATTGCTGAAGGTACAAGTACTGTAACAGAAACTGTATTTGAAAACCGCTTCATGCACGTTGCAGAACTCCGCAAAATGGGTGCCCATATCGATATCGACAATCGTCAAGCGATTGTAGAAGGTATGCCACGATTACATGGTGCTGTAGTTAATGCTACAGACTTGCGTGCAGGTGCAGCTCTTGTTTGTGCTGCATTGACTGCAGAAGGTAAAACTGAAGTTGGTCGTCTACATCATATCGATCGTGGTTATGATGATTTTGTAGGTAAATTGCAAAGGTTAGGTGCTGATATTGTTCGGGTTGACGAATAAAAGTACAGAGCCAAAACAGAATAAAAAGAAACGAAGCCGGCGCTCAAAAGGGCCGGCTTTATACAACGAGCAACAAAATCTAGGCGCTGCTAAGGTTGAGAATGCTAAAACTAGCACTAATCGAAAGCCATTGCGTAGGACGAAACGCAAGTCCACAAAGCTTTCTGAGGGCGTAGCAAAGCAAGCTAGCCATTTAGCTTCCAATATGCGTGAAGCCATGGTTAGAGTCACGAAGATGCGCCGTGTGGAACGTCGTAATCGTGAGACTGTAGCTATTGCAAAAACTACACCAGCTATGACCTTGAAGCGCCTAGTTCGTCCGGAACAGGTGGGCGATTTAATGGGACGATTAAATCGTTCATTAAACTTTGACTTGGGCATCGACTTAGGAACTGCGAATATTCTTATTTTCGCTAAAGGTAAGGGCTTAGTCTTAGATGAGCCAGCTTATATTGCGAAAGATGATAAAACAGGGGATATTCTTGCCTTAGGCGAAGCTGCACGTACTATGATAGGACGTACACCTAAAGGCATATCTGTTATTCGCCCTGTTCAAGCAGGTGTTATTGCAGATTATGATATGACCGAATTTATGTTAAAGTATTTTATTCGTTCAGTCGTGCCTGCTTCTAGATTGATGAAAACGCGTATTATCGTATGTGTACCATCTGGGATTACACCTGTTGAAAAACGGGCCATTTTAGAAGCTTTGCTTAGAACTGGGGCCAAGAAGACTGTCTTGATAGAGGAACCATTGGCGGCAGCTATGGGGACAGGTCTCAATGATGCAGACCAAGTTGGGGCCATGGTTGTCGATGTTGGTGGCGGTACTACGGATATTGCAGTTCTTTGTGATACGGGTGTTGTTGTAAGTGAATCCCTTCGCATTGGGGGAGATTCCTTCAATGAATCTATTATCCGTTACATCCGTCGTAAGAAGAGACTTGTTATTGGACCTTTAACAGCAGAAAAGATTAAGATTTCTGTAGGTACTGTAGATCGTCGTGCTAAGGAGCGAACTATAGAGGTTAGAGGGCGTGATGCAAGCTCTGGACTACCTAAGATGGTTGCTGTTAATTCCTTAGAAATTCAACGTGCCTTAGAGGCGCAAGTGATGAATATTCTAGAAGGAATTAAATCTATTTTAGAAAAAACGCCACCAGAACTTGTAGCGGCTATTAATGATCACGGCATCATTCTTACCGGTGGCGGTGCTCTCATCGATGGGTTAGATCGTGTTATTACACGTTCTGTAGGTATTGCATCGTATTTGGTAGAGTCTCCACGATATGCTGTTATCAAAGGGGTTGCTAAAGCTCTTGATGAAATGTCACAATTGCGTGATACCTTGGATGAATTACAATAAAATATTGTATTGACATACTATGTAAATTGACGAAGTTGCTATTTATAGTTAGGCCATTGATGATTGGAATAACTGTAGATAGTAACTTCGTTTTTTAGTGCCCTCTTTTTGTAATTTTCATCTTTATGATGTATACTATAGTAAAAGTATATTGCATAAAATTGATGTATAAAATTAAACTTTATTAATATGGTTTGTCGCTATAGAGGAATTGTATATGAAACGATATTTATATATGACTTTTGCTGTTTTAGGTTTTCTAGGCAGTACCATACCTTATGCTGAGGCTGGGAATTTAACAGGCGTACGTGTATCTAATCATGAAGGCACAAGTCGAATTGTATTGGATGTATCTGAAATGCCTGTATCTTGGACTAAGTCTTATAATGAGTCCACACATGCCCTTACACTTAACCTTGGTGGTACTACAAATGGATTGACGGGTCCTATAGCGCAAAATAATACAAAAACAGGTGTTTTAAAAGGCATTGGCTTACAACCTGTTAATGGATCTTTGCAAGTAACATTGACGGCTAACAAGGATGTACAACATCATGAGTTTACATTGGAAAAGCCATCGCGTATTGTAGTCGATTTATTTTCTAGCTATGCCCAACAAACTACAAAAGACGTAAATAAATCCGTTACGTATAGTAAGATTAATAACACTGTAGCAGAAGGTAAGATTCAAGCCTTTGCGCTATCTATTGATAATGATTCACCTATGGTAGTAGCCCATGTTTCAGAAGGAAAAGCCTTATCATCTGTGATTCAATCTCATACTGCCATCATTGGAGCAAAGGTAAAGGGCGGAAGTTTTGATCGTCCTTATTCAGTAGCTAGTGATGGAACGATTGATTTAGAGCGTATTTCTAATCGTGGCACCTTGCGATATACACCAAATCGGGGATATTTTATTGAGGAAAAGAGACCCTTATTACAAGCTAAAACACAAAAAGATACCTTCCTAATTACATCTGTTAATACAGGACGTAAAGAAAATGCCTTGACCCTATATACATCAGCTTATGGGCCATCTACAAAAACTAATGACTTCGGCTATGAAGTGACTGTAGCCAATGGTAAGGTCGTTAGTGGTCAAAAAGGAAATTCTAAAATTGGAGAAAACCAATATGTATTATCTGGGCATGGAGAATCAAGAGATGCACTGCGTAAATTAAAAGTGGGCACACCGATTACGATTCAAAATAGACCGGAGTTAGCACAAGTTAGCACCACTGGTGGTGCAGCGCTACAAGCGGGTACTATGGTATTAAAGAATGGCAATTATGTAGGTGCTGATGGGACCCATAATAAAGCTCGTAGTTTCATAGGAACTACAAAAGATCATAATTTAGTGGTCCTCACTGTTGATAAAGCAGGCCTTCAATCCGTAGGGGTCACACAACAAGAAGGGGCCAAACTATTATCTAAGCTAGGCGTCGTAGATGGTGCTGAATTATCGAATCAAGGTAGTGTTGATTTAGTAGTCAATGATACGTACGTTCATAAAGCGACTTCAAATCCTACGACCTATGAGGATATTGTAATTATAAAATGAATTCGTTGCATACAATTTTGTTTGAAATATTAGTAATAATTTAGTATACTATACATACATAACTAATTTTGTAAAAGGAGGGATCGTTATGAAAAGAGTAGTGTTGGCATTAGCTGCTTTAGGCATTTTAAGTGTTAACTCTGTAATGGCGGCCCCTGTATCATACCAAAGTGTATTAACAGGTAAAGTTGCTTCTACAGTTTCTGTTGGCTCTGCTGTAACAGAAGGTCAAACATTAGTAACTGTAGAGACATTGGCTGGCCCTATGGCTGCTGCTAAATCTACTGTAACTGGTACTGTAACGGCGGTTAATGTTACAGTGGGCTCAGACGTTTCTCGTGATCAAATCGTTGTCACAGTAGAAAGTAAATAAAGGAGAGAAGGAATGAAGTTTTCTCATTCTTGGCTTCGGTATAGAAAAGCGATACTGGCGCTTTTCTTCTGTACTTCACTTACAGCTGCACAGGCTGTTGATTTCATGCCTGTCAATGATGTAACTACAGGTATGGAAGGTATTGCAAAAACTGTAATTGTAGGAGATACCATTTCTACCTTTGATGTAAAGGTACTTGGTGTCATGAAGGATAAGGGGCCATCTGGTCACCTTATTTTAGCGAAGTTCTCTGGTCCTGTTATGGAAAAAACAGGCGGCATCGCTCATGGCATGAGTGGTAGTCCTGTATATATAAATGGCAAGCTCGTTGGTGCTGTTGCTTATGGCTGGGGCTTTGCTGATGGTACAATTGGGATGATTACCCCTATCGAGGATATGGTGAAATTATGGAATATTCCATATGAGAAGAACCTATCTAAACCATGGGATGATAAACAGTTAATCCCTCTTGGCACGCCACTTATGGCTTATGGCTTTGATGCAGCATCCATGGATTACTTTAAATCCAAGTTGCCACAATATAAATATGAAACATATGATACGGCAAGTGCTAGTGGTGATGAAATTGCTAAACCTCTAGAAGCCGGTGGTTCTGTAGCAGCATTACTAGTTGATGGTGACCTAAAACTGGGGGCTATTGGTACTGTTACCTATGTAGATGGTGAAAAGATTGTTGCCTTTGGTCATCCGTTCTTAAAACATGGCTCCTCAAACTACTTCATGCATAATGCAAGCATCTTTACAGTAGTTAAAAGTTATGATGCTGCTTTCAAATTGGGCTCTATGGGCAAGGAAGTTGGCTCTGTAACTGAAGATAGAGGTGCTGGTATTGCAGGTGTTTCTGGTGTGATTTCTCCAGGGATTCCTATGCGATTCCATTTGAAAGACCTTGATATGGGGCGTGATAAAACTAGCTCTGTTAAGGTCATTGAAGATGGTGAAATGACACCGACCTTAGCGGCTACATCTCTATATAATATGTTGAATAAAACATTAGATCGTAGTGGCGCTGGTACAGCTACAATTTCTTATACTATTACTCCAAGAGGTAAAGAGCATAAACCGTTGACACGAACTAATATGTTCTATAGCTCTGACTCTATCTCTGAGAAGGCTGTTGATGAGTTCTATAATGTTATCGACGTTCTTATGAATAACCGATTCATTAATTATGAAATTTCTGATATCTCTGTAGAAACTGAGGTAACACAAGATAAGAAAACAGCTAAGCTTGTTGATGCCTCTGCGTCTTCAACCATTGTTTCCCCTGGTGATACAATCGTTGTAGATGTAACGTTGGAGCCGTTCCGTGGTGAGAAGGTTGTTAAACAAATCTTCTTTAAGGTTCCTGAGGATCAAGCTGTTGGTAAGTATACCTTAGAGGTACGTGGGGGCGGTGAAATCCCATTACCTTATGTATTAGAAAAGCAAAAATATAATTTAACTGATGAAATTTTACGTCGCTTAAAAGTTCATAAAGATTTTAATGAACTTTATGATGAAATTCAAAAGACTGATACGAATAATCAAATCGTTGTAGAGTTTTTAGAAGATGGCATTAGCCTTGTTGATGAAGATGGTTCCAAATCTGTTAAAAAAGCGAAACTTAAAGATGTGGAATCAAAACCTATGCCAGGGGATGTAAAGAAAAAAATTGGCCAAGAAGATTTGGGTTCCAATAAGGATGATGACAATCAAATCGAAAAGACTGCTATTGATACGGAATACATCGTTCAAGGTGATGGTCAATTTACAATTCATGTTATGAAACCAGCCGATCGCGATAAAGCATTAGCTAAACGCGTAAAAGAAGTTAAAAATCAAAGCAAGATGGAACATAAATTAGAATTGGAAGACCAATCCAAAAAGGATAAATCCAGTAAAAAAGATGTGAAAAAGTCTGATAAACAAGATGTGAAAAAATCTGATAAACAAGACCAAAAAACGCCTGATAAAAAGGATGAATCTAAAGTAAATGATACTAATGCAGCTGAATAAGCTGAAAATGTAAGGGGAAAGGGCTAAACTGTTGAATTGGCTAGAATCGATAGGACGTACTGTAATGAACGGCCTATCACAGATGGGTAGTGCTACATTATTAGTGTGGCAAACAATAAGACAACTGAAAATGATTAACCTGTGGCATGTATTTCAGCAGATGGCTCACCTAGGTGTAGATTCATTGCCGATTATTAGTTTAACATTACTATTTGCTGGTGCGGTTATGACCTTACAGATTACCGATGTATTGATTACATATGGTGCACAAAGTACTGTAGGTGGTCTTATGGCTGTTGCTATGGGGCGTGAGTTAGGCCCTATCTTGGTAGGTGTAGTATTAGCTGGCCGTGTTGGTGCTGCTATCACGGCTGAAATTGGTACAATGAAGGTAACCGAACAAATCGATGCGCTTCGTGTTATGGCTGTCGACCCTATAGGTTATCTTGTGGTACCTCGTGTAGTAGCATGTATGATTATGGTACCTATATTGGCATTTTATGGTGTAGTAATTGGCATTGCAGGTGGTTACTTTGTGGCTACTGCAATTAAGGGTTTAGCGCCAAGTACCTATTTAGATTCTATTCAAATGTTTTCTACCATTTCAGACTTCACATTAGGCCTAGTTAAGTCCAGTGTGTTTGGTGCTGTTATTGCATTGGTAGGCTCCTATAAGGGGATGGAAACTAAAATGGGCGCAGAAGCCGTAGGCTTCTCCACAACTAGTTCTGTAGTAACTAGTATTATTTTAGTATTTGTATTAAATTACTTTTTGTCTACTTTGTTATATTAGTAGATACGCTAGAGGGATTTATGATAGAACTACGCGATGTTGTAGTTGCCTATGAGTCACGTGTGATTTTAGACTCCATTAATCTTACCATTAATGATGGGGAGACGTTAGTCATATTAGGCGGTAGTGGTAGTGGTAAAAGTACATTGCTTCGATTATTAATTGGCTTGCAACGCCCTACATCGGGACAGATTATTGTGGATGGCACAGATATTACGACATTATCTGAAGATGAATTTAATACAGTACGAAGAAAAATGGGGATGGTATTCCAATACTCTGCTCTGTTTGATTCTATGTCGGTTGGCGAAAACGTGGCCTTTGGTTTGCGTCAGCATACGGACTTAGGCGACGATGAGATACGACGCATTGTAGCAGAGCGACTAGATTGGGTCGGTTTGAAAGGGTATGAATCCTATATGCCTAACGAATTGTCTGGCGGTATGAAAAAGCGCGTTAGCTTAGCTCGCGCCATAGCGCTAGATCCAAGCTTAATTCTCTATGATGAACCTTCATCCGGCTTGGATCCTATTACATCCGGTACGATTAGTATGCTAATTAAGGGGATGCAACAACGGCTTGGTTGTACTTCTATCGTAGTAACACATGATATGCAATCCGCGTTTTACGTGGCTGATCGCATAGCTTTACTTGATAAGGGGAAATTTGTGGAAATTTCTGATACAATAGACTTTAAGAATTCTACAAATAAAAAGGTACAACAGTTTATTCATGGTGAAGCAGAACCAATTAACGTATCTGTGATGGGAGAAGTATAATGAAGTGGACGACGGAGGCCAAGGTAGGGGCTTTCACGATAATAGGCATAGCATTATTTATTGCGGGCATACTGTTTGTAGGCCGCATTGATATATGGGCTAAGCCGCAAATGACAATTACTGGTGATTTTGCTCAAGTTAATGGTCTAAAAAATGGCAATCAAGTTAAATACTCTGGTGTAGCTATCGGTAATGTCTCTGATATTGAGATTACACCGCATGGTGTGGTAGTAAAAATGAAGCTTGATGAAAAAACACAAATCCCAAGTGATTCTATATTTACTTTAGGGTCAGATGGTTTCTTAGGCGATAAATTTATCCAAATTTCACCTGGTCATTCTACAGTATATTTACAAGATGGTGATTCCGTTAAGGGCGAAGGTGCAGATGCTATGGAAAAAGCTATGCAAAGCGCTCAGAAATTAATGGATGGCACCGAAAAAATGTTGCAGTCTATCAATAATATTATTGGTGATCCTGCAACGCAAAATGCACTTAAGCATTCCTTGCAATCTACAGCGACAATGGCTGATAATGCAGTAGCGATTACACAAAATATGGCTGATGTAACTGCACAGCTAAATCAAGCGGCACAGCAATTTAATGCAGATGGTAATGCAGGTAATGATATGCGTGCGATTTTGACTAACTTAAAACAAACTACGGATCGTGTAGATAATATGGCTCGTTCTATGGAGTCTACGGTAACAGATCCTAAAGCACAAGAAAATATTAAGGAAACATTACATAATACGGCACAAATTTCTGCTCGTATCAATAAATTGATGGGTGGTAAGGCGTATCAAACTGATACAAATGGAAATATTGTAGAGGTTGGCACAACTGAAAAAAAGTCTTCCCCTAAGGTTGAACCATCTGTAGATTTGTTGTATAACACAACAGATAATGAATTCCGCATCAATAGTCGACTTCGTGCATTTAACGATAAAGGTATGGCAGAAATTGGCCTATCCAATATTGGGGATGATACAAAATTCGATTTAAATGCAGGAAAATTTGTTAGTCCGAAATGGTTAGTACGTGGTGGTATTTTTGAAAGTGAATTGGGCGTGGGCGTAGATTATAATTTACGTGGTCCTGTATCCTTGTCTGCTGCTATGTATGATATTAATCATCGTAAATATCGTATTCGTAGTGATATACGTTTACATAAAGATACTTATGGGGTTATTCAAATGACCAGACCGTTCGGTTCCACGAATGGCGGTACCTACTTTGGTATCAAACAAGTATTTTAAAGACTAATACATTCACTTTAGGTGAGTATGGAGGTACATGTTATGAATAAAAAGGTTTTATCCTTGGGTGTAATGCTCTCCTTGGTTACTACAGGTGCAATGGCTGCTGATGTAGTTACAACTTCCGTTAATAATGGAGACCAATTAAGCAAATATCAAAAAGAAGCTATTCAATTAACACAAAAGCAATTAGCTGAAAAATCTGTTCAAGATAGCAAAACATATGAGAGCAAATTGGACCTCGATGAGTCTCGTACTATAGATTTGGCATTGGCGAATAACCGTACTGCAAAACAAACTAAATGGGGTTATGAAGCTGCTAAATCTGCAGTTAGTCAAGTAGCAGCAGCTAAGAACCCTAGTGTTAGCTATGGGTGGTCTGCTCAAAAAACAGGCGGTGATACTGGACGTGGTAAATCCGGTAGCCATAACTTCTCCATTAGTGCTCCTGTATTTAATCCTCAACTTGATGCAAGTATTGATTCTGCACGTTATACCCGTGAAGGTACTGGCGCTAGCTATGAAGAAGCATTGCAACAAGCAAAATACGATGCTATTAGTGGCTATTACACATTGATCATGAACCGTAATCTTGTTGATGTAGCTCAACAAGCTGTTAAAGATTACCAAGGTCATGTAACAAATGTGCAAGCTCAATATAATGTTGGCTTGGTAGCTAGTTCTGATGTATTGGCTGCTAAAACAAATCTTGCTGACTCTGAAACGAACCTTGTTAAAGCTCAAAATGTTGCAAATTTAGCAGAAGCAAGTTTAAATCAAGTCATTGCATACCCTGTACAAACGGCTATTAACACAGCAGAACATGACTTACAATATAAACCTTACAATGTTACATTAGAACAAGCTAAGGCATATGCTTTACTTCACCGTTCAGCCCTTGTTAAATCTGCACTTGATGTAAAATCTGCAGAAGAAGCTGTAAAATCTGCTAAATCTGGTTATTTACCAACTGTAGCTGTAAAAGCAGGTCGTGGCTATGCAGATCTAGATGGGTACTTTGGAACAAGTACTAAATCTTGGAGCGTAGGTGCTACTGCATCTTGGAGCTTATGGGATGGCGGTGCTACGCAAAATGCCATTAAAAAAGCTAATGCTCAACTTGAACAAGCGAAAGAAGCTAATTTAGCTACTGTTGATGCTGTATTATTAGCAGTACAAAAAGCATACTTGAACTTGCGGTCTGCAGAGCAAACAATCCAAAGCACTCAAACTGCAGTTGCTCAAGGTCAAGAAAGCTTCCGCATTGCTACACTTCGCTATCGCGCAGGGGTTGGTACAAACCTTGATGTACTCGATGCGGAAACTAAATTAACAGATGCTCGTAATAACTATGTACAAGCTCTTTATAATTACAATATTAGCATTGCAGCTCTTGAACAATTGACAGGTGTTCCATTGAATACTCCAGTTGGACAAGGCGCAGAAATTATTGCAAACAGTGGTGCAGCTGAACAACTAGCACAACTTGGTGGTAATCAATAATTGGATACTAAAAAAGACGACTTCGGTCGTCTTTTTTTGTTATAGATTTATAAAGCGTAGATTCATTGTATATTTTCATTTTTATGTTATGGTAATGTTTAAAATAATTTTATCTGTAGTTATTGCAGAAAATGATTAGTAAAAAAATATATTAGTTTTATAAAATTTACCCTTAAAATACTATAGTTATTACTTTGTGTGTGGTAAGATTAGTATATATATTTATATTATTCATAATGTGTATGGGAGATCATTATGACCCGTAAAAAGTGGTGTCTCATAGGAGCGGCGATTTTAGGCTTATCTGCAGTGGGTGCTAGTATAAACCCTATAGCTCAGACCTATGTAGCACCTATGGTTAAAGAACAAGTAAATAATGCCATAAACGGATCTGTGGACTATGATTCTCTTCGTATCAATTGGAATGGTGATGTAGTTTTATCAGATGTGGTGATTAAAGATCGGGATGGACACTTAGTAGGTACTGCACAAGATGTAGCAGTGGGGGTTAAACTATCTGCATTGCCAAGCATAATTGGTGGTAATACATCAGGGGCAACGGCTATATCTAGTGTTACCGTGGAGTCTCCTGATCTCCATATATGGCAATTGGTCGATGGATCTTGGAGTGTAGAAAAGTTGGTAAAACCATCTAATCCAAATAAGTCTGGCAGTTTTGATGGTGATATTACCATAAATAATGGTCATGTAGCGTTACGTACTAAAGATGGAATAAAACGAAATGTTGAAAAGCTTGATGGTACTGTTGCACTTAATATGAGTGGTATGTCTAAAGGGGCTTTTACGGCTGATATAGATGGTTCCTCTGTTCTTGTAAATGGCAATATAGACATGGATGATGTGTCTAATTTTGATGTGTTTGTACAAGCCAATGAAATTGATACGACTGGCATTATGAGCTTTGTTCCGTTACGTAAGGATTTAGTTGTATCGGAGGGGAAGTTACAAGATTTACATCTCAATATTAAAAGTGAAGATGGCCAATATGTTATGAGTGGCAATGTAGGCTTTAAAGGCTTATCGGGTACTTATAAGCGGGGTAATACGATGTATACTATTACTGATGGTGAAGGTCGTATTATGCTCAATCATGACCAAATTGTTATTAGTCATAGCTCTTGGCGTATCAATGATCAAGTAGCGAAGATTAATGGCCTCGTTACCTTGGGGAAAGACGAAGAATATCTAAACCTTAATGTTGTAGCAGATAAGGTAAATCTAGAAGCCATTACCGATGTGGGGGTTACTGGCATTGTCGGTGGTCGTGCTCATATTGGCGGCACTACTGTAGCGCCTCGGGTCGATGCAACCATAGGCAGCGATGGTATTTCTTATAAAGGGTACCATGTGGACCGCGTGCAGGGAAATGTAGTATACGATAATGGATTAGTTCGCATCGATGATGCTCAATTATCTATTGGCGCTGGCAATACTAAAGTTAAAGGTCAATACGTCGTAGATACAGGTGATTTTGACGCTGTTGCTAATGTTCATAACTTATCATTGGATACTTTCACACAAGATTTGACGATGCCTATTACAGGGATAGTTGATGGAGAAATCCACGCTTTAGGGAAGAATAATCAACTTACAGATTTGGTTGGTGCTGTTCAAGGTCATGACATTGGTGTGCGTGGTGTCATCCTTGACTCTGTAAAAGCAGATTTAACTCATAGTGATAATCTTACCAACATAATTATGGTTGGTAATATGGGTACTGGCTCCTTTAGTGGATATGGTTCGATTCAAAACGGTCAAGTGGATGCCACAGTTTCTGGTAATGCCTTGCCGTTGACATCACTTAGTCCAATCATAGGTGAAGATGTAGCTGGCACACTTAGCACGTCTATTAATGTAAAAGGGGCTTTAGATAACCCTAATGTAATTGGTACTGTATGGGGACAAGAGGTTCTTTATAAGGGTGCCCATTTTAATGATATTCATAGCGATATTACTTTAGACAATCATGTTCTAACAATTACCAATGGTCATATTGGTGACGGTAGTGGCGGTTATGATATTACAGGTTGGTATAATATCAATACTGATGCATTAGATTTAAATGCTAAAGCTCGTGCAGTGCGTATTGAAAATTTAATTCGTCCTGTAACTGACATTCCTATTACAGGATGGTTTGAAACCGATAACCATATAACAGGGACTGCGGCTAATCCTATTGTAGAAGGACGAGCTCACTTATGGGATGGATCTGCCTATGGCAAGCTTATTACTAATGCTTTTGCCAAATACAACTATAAAAATGAAACATTAGAGTTATATCGTTTTGATATCGAAGGTTATGGTGCAACTATTACAGGTGGTGGCACAGTATCGAAAGATGCTATTAATATTGATTTTGAAGGTAAGAAAATCGATATGGGTAGACTGCTCATCAATACTGACTATAAGGTAGATGGTTTATTAGCAGGCCGTGGTATTATAACGGGCTCTATGGATAACCCTCAGTTTAATGGTTACATTTTATCTGATGCTTTATCTATAAATGGGCAATTATTGACTGATATTCATGGCCACGTGTATGCAGATAAATCCGTCGTAAATGTACAAGACTTTTCTTTTGCTGAATCAAATGGTGGTCGTTATGTTGCTAAAGGCGGCATGAAGCTCGACGATAGTCAACAGCTATTTGGTGTTTTAGATGTTACTAATGGTAGTGTCAAGAATCTATTAGCACTGTTAGATCGTGAAAATGAGCATCTTGATGGTAAATTAAACGGTTCTGTTGAGATTGGTGGCACAAAGGATAATCCAAGTGTTACTGTTGACGGTAAAATTAATGAAGTTAGTATTGATAACAAGGTTGTCGGTGATGCAACGATTGATGCTAGCTTAGCTAATCGAAAGTTTAAAATTACGACCTTAAAACTACCTGTTGATGAAGGTCTCATTGCCATGGGCGGTACATTGGATCTAGATGGCGAAGCTGACTTACAAGTCGCTTTAAAAGATGTTGACATAGTACCATTCTTACCACTTGTGGGTAAGGATATTCAAGCTACAGGTTGGGTAACTGGTGTTGTGAATGTTACGGGAAAAACTAAAAACCCTAAGGTTGAACTCTCTGGTGCAGTAGAATCTGGCTCTTTCAATGGAATTGGCATTGATGAAGGGTTTGTGTTGGCTACTATGCAAGATCATGTTATTCAGATTCAGCGTATTCAAGGTGCAAAAGGGGGCTATAAGCTTAGCATTTATGGCAAGATTCCATTGGCTGCACTTTATACCTCTGGTTACATAGAAGCTAGTAATGCTAAATCTATGGACGTAACTATCGATTTTAACGAAGCTGATATGGCTGTTATTCCTCTTGTTACTACTAGTGTTAAGGAGGCAACAGGTCCGTTAAAAGGGGTAATCAGACTTACTGGTACTATAGATCAACCAGAAGCATATGGTACGGTTTCTGTACGTAATGGCACTATGAAGCTGGCTAATGTAGATAATGAAATTACAGGGATTGATGGGGATTTAATCTTCTCAGGACAGCAAGGTGATTTCCAATCCCGCATTAATATGGGGAAAGGTTCAGCCGGTTTAGCTGCTAAGGTAAATTGGTCTGGTCATGAGCTTACAAATTATAAGGCTGCTGTTCAACTTGATGGACTCGATGTTCGTAGTGAATATATTAGGGGCCCATTGAATGGGGAGCTTTATATTGCTGAACGCGATGGGTTACCTACATTGATAGGTAATTTGGACTTGGAAAATATCCAATTCAAGATTCCGCTTTCCTTACAATCTAGTGAAAGTAGTACCAATATGGGGGTAGATGTTACCATCCATGCTGGCAAGGGTGTACGCCTATATGATCGTACTTTGTATAATATGTTCATTGGTGGTGATGTTCACTTTGGCGGAACGTTACAAAATCCAACAGCTAGTGGCCAGTTTGATGTTAAATCTGGTACATTTAAATACTTAAGTCATGTATTTAATATTACGAAGGGGAATGCACACTTTGTAAGTGGCTCTTATTTACCAAACTTACAATTAGAGGCTGAAACGAATGTAAGTAACTACAATATTATGCTTGGTGTAAAAGGGACTGTAGACCATATGGATCTTACTTTGTCGTCTAATCCTAGCTTGTCTAGAAAGCAAATTATTTCCATGCTAACCTTTGGTCGTGGTGCAGATTCTAATAGTAGTACATTGACAAATGAAGATGTAAATGCTGTTGCTACAGCAGGCTTACAAATGTTTGCCTTTGGCTATGTGCAAGATGCATTGCAAAATACATTAGGTTTAGATCGGATTAATATTACGACAGGTTCCATTGATCCTGATGAACCAACTAATAGGGCAACGGCAGGTAATTACAATATTGAAATTGGCAAGTATATTGTGCCAAAGGTAATGCTTACTTATTCTCAAGGTATCAATAATAAACAAAATAAATATGGTGTAGAGTATTCTGTAAAACGAAACCTCAAGTTTACTGCATGGCATACATCGCAAGGAAACAATTATATAGGGGGTCGTTGGACAAGAAGCTTTTAAGTTTATGACTAGAGTGTGCAAATCCCATGGGTATGCACATTCTAGTCATATTAATTTCATAAAATTTGTTTAATATAGTACTCATTCCCAGTATTTTATGCTATAATAATAAAGATTTATTAGTCTTTATAAAACAAGATGTAAACTTTTTATGGGGATGAGTTCTAGGAGGAATTTATGTTTAAACCAAAAGCCTATAAAAGTATGCTTGCAGCATCTGTGTTGACTGCTGTCATGGGGACAGGCAGTGTATTTGCTGCAGAGGTACAAGTTGGCTATACTCCAGATTTAAATAACACAACAACAACTAGTGCAGCAACTACTAATGATGCTACTACTACACAAGCTGTTTACAATGCTGATGCAGCGACACCTGCAACAACACAAGATGAAACTGATGCAGCTATCTTAGCAGCTCGTGGTGATACAACTGTATCTAGCGATGGTACTGTAGTTAAAGGTTCTGACGGAACTGTTACAGTCAATAATGCTGCTTTGAAAACAGATGACAAACAAGTAAAAATGGTGTCTAAAACTACTGGTGGTACTGACCTTGATAAGGCTGCTGAAAATGGCCAAACTCAAGCTGTTACAACTGTAGAAGCTCAATATGTTACATCTGCTAATGCTGAGACTATTAATCCATATGTAGGTAAATTGATTACTGGTTTATCTATTTCTGGTGTAACAGCTGAACAACAAGCACAATTATTGCCTATCTTGACAGAAAAAATCGGCGATGCTGTATCTGTTGATGGTGTATTCAAAGACGTAACTAACCTTGGTAATACTGGTTACTTCTCTGAAGTAAACCCTGTATTTACTACAGTACCTGAAGGCGTTAAATTGGACTTTGCTGTTACAGTAAATCCGATTACTACTGGCGTGGCTTTCGAAGGTAATACAGTTTATACTTCTGAAGTATTGACTAAATTCATGGACATTCAACCAGGTCAAGTTCTTAACTCTGTATATGTAGGCCAAAAGGTTCAAGGTATCAATGCAGCATATGCTCGTGATGGCTACATGTTGGCACACGTTGATGGTATTCGCGTAGATGATCAAGGCGTGCTTCATGTACATATCGTGGAAGGCATTGTAGAGGATATTATTCCTGCTGGTAACAAGAAAACACGCGATAAAGTTATTACTCGTGAATTCGTTCAAAAGAAAGGTAAACCTTTCAATAAATTCTTGGTACGCCGTTCTGTAGAACGCGTATACAACCTAGGCTTCTTTGATGATGTAAATGTTCGCATGTTGCCTGGCGATCAAGATCCTAATAATGTAATCATTGAAATCGATGTTTTGGAACATAAAACAGGTACTATTACATTAGGTGCAGGTTACTCCAAATCTGATGGTTTGATGGGTATCATTGAATTTGGTGAAGATAACTTCCGTGGTACTGGTGATAAATTCAAAGTTCACTGGGAAATCGGTGGTAAGAAAAAATATAAAAACTACCAAATCTCTTACTTGAAACCTTGGATTGATAGCAAAGGTACATCTCTTGGCTTCTCCTTCTTCAACCGTGAAGATGAATACACAGATTATAACGAAGATGGTAATGAAGTAGCTGAATATAACAAGAAATCCCGTGGTTTCAACATTTCCTTCGGTCGTCAAACTGGGGAATATACACGTGACTACTTGACATTGGAATCTCGTAAAGACACTTATAAGTGGGATAGCGATGATAGCTCTGGTTATCGTTATGATACTGATGCTATTTCCAATACAACTGGTAGTGGCAATGATTGGAATAATACTAATCCAAGTACTGGTGGTAGTTGGAATTTTGCGTCTAATAATTATGTAAAAAATAACTTTGGCCGTATTAACTCCATTACATGGCAAAAAGTATACGATTCCCGTGACAATATCTATGATCCAACACGTGGTCGTCGTATTTCCTATACAGCACAATGGGCTGGTCATGGTTTAGGTGGTGACTTCGACTTCTATAAATTCACAGCTGAAGCACGTATGTATAAAAAACTAGGTGCTAAGAATGTATTGGCATTCCGTGCACGTGGTGGCTTTATCCAAGGTGATGCTCCTTATAGCCAATTATTCACATTGGGCGGTGCTGATTCCTTACGTGGTTATGAAGATGATCAATTCCGTGGTAAGTATATGTACAATGCTACATTGGAATTCCGCTTCCCAATCGTTAAAAAGGTTAGTGGCGTATTGTTCACTGATATTGGTGATGCATGGGATGCTCCAAATGTTACATGGTACAACAGCAAGAAAACCTTTAACTATGGCGTTGGTGCTGGTGTTCGTATTACAACACCAATTGGTCCTGTTAAACTTGACTATGGCGTGGGTAAACACAAAAATAAATTCCACTTCAGCTTCGGTACACAATTCTAATATAGTAAATGTATATGGTGAAAGCCTCTTTTCTAAAGAGGCTTTCACCAATATCTCTATATGGCATCCTTTGATGCAGTAATTTAAAGAAATGAGGGCACTCTATTATGATGCGAATGATGAACAACAAGGCGAATGTGAAATTTTTTCCATCGTCATTGCTGCTATTTTTATTATCGGTATTGGTGCATTAGCTTACACTCAAATGGCTACGCCTAGTGGTAATAGTGGTAACTAGTACAATTGGTGTTATCGATACATCTCGTATGATGTCTCAAGATAATCCAATTTATATCTCTGCAGCTCAAGAGTATATGAGCTATCAAAGCCAATTACAACAAGAAACACAAGCTAAAATTGATGCAGCACAAGATGATGCGACTAAACAAAAATTAGCTGAAGAAGCACGTCAAAACTTAGCTAAAAAAGATCAAGAAATTGCTAAATCCGTTCAAGATAAAGCTATGGAAGCAGCAAAAGCTGTTGGTGATGCAAAAGGCCTTAGCGTTGTTATGACTAAAGATACTGTATTATATGGTGGTGTAGATATTACAGATCAAGTATTGAAAAAATTAGCTAATGATGCAAAAAAATAAACTGTAGTTCTATGTAAGGGAGAACGACAATGAACGGGAATAAACGATATATAGGATTAGTCATATTTCTCGTTGCTGCAATAAGTGCTATGGTTTGGGCCTATGGATTTGTAACAAATCGCCAACAGGGTCCTGATGGGGTATCAATAGGTGTTGTACGTATTGATGATGTATTAGAGTTTAATCCATCTTATGAGGATTATAAACAAGCTAAAAATGAATTGGACTTTTACAACGTCAATATGAACTTGAACAACAAGCCTTAAATGCCAAGTCAGAGACACAAGATGAACAGTTGAAAACACTTGCACTGGATTCAACCTTGTCAGATGCTCTTACGGTGGAATTGCAAACTCGTATTGCAACAAAAGAAAATGAACTAAATCAGCAATTAAATGCAAGCGGAACGAATTGACTCAAAAATATTTAGCTGAGTTAAAAGTTAGTACTAATGAATATGATCTTAGAAATCGTAAACCTTCAATTAGATCTTATATGCCTATGATGCTCGTGTATACATTAATGATGCACAAAAAGAAGCAGCTATGGCAGAGAAGGCTAAGAAAGAGGAACGATTGAAGGAGTTATTAGCTAAGAGAAAACCATCTAATCTAGATGTGGACTCTATTAAGGCTAAAGTACAAGCAGAACTTGCTCCTATGCAACAAAAAGGGCAAGAAGAGCTTAACCAATATGCAGCATCTTTACAAAAGGAGTTGGCTGCAAAACGGGATACTATGGTGCAACAACAAGCACAAGCTATCATTGCTAATAATAACTTACCTGTTGCGCAAGACTGGAATGATACATGGGCTAAAAAGCTTTCAGATAAAGAAGCTGAAGTGAGTGCACTTCATGAAGCTATTTTAGAAGATGTTCGTATGCGCGTAGCAATTATTGCAGAGGAACAACATTTAGATTTAGTCATCATCGATGATGGTGGTAATATTAAAGGGCTTGATATTACTGATGCAGTGAAGGCGTCTTATCGAGTTCAATAAGGAGTTATATTATGAATAAACGTATTAAATCTTTAGTATTAGTGCATCTTTAGTAGCTTCTATGGCTATCTTAGGTGGTTGTGGTTCTAATAATGTTGGTTATGTTGATAGCGTGAAAGTAGCAAACAGCACTGAAAAAGGTATTGAAATTACTAAAGAAATTAACGCTAAAAAAGCTGAGTTGGATGCTAAAATTGCAGCTGCTGATGAAGCATCTAAACAAAATGTATTTAACCAAGCTAATCAAGAGTTAAACGCCTTTGCAAATGCAAAAGCACAAGAATACCGTCAATATCAAGAACAAAAAATTGGTGAACTTGTAAAAGAGAAAAAACTTGATGTTATTATTGAAAAAGGTGCTGTTGTTGGTGGTGGATCTGATGTGACTGATGATTTGATCACGAAAATGGGTAAAGCTTCTGATGACCAAATTAAAGAAGCTGAAAATGCAGCTAAAGCACAAGAGCAACAAGATGCACAACAAAATGCTCAACAAGCAGGTCAAACTACAGCAGTTAATACTGAGGAAAGTGCACAATAATTAAGGATTATTACAGGGGGAGGAGTTTACCTTGGAAAAAACTTTACAGGAACTCGCAACATTAGTAGGCGGTCGTGTTATAGGCGATGAGTCTATTGTCATTACTGAGACACGTAGCTTTGAACAAGCCGTAAAACAATCCATAACTTTTGCGATTGGTGAATATGTTGAACATATTGCATTATGCCAAGCGGGTGCTGTGATCGTTGAATCTGAAGTGACAGATGCACCGATGGCTCAAATTGTAGTTGATAATGCAAAAGCAGCATTTGCACAAGTGTTAGAACTCTTCCATCCACCTGTTGTTGTTCCTAGAGAAGTGCATAGCACTGCTATTATTGGCGAAAATGTAACGATTGGAAAAAATGTTTCTATTGGTGCCTATTGTGTTATTAATGATAATGCAGTCATTGAAGATAATGTAACAATTCGCCCATATGTTTATATTGGTCATAATGCACGTATTGGCGAAGATTCTGATATTTATGCAGGCGCTATTGTTCATGAAAACTGTATTTTAGGTAAACGCGTTGTATTGCGTGCTAAAGCAGTTATTGGTGGCGAAGGTTTTGGTTTTGCTACAGAAAATGGCGTTCATACACATATTCCTCAAGTAGGCAATGTTATTCTTGAAGATGATGTAGAAATTGGCTCTTGTACTACTATTGATAATGCTACAATGGGATCTACATTAGTTCGTCGTGGTACAAAAATTGACAATCTTGTTCACCTTGGTCACAATGTTGAAATTGGTGAAGATTGCTTCTTGATTGCTCAAGTTGGTATTGCAGGTAGTACAAAATGTGGTAATCATGTAATCTTTGCAGGCAAACAGGTTGTACTGGTCATATTACAATTGGAGATAATGTACAATTTGCTGGTAAAACTGGTATTACAGGTAATGTACCATCTAATTCTATTATGGCTGGGCTATCCAATGAGACCACATAAAGAGTGGTTAAAATTGGCAGCTTATGAAAATCGTTTGCCAGATATGGTGAAAACTGTAAAACAATTACAAAAAGAAATTGACGCTTTGAAAGCACAGCTTAAGGAGAGCTAATAATCCATGTATAGGTTTATGAAAATCTTTAGTGCCTTTATTTGCTTATTACCTAAAGGTTTGCAATATGCTATTGGTACATTGCTTGGTGAAATTGCGTGGCTAGCAGTGCCGCCTAAACGCAAGCGCCTAGCGATAGGCCAAATTCTATTCTGTAATATTACCGATGATCCTAAAGAAGCTCGACGTATTGCGAAAGCTAGTACTACACGCTTTGGCCGTATGATTATTGATGTATTGCGCTATCCTGAAATTAAGGATGGCGCATACAAAGATATGGTAGAGTTTATTAATCAAAGAGTACTTAGATGATGCTTTAGAAAATGGTCGAGGCGCAATCTTGCGCTGTTCATAGTGGTAACTGGGAACTCCTTGGGGGGGTTCTTGCTTCTGAAGGGTATCCGTTGATTTCTGTGGCCATGAAACAGAATGGTGATGCCGATAAGTTTATCAATGAATATCGTCAGATTATGCACCAACATGTGACTATAAAACTGGTGTACGTGAAATGATTAATGAACTAAAAAAAGGTGCTTTTTTAGGCCTTATTATGGATCAGGATCCTGGTGATGATGGTGTTCTTGTACCATTCTTTGGTTATGAAACATTGACGGCTGCTGGTCCAGCTGTACTGGCTCGTATGCAAGATGTACCTATTATTTTTGTGACCATACATTATAGTCCATTTTCTGGAAAACATGAGATTGAAGCTCATCCACCAATTTATGTGGAACGTACAGATGATAAAAAACGTGATATAGCGGTAACAACAACTCTACTTAAATGAGTTTATTGAAGATTATATTAGACGATATCCTGAAGATTGGTTCTGGCTTCATAACCGTTGGAAGTGGACTCGTCGTTTCTATGGCGAACAAATAGAAACGCCACCAGATGTATATCAATAATTAATAATTATAAAGAGATTTTATTTATGTAAATTTGTACAGTATTCTAGATGAACTGATTCCTACTAGCATAGATGAAATCTCTTTTTATTTTGCAGTTATAAAGTAGTATTTAAAAATAAGCTATTATAATTTTAAAGATAAGAATAGCTTTCAAAATAGTGTAATATATGGTAAATTTCTTGTAACACCTATGCAAATAGGGTATAATACATATTGGTGTATAGTAAACGTGAATTCAGATTATGAAAGGACATTCTTATGAGTAAGCCACAACAAACAATAGAAAAGGCTGTTTCATATCAAGGGATTGGCCTTCATAGCGGTGAACCAGTACATATGGTTTTTAACCTGCACCTGAAGATACAGGAATTGTGTTTGTCCGCACGGACATTGAAGGTCATCCTTCTGTGCGAGCACACATTGATAATGTGACGAACACTATGCGCGCTACCACATTGGAAAATGGTGAAGCAAAGGTATTTCACTGTAGAACATGTTGATGGCAGCGTTCAGTGCTATGAATATTGATAACTGTTATATAGAAATGGATTCTCCAGAACCTGCTGTAGGTGATGGTAGTAGTGCTATTTTTGTCAATCTTATTGAAGAGGCTGGCATTGTAAGAACAAACAGCACCACGTCATACATATAAAGTGACTCGATCTCATGCTATTTATGATGGAGATCGTTTTATTTTGATTTTGCCATATGATGGCTATCGCATGACATTTACATCTATTAACAGTCATCCGTTACTTGGTACGCAACAATGTGATTTTGAAGTATCCCCTGAATATTTTAAAGAGCATATTGGATCTGCTAGGACTATCGGATTTATGAAAGAATTAGAACAATTACAGGCTATGGGCCTTGCAAAAGGCGGTAGCCTTAGATAATGCATTAGTTTATGATGATGAGAAATGTTTATCTGTACCACGCTTTGATGATGAATTAGTTCGTCATAAGGCATTAGACGTTATAGGCGACTTATTCTTATTAGGACGAATCGAAGGTCATGTAATTGCTTTGAAATCGAGTCATGAATTAAATTCAAATTGGCTCGCAGTATAATGGAAGAAATAAGGGAGACACAGCCATGATTCTTAATCACGAAGATATTTTAGAAATTTTACCTCATCGTTACCCAATGCTTTTGGTAGATCGCATTGTTGAGTTAGAACCTATGAAACGTGCTGTGGGCATTAAAAATGCTACATTCAACGAATTGTTCTTCCAAGGTCACTTCCCAGGTAACCCAGTAATGCCAGGTGTATTATTGACTGAAGCTATTGCTCAAGTTGGTGGTATTGCTTTATTGTACCCTGAAGAAAACCGTGGTCTTACTCCTATGTTTACAGGTATTGATAAAGTTCGTTTCCGTCATCCTGTAAAACCTGGTGATCAAGTGCGCATGGAAGTTGATATTGTAAAAATTAAAGGTAAAATGGGCAAGGTTGAAGGCCGTGCCTATGTTGGCGACAAATTGTGCGCTAGCGGTGAATACATGTTTGCCCTTGTATAATAGAATGAGGAGTGATTGTAGTGATAGTTGTAGGCATGGAAAATGCAGAATCCAACATCCATAGTACAGCCATAGTCCATCCAAATGCTAAATTGGGCAAAGATGTAATCGTAGGTCCTGGCGCTGTAATCGGCGAACATGTCGAAATTGGCGATGGCACACAAATCGGTGCACATGTTGTAATTGGTGGTTGGACAACCATTGGTAAGCGTTGTGAAATTTATCCCTAACGCATCTATTGGGTTGGAACCGCAAGATTTAAAATTTAAAGGCGAAAAAAGCTATTGTAATATTGGCGATGAAACGGTTATTCGTGAATTTGTAACTATTAGCCGCGCTACTGGCGAAGGTGAAGAAACACGTGTAGGCAATAACTGCTTGCTTCAAGCATGTACACATGTGGCTCATAACTGTATCGTTGGCAATAATGTAATTATGAGTAACTGTGCAGGTCTTGCTGGTCACGCTATCGTTGAAGATCGCGTGGTTATTGGTGGCCTTGCAGGTATTCATCAATTTGTTAAAATCGGTCGAAATGCTATGGTTGGCGGCATGGCTAAGGTGGTACAAGATATTCCACCTTACGTTATTGCTGATGGTCAACCAGCACGTGTTATCGGTCTTAACTCTGTTGGTTTATCTCGTGCAGGTATTTCAGAAGAAGTACGACGAGATTTGAAACAAGCATTCCGTATTATTTATCGTTCTGGATTTTAGTTTATCTAAGGCTATTGAAGAAATGGAAATGCAGCTTGATTCTTCTGTAGAAATTGAAAATTTATTACGCTTCTTACGCAATGCCGATCGTGGTATTATGCGTACACGTCGCGACTAATTCAAAAGACCTCGTACATGTACGAGGTCTTTTTGTGTGGGCTAAAAATATCTGATAAAATGATGAAGAAAAGGGCATAAACCATGGTGTTTTAATGGTAAAAAGTGGCTATTTATAGTACAATATATTGTATATGATTATGTCTTTTTTAGGCAAATTTATTATAAATTTGAATTACTAATTGATATATAGGCCGTAGAGCCATCTAGGAGGTATAGTCTTGGCAAAGGTAGGATTAATTGCGGGCATTGGTGTTTGCCTGTAGAATTCATGCGTGCCGCTCATGTATTAGGCCACGAGGTGGTTGTTATCGGTGTGGTACCTGATATAGACCCAGCTTTGAAAGGCTGAGGCCGATGCTTTCTATGATATTAGTGTTGCTAAACTAGGTAAAATCTTCAAAACCTTAAAAAATGAAGGTGTTGTGAGTTAACTATGTTAGGCAAAGTTACTAAAGAAATTCTCTTTAAGGGCTTAGCTTTCCCGATTTGAAAACATTAGGTGTTCTTAAACGTTAAAAAATCGCAAGGATGATACGATTATGCTTGCCATCGTTGATGAAATTGAAAGAGAAGGCTTTAAAGTATTAGATCAAACAGTATACTTAAAACCATTTATGCCAAAGGTGGTGTGCTTTCAAAAGCACAACCAACAGATGAGCAATGGGCTGATATTTGCTTTGGCTTTGAATTAGCGAAACAAATGGGCGGCCTTGATATTGGGCAAACTGTTGTTGTTAAGCACAAAGCGGCATGGCTATTGAAGCTATTGAAGGTACTGATAAGTGTATTTTGCGCGGTGGTGAGCTTGGCCGTGGTGATGCTGTTGTAGTTAAAACAGAAAAACCAAATCAAGATGTGCGCTTTGATGTACCTGCAGTGGGTATAAAACATTATGTCTATGATTGACAGTGGCTGTAAAGTGCTAGCTGTTGAAGCGGAAAAGACTATTTTTGTACAACAACAAGACGTTCTTGATATGGCCAATCGTCATGGTATTGTTATCTGTGCTGTAGACCAAGAATTTGTAAATTCCAGAAAGGATGCATAATGAAAGTCATGTTTTCTGCCGGTGAAGCATCCGGCGATACTCATGCGGCAAGTGTTGCCAATGCATTGAGAGAAATAGATCCTTCTGTAGACATGTTTGGTATGGGTGGCACCTTGATGGAGCGCGCTGGTGTTCGCATCGTATATGATATTAAAAATTTGGTGTCATTGGTATTGTAGAGATTGTCAAATCATTACCAAAATTCTTTAAGTTCGCACGTATTTAAAACGCGTCATGATGAAGGAAAAACCGGATATTCTCGTTTGTGTAGATTATCCTGGGTTTAATATGAAACTTGCTGCTGTAGCTCATGAATTGGGGATTCCTGTTCTTTATTATATTGCCCCTACAATTTGGGCATGGCATAGTAGTCGTGGCAATACGATTCGCAAGTATGTAACTAAGGTAGCATCTATATTTCCTTTGAAGCTGAAGCATATCGCAAATATAAATGCGATGTAGAGTTTGTAGGGCATCCTTTATTGATATCGTACATCCTACGATGACTAAAGATGAGGCTGAAGAATACTTTGGAGCTCGTAAAGAGGCTAAAAAGGTATTGCTCATGCCTGGCAGTCGCAAGCAAGAGGTTTTATCTTTGCTTGATACGATGTTAAAAAGTGGTGAGCAATTGATGGCAAACCATGAAGATATTCAATTCTTCTTACCTCGAGCACATACCATCGATCGCAGTGAGCTAGAAACCTTTATCGATGCCATAAGGTGCCTGTTACGATTACAGAAGACCATACATATGACTTGATGCAGATTTGTGATGTGTGCCTTGCCGCATCAGGAACTGCTACATTAGAAACGGCATGATGGAATTGCCAACAGTGTTATTGTATCCGTATCTCCCCAATTACTATGGTATTGGTAAGATGGTAGTAATGTAACACATGTAGGATTGCCTAATATTGTGGCTGGTAAAGAAGTAATTCCTGAATTATTACAAGATGCTGTTACACCAGAGGCTATTGTATCTTTAGTGGAACCACTTCTAGTGATGTAGAGAAAAATGAAGCTATGCGCAGTGAATTGCGTGAAGTACATCATAAATTAGGTGAGCCGGGTGCCGTAAAACGTGTAGCACATCTTGTATATAATCTCGGTAAGGAGAAATGTAATGAATAGTTATTCTAGGCTCTTATATTTTGTAAAGCCTTATTATAAGCGCATGATTTTTGCAGTATTCTGCATGATTGTCGCTGCTGCTGCCTACTTGGTAGTACCTTGGCTAATTAAGAAATGTAGTAGACCAAGTATTAGATGAAAAGAATATGTTTATGTTGAACCTTATTGTAGGGGCTATCATTCTTATTTTCTTAATTCGTGGCTTTGCTACCTATGGTCAAACTTATAATATGTCCTACATTGGACAACGTGTCATTATCGATGTACGTGAGGCTATTTTTAATCACTTACAAAAATTAAGTTTATCTTATTTTGATCGCGTAAGACAGGCGTTATCATGAGTAATCTTACAAATGACGTTGCTGCGCTTGCAAACTGCCGTAGTAGATAACTTGATTTCCTTTATTACAGAATCTGTAACACTTATAGGTTCCTTGGTGTCTATGCTTCTCATTGACTGGAAATTGACACTCGTTACCTTTATTACGGTTCCTGTAGTGTTGGTGATTATCAATGTATTTGGTAAAAAGCTTCGCGTCGCAGGTCATGATGTACAAGGTCGTGTGGCTGACATTACAGCCCTTTTACAAGAGGTTATTAGTGCAATTCGTGTTGTGAAATCCTTCGCCCGTGAAGATTTTGAACGCAAGCGTTTTGAAGATGAAAATGATCGCAACTTTAAAGCTGTTATTAAAGCTACTAAGTTGACTAGCTTACTAAGTCCAATGGTTGAGTTTTCTGCGGCTATTGCTGTAGCAGTCATTCTTTGGTATGGTGGTATTCCGTAGTAACAGGCACTATTACAGCAGGCTCTTTGATTGCTTTCTTGATTTATGCCATTAACTTGTCTAACCCGGTAAAACGCTTGAGCCAAGTGTATGGTAACATTCAAAAAGCCTTAGCAGCAGCTGATCGTGTATTTGAAATCTTAGATACTAAAACTGATGTTGTAGAAAAAGCTGATGCTATTACGTTGCCATCTATTAAAGGCGATGTAGAGTTTAAAGATGTTTCCTTCTCTTATGATGGTGAAAAAACGGCGCTTGAAAACTTCACGTTGTCTGTTAAGGCTGGTGAAAGTGTAGCCCTTGTTGGTCCATCTGGAGCAGGTAAAACGACTCTTGCTAACTTGTTACCTCGTTTCTACGATGTAACGGGTGGCGCTCTTACCATTGATGGTTATAATGTAAAAGATGTTACATTTAAATCATTACGTGAGCAAATCGGACTTGTACCACAAGAAACAGTATTATTTAATGCCACAATTAAAGAGAATATCTTGTATGGTCGATTAGATGCTACTGATGAAGAGGTATATGAAGCTGCTAAGGCTGCTAATGTTCTTGAGTTCGTAGAAAAGATGCCTGATGGTCTCGATACAGTTGTAGGTGAGCGAGGCAGCTCCTTATCTGGCGGTCAACGTCAACGGGTAGCCATTGCACGTGCTATTTTAAAAGATCCTCGTATTCTAATCTTGGATGAAGCCACATCTGCATTAGATACAGAGAGTGAAAAACTTGTACAAGAGGCACTAGATCGCCTCATGAAAGGGCGTACTGCATTTGTTATTGCCCATCGATTGAGCACAGTTCAAAATGCTCATCAAATTGTTGTACTTAATCAAGGCCACTTGGTAGAGCAGGGGACTCACCAAGAGCTATTAGCTGTTAATGGCGGATTGTACAATCATCTCTATTCCGTTCAATTCTCCAACAAAGGATAACCATGTACTGGATATATAATGTATTGCTCATATTTTATTGGATTGGCTTGATTCCGGTTATTTTATACCGTCTCGCCTTTGAAGATGGATTTTATGAGCGTATCAAACAGAGTGCAGGCTATATGCCAGCCTCATTACTAAAGAAAATTGAAGGACGTCGTGCTATTTGGATTCATGCTGCTTCTGTAGGGGAAATTGTAGCTACTAGTCCGTTAGTAAAAGAGGTAAAAAAGGAATTTCCTGAAGCCGTTGTGGTCGTATCTGTCGTAACTGCTACAGGTCATGCAATGGCACATCGCATTATTCCGGAGGCAGAAGGTATTATTTTCTTCCCTCTTGATTTGCCTTATTTGACACGTAAGATTTTGCATATTATTAAACCTATTACTATTTACTTGTAGAAACAGAAATTTGGCCAAATTTCTTGCGCATTGCGCAATCAGAAGATATTCCTGTTATGATGGTTAATGGGCGGATTTCTGATCGTAGTATGAAACGCTATAAATATATTAGTGCGTTCACAAAAGAAATGTTACGTTCTATTGAACGTTTTTGTATGCAATCTAAGTTTGATGCAGCACATATTGAAGTGTTAGGAGCTCATACACCAGATATTACTGTAACAGGGAATATGAAGTACGACCAAACGTACGCTACTGTATCAAACGAAGAAAAACAATCTCTTCTTGAAGAGTTTGGCTTTGGTAATAATCATCCTATAATTATTGCTGGTAGTACACATAAGGGTGAGGAAGAAACAATATTTGAGACCTTTAAACAAGTATTACAAGAATACCCTCAAGCTCGTTTACTAATTGCGCCTCGTGAGATATATCGCGGTCATGATGTTCAAAATCTAGCGAAGCGTTATGAATTAAATGCTATTTGTCGTAGTGATATGACAGAGCCAGTTCATGAAGGAATACCTGTAGTTGTTTTGGATACTATTGGCGAACTCGGTCGTTTATATAGCTTAGGGGATATTATTTTTGTTGGTGGTTCTCTTGTGAAAACTGGGGGCCATAATATTCTCGAACCGGCAGCACATGGTAAACCAATTCTTGTAGGACCATATATGTTTAATTTCAAAGAGATTTTCGCTTTATTACATTCTCGTCATGCTTGTGAGCAGGTGAAGAATGGTAAAGAATTAACTGATATGGTATTGCGATTATGTAAGGATAAGGATTTATCAACGGAAATGGGGCAAAACTGTCTTGATATTATTCGTGAAAATCGCGGTGCTACACAACGCAATACACAAGAGTTACGTCAGTTATTTGAAAAACACCATATTATTCCATAAGCTAGATATAATTTATTAGATTCATCTATGATGTTACATAATAGGAGGAGTCACCTATGAGTGGGGAAGCATTATTTAAATCCATCGTTAGTGGTGAGAATCAATCCATATTAGGTGATATAGCTCGTTCCAGCTTGGCTTTTTAAGTAAAGGTTATGAGAAAGGCTGTATCAATACGCAATGCTCGATTTGATGCGGGAAAGGCGTTACTAAAGTTACCGTTCCTGTTATCAGTGTTGGGAATATTACGGCTGGTGGTACTGGTAAAACACCGATGGTGAGATTTATATGTGATGTACTCACACAAAAGGGACTTCATCCTACTGTGCTTAGTCGTGGCTATCGGCAGAAGATAATAAGAAAAATATTATTATTTCTAAAGATGGTGCAATGCTTGTAGAGCCATTATTAGTGGTGATGAAGCTTGGTTGTTAGCCAAAGGTTTTACAAAAATCTAATGTGATCATCGGTCGTGAACGGGCTAAATCTGCAGAAATTGCTATTAATGAGCTCGGTGCAGATTGTTTAGTTATGGATGATGGATTTCAACATCGTGCATTAGCTCGAGATATTGATATCGTTCTTATTGATGCTCTAATCCGTTTGGCTATGACCATGTATTACCACGTGGTTTATTACGTGAACCGCTTAGTGGTTTACAGAGAGCTATATTATTGTTCTTACCAAGGTGATCAAGTGGCACCAGGTATTGTTCAGGTATTCGTAAGCGTTTAGCTCATATGCTTCCCAATATACCTGTCTATGAAACAATCACATAAGCCTCAATTTATGTATACCTTAGATGAGTGGGCTAATGGAGAAAATGGTTCTCCTGTAGATACTATCAAGGAGCAACGATTATGGCGTTAGTGGTATTGGGAACCCTCAATCCTTTACACAAACATTGACCGATATCGGATATAATGTGGTTCATACAATGCCATTTGGTGATCATCATAATTTCGAAAATGATGATGTTGTAGATATTTGGAAAGAGGCATTTGCTCATCAAGCTGATGCTATTTGTATTACAGAAAAGGATGCGGTGAAGTTGAGTCAATTGCATGCAATTGAAGACTTAAAAATACCGATTCTAGTGCTATCTATAGGGATTGAATTTATTTCTGGAAAACAAGAATTCATAGAAAATTTAGAGATTTAGTGTATAATAATAAGATACACGAATAACAGAAATGGGGTTTTATTGTGAAGTTTGGATGTGTTATTCCTGCTCGTTATGGTTCTACAAGATTACCAGGAAACCATTAGCTGATATTGCAGGTAAACCATGATTGAACGTGTTTATGCAAGGGTGTCACAAGCGACAAAAACTGATGTACTATTGTTGCTACTGATGATGAACGCGTATATTCTGCAGTTCAACAACTTTGGGGGAACTGTTATGATGACAGACCCTAATCACCCTACAGGAACTGATCGATTAGCAGAGGTTGCTAGTCATTATACAGACTTAGATGTAGTTATCAATGTCCAAGGTGATGAGCCTATGATTGAGCCAAACCTTATTGATGACTTGGCCCATCTATTTGAAGAAGATCCAAACTTACAAATGGCACCGTAGCCACTCCTTTATTAGAGGAGGAATACGATGAACCATCAGCGGTAAAGGTCATTTTAAATAATCGCAATGATGCGATGTATTTTTCTAGATCTTTAATTCCCTATCCTCGTCATGATTTCGTGCGTGCGCCATTAAAACATATTGGCATCTATGCATATCGTAGAGATTCTTATTAAACTACGCTAAGATGGAGCCAACTGCCAGCGGAGCAAACAGAATCGTTAGAGCAATTACGCGCTCTTGAAAATGGCTATACTATTCGTGTTATTCTTACAGATAAACGATTTATCGGTGTTGATACACCGGAAGACTTAGCTCGTGTAAATGCAATTTACGAGCAAGAGGAGAAATAAATGAAAACAGTTCAAATTAAAGATATTACAGTAGGTGGTGGCAAAGGCTTATTTGTCCTTGCTGGACCATGTGTTATTGAGGACTATGACCGTACATTAGCTATTGGTAAACGAGCAAAAGAGATTGTGAACGTTTAGGTGTTCCATATATCTTTAAAGCTTCTTTCGATAAAGCTAATCGTTCTAGCTTTGGTTCCTTCCGTGGACCAGGTCTTGAGGAAGGTTTAAAAATGCTTGCTTCTATTAAGAAGGAACTCAATGTACCAGTTGTAAGTGATATTCACTCTATTGAGCAAATCGAACCTGCTGCTGAAGTATTAGATATTCTTACAAATTCCAGCTTTCTTATGCCGTCAAACAGACCTTGTCTACGGTGCAGCTAAAACTGGTAAATGCGTAAATGTGAAAAAAGGTCAATTTATGGCACCTAAGGACATGGAAAATGTTCTTAAATAAAATGAAAGAAACAGGTAATGAAAATCTTATGCTTACAGAACGTGGTTTTAGCTTTGGCTATAATAATCTCGTAGTAGATATGAGATCTTCCCAATTATGCGTTCTTTCGACTATCCAGTAATCTTTGATGCTACTCATAGCGTTCAATTACCAGGTGGTGCAGGTACTAAATCTAGTGGTAATCGCGAATTTGTACCAAATTGGCTCGTGCCGCTGTTGCTAGTGGTGTAGATGGTCTATTCTTTGAAGTACATGATAATCCAGAGGAAGCATTATCCGATGGTCCAAACATGTTGTATTTAGATCAATTCGAAGCTGTGCTTCGAGATTTAGTAGCTATTGATAAAATCGTAAAAGGTTAGGGGCGGTATTTGTGACTATTTTAGAACAAGCAGCACAGGTGCTTCATGAGGAAGCTCGTGCTATTGAAGAATTAAGTTCTCGTTTGGATCACAATTTTGTAAATGCTGTAAATATGATTTTGGCTTGTAAGGGCCGTGTAGTATGTACTGGAATGGGAAAATCTGGTCATATTGGTCGTAAAATTGCGGCTACCTTGGCTAGTACAGGGACACCAGCACTTTTCATGCATCCTGGTGAAGGCGTGCATGGTGATCTTGGTATGATTACAGAAGATGATGTAGTATTAGCTTTTCTAATAGTGGTGAAACAGGCGAAATCATTAGTATTTTGCCATCCTTACGTCGCATAGGTGCAAAATTAATTTGTGTTGTAGGTAAACCAGAATCTACATTAGCTAAGAATTCTGATATTGTATTGCTCGCTGAAGTAGAACGTGAAGCTTGTCCATTGGGCTTAGCGCCAACTACAAGTACTACGGTTGCTTTAGCATTAGGTGATGCCTTAGCAGTATGCTTATTAGAACGACATCACTTTACACCTGAAAACTTTGCTGTATTCCATCCAGGTGGTTCTCTTGGTCGCAAATTATTGTTGACCGTAGAAAATATTATGCATGGTGGTGAAGATAATCCTACGGTATTTAAAGGTGCAACAGTGCGAGATGCACTCTTTGTAATGACCGAAAAAGGTTTAGGTGCTACTAATGTTATTGATGAAGAAGGTCACTTATTAGGCCTTGTTACCGATGGTGATGTGCGCCGCGGATTAGATTCTGGCAGTAATTTCCTAGAATGGCCTGTAGAGGATATGATGACCTCTATGCCTCGTACGATTACAAAGGACAAATTAGCGGCTGAAGCTCTTCATTTAATGGAGAAAAATCAACCACGCCCTATTACGGTGTTACCAGTTGTAGATACAGATAATAAATGTCTAGGCATTGTTCATATTACGGATTTATTGCGTAGAGGCATTGTATAATGAATATTCAATGGATTGTTCTTGATGTTGATGGCGTGCTATCTGATGGTACTCTAATCTATACATCAAGTGGGGAAGAGCTTAAGTCTTTCTCTGTAAAAGATGGACTAGGATTAACGGCAGCTCGAAAAGTAGGACTTAAGCTTGCCATCATCACAGCACGGATATCTCCTATGGTTGAGCGACGTGCTAAGGAGCTTCATTTTGATGCATTGCTTATGGGGCATGCCAATAAGACAGAAGCATTAAGAACCCTTTGTAAAGAGCATCAAATCAATTTAGAAGAGATTGCTTACATGGGGGATGACCTAAATGATTTAGGGGCACTCCAAATCGTAGGTTTACCAATGGCACCAAACAATGCGGTACCAGAGGTTAAAGAATTAGCTAAATTTATATCTACTGTCAATGGAGGCCATGGTGCCGTTAGAGAGGCTGTAGAATATATCTTGAAGAATCAAGGTTATGGGAAACTGTTGTAGCAGACTATGCACGAGAGGCCCATGCTCATGGACAATAAAGGAGGTGGGCAGAATGAATAACGAATGGCAATACCATTTAGTTAAAGGCATTAGCTGGCTTGTTTGCCGACTGCCGTACAAGCTCATTTTGCTCATAGGCGCTAGTTTAGGTCCTGTATATGGGCTACATAGCGAAGAAGCAAAAACTTAGAGGTATAAAAATATAAAATTGGCATGAACATGAATGATCAAGAGGCAGAACAATTAATTGAAAGTTGTTCAAAAATCTTGGCCGTAGTGTTATGGAAGTATTATACATGCCAAACCTGACAAAATCCTTTATCAATAAACATATTGAAATGCGTGGTGTAGAACATTTAGAAAAGCCATCGCTGAAGATAAAGGTGTTATTGTTCTTACTGGACATGTAGGCAACTGGGAATGGATGGGGGCTGCTATGGCGGCTCATGGATATCCATCCACTACAATTGTTAAGAAACAACCTAATGCTCAATTTACACGTCTCATGAATGAATATCGTGAGATGGTGGGCCTTGATGTGTTTGCTAGTGGTGGCAATGAAATCGTTTCTGCTGCTAAAGCATTAAAAAAGAAAAAATTACTTGGTTTTTAGCTGACCAAGATGGCTATATACATGGTTTACCAGTTCCATTTTTAGGCAAGATTCCTCGGCAGTTATTGGTCCAGCTACGTTTGCAAGAAAATTTGGATCTCCAGTAGTTCCAATTTTTGCATCTCGTAAACCAGAAGGTGGTCATATTGTTCACATTCTACCAGCCTTACATTATATTGATACAGGTGATGAAGATGCAGATATGTATCGTCTAACTGAGGAATGTGTACGTGTTACAGAAGACTTTATTCGTGAGCATCCAGATGAGTGGCTATGGTTCCAACATCGCTGGATGACTAAGATGGATCAAATTATTGATTATGATAAGAAGGTAGCTGCACGGGAGAGGGCACATGAAAAACAATAAAAAATTAATTGCCATAGTGGCCGCCATAGTGTTGGCTCTGATTGGTCTTATCGTATATATTATGAAAGACTCTGGTGATGTTGGTACCACTCAAAATCAGAATGGACAACTGTTAATTTCCAAGGAGCCGATTTACAAGAGGAAAAAGATGGCAAGCTAGTATGGGCATTATCAGCTGAAAAGATTGAATATGATCCACGTACAAAAGCTATTGTGCTGACTAATTTAAAAGGTCTTTTCTATCAAGATGATGTAACTACAACAATCACAGCACCTCATGCTGTATTGACCGGTGATCGCAACTCCCTTGATATTGATCAAGGTGTTACAGCTACAAATACTGATGGAGCTGAGTTTAAAACTGATGCACTTCACTTTGATAATAAGACGAAAACGTTGACATCTAAATCTGCCTTTACCTATAACGGTAAAGATATAACATTAACTGGTGATAAACTTGAAGGCAATATGTCCTTGAAGAAAATTAAAGCTATTGGTAATGCAAAGTTAACGAAGAAGTAATGCGAGGAAATATAATGAATAAGAAAAAACAGATTGGTATGGCTATTTTGCTATGCTTATGACAGCATCTGTTACAGCTTGGGCCGCAAATGATCCTTTGACTATTAGCGCAGATACATTATCTTATGATGGCAATACGGGAATGCTGATGCAAACGGTAATGTGGTAATTACTCAAGCTGATAAAACGATGACTGGTGCCAATGGATGGTATAATACAAAAACTCAGGAAGCAAATCTTGATGGCGGCGTATCTATGATTGGTTCTGATATGGCCATGTCTGCACAATCAGTGCACAGTTACAATAATAATAAATTCACTGCTAATGGCGGAGTTCATTTACAACGTAGCGATCGTCAAATTTTCGGTGATAAAGTTGAATATAATACAGATACAGAGTATGGTCTTGTATCTGGCAATGCTCGTTTGATTGCAGAAGGCACTACTTTGACAGGTAATCAAGTTGAAGGTTGGCTAAAAGAAATTCGTGCAGTAGCACAAGGGGATGTGACATTCTCTAATCCAGAACGAAATGTATCTGGCTCTGCAGAGCGTGCTACCTATACGCAAACACCTAATCAAAATGATGGAGTTGTACTTTTATCTGGATCTGCTCATGCTGTTCAAAATGGTAATGTACTCAATGCGCCAGAGCTTAAAATTCGTTTAGCTGATGATTCTGCTGAAACATTGGGTGGTCGTAGTACACTCATCATTGTTCCAAATCAATAAGGATTAAATATGTATATAGAAACCAAAAACTTAGTCAAAACCTTTAGCGGTCGCAATGTTGTAGACGGGGTTAGTTTACGCGTTGATAAGGGGCAAGTCGTTGGGCTCCTAGGTCCTAATGGGGCAGGGAAAACTACATCATTCTATATGATTGTTGGCATTGAACGACCTAGTTCTGGTATCATTACCGTTGATGGCAAGGATATTACGAATATTCCAATGTATAAACGAGCTGCTGAAGGTATTGGGTATCTTCCACAAGAAGCATCAATTTTTCGATCCATGACTGTTGAGGATAATATTCGTGCTATGTTACAAACAACATCAAAGAAATCTGATGAAATTGAAGCTATAGTGGAATCCCTCATTGAAGAATTTCATATTGGTCATGTTCGGGATCGTATGGGGATGCAGCTATCTGGTGGTGAACGCCGTCGTGTAGAAATCGCTCGTTGTCTTGCGTTAGAACCGAATTTTATTCTTCTCGATGAACCTTTTGCTGGTGTCGACCCTATCGCGGTTGCTGACATTCAACAAATCATTTTGCATGTAAAAAATCGCGGTATTGGTATCTTGATTACAGATCACAATGTGCGTGAAACATTGGGGATTGTAGATAAGGCTTATATTTTAAGTAGTGGTAAGATCCTCCTAGAAGGCACCCCTGAAGAAATTGCAAACGACCCAATCGCTCGTGAGCATTACTTAGGGGATAACTTTAGATTATAGGAGGGGACTATGAGATTATTAGATAAATATATATTAAAAGCCTTTGTAGGTCCGTTCCTATTTGGGGTATTTGCTTTTACCAGTATTTTTATTGGCACAGGCACATTGTTTAGAATTGCTCAATATATTACTGAATATGGGGCACCGCTAGTTCTCGTTATGAAAGCTTTTGTGTTGGCATTACCAAGCATTGTTATCTTAACATTCCCAATGTCAGTACTATTGGCTTCACTTATGACCTTTAGTCGCTTGAGCAGTACTAGTGAGATTGTTGTTATGCGTGCCGGTGGTCTTAGCTTTTTACGCTTAGCGATGCCTGTATACATTATTGCCCTTATCATCTCAATTGGGGCTGTCGCATTTAATGAATTTGTTGTACCACGTACAAATAATATGTATCAAACAATTGTGCGTGAACAGATTATGAAAAATGCATCACCTCAAACACAAAATCATATCGTTTTAAAAACAATGAATGGTAATGATTTAGGCACATTAATGTATGCTAAAAGCTACAATGCGGAGACTAAAAAATTAAGCATGATTACGGTGCAACAGTTTGGTGAAGGTGGCAAGTTACAACAAGTTGAAAATGCGGATACTGCTGTTTGGAATGGCCAATATTGGGTGATGCAAAACGGCATTATTTATGATATTTCCGCTGGTGATGGTGTAGAACGTACAATGAAGTTCAAGGAGCAATCCTTGCCAATTAAGTCTGCACCAAAGGATATTCAACAAGATCAACGTAAACCAGAAGAATTAACAATCAAAGAATTACGTCATCAAATTAAAGCATATAAGGCGGCTTATACGAATGCCAATAAACTAGAAATGGAAATGTATCAACGTTTTACAATTCCATTAGCTAGCTTTGTATTTGCTCTTGTAGGTGCTCCATTAGGTCTTCAAAAGCAACGTTCTAGCTCATCTATTGGTTTTGGTATCAGTATTTTAATCATCTTTATTTATTATGGGGTGATGACATTTGCTGGTGCATTAGGTAAAGGTGGTGCATTGCCAACCGTATTTGCTGCATTAATTCCAGATACATTAGGCATCATTGCTGGCCTATATTTGAATTGGCGTGTATCTAAGTAACCTAGTATATAAAGAAATAAATTTGATTTACGAAATAGCATATTTTCGAATCCAATAATTGTGTAATCTTATGAAAGGAGGGACTCGATGTTAGTAGGTGTTAAAATATTAGTTATTATTGCCCTTATGGGGGGACTTATTGCCTACATGGGGGATAAGTTAGGCACCAAAGTTGGTAAGCGTCGCATGTCCCTCTTTGGATTACGGCCTAAGCATACATCGATTATTGTTACTATCGTAACGGGATTGTTAGTTGCTGCTGCTACAGTAGGTGTATTAACTATTACATCTCAAAGCGTACGAACAGCGCTCTTTGGGATGGATCAGTTACGAGCAGATATGAAGCAACTTAATGATGAGGTAGCTGCTAAGACGCAAGAGCTTATTCGAGGACAAGCATTGCTTGAGCAAAATAAGCAAGAATTAGCAGAACGAATGGCTGAAATAGAGCAAATTCGTAAAGAGGTTGATGCAACTAAGGCTGAGTTGGCTAGTGCACAAGCGGCTAAAGATGCGACTGAAGCTGAGTTAGCTACACTTCAAGCTTCATATGATGAAGTATCTAAAAAATTAGCTGATTTAGAGGCTACAAGAGCCAAGATGGAAGCTCATATTAAGGATTTACAGACAACGCAAGAACAGTTGCAAAATGGCATTATTCATTTGCGTGAAGGTACAATTCTTTTCCAAGTTGATCAATTATTGGCGCAAGCTGTTGTTCGACCTGGTTTAAGTGAAGAAGATAGCCATGCAGCCATCAAAAATATTATTGATGATACAAATAAATTGGTATTACGTCGTCTTGGTATAGAAGATCAAGGTCAGGCTGTTGTGTATGTAGATCGTCAGAATATTGAGGTAGCTACACAAAAGCTTAATAGAGCAAAGACTCCAATGGTGGTTCAAGTGGTTGCTGCTGGAAATATTATTGCTGGTGAACCAGCGGTAGCAGTTATCCAAGTTTACCCACAACAATTTATTTATAAAAATGGAGAAGTAATCCATTCTGCTATAATGGATGGTGGCCCTAACGCTCAATCTGCTATGCTTCAATTCTTAAAGCAAGTAAATGAAAAGGCAAGAGAGAAAGGGATTATTCCGGATTCCTTATCTGGTGATATCGGAACGATACCAGGGGATGATTTGTTTACTGCTATTCGTCGTATTGCTACAATGCATGGCAAGGTTCATGTGGAAGCGTATGTTGATGGTGATACATATTCATCTGGCCCTGTGCATCTTAAGTTACGTATTACTCAAATGCCTGTTTTTAATGATAAGGCTAAAATGCCAGCTTATTAAATTGAATAGTATTTTGGTTTATATACTTTAAACGAAGGTCTTATGTAAATTTTTACATAAGACCTTCGTTTTGTGTTAAAATATAAATGCTGTATTAGAAATGAGGATAGTAATATGACTGATACTACGTACATTTTGGCTGTAGATCCAGGCAATGAAAAAACAGGTGTAGCAATTGTGACACCTTCTGGTACTATGGTATGTCGTAAAATTATTATGACAAAACAGTTCAATGGTGAAATTGAACGTATATTAACTGAATATTATGGTATTGTTCATATGGTATGTGGAAATGGTACAAATCATAAATATTTATATCCATCTCTCCAACAAATTGGACGAAATCACAGAATTACTACTAGTTTAATTGATGAATCGCATAGTACTGAGGAGGCTCGAAAATTATATTGGCAATATAATTCACCTACAGGGTGGCGTAAGATTATCCCTACGTCTATGCAATTTCCACCAGAGCCTGTAGATGATTTAACTGCTTTTATTATTGGTTTACGTTATACAAAACAGTTAAACCAAACTGCTAATGATATACAAAGTAATATGATGGACTCTGGTGAGTTAGAAGAAAAGAGACTACATGCTATGGAGCAGTTGTACGGTAAAGGAGAAGTGCATGAAAAATGAAGCTTCAACGCATAAGTGGTCAAATTTTATTATGCGTTGCTTAATGATGATCTTAGGGGCTCTAATTTATACTATAGGCTTAGATTTATTTTTAGTACCGAATAATATCATCGATGGTGGTGTAGTTGGTATTTCCTTGATGGCTGCAGAGCTTTCCGGAATTTCTTTTAGTATTTTCGTCGTACTCTTTAACTTGCCTTTCTTATATATTGGCTATAGAGCTAATGGCAAAAACTTTACTTTCTCTACACTATTTTCTATCGTATGGATGGCAATTTTCTCTACCTTTGCTCATGATTTTACACCTATCACAACAGATCCATTCTTAGGTTCTATCTTTGGTGGTATCATTTTAGGTATTGGGGTAGGCCTCATTATACGTAATGGTGGTTCTTTAGATGGCTCTGAAATTGTGGCAATCATCTTTGATAGACGTTCCACTTTCTCCGTTGGTGAAATCGTAATGGCTATGAATCTCATTATTCTTGGTGCCGCAGGTTTTGTATATAGTTGGAATAGTGCTATGTATTCCTTAATTGCTTATTTCATTGCTTATAAGATGATCGATATTACAATTACAGGCCTTGATGAATCTAAAGGGGTAATGATTATTACAGATGCAGAGAACTCTAAGAATCTTGCAGATGCATTAAATGCGAACCTTAATCGTGGTGTTACAATTATGTATGGTGAAGGGGGCTATTTAAAGCAACCTAAGCATGTTTTATATTCTGTAGTAACAAGACTTGAAATTATGAGGTTAAAAAATACTGTTTATGAAGTAGATCCATCGGCATTTATTACGATTCAAGATGTACATGATGTATTTGGTGGTAGATTTACAAAGAACGGTCATTAAGGGGTTAATATGAGTAATAAAATAGTAAAAGAAATATTAGATTGGATTTATGCCATTGTATTGGCATTAATTATTGCCATGGTAATTCATATTTTCTTGATTCAACCAACACGTGTATCTGGTGAATCAATGGAGGATACATTACACAATGGTCAATATTTAATTGTAACGAAATGGCATCATATTATGAATGAAATGCCAAATTATGGTCAAATTGTAATCATTGATAGTCGTGTTAATCGCGCACGTACTTGGGTAGATGATGTAGAAGAACCATTGATGAACTATGCATCAGTCTTTAATAAAGCTGCTCAAACAAATGATGTATGGGTTAAGCGCGTTATCGGTCGTCCTGGTGATGTATTAGAGTTTAAAGATGGTCATGTATGGCGTAATGGTGAACAATTACAAGAACCATATACCAAAGATACAAAAATGAATTATACCCGTTCTACATCTGTTACAGTTCCTGAAGGTCATGTATTTGTGATGGGGGATAACCGAAATCATTCTAGTGATAGTCGTTTCATTGGTCCTGTTCCAGTTGATCACGTCCTAGGTTTTGTATCCTATGCAATTTAATGCTTCTAAAAGCCTCTCTATAGTAGTAATTACTATAGGGAGGCTTTTTGTATTTAAATGATGGGGTATTTATAGCTTAATATTATTAATGACATACTTTAAGAGATAATATACGATGCATGGCATTGATAAGGTTATTACTAATAGAAATTAGAGAGACAAAATAAAGGTATTAATAATAGAAAAGAGGAATATAATTATATTTTAGGTCATATATTAGTATTACATTTAAACAATAAGTATTTATATTTTTAATAATTGGAAGTTGTAGGTTTATTATATAAAATACATGAATTTTAGATAAATAAAATGAAATTGTACAAAATTCAATTTTGAAAAATGCAGGAGAAATCTATGTTTATAGGTTTATTTTTATTCATGAAAGAAATTTCATCAAATTAAGTTGTGTAAAATGCTTTACAAAAAATTTGGACGGTGATATATTCTAATCACAGCAAGGCACCACTAATAAAGAGGTGAGGCTGTGATAGATAATATAGTCGAGGAAACGTGGACACTCCTAATATATCTTTCATAGTTATACCACTTATACAGTGAATGTCTTCTGATAATATAAATTCTTGTTTATAAGAAAGAAGGAATTCATTATGAAAAAACAATTCGCAACAATTTTTGCAGCAACAGCAGTATTAGGTGTAACAACAGCATTCGCTGCAAACCCATTCTCCGATGTAACTCCAGATAGCTGGGCATACCAAGCAGTATCTCAATTAGCACAATCTGGTATCGTTAATGGTTACCCAGATGGTACTTTCAAAGGCCAAAACAATATCACTCGTTATGAAATGGCTCAAATGGTAGCTAAAGCAATGGCTAACCAAGATCGTGCTAATGCAGAACAACAAGCAATGATTAACCGCTTGGCAGATGAGTTCTCCAATGAGTTGAACAGCTTGGGCGTACGCGTATCTCGTTTGGAAGATCGCGTAGGTAATGTAAAAGTAACTGGTGATGCTCGTATCCGTTACCAAGGCTCTGAAGATAAAGGCGTTTATAAAACAAACAGCAAATCCTTAACAGATGGCCGTGCACGTGTTCAATTCAATGGTAAAGTAAATGATAAAACTGAAGCTGTTGTTCGTGTAAAAGGTAATTACGAATTCGGTGACTCCACAAAAGGTGCTGATGCGACAATCGATCGTGCTTATGTAGATCACAAATTTGGTAATAGAGTATCTGCTAAAGGTGGTCGTTTCCAACAAACAATTGGTGGCGGTTTAATGTACGATGATACATTTGATGGTGCTCAATTGAACGTAGGTAATGATAAAGTTCAAGTACAAGGTGCTTATGGTTACATGATGGCAGGCGCTGCTGATGGTAATTCCAAATCCGATAACCCTTCCGTAGCTTATGTAGGTGTTAAAGGTAAAGTTGGTCAAGAATCCACAGTTGGTGGCTTCTACTCCAAATTATCTAGCGGCAACTTGAACCATAATGGTTCCACAGTAAACTCCGATAGCCAAGACGTATACGGCTTCAATGCAGATTTCCGTAAAGACAAAGTTTGGGTTGGTGGTGAATGGTTGAAAGCTTCCAACGTAAATGATTCCCAAGCTTGGACAGCAGGTGTTGGGTATGGTAATTACGACATCGCTAAAAAAGGTACATGGGATGTAAAAGGTCAATACTTCAACCAAAAAGCTAACGCTCCAATCGTAAGTTCCACTTGGGATCAAGCGTATGACTTAACAAATACATCTAATGGTTACAAAGGTTATATGGCTAGCGTAAACTATGCAGTACAAGATAACGTAGGCTTATCTGCAGGTTATGGTTTCAACTCTAAAGACCAAAAAGGTAATGATCTTTCCGATTTCTACCGTGCAGAATTAAACTACAAATTCTAATTCCCTCACAAACAAAAAAAGACTTCTTCGGAAGTCTTTTTTTGTTGTATATAAAGAGATTATATTTTCTTTTGTATATAATAGTATATATATAGTAAAATAAATCTATATATAGTAAAAGGTAAAAATTTATTTGATTAGTATGTATATTGATCTATTCCACAATATATTGTATGAGGTATTTATGAACCAATTATGCATAAAATAGCCCTTGGTTAATTAATAAATATATTATTAATTAGTAGAACTTAATAATATATGTGATAATAAATCTCATTTAACATAAAAAAAGATAAATTTGATATTTTTAATAAAAAAATATATATCGCATAAAAGTAGATAATAAGTGAATTTTAGGGCATTTTAAATTATAAAATTTTTATAATGAGAATGAAATTGAGAAAAAAGGGTTTACACGAAAATTTGGTTATGCTAATATCACCCTACAAGAAGTAACAAACACATGAAACGAAGAACTTCGATGTAGAATGTGGCGAGGAAACGTGGACACTCCCAGAAATTCTTATTCTGAAGAACAGAGTAGAATGTGAATGTTATGACTTGTAACATTTTATATTTCTATTTTTCAGAAAGAAGGAATTCAACTATGAAAAAACAATTCGCAGCAATCTTTGCAGCAACAGCAGTTTTGGGTGTAACTACTGCATTCGCAGCTAACCCATTCTCCGATGTAACTCCAGATTCTTGGGCATACCAAGCAGTTTCCCAATTGGCAAACGCTGGTATCGTTAATGGTTACCCAGATGGCACTTTCAAAGGCCAAAACAACATCACTCGTTACGAAATGGCTCAAATGGTAGCTAAAGCTATGGCTAACCAAGACCGTGCTAACGCTGAACAACAAGCTATGATCAACCGTTTGGCTGATGAATTCTCCAACGAATTGAACAACTTGGGCGTTCGTGTAGCTCGCTTGGAAGACCGCGTTGGTAACGTAAAAGTTACTGGTGATGCTCGTCTTCGTTACCGTGATGCTGAACACGAAAAATCCAAATTCGACGCTCGTGCACGTGTACAATTCAATGCAAAAGTAAATGATCGTACTGACGCAGTTGTTCGTGTAACTTCTGGTAGCTTCGTATTGGGCGATGCGTCTAATGGTAGTGATGCAAACGCTACAATCGACCGCGCTTATGTAAACCATAAATTCGGCGAACGCGTATCCTTAAAAGGTGGTCGTTTTGGCCAAACTATGGGTGCTGGCTTAGCATTTGATGGTACTTTCGACGGTGCTCAATTCAATGCTGGTAACGATAAAGTTAACTTCCAAGCTGCATATGGTTACGCAGTATCCGGTCGTGCTGAAGGTAATTCTAAAGCTAATAATCCTGAACTTGCTATGTTACTGTGAATGGTAAAGTTGGCAAATCTGATTTACATTCTATGTCGTTTAAATGGTAAATTAGGTAAACACACTGTTGGTGGTTTCTTCTGTAACCAATATCTAAAAAAAACATTATGGCTTCAATGCTAACACTAACTTTGACAAAGTTTGGGTTGGTGGTGAATGGTTAAAAGATTCCCAAGTTAAAGATTCTACTGCTTGGACTGCAGGCGTAGGTTATGGTAATTATAGCCAAGCAAAACAAGGTACTTGGGATGTTAAAGCTCAATACTTCAACCAAAAAGCTAATGCTCCAATCGTAGATACTACTTGGAATCACTTGATACACTACACTCAAAATGCTAAAGGTTGGATGGCTTCCGTTGACTATGCATTGCAAAACAACGTTGGCTTGTCCGCTAACTACGGTTTCGACTGGAAAACTCAAAACGGTGACGACAAAGGCGACTTCTACCGTGCAGACCTTAACTACAAATTCTAATTTGATAGTTAACCATATAAAAGGGACTCCTTCGGGAGTCTCTTTTTTTATGGTTAATATATATAATCTATAATAAATTGATATAGAATGCCTTTTATTATGCAATTTTGATAATTTTAATATCGATTTATATACAAATAATAATTTTTGTTTTATTTATTAGCTCTGTTACTGGGAGAAGTAAAATATTTTTGATAAAGGATTACTGTATATTTCTATCTATATAAGTATTATAAATGGTATAATAAAGAGTATTAGATTTTCTTGTAAAGGAGGTAAGAATGAATCCTTCTTTTTCTCATATAAAAATGGTAGCCATCGATTGTGATGAGACGTTAGTTCGAAGTGATAATACAGTTTCTGCGTATACGGTTGATGTATTGCATCGCTTGCAGCAGAAGGGAATTGGTATAACAATTGCTACTGGACGCATGTATCAAACGGCAAAACCAATTGGATTAGCATTACAACTTGGCAATGTTCCTATGATATTGTTCTCTGGTGGTTTAATCCAGGAGTTAGAAACGGGATATAAGCTATTTGAACAAACTGTTCCTATAGATGTAGTACGTCGTGTTTTTCAACTCGGCCAAACAATATAGTTGGCATATACAATCGTATGTAGATGATCATTTACTGTGTCATCATAAAAATTGGCAATCCGATCATTATGAACAGCAAACAGGGGCTGTAGCTGAGTTTTTAGGTGATACAATTTATACACTTTCTTCAGAACCTAATAAGCTCATTGCTATCGATACAGAGGAAGGAATCGATAGAATTATTGATATCTTGACTCCATTAGTTGGTGATCAAGTTACATTAGTGCGTAGTCAACGAGATTTCCTCGAAATCACTGCACCGAATGTATCAAAAGGGCGTGCATTAGCTCAATTAGCTTTAGATAATAATCTTAGTCTTGAAAATATAGTTTCCTTTGGAAATGCAGAGAACGATATTTCTATGCTTAGTGAAACAGGGTATTCAGTAGCTGTTTCAAATGCAACAGAACATGTAAAATCTGTGGCTCATGAAGTATGTGGTCATCATAATGAAGATGGTGTAGCTCATGGATTGAAAAGAATCTTTTATAATGGAGTAAAACTATGGAAGCATTTCGTTTATTAATTGTTACAGGCATGTCTGGTGCCGGCAAAACTCAGGTTCTACAAGCATTAGAGGATATGGGCTATCTATGTATTGATAATATTCCTCCTGTACTTATTCCTAAGCTAAGTGAAATTTGTCGACAAGGTGGAGAACGTACAAACCGTGTAGCTTTAGTTGTAGATATTCGCGGTGGTGAATTCTTTGAAGCCCTTTCATCATCTCTTGAAACATTAAGAGAAATGAAGGTAGATTATGAAATTGTCTTTATGGATGCTACAGATGAGACGTTAATTAGACGATATAAAGAAAGTCGTCGCAGCCATCCACTAGCTCCAGACGGGATGATCACTACAGGTTTGAAAGAGGAACGTCAGATATTAAATTCTGTACGACATAAAGCAGACTTCATTATTGATACAACGAATATGAAAACTGCGAGCCTCAAAGAGTATTTAAAAACTCGATTCACTCAAGTGGATGAAGGGCATGGCATGTCTATTACAGTTGTAAGCTTTGGCTTTAAATATGGATTACCATTGGATGCGGATATGGTTTGGGATGTTCGATTCTTACCAAACCCATTCTACATTCCAGATTTCCGTCATAAAACAGGTCGTGTGAAAGCTGTAAATGAATATATTCATTCCTTTGAAGTTACAGAGGAATTTAAAAAGCGTTATTTTGATACCATTGATTTTCTTGTGCCTAATTATGAACAAGAAGGGAAGTCTCAATTTATCGTTGCTGTAGGCTGTACAGGTGGTATGCATAGATCTGTGGCTATGGCAGAAGCATTATATTCTCATCTATTAGAAAATGGCTATCGCGTTTCTGTAGAGCATCGAGATATGATGAAAAATAATGTAGAAGAAGATTATAATCCTCATGAAATTAAAACACTTGGTAACTAGATAGGGGTTCATATGTTGCGAAAAAGATGGTTTCGGTGGCTTATTCCGGGCCTAAATATAAAACGTTGGCTTGCCCTTTTTAGTTGTGGTGTAGGTCTTTTAATCATTGGTATTTCATTGATGTTTAACTATCAATGGCTTGCCGTTCTTGAAGATATTGTATTAGCTTTTTCTTATAATATGACGGGCTTTTACAATTATAATGTGCTCATTGCTGTAGGCGTTGTTGTACTATCGATCGGCGCTGTTTTAATGTTAATCGGTACGAGTAAGGTTATTAAAACGATTATTCGTGCTGTATTACCTAATCCTGATAGTAAGGTGTCGGATATTATTTTCCAAAATATACGCCTCGATAAAGGTCCTAAGATCGTTGTTATCGGCGGTGGTACAGGGCTATCAAATTTATTACGTGGATTAAAAATACACACCTCTAATTTGTCTGCTATTGTAACCGTAGCTGACGATGGTGGTTCCTCGGGACGCTTGCGTAAAGATTTTAAAATGATTGCTCCTGGCGATTTACGAAACTGCTTGATTGCATTAGCTGAACAAGAAGGGGTTATGGAAAATCTTTTCCGTTATCGCTTTGAAGGGGAAAATGAGCTATCTGGGCATAGTTTTGGTAACCTCTTTATTACAGCACTTGCTCAAGTATATGATGGCGATGTGGAGGAAGCGCTTGAAGCGGCTAGTAAATTGTTGCGTGTACGAGGTCGTGTAATTCCGTCGTCTACTGAGTTCATTAAATTAGTAGCGGAGATGACCGATGGTACTATCGTAGAAGGTGAAAGTAATATTCCTAATTCTGGTAAACGCATTCGCCATATGTATAGTGAGCCAGCACAACCAAAACCAGAAGGTGCTGCGTTACGTGCTATCGATGAAGCAGATGTTATCATCTTTGGACCAGGTAGCTTATATACAAGTATTATTCCGAATTTGTTAACTGATAAAATTGCATCTCATGTACGCGCTAGTAAGGCAAATAAAATTTACATTGCTAATGTTATGACTCAACCTGGTGAAACTACAGGTTATACCTTAAGTGATCATGTGGAGGCTCTCATTGCACATGGTGGTGAAGGCATTGTAGATACTGTACTTGCTAACGATGGACCTTTACCAATTCAAATGGTAGAACAATATAGTGCTGTAGGTTCAGAGCCTGTAGTATTAGATACTAAGAAGCTACAAGCTAAAGGAATACGTACGATTCGGGCTACATTGATAAGTCCTAAAAAGCCGGCTGTTCATGATCCTGAACGGTTAGGTAAAGTAATTATGGATATTGTGCATGCTATGCAATCAGATACTGAACCACATATCCTAGAGTATTATCTCCAACGAGATGATCATTAATGAGAAGGGATACCTATGTCATTTGCTGAAGATGTAAAAAATGAATTATGCCAATATGAATCCTCTAGTGATGCAGATGTGGCCATGAAAATTGAAGCGTCTTGCTTATTGCGCATGGGTGGATCTATCATTCTGGGGATGAAGGGTGCTGTTGGTATTAGATTGGCTACTGCAAATAATGCAGTAGCTCGTCGCTTGTTAGGCATATTAAAAAAACAATATGAATTACCTACCAATGTATTAGTACGACAAGGACTAAACTTGCGCAAGAAAAATATGTATACTTTATCTGTAGAGCCATCTATAGAAGGGCGACAGGCGTTAGAAGATCTTGCTTTATGGCCTGTAACTGAACAAATTCCTCGTAGTTGGCTTAAATCTATGGAGGCACGACGTGCTTTTTTACGGGGTGCCTTTTTAGGCGGTGGCTCTGTTAATAAGCCACAAAGTGATTATCATCTCGAGTTTATGACGGGGAATGAGAATTTTGCAAAGGAAATTATACATGTATTGCGGTTATTTCATATTCATGCAGGTTGACTGAGCGTAAGGAAGAGTATGTAGTATATCTTAAAGAAGGGGACGCTGTAACGAATTGTTTGCAAATTATGGGTGCTCAATCAGCACTGATGGAATTTGAAAACGTGCGCATAATGAAAACTGTGCGAAATCAAATTAATCGACAAGTAAACTGTGAGACTGCAAATTTGCAAAAGGTTGTAGATGCTGCAGTACGCCAGGTAAAGGCTATTCGAATTATCGATAGAGAAATTGGTATTGATGAATTGCCTGAAAAGTTGCGGATTGTAGCAAGATTGAGATGGGACAATCCAGAAGCGAGTCTGAAAGAACTTGAAGAATTGATGGATGGCGAATTATCTAAGTCGGGTATTGGACATCGTTTAAAGAAAATCGAAGCATTAGCACTTACGTATGACCCTATGGGGCTTGAAGAAATATAGAGGTATTAATATATGTTTTCTTATAAATCAAAATATTGTGTAGCCGCAGCGATGGCCGCCATGGCTGCTCTTACAGGCCATGTAGAGGCTCGTGATATAGATTTACAATCAATTGGATATTTTCAGTTTTCTCCGTTGCCACCAAGTTTGGTGTCTCAAACGGATACATTGCTACTATCAGATAGCCCTGAATATGTAGGACCAGTAGGTGGTACACTTAGTGCAGGTACAATTAATGGAAATGGTCGTATCTATTTTTACCATGTAAATGAAATGGATCAGCCCCATAAGATTGCTATCGTATTGGAGAATCAATCGGCGTATCCCAATACTGTTCATGTGATGAGACAGTTGAAATCTGTGGCCACACCAGATTATTTTGCTGCTGGTCGTGATTTATCCCGGAAGGACTTAGAGCATCCTTTAGATGAAAGTCCCAATGCGAGACCTTTATATTCGCTAAGTATTCCGCCACAAGGGCGCCAATTAATCTTTAGTGATTTGGAAAATACACCAGTATATCGAGATGCATTATTTACCGGTATCGTAGATATTAAAACAGAGGCACCAATCTTTGCTCGTGTTATGATGTTGCCTATGGGGATGGATGCTGTAGATGCATCTCATTGGGCGAAAAATTTGCCTATTGATGAAATTCAGTTGCGTGGTACCTATACTGGGTCTAAGCGTAATATGGAGGTTACTACACCATTTGATACGACATTAGGTGGTGCTTTTGTAGAAATCGGTAATGACCGTGAAGATATGTTTATCAACGGTGTAGACGAAATGCAAAATAAAGCATTTGTTCGTGACCGTGGTAACTATGGTGTTTCATATACTTTAAAAATTCCTACAAAAGGTAATGAACCATTTAGATTGTATTTTAACCCTCTTGGTGGTCCCTATTCTGGTTCCTTTACGGTGAAAGCATTACACCAACAAGGTGCTCGTCGCGGTCAAACAGATACACGAACCTATCATATTGGCGGTGCTGATGGTATCTCTGCACTTGGGGATGGAACTATTTTAGATAGTCGCATCATGGGTAACTATAACGCAGGTGATTTATTAACATTAAACTTTATGCCTGCAGGGGCATCTAACTTGCCGATACGGTTCTTGTTAATTCCTGAATCTCTTGCGAATCCACAAAAACATCAAACTATTGCTGTTAATGTTCCTAAGGATGTAAAAGATAGTTTAGGTCATCCAACTCAAGGGACTACGCAAATTCCGGTAGGCCCTATAGGTAGTAAAGATAGCAATAAAGGTACTGTAGATACTACAAAATCCACATTGACACCTAGTAAGCAGGCAGAGAATATCGCTCATGAAGAAACTAAAAAGTTAAGTGATAAAGCAGCTGCTGAAGCTAAAAAAGAAGCTCAACTTAAAAAATCAAAAGAAGCGGAGGAAACATTAGCTCGTAAAAAAGCAGAAGAAGCTAAATTAGCTGCTGAAAAAGCAGAAATGGCACGCAAGGCTGCAGAAGCCAAACATGCTGAAATTGAGCGTAAAATGGCAGAAAAAGCTGAAGCTGATCGCAAAGCTGCTGAATTGAAGGCGGCTCAAGAAGCACAAGCTGCAAAAGAAAAAGCTGCATTAGAAGCTAAAAAAGCTGAAGAAATGCGCCAAGCAGAAGAAGCTAAACGACTAGAAGCTGAAAGAAAAGCTGAGCTTGATCGAAAAGTAGCTGAAGCACGTAAGGCTGAAGAAGAACGTAAAGCAGAAATGGCGCGTATTGAAGCTGCAAGAAAGGCTGAGGCGGATCGTTTAGAAGCGGCCCGTAAAGCGGAGGAAGCTCGTGTAGCGGCAGAAGCGAAACGTCTTGAAGAAGAACGTAGAATAGAAGCGGCTCGTATTGAAGCCGCTCGTAAAGCTGAAGAAGCTAGACAAGCCGCAGAAGCCAAGGCTCGATTTGAAGCACAACGGGCAGCAGAAAAGGCAGCGTTAGAGGCAAAAAAAGCTGAAGAAGAACGCTTAGCAGCTGAAGCAAAAGCGCGTTTAGAAGCACAGCGAAAAGCTCGAAGCAGCAGAGGCACGCCGCGCAGAAGAAGCACGTAAAGCTGCAGAGGCTCGAATTGAGGCACAACGTAAGCAGAAGAGGCTGCGTTAGCAGCGAAGCAAGAAGTGCTCGAAGAAGGCTAAACAGAGAAGCAGAATTGAAGCGCGAAAAGCCGAAGAAGCACGTATGCTGAAGAAGCGAGTAAAGGCAGAGCAAGAATCGATTGCGGCAGAACGTGCAGAGGAAGAACGTCAAGCAGCAGAGGCTAAACGTATTGCTGAAGAACGTACCAAGCTCACTTGAAGCGGCCGTAAGGCGAAGAAGCTCGTCAGCAAGCTCTTGCGCAAGCCGAACGAACGTAAAGCAAAGAGCGAGCTGAAGCACATTCAACGTGTCAAAGAACAACAAGAAAATGCTCGTCGTCGAAGCAGAACTTGCTGCGAAACAAATTGAGGAGAACGTAAAGCCGCACAAGCTGCTAATTGGACCTTCCTTCGGCGAGCTTGAAGATGTTCATGAAGGATACACCGAATGTAACAATTCCAAATGCAGTATCTATTGATGAGTTCTAAGCCTAGACCGACGGCATCTCAAAATACACGTCGTCGTGACCAACGGCAACCACAACAGCAATATCAACATGCATGCAGAGGCATGTACAGCAAAATCCTTAAGAATGGCACTGTCATGGTTAAACTAAAGAGCTGAAGCAAGCAAGAATCCCTTAAAAATTGAGTTCACATTGCTAAAAGGTCAACAAAATGATGATCAAACCATTCCACCTATTAATTGAAGACCGACTTATAGTCGGCCCATAAGGGGTGTAATATTTCCAATGACTGGGCAAAAGGTCAAGCTCCTTATAGTTACAGCAAATCAACAAAATTAAAATTTATTATGGGGCAAAATATTAGCTTAGAAATGAAATTGATTTTATAAGAAAAGAAACAATTGGTGAAGTATAGAGAGGATAAGCCACTTTTGAGGGTTTGTCCTCTTTTTAAAATACTTATGAACTTTTGCTTTCACATTGACTTTCAAGAGGAGATTCAGTACAATAAATAAAGAAAATGCATCCATGGTACGAGAGACCATTGCATATTACAAAACCTTTTAATTTAGTCCAGAGAGGCTGAGAAAGGAATATAGTTGAAGCGCCCCATAAGGGCTTCTTTGTGCAAACTATTTGACCTTTTGCCCTGGGCAAAAGGTCTTTTTTGTTACGTGAGTTAGGAGGAAATCATGGGACAAGTTAGCCTAAAAGGCAAACATTTATTAGGTTTGCAAAATGTGTCACCTGAAGAAATCAAATTGATTTTAAATGTGGCAAAAAAAATGAAGAAAATCGTTCTTTCTGATGATAAGAAGGTTCCACTTTTAAAGGGGAAATCTATTGTTAACCTCTTTATGGAGCCAAGTACTCGTACCCGTAGTTCCTTTGAATTGGCCGGCAAATATTTAGGGGCTGACGTTATTAATCTTTCTCCTAGTGGTTCTTCCATGGGTAAAGGTGAAAGCTTCCGTGATACTTTGCTAACATTATCCTATATGGGCACAGATGCTATCGTAATGCGTCATAGTGCAGAAGGGGCTCCTCTATATGCGACTAAAGCAGTAGATCCTATCATCATCAATGCTGGTGACGGCGCTCATGAACATCCAACACAAGCATTATTAGATATGTACTCCATTTTAGAGAAAAAAGAATCCATTGAAGGTCTAAAAGTTGTTATTCTAGGCGATATTATGCATAGCCGTGTAGCAAGATCTAATATTTATGGCCTTACAAAAATGGGTGCTAAAGTACATTTGGCTGGTCCTCGTACTATGGTATATCCAGAGCTCGAAAAATTAGGTGTTACCGTACACCACGATATTCGTGAAGCAGTGGCTGATGCAGATGTGGTTAACGTACTTCGCATTCAATTAGAACGTATTCATTCTGCGTTGTATCCTACAAATAGAGAATATGCACGTATCTTTGGTATTAACAATGATGTATTGAAATTGGCTAAAGATGATGTGATGGTAATGCATCCAGGTCCTATGAACCGTGGCCTAGAAATTGCACCAGATGTAGCATATTCTGATCAATCCGTAATTCAAGAACAGGTACGTAATGGCGTAGCTGTACGTATGGCTGTATTGTACTTAACTATTATCGGAGGTGACGGTAGTGAGCTTGCTTATTAAAAATGGTACGGTAGTTAATCCGGCAAAAAAACAAAACGAAGTAGCAGACGTTCTCGTAAAAGATGGTAAAATTGCAGCCATCGGTCAAAACTTAAGTGCTGAAGGCGCTGAAGTATATGATGCAACAGGTCTTATCGTAGCACCTGGTCTTATCGATATTCACACACATTTGCGTGAACCAGGCCAAGAAGCTAAAGAAGATTTCCACTCTGGTACACAAGCGGCTGCCGCTGGTGGTTTCACACGTGTAGTCACTATGGCTAATACAAACCCAGTTGTAGATAATGCTGCACTCGTAAGAGGTTTACAAAAACAGGCTGAACTCACTGGCGTTGTGAAAGTAGAATTTATTGGTGCTGTATCCAAAGGCCTTGAAGGTAAGGAACTTGCTGAAATGGGCGATATGGCGGAAGCTGGTGTAGTAGCATTCTCTGATGATGGCCACTATGTAGAAAATGCTGCATTTATGCGTCGTGCTTTAGAATACTCCTCCATGTTTAATAAAATGGTTATCGACCATGCTGAAGATATTACATTGACTAAAAATGGTCATATGCATGAAGGCATCGTTTCCTATGAACTAGGTGTTATTGGACGCCCTGCAGTAGCTGAAGATTTAGCAGTTGCTCGTGATATCTTGTTATCTGAAATGACAGGTGGTCACATTCATATTGCACACGTAAGTAGTAAAAATACTGTGGATATGGTTCGTCGTGCAAAAGCAAAAGGTCTTAATGTAACATGTGAAGTTACAAGCCAACATTTATCTTTCACGGATGAATACTTACGCGAATATAACCCAGCGTTCAAAATGGCGCCTCCAATTCGATCCGAAGATCATCGCCAAGCATTATTAGAAGGCTTGAAAGATGGCACAATTGATGCAATTATTACAGACCATGCACCACATGCGTATGAAGAAAAAGACCATGAGTTCTGCTGTGCACCAAATGGTTTCAGTGGTCTCGAAACATCTTTGGCAGCGGTTATTACTAATGCATATGGTCCAGATAAACTTAGCATCGACCAAGTTGTATACTATATGAGTACACGTCCAGCTGAATTAATGCGCCTTGATGCAGGTGTTCTTGAAGTTGGTAAACCAGCAGACATTACTGTATTCTCAACAACTGAAGAGTGGACAGTAGATCGCAATAAATTCTATACAAAAGGCAAAGTCAGCCCATTTGATGGTATGACTGTTACAGGTAAGGCCAAACTCACAGTAGTTGATGGCAAAGTAGTTATGAAGGAGGGCGTAGTCTTATAATGAAAGGCAAGTTAGTTCTTGAAGATGGTTCCGTGTTTGAAGGTTCCTTATTAGGTGGCGCTCCTACATTAGGGGAAGTTGTATTTAACACAGGTATGACAGGGTATCAAGAAATCTTGACTGACCCGTCCTATGCAGATCAAATTATTACATTAACATATCCTTTGATTGGTAATTATGGTACATTGAATGCTATTACTCAAGGTCCTAAACCATATTGTAAAGGCTTTATCGTAGGCGAACTGTGTGATTTCCCATCTAACTGGCAAAATGAAGGCCTATTTAGTGAGTATCTTCGTTTACACGGAATCCCTTGCCTTTATGATGTAGATACACGTGCTATTACACGTGTTCTTCGTAATCATGGTGTAATGAAAGGCGTACTTGTACGTTCTGATTACCCTATGGAAGATATCCAAAAATTATTTAAACAAGACTTGCCAACAGATCAAGTTATGCGTGTAACTACAAAATGGCAAGGTATGCGTGGCGATAAAAATGCAGAGTTCCATGTAGCTGTAATGGACTATGGTGTAAAAGAAAATATCCTTCGTTCTTTAGAAGCAGCTGGTTGCCGATTAACAGTGTTCCCTGCAGATGCTAAGGCTGAAGATGTGTTAGCAGCAAATCCAGATGGTGTATTCTTATCCAACGGCCCTGGAGACCCTCAAGATCTTGGCTATGCTGTAGAAGAGGTAAAGAAATTGTTCGGTAAAAAACCTATCTTCGGCATTTGCATGGGCCATCAAGTATTGGCACAAGCCTATGGTGGTACAACATTTAAATTGAAGTTTGGTCACCGTGGCTCTAACCATCCAGTACAAGATTTACGTACAGGCCGTGTATATATTACATCTCAAAACCATGGCTATGCAGTAGATGATACTTCCTTGCCAGATTTTGTAGAAATTACACATCGCAGTGTAAATGATGGCACTGTAGAAGGTATGCGCCATAAAGAATTGCCTATTTTCTCTGTACAATATCACCCAGAAGCGTCCCCAGGACCTACTGATAATCTATATTTATTTGACGAATTTGAAGACTTAATGAGAAAGGGAAAATAATATGACCACAGAAGCAAAAAAAGTGCTTGTAATTGGTTCTGGTCCAATTATTATCGGCCAAGCTGCAGAGTTTGACTATGCTGGTACACAAGCATGCCGTTCCCTTCGTGAAGAAGGTTATAAAGTAGTATTGGTTAACTCCAATCCTGCTACAATTATGACTGATACAGATATTGCAGACCGCGTATATGTAGAACCAATTAGTCTTGAATTCGTAACAGAAGTAATCAAAAAAGAACGCCCTTGGGGCTTATTGGCTACATTAGGTGGCCAAGTAGGTCTTAATATGGCCGTACAATTGTCTGAAGCTGGCGTATTAGAAGAATACGGTGTAAAACTTCTTGGTACAACTCTTGAAGCAATCAAACAAGCCGAAGACCGTGAGCTCTTCAAAGAAGCGATGAAGGAAATCAATCAACCCGTACCTGAATCCGATATCTTTAACGATCTTGAAGAAGCTGTAGCCTTTGCTAATCGCATTGGTTATCCTATCATCATCCGTCCTGCCTATACATTGGGCGGTACTGGTGGCGGTATTGCACATAACGAAGATGAAATGTATGAAATCACACGCCGTGGTTTGAAACTTTCACCAATTCACCAAATCCTAGCAGAACGTTCTGTAGCAGGTTGGAAAGAAATTGAATACGAAGTAATGCGCGATAGTGCTGATAACTGTATCATCGTATGTAACATGGAAAATATCGACCCTGTTGGCGTACATACTGGTGACTCCATCGTTGTGGCACCAAGCCAAACATTGAACGATATTCAATACCAAATGCTCCGTACTGCATCTGTAGAAATCATTCGTTATTTGAAAATCGAAGGTGGTTGTAATGTACAATACGCCTTGAATCCTAATAGCAATGAATATATCGTTATCGAAGTAAACCCTCGTGTATCCCGTTCCTCTGCATTAGCATCTAAAGCAACTGGTTATCCAATTGCGAAGGTAGCTGCAAAAATTGCAGTAGGCATGACATTGGATCAAATTACAAATGCTGTAACAGGCGAAACAAAAGCATGCTTCGAACCTACACTGGACTATGTAGTAACTAAGTTCCCACGTTGGCCATTTGAAAAATTCAATTTGGCAGACCGTACATTGGGCACTCAAATGAAGGCTACTGGCGAAGTTATGGCTATCGACCGCTCCTTGGAAGGTTCTTTACTTAAAGCAATTCGTTCCTTGGAAATTGGTTTAGACCATATTGAGCTTAAGAAAATCTCTCATGAGTCCATGGAACAATTGATTGAACGTTTACATTTAGTAGATGATGAACGTATCTATGTTGTAGCAGAAGCACTTCGCAAGGGCATTAGTGTAGAGAAAATTCATTACATTACAAAAATTGATACATTCTTTATTGAGAAAATCAAAAACATTGTTAATGTAGAAAAAGCTTTAGTTGAACATGGTTTAACAGAAGAAGTATTGCGCAAAGCAAAACGTTATTCCTTCACTGATTCTGTTATCGCTCGTTATGCTAATACAACTGTAGAAGATGTTCGTGCAAAACGTAAAGAATGGAATATTCTTCCAACCTATAAATATGTAGATACATGTGCTGCAGAATTCGAATCTAAAACACCGTACTACTACAGTGCTTATGCACAAGAAGACGAAGTTAAACCACTAGGTGAAAAATCCGTTGTAGTACTTGGTTCCGGTCCAATTCGTATCGGTCAAGGCGTAGAGTTTGACTACTGTTCTGTGCATTCCTCTTGGGCACTTCGTAAAGCGGGTTACCAATCCATTATGATCAATAATAACCCAGAAACAGTGTCTACTGACTTTGATATTTCTGATTCCTTGTACTTCGAACCATTAACAGTGGACGATGTAATGGAAATCATTGATAAAGAAAAACCAGCTGGTGTTATTGCTCAATTCGGTGGTCAAACAGCTATCAACTTGGCGGGTCCATTATCTAAGCGTGGTGTCAAAATCCTCGGTACATCCGTAGATAGCATTGATATGGCAGAAGACCGTGAACGCTTTGATGAATTGTTGGCAAAACTTGGTATTCCACGTCCAGTAGGTGCTCTTGTAACTTCTGATGAAGAAGCACAAGCAGCAGCTAAAAACTTGAAATATCCATTGATTGTTCGTCCTTCCTATGTATTGGGCGGTCGTGCCATGGAAATCGTATACAACGATAAAGAGCTTGATGTATACATGAAGGAAGCTGTAGTTGCATCCAAGGAACATCCTGTTCTTATCGACCGTTACATGGTTGGTATGGAAGTAGAGGTTGACGCTATTTCCGATGGTACTGACGTATGTATTCCTGGTATTATGGAACAAATCGAACGCGCTGGTGTTCACTCTGGTGACTCCATGGCCGTTTATCCTGCTCAACATTTGAGCCAAGAATTGATTGATCAAATTGTAGACTATACACGTCGTATTGCAGTAGGCCTTAATGTTAAAGGTGTACTTAACATCCAATATATCGTGGCTGATGGTGAACTTAACGTAATTGAAGTTAACCCTCGTTCTAGTCGTACTGTACCATTCATTTCTAAGGTTACAGGCATTAATATGGTAGAATATGCAACACGCATTGCTCTTGGTGAAAGCTTAAAAGATTTAGGCTTGCCACTCGGTCTTGTACCTAATAAACCATATGTAGCTGTAAAAGCACCTGTATTCTCCTTCTCCAAAATGGGCCTTGTAGAAATTGCTCTTGGACCTGAAATGAAATCTACTGGTGAAGTTATGGGTATTGGTCGCACATATTCTGAAGCTTTGTTTAAAGCAATCAATGGCGCTAACATGCGTATCCCAGAAGATGGTACAATCCTTATGACTGTTGCAGATCGCGATAAAGATGAAGCGAGTCAATTAGCAAAAGGCTTTATTGAATTGGGCTATCACATTGAAGCAACGGGTGGTACTGGTAAATACTTCAAAGAACATGGCATTGACTGCAAGGTAGTTAACAAAATCTCTGAAGGTGATGACAACTGTGCTGACCACATTCGTCAAGATAAAGTCGATCTTGTACTTAATACATTGACGGCAGGTAAACGTCCTGAACGTGAAGGGTTCCAATTGCGTCGTCTTGCTGTAGAAATGGGTACACCATGCTTAACAAGTCTTGATACAGCTCGTGAAGTATTGCGCGTTGTAGCAAACCGTAAAGATGATGCTAACTACAATGTAGAAGCATTACAAGATTTTGAATTGGAGTAAAACCATGAGTGGTTATGTAGAACAGGGCGAAGTCGTTCGCAATGAGCAAATAGGCTCTGATGTGTGGATTATGGATATTCACGCACCAAAACAGGCAGCAGAAGCAAAGGTAGGACAGTTTTGTAATGTTCGCGTAGCGGACTCTACGGCGCCATTATTGCGTCGCCCTATTAGCTATGCTGGATTCGATGTACAAAAGGGGACTATTACCCTTTTGTATCGCGTCGTAGGCAAGGGGACTGAAATTATGACACGTCTCGTGCCTGGTGATACATTAGATTGTTTAGGACCTTTGGGTGAACCATTTGTAACATCTAATAATATGCTACTTGTTGGTGGTGGTGTTGGTATTGCACCGATGCTATGCATCGCGTCTCACTTGCAAAACGGTGAAGAAGCACAAGTTATTTTGGGCTTTAGAAATGAAAGTGAAACCTTCTGGGCAGACTTATTCAAAGATACGCCTGTAGAGGTACATATCACTACTGATGATGGTAGCGTAGGTACAAAAGGTTTCCCTACAGCGATCATGCCAGAACTTATTAACGCCAATACGTTCACATCTGTTATGACTTGTGGTCCTACACCGATGATGAAGGGTGTGGCAAAAGTTGCTAAAGAGCTCAATGTACCATGCCAAGTATCTCTTGAAGAACGCATGGGATGTGGTACAGGCGGTTGCTTAGGTTGCGCTTGTGATGGTGCCGGTGGCAAACGTTATAAAGTTTGTAAAGATGGTCCTGTATTCCCAGCTGAGGAGGTGTTCTTTTAATGAGTGAACGCGATTTAAATAACACCGTTACACCTAATCCAAAGCTTGCTGTAGATTATTGTGGGATTAAGATGAAAAATCCTATTATCGCTGCATCTGGTACCTTTGGTAATGGCCCTGAGTATGCTGGTTATTTAGACCTTAGTAATGAAGTAGGTGCTATTTCTGTAAAAGGATTAACGCCTAAAGGTCGTCATGGTAATCCAGGGACTCGTATTGCAGAAACACCATCTGGTGTATTAAACTGTATTGGACTTGAAAATCCAGGGGCAGAGCATTTTGTTACAGATATTTTGCCAGACCTCAAGAAATATGATGTACCATTGCTAGCAAATATGTCTGCTGGTACGGTAGAGGAATTTGCGTGGATGGCAGAAACACTATCTGTAGATGGTATTGCAGGCCTTGAAGTTAATGTATCTTGCCCAAATGTTGCCTGTGAAGGCATGGCTTTTGGTATAGATCCAAAGGTAGTAGAACAGGTAACAAAAGCGGTTCGCAAAGTAACAGATAAGCCCGTTATTGTAAAACTTTCACCAAATGTTACGGATATTGTGGAAATCGCAAAGGCTGTAGAAGCTGGTGGCGGCGATGGTGTCAGTCTCATTAATACCATTCTTGGTATGGCTATCGATATCCATCGTCGTAAACCTGTATTGGGTAATATTTATGGTGGTTTATCTGGGCCAGCTGTTAAACCGGTTGCACTTCGCATGGTGCACCAAGTATATAAAGGGGTTAATATTCCTATTATGGGCCTTGGTGGGATTATGACAGGCACTGATGCTGTTGAATTTATGATGGCTGGTGCACAAGCAGTCCAAGTTGGGGTTGCTACAATGGTAGATCCCACGGCGATTTCTCGTATTGCTCGTGAAATGGGCGATTATGTGGAACAATATAATCTAAACAGTATTACTGATATAGTAGGTGCTGTGCATCAAGGGTAGTAATAGTTTGTATCTAGTAAATGTAACGACTAAAAGTTTACTTGTGCAGCTTAAGATGGCTTACCATACATATTAAGATGACAAAGAAAAGACCTAGTACATAGTGTACTAGGTCTTTTCTTATGTATTGTATTGGTATCTAACATAGGGTAGGTACCAATCGTGGAAACTGTTGATATCATAATAGTAATCATATGTAGAAATTTAATTATACATAAGCTTTATAGAAATCAATAAATTGCTGTGCTACCGGAGATAAAGCATGTCCTTTGAGGGTAATAAATGCTTTTTTGAAATCTCCAGAGAATTCTGGTAATTTAATGCGGGCCATTTTACGATGGTTAACAAGCTCTTTACCATCCATAGGAACTAAAGAGACAGTTCTACCAGAAGATGCCCATTCGATAGCAGAACTCTTAGTTGTAGTGATAGCAACGGCATTGAGTTGGTCCATATCTGTCAAGCTAGATTGCATAATCATTCGCACAGAGCCGCCGGAGAGGGATAATGGGCATTTTTTGATATCATCCCAAGTGATTGTATCATGTTCGCGGTCTATCCAGAATACATCACGACGGAAGATAGCATATAAGTGTTCTTCTTGTGTGAGAAGAATATCAAATTTGTCAGTGTCTACCATTTGGATATTAGCAATTCCTAACTCAGCATTACCATTAATCAGTTGATTAACTACATTCGTCATCAGTCCTTCATAGATTTCAAAGTGAACTGATGGATATTTCATGGAAAAGGCTGGTAAATATTGTTGTACAATTGGTGTGGAACGAGATGCAGAGGTTGCGATTCTCAACGTACCTTCAATGCGTGAATTTAACTGCTGTACCGCATTATACGTAGATTCTTCAATAGAACATAGTTGTTGGGCTTTTTCGTAGAAGATTTTACCTGCATCAGTAAGTTGTAAGTTCGATCCTCGTTGACCGCGCTTGATATTGATGAGTTGAGCCCCAAATTCAGCTTCTAAATATTTTAATTGTTTACTTAAAGCTGGTTGTGTAATATGAAGAATCTCTGCGGCCTGTGTCATATTGCCCGTTTGAACGAGGGTAATAAAATTGTGGTAGTAAGATGTATCCATAGAATCTCCCTATTATACACAAAATAAGATAAATAAAATTTATAACGAACTGAGTAATAGTAATTTCACATTTAATAAAATGGTATATATACTATAGTTATCAAGGAAAGAGAAAGAATAATGTGTTTGAAATAAACTTTCTATCCTTATCACAAATTTTTATATAATATAGTGATTAAGAAAGTAGGTACTATCATGGGCGTAGTAAAAAGAACATTAGGTAAAGCAATTCGTAATTGGGAAGCACGTAGATTAATGACTGCACATAATACAGGTCTTAGTCGTAAAAAACAACTAGAACGCGTATGGCCTCATCCATTGACTAATGAAAAACGTCACGAACTAAGTCAAGGCATAAGTGGATTAGTCCATAGTGATAACTAATTAATGTGCTCATCAGTAAGATTATTGTTCTAGCGGTAGCACCACTTCAATAGAATCTAATATAGTACAAGTAGCAGCTCCATGACTCATGTCTTGGAGCTCTTTTTGTATGCGCTCTACATCAGTAGGAGGTACTAAGATAGTAATATCTACATGTTCGCCAAAACTTGCTTCATAATGTAGTTTTTGATCTTGCACATATCTTTCTATAGCCCCATACAAGGAATAGTCGATGGTAGCCTGCAACTGAGTTCGTGTTGTGTGTAGTTCTTTAGGGGCAAGACGTAAAGTTTCTGCAACGGAGTGTGAATATGCACGAATCAAACCACCTGCGCCTAGCTTAATACCTCCAAAATAGCGCGTTACTACGACGGCTACATTGGTAATACCTGTTTTTTTGAGTACTTCTAACATAGGTTTACCAGCGGTACCAGAAGGCTCACCATTGTCAGAAGAGCGTTGTTGCTCTTGCTTTGGTCCTAATGCAAAGGCCGTACAGTTGTGGCGGGCATCCCAAAATTCTTTGTTGATGCGGTTAATAAAAGCCTGCGCCTCCTCTTCTGTAGAACAAGGATATATTGTTGTGATAAAACGCGATTTCTCCACAACATATTCGTGGCGAAACTCCTTCGCTACCGAAGTGAATTCTACTATAGGGCTTATTGATTCACACATAGTTTCACCTCCTTTGGAATCAAAGTTTATGTTTATTCATCATCACTTTATTATAATCTATTTATGAATGTTGTGTATAGGTGGGGAGATGTTAAATCCCCTATAAAAAAGGAATAGTCCTCTAGATTTGGTAGGATATTGACGTAATGATAATTTATGTTATTATTGATTATAGACCTATGAATGAATACTCATGTAAAAGTGTTCATATATTAAATGATACGTGTTTATAAAGTATTCTGTTAGCGATGTATGATATATCTACTATAAGTTTCTGACTTATATAGATATATAGGAACATATATCTTTGAAGATTATGTTAGAAAGAAGTGATACTATGAGCAAGAAGAAACAAGAGTTTGATATTACAGGTATGCACTGTGCTGCTTGTGTAAAGCGCGTTGAAAACGTCGTTTCTAAGATCGATGGCGTAGAATCTGTAAAGGTTAATCTACTCACTCGAAAGGGGAGTGTAGAATACAAAGATAGCTCTACTGTAGAGCCACAACAAATTATCGATGCCATTACGAATATTGGTTTCGGTGCTACGGAAGCAGATGAAACGAAGCAAGAAATAGAAAAGGTTAATTTAAAACCTCATATTACGCGTCTTATCATTGCTGCTTGTATGGCCGTACCGATGATGATTAACATGACATTACATCGTTTTGGCATTCAAGCCTTGCCAGTATGGGTAGAGTTCATTCTTGCTACCATTGCTCAGTTCGGCCCTGGCCTTATGTTCTATAAGAGTGCGTGGAGTGCGGTAAAGAATGGCGCCCTTACCATGGATGTTCTCGTTGTAATGGGTACGACTGTTGCCTATCTATTCAGTATTTATAATTGGCAGTTCCATCCAGAACTTGGGCCTCATGGCATTTACTTTGAAACCTCAGCTTGGCTCATTACATTCATTCTTCTTGGCAAACTTTTAGAAGAAATTGCTAAGGGGCGTACCTCTGAAGCACTTCAAAAATTGATTGCCTTGCAACCAGCAACAGCTCATGTATTGCGTGATGGTGAGTTCGTAGATATTCCTACATCTAAGGTTGTAGCAGGTGATATCTTACAAGTTCGTGCAGGTGAAAAAATTCCAGTCGATGGTACTATTACTGCAGGCTATTCTACTGTAGATGAAGCTATGCTTACCGGTGAAAGCTTGCCTGTAGAAAAACAAGTAGGCTCCGAGGTAATTGGGGCGACTATTAACTTGAGCGGTGCTTTCACAATGGAAGCAAAACGTATCGGCTCCGATACAATGCTCTCTCAAATCATTAAAGTCGTAGAGGAAGCTCAAACCTCTAAAGCAAGTATTCAACGTATTGCAGATATCGTAGCTCAATACTTCGTGCCTATCGTTATTGGCCTCGCTGTATTGACTGGCCTTGTATGGTATTTTATTGTAGGCGATTCTGTTAATGTAGCTCTCATTAATGCTACAGCAGTGCTTGTTATCGCTTGTCCTTGTGCGCTTGGTCTCGCTACACCAACATCTATTATGGTAGGCTCTGGCTTAGGTGCGGAGCATGGTGTTCTCATCAAGAGTGCGGAATATCTTGAAAAAGCTGGTAAACTCGATGCCATCGTTATGGATAAAACTGGCACTCTTACGCAAGGTGTTCTCGATGTAACGGCTTTCAAAAATTATAATGGTGATGAAAGTATAAATATGTCCCTTATGATGGCCCTTGAAAGTGGTACATCGCATCCAATTGCAAAGGCCATGGTTTATTATGGCGAAGATCATGGTTATAAAGGTAAAGCTGTAGAACTAGAAAGCTTCGGTGATGTGCCTGGTAAAGGTTTGCAAGGCGCTTATCAAGGCGTGTCTGTACAACTTGGTCATAGCCGTTGGATGTCTGAATTAGGTTATGATCTAAGTGCCGTCCAAGATGATATTCTACACTATGAAGAACAAGGTGCTTCCGTGTCTGTTCTCGCTGTAGATGGTGTCATCAGTGCATTATGGGCTGTAGAGGATGAATTGCGTCCAGAAACTATTGAGGTGGTAAAAGAATTACAGTCTCAAGGTATCGATGTGTGGATGCTTACCGGTGATAATCGCCGTACAGCTCAATATATTGCTAAACAAGCAGGTATTACTCACGTTATTGCAGAAGTGTTGCCTCAAGATAAAGCTAGCAAAGTAAAAGAGTTACAAGATAAAGGTCTCGTAGTGGGCATGGTTGGTGATGGTATCAATGATGCACCAGCTCTTGTAACTGCAGATATTGGTTTTGCTATCGGTAGTGGTACAGATATTGCTGTAGAAGCAGCAGATATCGTTCTTGTAAGAAATGATTTACACACACTAGTACAAGCAGTACGCCTCAGCCGTAAGACTATGACTAATATTAAACAAAATCTATTCTGGGCATTGATCTTTAACTGCATTGGTATTCCATTGGCTGCTGTCGGCGCATTAAATCCTATGATTGCAGGTACAGCAATGGCATTTAGCTCTGTAACCGTTGTAAGTAACTCTTTACGTTTAAAACGAGCTAAGATTTAATTTTTAGATTATATCTTATAACATATAATATGTGATAGCGTTGATTTAAGTTTATAAAGCACCTATACCATGGTATAGGTGCTTTATTTTAAATCTGGCTATATATTTAATTCCTATGAAATTAGTGTTTTTAGACTGGTTGAGATTTGTTATACTAAATATAGTTATTCAGCTAAAAGAGAGGAGCTAGATTATGAAATTAAAGACGCGTGATATTGTATATATCGGATTTATTGCTGCCTTATGTGCAGTAGCAACAACGATTCGCATCGAAATACCGGGTGGGGCCATGGTTCACTTAGGATCTGCTGCATTATTTACATCATCCATTCTTTTTGGCGGTTTATATGGTGGTTTAGGTGCGGCTATTGGTTCCGCATTATTTGATCTTTTTGGTGGACATACGCAATACATTGTATTCTCTTTCTTTATTAAAGGTATTGCAGGTCTTATTGTAGGTGGTATGACAGCAGGTTACTTGCCACCATCCATTACAAAACCGACAGCAACCTTTACACGTATTTTGATTGCTCTTATTATTGGTACAATTTGGACTGCATTTGGCTATTTCTTAGCATGGTGGTTTGTTCTTGAAAGTGCAGCTGTAGCAGCTAGCAAAATCCAATACTCCTTGATTACAAGTGCTGCAGGTATTGTTGTGGCTATTATATTGACACCTAAATTGCAATCAGTAGTTCGTAGATTATTTACAAAGAACTAAATATATTAACTAATAATCCAAAATTGATCATTAGGCATAAATAAAAGAGTCTCCCGTAACTTATCTATTCCAGTTATGGGAGACTCTTTTGTTTATTATATTAGATTATGTAGTTACTATTCTTACCTAGAAATTACAGAGATCATTTAAATTTTCTACCATTGTAGGATGTGTGAAGATTTGGTTTTTGAAATATGTATATGGAATGTTGTTGTCCATAGCCATTTTAATGAGGTTAATCAACTCTTCAGCACCTTGAGAATAAAGTGTAGCACCAAGGATTAAATTGTTTTCTGCATTTACTACAATTTTAAAAGCACCTTTTAAATAGTCGTTTACATGAGCTCTTGGCATGGTAGCTACGAGCATTTCTTTAGTTTTAACTGTATATCCTTTGTTGATAGCATCTTCTTCTGTGAGACCTACACGAGCCAGTGGAGGTGTTAAGAATGTTGTATAAGGAATATTTTTGCGATCTTTTAATGTGTATTGGCCATTACCTGTAAGAGCACCAAATACAATGCGGAAGTCATCGAGAGAAATATACGTAAATTGAGGACCACCGTTTACATCGCCTACTGCATATACGCTAGGAACGGAGCTTTCACATGTATCATTCACTACGATAGCGCCACGTTCGTTAGTAGTAATATCCGTATTTTCTAAACCGATGTTAGCTGTATTTGGTTTGCGACCTGTAGCATATAAAACAGCATCAAACGTATAGTTTTGACCATTTGCTGTGATAACAGGTTTGTTGCCATCATTAGATACAGAGTTTAATGTTACATCGTTAAGAATAGTAATACCTTGCTCAGTCAAGTACTCATTAGCTAATTCTTGTACGATCGGTTCCTCCCGTTTTAAGATGCCAGATTCAATATTAAATACTGTTACCTTTGTACCTAGTTTAGCATATAGGCTAGCAAATTCAAGGCCGATAGGACCAGCACCGATAACGCCTAGTGTACTTGGTTGAGGGGATAATTGTTGGATTTCTGTGCTATTATAGAAGCCTATTGCTGTGTCGATGCCATCAATGTTAGGCTTAATCGCTACAGCACCAGTGTTAATAATAATTGTTTCACCACATAAGATGATTTTATCTTCCCCAGCTGTAATGGCGATTTCTTTATTACTAATGAATTCACCATGTCCAGTATATACATCGACATGTTCATTGTTATCTAACATACCGAAGTTTTTATTGCGTAAACGAGATGTAACTACCTCGCGTTGGTTTAATACTTGATCGTAAGATAAGCCTTTTGATGCGGCTATAATCATCGTTTTAGTTGGGATACATGCAATATTAATACATGTGCCACCATACATAAGTGGGTTTTCTTCAATCATAGCTACAGATTTACCCATAGAGCCAAATTTAGCAGCTAATGTTTTACCGGCTTTGCCGAAACCTAGAACGATAAGGTCATATTGTTTGGTATTCATAAAATACCTCCTGTCTTTATATTGAAAATATTAGATATCTATATTATAGCACTTTATTACAGATATAAAAGTAAAAAATAAAATTTATTATCATTAAAGTAATTATCTTAAGAACATAAAAGTAGTTGAGTACAAGACCATAATTATGTGTTAAGTATTTCTACTTGACACATCTTTTTTTATGCTGTAGTATATGTAAAGTAATATGACTTGACAGTGATGGAGGTGGCGAAATGGAAGAACGAGTACTTATAAGTTTGCTCTTAGATTTCTATGGGCCATTATTGACGGACAAGCAACGCATGTCCTTACAACTTCACCACGAAGACGATATGTCCCTTGGCGAGATTGCCGAGGAATTAGGTGTATCACGGCAGGCTGTATATGATAATTTACAGCGTGCTCGACATATTTTAAACGATTACGAATCTAAATTACACTTGGTAGCACAATATGAACAGCGTGAAGGACTGCTTTCACAGTTGAAAGAAAACTTGCCTGAAGAGGTGTTAGCTGAAACCAAGGTACAAAAAGTATTGGCGCAAATGGAGGGATATTATGGCATTTGATAGCTTGTCAGAAAAACTGCAAGAAGCCTTTCAATCCTTAAAAGGGAAGGGCAAAATTACAGAAGAAGATGTCAATCTTGCGTTGCGTCAAGTACGTACGGCACTTTTAGAAGCGGACGTTAACTTTATGGTTGCGAAGGACTTTGTTAAGTCCATTAAGGAAAAGGCCCTTGGCGAAGAGGTGTTCGGTTCTTTAAATCCAGCACAAACGGTTATTAAAATCGTAAATGATGAGTTAACAGCCTTATTGGGTGGTACACAAAGTCGCATCATGATTTCCAGCAAGCCACCAACAATTATTATGCTTGTTGGTTTACAAGGTGCTGGTAAGACTACAACAGCTGGTAAATTGGCAGTATACCTTCGCAAACAAGGTAAACATCCAATGCTCGTAGCTGCCGACGTATATCGTCCAGCTGCGATTACTCAATTGCAAGTTGTAGGTAAGCAAATCGATATCCCAGTATTTGCTGATGAAACACCTGGTGCTAATCCAGTAGACATTGCGCGCCGCGCCGTAGAGCAAAGCACGCATATGTTGAAAGATGTTGTTATCATCGATACAGCTGGTCGCTTGGCGATAGACGAAGTCCTCATGGACGAGTTATCCAATATTAAATCCGCTGTTCGACCTCATGAAATTCTACTCGTTGTAGACTCCATGATCGGTCAAGATGCGGTAACAACAGCACAAACGTTTAATGAAAAATTAGGCGTTGATGGTGTTATCCTTACTAAACTCGATGGTGATGCGCGCGGTGGTGCTGCATTATCCATCAAAGCTGTAACAGGCTTGCCAATTAAGTTCACTGGTGTGAGCGAAAAAATGGATGGTTTCGATGTATTCTATCCAGACCGCATGGCTTCTCGTATTCTCGACTTGGGCGACTTTAAAACATTGATCGAAAATGTTCAAGGCGCTATCGATGAAGAAGAAGCTCGTGAAATGGCTAAGAAAATGGCGAAAAACAATTTCACCTTGGATGACTTCTTGAAACAGATGAATCAAGTGAGAAAGTTAGGGCCATTACAAAATATTATTGGTATGTTGCCAGGCATGGGACAAATTAAGGATCAATTGAAAGACCTTGATTTGAACAGTAAAGAGGTGCGCCGCATTGAGGCCATCATTACATCCATGACGGCAGCAGAGCGAGAAAATCCAAATATTCTTAATGGTTCTCGCCGCAAGCGTATTGCATTAGGTCTGGTACTCAGGTACAAGATGTAAATCGCTTGTTGAAACAATTTGAAGAAGCGCGGAAGATGATGAAGCGCATGCAAGGTTTACGTGGCGGTAAGGGCGGCTTCCCAGGAATGCCTAAATTACCGTTTATGTAATACATGGGCAGGGGCGCTGAACCTGTCCACCCATATCAGTATAAGGAGGTGAATTTCACATGTTAAAAATTCGTTTGACTCGTTTAGGTGCTAAAAAAGCTCCTTTCTACCGTATCGTTGTTGCTGACGCACGTGCTCCACGTGAAGGTCGTCCTGTTGACACTATTGGTCAATATGATGCTACTAAACAACCAGCTATCGTTAATGTAGACGAAGAAAAAGCTTTGGCTTGGTTAGCTAAAGGTGCTCAGCCTACTGACACTGTTCGCTCCTTGTTCAAAAAACAAGGCGTTATGCAAAAATTTGCTGACGCTAAAAAGTAATTAATAGAGAGGCATACTGTGATGATAGAATTAATTTCATTAATTGCGAAATCATTAGTGAAGCAGCCTGATGCCGTATCTGTTACCATGGTCCAAAAGGGGAATATGGAGGTTTACGAACTTCACGTAGCCCCAGAGGATATGGGCAAAGTCATCGGAAAGCAAGGACGAATTGCGAAAGCGATTCGCGCTGTGGTGAAAGCGGCGGCTATTAAAGAGAACAAAAAGATATCTGTTGATATTGTCTAAAAGGGAGTATTCCAATGGAAGAAATGACATTACGTGTCCCTGTAGCAGTAAAAGCAAAAGTAACAGAAGACTTGAAAGCGAAAATTGTATCTGATCTTGAAACTCGCCTTGATATGGTGAATAAAGATTTGGAAGCAATTGAGTTCCAAGCTCAACGTATTTTGGCTGATGCGGCTAAAGTTGATGCTACAAGTCTTACTGCATTCGTCAACAAATCGACGAAGAGAAAAATAAACGCTTGGCTTTCAAAGAAGAAGTAACAGCTAAATTGAAAGACGCTCAAGAATTGTCTTTGGGAACTGAAATTCCTCAAGGTACATTAGAGCAAACAGTTACCGTTAAAATCGGGGATGATTTGGATGCCATGATGGGCGCTGAAATCCTATTAGAAGACGGTAAAATCGTTGCGTTTCGTCAATAATGAAGCATAACGATTTCATCACAATAGGTGTTATCATCGCCCCGCACGGCGTGCGGGGTGATCTTCGTATTATGCCTCAAACCGATTTTCCAGAACGGTTTATGCATATGGATGCCTGTTACATCGATGGTAAAGAATACCACGTTGCATCCGCACGATTTCATAAACAATTTGTACTAGCATCCTTTAAGGAAATTCCTGATCGCAACACGGCTGAATTATTCGTAAGAAAGAATTCAAGTCGTCGTGAAGATTTGGTAGAATTGCCAGAAGGTCGCTACTACATCTTTGATATCATTGGTCTTGAAGTACAAGATACAAAGGGAAATGTGCTTGGCACAGTGACTGATGTATTGCAACCTGGTGCTAATGATGTCTATGTGGTTTCCAAAGATGGGGAACCAGATCAATTATTTGCAGCCATTGAAGAGGTCGTTAAAGACATCGATGTGGAGAATAAATTGATGATCGTAGATCCGCCTGAATGGATATAATCCTTTAGGCGGTTTTATTTTATCTACATATAGGTATATTATGGTAAAAGTTATATAATATAGCTATATATAGATAATGCTAATGAGTTTATGTGAGTTAATAAGTACAGAGGACGGTCTATGCGTATCGATATCGTATCTTTATTTCCTGAGTTTTTTGATGCTTTTTTTAGTCATTCCATCATAAAACGGGCTATCGAAGCGGAACGCTTATCTATGGGCGTAACTAACCCTCGGGACTTTAGTCATAATAAACATGGTCAAGTAGATGATACGCCGTATGGTGGTGGTGCGGGTATGCTCATGATGGCACCTCCCATCTTTGAAGCGGTAGAATCTGTTATTGCTCAATATGATAGCGACCTTAATAGCGCCTATTCTACAGATGAGATGTGTGATGAAATGAGTCTTATTGGTAATCCTAGTGAAAGTATACGACGTCGTGTTATTTTCATGGGACCTACAGGCCAGCCTTTCACACAGGAGAAGGCTCGTGAACTAGCTATGTACGATCAAATAGTCCTCATTTGTGGCCATTATGAAGGTGTTGACTACCGTGTAGAGGAACATTTAGTAGATGAAACGATTTCCATTGGTGACTATGTATTAACTGGTGGTGAATTGCCAGCTATGGTTGTGGCCGATGCAGTAGCTCGTATGATTCCTGGTGTATTAGGCGCAGCTAGTGGTGCTCAAGAGGATTCCTTTTATGAGCCTTTATTAGAATGTCCACAATATACAAAGCCGCCAGAATTCAGAGGATGGGCTGTTCCTGATGTATTGCGTAGCGGTCATCACAAAAATATTGCTACCTGGCGACAAAAGGAAGCCTTAAAGCGGACACGGTTATTGCGTCCCGATTTATTAGAACGACCATTAACAAAAGAGGAAGTTAAACTTTTAAAAGAGATTATTGCTGAAGAGTCTGAAAGAGATAAAGGTGAAGTATGAAAGCTTTAGTATTAGGTGCTACTGGTGCAGTTGGTCGCCATATTGTAGAATCATTGATTGACAATCATGAAATTCAAGAAATTCATGTATTTGTACGTCGTCAAGTTACGTATACATCTCCAAAGGTAACCGTTCATATCGTTAATTTTGATGAACCTCGTGAATGGGCACACCTAGTAACAGGAGATATTTTATTCTCTGCTATGGGCACAAACCGTAAACAAGCAGGCTCTAAAGAAGCACAATGGACAGTCGATTATACCTACCAGTACGAAATGGCTCGCATTGCAGCTCAAAATGGAGTAAAAAAATATGGATTAGTCTCCTCTTTAGGGGCGAATCCAAAATCGAAATTCTTTTATATGTCCATGAAAGGACAATTGGAAGAGGTCATCTTAGAACTTCCATTTGAAGCGATTGTTATTGTTCGTCCAGCTACCTTGATTCGAGAAGAACCTAAATTGGTAGAACGTATTAGCTGTGCTGTATTTGGTGGTCATTAATAAAGCACGTGTATTAATGAGTCAAGAGCCTGTAAAAACTGCTGATGTAGCTAAGGTCCTTGTAAAAGCTACTATAGGGGCAACAATATGGTATTTCTATTATTGAAAATGAAACGATTCATGAACGTGCAGGCTACTTTAAAGCTTAATTTCATTAAATCCCGTTTAGGAGAGAGAGTAGTTTAGATGCGTATATAGGTTATTGCTACTCTAACGAGGTTGTTTATGGAGTTTAATTGTTACGATGTCCTTGAGGTTCAGGGCAGCCGTTATATAATAACTGAAAAAATTAAATATAATGAGATTATTCCAAAAGCTGATCAGGAACAAGCCTATAAGGCTAAACCATCTATGCAAAAGTCTCCTGGTGATTATTGGCATGAATATGGCCTAGAGGCTGTTGAGGGAATTGATAAAATATGGGTTACCATTGAGTACAATGATAATGAGTGGTGCACTGTATCTAGAACATCCTATCGTAAGCGTGCGCCGAAAGGCTTTACATTACATCAAATCGGTTTGGAAAAGGTTGTAGCCGTAGATGGTGATAGTGGTGCGTCCGTAGGTGATCGAGCTGGGTATAAGGAATATCAATTGCCCTGTGAAGGCGGCGCTAGCGTATTCTTTGAAGAAAATTGGTTCAAAGGGGAAAAAATGTTTGCCGAAGGCTCTCGAGTACAGTTGGTGAATATTAAACTCTGTAATGATGCGGCAGCTAACGCTGTTCGTAAAAAGAAACGTAATCAACGTTTGAAAAAACGACTCGAAGGATTTGCTATAGCCATTGGATGCGGCGCATTATTTTGGATGTTCCTTGTTAGTGGGGATTCTGACTTTTCTTGGCATGAAATACGTGGTACCTTTGGCTTCCCTTATACTGCAAAGGAGCATATGCATGATACATCCGTCTATTATACTAAGACGGATTCGGATAATGAATATACTTCTAGTTTAGATCCTGTTAGTACAGCATTAGAATTAATCGATTCTTTAAACGGGGATATTAAAAATGAAGGTGAGAGCTTAGCAGAAGGTCGTGAAGTTATTGTATTTTATGATGCTAAGTCTGGTGTATATCATTACCAATACGGATGGGCAAACCCGCGTTAAGGTGTGTGAACCAGGAAAGTTGACACCAGAAGAACAGGAGCTCATTAATAGTACAATGCGCAAGACACATGTGCTTGATTCTATGCCTATATGGTTCGCCAACGGGATAGTACGGGACGCGAGAAATTCCTAATATACACAACTCTAACAACACATGAATACAAAATTAATTATTAGGAGGTTTATCATGATTTTTATTCCTGATGTATTATTGACGATTTTTTATGCTTGTTTTGGAATTTTCTTAATGTTAACTGCCAACACGGTTATTGATTTTTTTGTACCTGGTAAATTTAGTGAAGAAATCAAACGTGGTAACTGTGCTGTAGCATGGCTATCCGCAGGTTCCTTTATCGGTATTGGTGAAATATTGCGTGCTGTTATCATGTCTCCTGTAGTTACTACAGCAGATACTTCTTTATTGCACGGTGTAGTAGCAAGTGTTGTTTATGCTATTCTTGGTATTGTACTATTTGTAACAGGCTATATGTTTATTAGTCTATGGCATCGTAAATATAATTTATCTGAAGAGATTATGCGTGGTAATACAGCTGCTGGTATTCTCGTATTTGGTATCTTTGTAGGTCTTGCTCTCGTTGTTAGTGGTGCTGTGCACTAAGGGAGTGTCCTATGTATAAGCCAAGTAAGAAAACTATATACATAACGAGTGCCTTTGCCGCTGTGGCGGGCATCGTTGGTGTGTCTTCATACTGGAATGACATCGCTTATGCCGTATGTGATAAAATCTACCCAGAAGCAAATGATGGGGAAGTTCGATTAAAGGATAATCAAGGAAATCGCTACTCTTTATTGAATCATGGCGATGGTAAAGAAACAGCTTTGTTTGATGATGACCGATCCGTTACCTTTCACCGAGAAAAGGATGGCAGTTTAGTGTGGGATGCTGGTTTAGCCAGTCTTTTGCCAAGTATTGCGGCAGGCTACTATATTTTCCATGGATTTAATCCACCTACAGCTCGCATGGATGGACGAACTATGACATATCGTGTGGCGGCTCCATTAAAACCCTATGAGGAGCCTAATGTATATACGGCATCAGGTTCAAATACGCATAGTTCTTTAGGACGACGTACGTATAAAGACTATGAGAAGCGTAGAAGTCAAAAAGCCTCTTCTATAGGTCAAAAGTCTGGTTTTGGTAGTGCAGGTGTACGTTCTAGTAGTTCCTAATGGAGGCCGATATTATGAAATCGTATATAGATGAACTTGATACGAATATATTGCCCTTTGTAGATTATGAGGGCTATGATGATCGGTATCCTGCGCTTTCTACACAATCTTTTCCGGCTGATTTTTATGATGAAATTCGACATGCGTCGCGCATGTTATTTCAAATATTTTGTAAAGCCGCTAAGGTATTTCAACAGGCACCTGATGAGTTTGCTCTCAATATGGATATGCCCGAAAATTTGATTCCCTATTTACATCGTGGGAATCCATTGGGCTTACCTACATGGTTATCTCGATTTGACTTTGTCCTTGATGATAGAGGACAATTGCGCATGGTCGAGATTAATGCGGATACACCCTGCTTTCTAATTGAAAGCTATTATGCTAATGGTGTAGCGGCACGATATTTCGATAAAGTAGATCCTAATATAGATGCTTATAATGAACTTGAACGTTTTTTGAAACGCGTATATGAAGGAATATCTCGTAAAAAAATAGTACTAATATAATATGATACAGATAATGAAGCGAACCCTTTGTTTTGCTGCTTTCATGATTATTTAGAGGACTATGGAACTACACAGTTTCTCTTAAGGCTATGAAATCAGCATGCCCAAAAGCAGATGTTCGATTCCTATCCTTTTATGATATGGTCATTGATGATGAGGGTATTTTATTTCTGACGGTAGTCATGCAGCCAATCTGTATCGTTTACATCCTATGGAACTATTGATTGATGAAACTACGCAATGGGAAACCGTTAGGTGAAATGTTTTTAGATTTGTATAATGAATACCGATTTAATTATTTAATCCACCAGAGGCGATTATTTTACAAATAAATCGTTTATGTCCTTAGTGTATGCCTATACTTAACAAACCAATTTTTTACTTCCCCTGAGCGAGATATTATCGAGCGCTATTTGACGCCGTCCTATTTTGAAAGTGATTTCCCTAACCTTGATGATGGACTTTATATTCAAAAGGAAATTTGGGGCCGTGAGGGACGCAATATTCAGGTTGTTCAAAAACGTGGAAATCAAGCAAACTATTATGGAGAAATTTGTAGATAATATGATGATATAGTTTGTCGGGATAGCAAAAAGGTTATGTATCAAGAATTCATTAAGCAAAACACTTTTATTCATACCGTAGATAGTGGTACGAAAGAAGGCTGTTTGACGCTATCTGTTTTATGCTTGGGACAAGCCTCTGCAGTCGGTTGTCGTTTTTCTCCTGAAGAATTGCCGGTACTGAAGCCTATTTTGTACCGCTTTTAGTAGATTAAAAACTATTTTGATTTTATATTTTGTTTTAGTAGCTAATTTGGATAGTTTTATTTAACATTTGCTGGTATCTATTATTGATATCGTTGTTATTATTGGAGATATAAGGCTTTGGCTAATTTATATATTGGACTTGTTCATTATCCAATTATGAACAAGCATAAAGAGGTCATTACGACGGCCATTACCAATTATGATATTCACGATATTGCACGCGCATCTATTACCTATGATGTATCTAAATATTTTGTGATTCATAATATACCTGCTCAACGAGAGTTAGCAGCTACCATTATGGAACATTGGAAATCTGGCTTTGGTTCTACCTATAATCCGACGAAAGATGCTTTCACCGGCGTGGAACTGGTTAACTCTATTGCTGTAGCAGTGCGAACTATCGAAGACCTGAAGGTATAAAACCTATTGTAGCACAACAGATGCTCGTACTTATGATAATACAATTTCCTATGCACGGATGCGTGAACACCTTGAAAATGAGGGGCGCCCTGTGTTAGTATTATTTGGTACCGGTTATGGTATGACAAAAGAAACGATGGAAAGCTTTGACTATATTTTAGAACCTATATATGGCCATGGTGAATACAATCATTTATCTGTGCGTAGTGCCGTTTCAATCATCTTGGATCGATTGCGGGGCGAAGCATGGTGGAATAAATAGGAGGCGTCTATGTCAGGACATTCAAAATGGGCAAATATTAAACATAAAAAAGGTAAAACCGATGCATTGAAGGCTAAATTGGCTACGAAAATCGGTCGTGAAATTACCGTTGCAGCACGTATGGGTGGTGCCGATCCAACAGGTAATATGCGTTTGAAATTGGCTTTACAAAAAGCTCGTGAAAACAATATTCCTAAGGATAATATTCAACGTGCCATCGATAAAGGCGTTGGTGCTACGGATATGAACGCATACGAAGAAATCGTATATGAAGGTTATGGTCCAGCTGGTGTTGCTGTTACTGTAGAGGTTATGACGGATAATCGTAACCGTGCGGCTGCTGATGTACGTCATGCTTTCTCTAAACAAGGTGGTAATCTTGGTGAAAGCGGTTGCGTAGGTTGGATGTTTAAATCTAAAGGCGTATTCGTTATCGATAAAGAAGGTCATGATGAAGATGAATTGACTATGCTTAGCTCTTGAAGCAGGTGCAGAAGACCTTAAGTCCGAAGATGATGTATTTGAAATTTATACTACTCCTGAAGATTATGATGCGGTAGAAGCAGCTCTTGCTGATGCGGGCATTGAAACAGAAGTAGCAAAATTACATGATTCCAGATACCCTGATATGCTGTACAATGCTGACGTTATCAGGTGATGATGCTGTTAAAATGCAAAAAATGCTCGATGTATTGGATGATCTTGATGATGTACAAAACGTATATCACAATGGTATCTTGCCAGACGACGAAGAATAATAAAAAGGAGCACTCCACACGAGGGGTGCTCCTTTTTTATTGCTAGATGATGTTAGAATTTTTGTAAAAGTTAATAAAACTAATAGACTTTCTTATAAATTTTATGCAGGAATTCATGAACTTCGATGTGGTATTGTGCTATAATAAAATAGATTATGTAATGGAGGTAGGCGACAGCTTATCTCATTTTTAAACTAAGGGGGTTGGGGTGCGAATTATAGGTATTGACCCAGGCACGGCTATATGCGGTTATGGCATTATTGACGTGAAGGGCAGCAAACTTAACACCGGTAGCCTATGGGGCTATTACAACTCCTAAGGAATTAACTGATTCACAGCGGTTGGAAATTTTATTTAATGACCTCAAGTGATATTCTAGAGGAATTAAGCCAGATAAGTTCGGTGTAGAAGAATTATTTTTTAACCGAAATGTAACGACGGCTATTAAGGTTGGTCAAGCACGTGGCATTATTTTATTGGCTGCCGAGCAACAACGGATTCCTATCTATGAATATACGCCGCTGCAAATCAAGCAAGCTGTTACAGGTTATGGCAAGGCTGATAAGAATCAGGTTATTTATATGACGATGAATATTTTGGGGATTCGTGAGAAAATTAAGCCCGATGATACGGCAGATGCATTAGCTGTCGCTATCTGTACGGCTCATAGTTCTCACAACGATAGATTGAAGAGGTTGGTATAATGATAGGGTATGTACGGGGCATCGTAACACATCTCTTTAAAGAGTCTTGTTACGTAGATGTACATGGCGTAGGGTATCGCGTATATGTGCCGACCACTACGCGTCAACAATTGATTGAAGGTCATGAGGCAACGCTATTCACGTATCTCAATGTGCGTGAAGATGCGATGCAACTCTATGGCTTTTGGACGGAAGAGGAGTATGAGTTGTTTATTTTACTCATTTCTGTTTCCGGTATAGGGCCTAAGGTGGGGCTTGGCATTTTGTCTGGCATGACACCGGAGGCTTTCAAATTAGCTGTTATCAATGGCCAAGTACAGCAATTAACTAAATTGCCTGGCATTGGTAAGAAATCTGCAGAGCGACTTGTTCTTGAATTAAAGGATAAGTTAGCGAAAATGACACATATATCTGCAGATCACCAGCAGCTATACAGCCAATTGGCGTTACCGCTAGTGGTGCTACCGGTGAGGCTATTGAAGCTCTTGTATCGCTAGGTTATTCAGAACGAGATGTGGCTGATATTGTAGAGTCTTTAGATGATGGTAAACGCGATGTATCTGAGTTGATTAAGGTCAGCTTGATTGAGCTTGGGAAAGGACGATAAGGATGAACGAAGAAGTACGCCTTGTCGGAAATGGCGAGCACGAAGAAGATATGTGGCAATATAGCTACGACCAAATTCTTTAATGAATACGTAGGTCAAGAAGAGGCTAAAGGAAATCTAAATGTGTATATTCAGGCGGCTAAGCAACGTGGTGAAGCATTGGATCACGTATTGCTTTATGGTCCACCAGGTCTTGGTAAGACTACATTGGCAGGTATTATTGCGAATGAATTGGGTGTTAACTTTCGCATAACCTCTGGTCCTGCCATTGAAAAGTCTGGTGACTTGGCTGCGATCTTAACGAATTTAGATGATCACGATGTATTATTTATCGATGAAATTCATCGCTTGTCTCGTAGTGTAGAGGAAGTATTGTACTCTGCTATGGAGGACTATGCTATCGATATTATCATCGGTAAGGGCCCAAGTGCTCGAACGGTGCGCATTGACTTGCCAAAGTTTACTTTGGTAGGTGCCACTACACGGGCCGGGGCTTTGGCGGCACCTTAAGGGACCGCTTTGGTATTATTAACCGGTTGGAATATTATAAACAACCAGAATTAGAGTTTATTGTGACTCGGGCCGCAGAAATACTCAATATTGGTATTGAGCCAACTGGGGCTAGCGAAATTGCGCGTCGTTCAAGGGGAACGCCGCGTATCGCAAATCGTCTACTTAAACGGGTACGTGATTTTGCACAAGTTATTGGTGATGGGGTTATCACTCAAGACATTGCAGATGATGCGTTACAACGTTTATATATAGACAAAGAAGGACTCGATCGAATCGATCGACGTGTGTTGGAGTGTATTATTGGAAAAGTATGATGGTGGTCCAGTAGGTATTGATACTATTGCGGCAGCTATCAGCGAAGAGAGAGATACCATCGAAGATGTGTATGAACCATATTTGATGCAATTAGGATTTTTAGGACGTACACCGCGTGGGAGGGTGGCTACTAAACTTGCCTATGAGCATTTAGGTATTTCACAGACAGGGAAATAACAATGAAAACGAAACGATTACAATTGATGATAATGGCAACGTTGTTTTTAGGTGTAAATATTGGCGGTGCTTCTGTTGCACAAGGGGCTACATTGCAACATAAAAGTGCAGTAGTGACTAAAAAGCCAACGCCGAAATCAACAGTATCTACAACAAATGTATCGAAAGTAAATACGACGAAGAAGTCAACTTTTCGACCACTTGTAACTAAACCGGCTCCAAAGCCTGTGCAAAAGTGTCTACTGCTAAACTGTAGCAAATGCTAACCTGCGGCAAGCTAGTACTGCAGCAAAAGCTCAGAAAACAGTAGCTCCTAAATCAAAGCTGTTGCAAAACCTACAGTACTACTCCAAGGTGCAAGTGTAGCTACTGCCTCTAAGGCTGTAAAAACTTCTAATGCCAATAGTATTAAAGCTAATACGGCTGTATTACGCGTAATAAAGTAGGTTCTGTGTACACCTGCTACGGAGCGAATAGAACATGTACCAAATGTACGTGTTCTATTAGGTAGTCGTAGTTCCGATGCTACTGTTACATCTACTGCTAATATGGTTGTGTTAAATAGTGGTAATGGTCAAGTTAGTACAATCAGTGCTAATCGTGGTACCTCTGTTGGTGTTCGAAGGTGGTAAAATTGCTGTTAATGGCAAGGCTATTGATACGTAGTTACATTAAAACCAGCTAATAGTGATGCACCATTCTTGTTTGAAGGCAAAGGTATCGTGGTGGACTTACATTACGTGCTAATAATGGTAAATGATGGTCATTAACTCTGTACCTCTTGAAGATTATCTTTATGGCGTAGTTCCACAAGAAGTCGTTCCATCTTGGCCAGCAGCTGCATTAGAAGCACAAGCTGTAGCAGCTCGACTTATGCTCTTCATACGATGGAAGAAAATAAAGGTAAATTGTATGATGTGAGTACGTCCACAGATCACCAAGTCTATAATGGGGTTAGTGGTGAAACGCAAGCTACCACAAATGCAGTAAATAAAACAAAGGGTAGGTTATGCTATATAATCAACGCCCTATTAATGCTTTATTCCATTCTGATGGTGGCGGTTATACTGAGGATAGCGTCAATGTTTGGGGTAGTGATGTACCATATTTGAAAGGTGTAAAGGATTTTAGTACTGGCACATCTACATCGAACTGGACGTTACTACATCTCGTCAGGCCCTTGAAAGTAAGCTCAATGCAGCAAGTAAAGGTGTCGGCAAATTGAAGAGTATTCAATTGACTCCTCTTGGCAAGCCTGGTCAACAAACATCTGACAGAGGCGTGTCTGGACGTATTAAGAGTGCTACTTTCATAGGCACCTCTGGAAAACGACAGTAGATGGCGATTCCTTGCGTAGTATTTTAGGTTTAAAATCTACACTATTTGATTTCTATGTAAATCACAACCCTATTACCAAACTATTTTGCGTCACTACTATAGTGGCATTACATTAAAGAAAATGTACTAATAAGGATTGCGATGAAAGTTACAGATTTTGATTATGAATTGCCAGAGGAACTAATTGCTCAACATCCTGTAGAGCCTCGTGATACAGCAGACTTTTAACCTTAGATAAGGTTACAGGTGAGGTTGCGCATAAAGAGCATTTTTACGATTTGCTAGATGAACTTCACGAAGGGGATGTACTTGTATTTAATAATACAAAGGTTATTCCTGCGAGATTATATGGCCAACGTCAAGGCTCTGGTGGCAAGGTTGAGGTATTGCTCCTCACACCATGTGGTGAAAATCGCTGGGAATGCCTTGTTAAACCTGGTAAAAAATGTCCTATTGGTCAAGTTATAGAGTTTGATGACCGCTTAAGTGGGACTGTAATAGATAAGACTGAATTTGGAGGCCGTATCATTGAGTTCACTTGCAATGGTGTATTTGATGATGTGATACAAGAAATTGGTGAAATGCCATTACCTCCATATATTCATGAAAAGTTAGAAGATAAAGATCGTTATCAAACGGTATATGCTAAGGAGAAAGGTTCTGCTGCGCTCCAACAGCAGGGCTTCACTTTACACCTGAGCTTTAGAAAAGATAAAAGCTAAAGGCGTAGAGCTTGAGTTTGTAACCTTGCATGTTGGTCTTGGTACTTTTAGACCTGTATCGGCAGAGACGATTGAAGATCATGAGATGCATAGTGAGTTCTTCGTTGTATCTCAAGAAACCGCTGACCGTATTAATGCAGCTAAGAGAAACGGACGCCGTATTATTGCGGTAGGTACTACATCTGTACGTACACTCGAGTCTGCTACGAATGATGACGGTATACTACAAGGTATTAGTGGATGGACTCAAATTTTTATCTATCCTGGTTATAAATTTAAGATGATTGATGCATTGGTAACGAATTTCCATTTGCCTCAATCTACATTGTTAATGTTAATTAGTGCATTAGCCGGTCGTGAACATTGTTTAGCGGCCTACGAAGAAGCTGTTCGAGAACGTTATCGCTTCTTTAGCTTTGGCGACGCTATGTTTATTCGTTAGGAGGGACTTACAAGTATTACTTATGAATTACAAAAGACATGTCCTCATACGGGGGCACGTGCAGGTTTATTGCATACACCACATGGTACCTTCCAAACACCTATGTTTATAGCCTGTAGGTACACAGGCAACTGTTAAAACAATGACACCTGAAGAATTAAAGGCTATGGGTTCTCAAGTTATTTGAGTAATACGTACCATTTATTCCTTCGCCCTGGGCCTGAACTTGTGGAAGAAGCAGGTGGGTTGCATAAGTTTATGAATTGGGATCAAGCTATTTTAACTGATAGCGGTGGATTCCAAGTATTTAGCTTAGGCGACATGCGTAAGATTACTGAAGAAGGTGTAACTTTTAGATCACATATTGATGGTTCTAAACAGTTTTTATCTCCAGAAGTTGCCACAAAGGTACAAGAGCAATTAGGTTCTGATATTGCGATGGCCTTTGATGAATGTATTCCATATCCAGCAGATCATGATTATGCGAAGCGTTCTACAGCGCGTACCACACGTTGGGCTCATCGTTGCCAAGAGGCTCGTAAGGCTCATGACCGTCAAGGTATGTTTGGTATCGTTCAAGGCGGCATGTATAAAGACTTGCGTAAACAAAGTGCGGAAGAGTTAGTCGCTATGGACTTTGAAGGCTATAGTATCGGCGGCTTATCCGTTGGGGAACCTCATGATTTAATGAATGAGATTTTGGAATATACTACACCATTGTTGCCAACTAACAAGGCTCGTTACTTGATGGGCGTTGGTACAGCGGATTGTCTTGTTGAAGGCGTGGCACGTGGTATTGATATGTTTGACTGCGTATATCCAACACGTGTTGCTCGAAATGGGATGGCTATGACTTGGAAGGGGCGCCTTAACATTCGAAATGCGCAGTTTGCTCATGATTGGGGTCCTTTAGAAGAAGGCTGTCAGTGCTATACATGTAAAAATTATTCCCGCGCTTATATTCGTCACTTGTATAAGGCGGAAGAAATTTTGGCATTGCGTCTCGTAACATACCATAATCTCTACTTCTTGCTTGAGTTTATGCGTCAAATGCGACAAGCTATTTTGGAAGATCGATTCCCCAATTTAGAATGCAGTTTTGGGATAGCTTTAAAAAATAGTAATTAAGTCTAGTCAAATCTATATTAGGTGGCTATACTAGAAAAGAAAAATATATTTATTATACTAGGAGGATAAAATGGAAGATATTTTACAAGTGTTGCAAACTAGCTGGCCTATTTTGTTGATGGTCGTAATCTTTTATTTTTTATTATGGCGTCCACAAAAGAAACAACAAAAAGAGCGCGCTAATTTGTTAGGTAGCTTGAAAAAAGGCCAAAAAATCGTTACAATTGGCGGTATTTATGGTGAAATCGTTGAACTTGATGATGAAAAAGTAAAGGTTCAAGTATCTGAAAAAGTGGAGTTAACATTTGCGCGTTCTGCAATTGCTAACGTTCTTTCCAAGAAAAACAAGGAAGAAAAATAATGAATACAAAGGAAGCAGTGCGCCGGGCGTGCAAGTCCCAGCGCGCTGCTTTATCCGTTGCTGATTGTAATACGTGGACATCACTGTTGACAGATCAAATCGTTAATAGTCCTGAGTATATATCAGCTAATACCATTATGGCCTATTTGGCGATGCCCAAGGAGGCCAATTTAGACGATGTGATTCGTCATGCTTTAGAACATGGTAAATCCGTATATGTTCCAGTTTGTACAGATAAGACGACAATGATTGCAGTTCGTCTCAAGTCTCTAGAATCTATCACTCGGGGTGTGTTAAATATACGCATTCCCTCTGAGCCATACGAGGTTATTAATCCACATGACTTGGATTTGATTTTAGTGCCTGGTGCTGGCTTTGACCGTCAAGGTGGTCGCATGGGGATGGGGAATGGGTATTATGATCGATTTCTCAAGGAACTTTCACCAAGTACATATATGGGCGTATGTTGGGCTATCCAAATTTGGGATGAACCAATCCCTATGGATGAATTGGACCAACGGATGAACAAGATTGTAACGGAGCAAGGCGTTATACATTGCGTATAGTAGTAGAAGGGAGCAACTATTTTGAACGGTAAAGCTATTATCAAGTTTTTAGTAGTCATTGCTGCCATCATTGGATTATTTGCGTATTTCATTCAACCTTTAGCAGGTTCTTTGAAACAAGGCCTAGACTTACAAGGTGGTACGCATATCGTATTGGAAGCAGAGGATTCTGCAACTGGTCAAGCTGACAATGATGCAGTGGAACGGGCGAAGCAAATCTTAGAGCGTCGTATTAATGAAATGGGTTTGTCTGAACCATTGGTACAACGTGAAGGTGCTCGCCGTATTATCATCGAATTGCCAGGCGTAAAAGATCCTGACGAAGCGATAAAACGTATCGGTAAAACTGCGGTCTTAGAATTTAAGAATGACCAAGGTCAAACTGTTATGACTGGTGATGATTTAAAAGATGCGAAAGAAGAGTTAGGTCAAAATAAACAACCACTCGTTGCTATTGAATTAAGCGATGAAGGGGCTAAGAAATTTGCGACTTAACATCTAAAAATATTGGCCGTCGCATTGCCATCACTTTGGATGGTAAAGAATTGACTAATCCTGTAGTGCAACAAGCAATTACAGGTGGTAAAGCAACAATTTCTGGTAGTCAAAGCTTAGAAGAAGCTAAAGACTTAGCTATTTTATTACGTTCCGGTGCATTGCCTGTTAAAATTAATGTATTGGAAGTTCGTACAGTAGGTCCTTCTTTGGGGCAAGACTCCAAGGATAAATCTGTTGTAGCCTTCAGTGCTGGTATTGCAATGATCATGATTTTCTTGGTTATTTTATATCGCTTTTCCGGTATCGTAGCTAATATCGCATTACTTGTATATGTAATGCTCTTATTACTTGTATTAGGTAAAGGCTTTAATGCGACTATGACATTGCCAGGTATTGCTGGTATTATCTTATCCATGGGTGTTGCTGTAGATGCTAATATCCTTATCTTTGAACGATTTAAGGAAGAGGTATTCTCTGGTAAATCCATGCGTGTAGCAATGGAAGCTGGTTTTAGTCGTGCTTTAGCAACAATTACAGATGCGAACGTATCCGTTATTATTACGGCTGGTATCTTGACAATCTTAGGTTCTGGTCCGGTAAAAGGCTTTGCTATCAGCTTAGGCGTAGGTGTTGTTGTAAGTATGTTTACAGCGATTACGGTGAGTCATTTCTTGTTGCGCTTACTTATTGACTGTAACTTTACGAATCATCCATTCTGGTTTGGTGCGAATATCTCTCCAAGCACAAGTGCTGACGCATTTGCACCAAAATCTTTGAAAGGAGGTAAACGCAAATGACATTAGACGTAATTAAACATCATCGTTGGTGGTTTGCTATTTCCTCCACACTTGTTATTATCAGTTTGATTTCTATCTTTACTAAAGGCTTTAACTTTGGTATTGATTATACTGGTGGTACAATTGTTGAAGTTGTATTTGATCAACCTGTAGAGGTTAGTCAAGTTCGTGACGTTTTGAAAGAATATAATCTTGAAAATGCACAAATTCAGCTTTCTGGTGATACTACTGGTGAAACAGCGGGCGAAGACGTAATGATTCGTACACGTAATCTCGAGTCTAGTGAAAGTGCCGCTGTTGTAGAGTCTTTGACTAAATCTATTGGAAACAATACAGTTAAACGTATTGAAACTGTAGGTGCTGTAATTGGTTCTGAGGTTACAGAACATGCGTTGTTAAATCTTGTTATAGCATTCGCAGCATTAGCATTGTATATTTCTTATCGTTTTGAATATAAAGTTGCTATTTCTGCTCTTGTTGCTATTTTCCACGATTTAATCATGGTGCTTGGCGTATTCTCTTATTTCCAATTGGAAATTGATGCGTCTTTCCTTGCTGCTATTCTTACGGTTGTAGGTTACTCCATGAATGAATCCGTAGTAATCTTTGACCGTGTTCGAGAAAATACGCATACTCACAAGCGTTCTGATACATTTGCAGATCTTGCGAATGCATCTATTACACAAAGTATTCATCGTAGTTTCTATACATTGGCGTTATGTTTGCTTGTGTATCCCTTTATTTATTTGGTGGAGATACTACAAAGAACTTTGCTCTTTGCATGATTACGGCTTTGCTAGCGGTGCGTACTCCTCTATCTGTGTAGCTACATCCTTGTGGGTTATGTGGAAGAGTCGTTCTGATACATTTGCAGATCTTGCGAATGCATCAATTACACAAAGTATTCACCGTAGTTTCTATACATTGGCTACAGTTATGTTCGCCTGTGTATCTCTTTATCTGTTCGGTGGGGACACTACAAAGAACTTTGCTCTTTGTATGATTATCGGTTTTGCTAGTGGTGCGTACTCCTCTATCTGTGTAGCTACATCCTTATGGGTTATGTGGAAAAGTCGCAACAAAAACGATATCCGCAATCAACAATAATATATGAACTGCTTTTACTATAATAATGGTAAAAGTACTGAACCTCTCTAGCATACAGTCTAGAGAGGTTCTTTTTAGTCTGTGGCATATTATATATGACTCATTATGTATTGGTAGCTGCATTACCTATAGTGATTACTTCCGAACTAAGCGGTAGTGATTTAGATGCAGGACTGGCGATGACGTATTGCTGTTAAGTAATGTTATTCCTCTTTCAAAAGAGTTAGCCTTACCAAAAACGTCTAAGCACAAAGGCTGGCATATTTCTCAGTTTATAGAAAGCAAAAGTTTGCCTTGGGCATTAATGGGTTTATTCATAGGTTTTACTTATTCAGGCGTTTTAGTATTTATTCCTATCGAG
>PVMP01000684.1_pt1 | contig 65729 bp, 58 predicted proteins | sample 1853391 | NCBI WGS metagenome assembly PVMP01 (sample SAMN08533512, study PRJNA380276) | Human gut metagenome, whole genome shotgun sequencing project. | isolation source: participant 2, synthetic long reads | host: Homo sapiens | collected 2017
TTGCATCGTCCCAGCATCGGCCTTTTCAAGGAAGTTCAATGTTCTAAGGAACGTCGTCTTACCGCTGCCAGATGGGCCAAGGATAACTGTTACAGACCCTGTTGGCACGTGTAGGTCGATGCCCTTTAAAATTTCACGGTTCCCGAAGGATTTGTGAACTTGTTTAATATCTATCATAATGCATTACCTCGTTTATACTTGCTTGCATAGACTTCTAAGCGATGGAAGATAAATTCAAAGACAATCCCCATCACCCAGAATAGACCGGCCACCACGATGTAGGCCTCAAAATACTGCGAATTTTCCTCTGTATATAACTTTGCAGCGCCAAATAATTCAATAACAGTGATAACGAATACGATACTCGTACTCTTCATGGTGTTAAGGAATTGGTTTGTAAATAGTGGCAACGCAAAGACCGTCGCTTGCGGCAATACGATGCGACGGAACGCTTGGAACCAAGTCATACCGATGGCTTGAGCCGCTTCCATTTGACCTTTCGGTACCGATTGCAAAGCAGCCCGGAAGATTTCACTCAAATACGCCCCTGTATGCAAGGTTAAGCCTACAACGGCTACGAAGGTAGCTGGCACCTTTTCAAAAGGCACATGCACCCCTGTTTGATCCTCTAAGGCGAGGAAAAGAATTGGTAAGCCATAGTACACGAGGTATAAGAGAACCATGTTCGGAATACTACGGCACAATAATACGTACAAATAACTGAGCTGACTGAGCACAGGTACTTTATTTTGTTGTAGCACGCAACTTAATAACCCTAGGATTGTACCCAAACCAACGCTGAGGAAGGTAATCATGAGGGTTACTTTCACATAAGGAATGACAGCAAAGAAGGTGCCATAAATATAGGTTGAATCAATTATATGTCCCATAAGCCCCTACTCCTCACTGATCAAAATGCGTTGCGATTCTTTGCCCGCAACGGTAAAACGTTTTTCAAGCAATCGGCCCAAGAGGGACACGATAATAATTAATATGCCATAAATGATGGCTGCGTCTACGAATAATTCAAGATAACGCTGGCTATTGCCGCCCATGAGGTCCGCCTTACGCATCATGTCTACAACGCCGACGTTAAAGATGAGCGCCGTTCCTTTCAACATGCCGATAACGAGGTTCGTCAACGGTGGAATACTCATGGTGAAAGCCTGTGGCAAGATGATGCGCACATAGCTTTGGAACTCGGTCATACCAAGGCTTTTAGCGGCTTCCTTTTCACCAGGCGCCACCGCATCAATACTGGAGCGCATGATTTCGGCACTATACGCTGCGATATGTAAAGTAAACACGGCGTATACGAATACGAGGCCCGGCACATTTTTCATGTTAAGACCCATATGGGACATGATTTCTGGCACCCCAAAGTAAATGAGGAATAGTTGTACCAAGAACGGCGTGCCCCGCATAAAGGAGATAAATACAATAAATAATTGGTTTAATACTGGTACCTTCTTGAGGCGAATGATGGCTATAATAGAGCCCAATATAACACCTAAGATGGCAGAAATAACGGTGATGAGCACCGTTACGTGAACATAATTCAAGAGCTGTGGAAACGCTTGGATCATGTAGGACACATCAAAATACTTGCCCACAGTAGCACCTCGTTTCTAGACATAATAGAATAAGGCCGCCAAGGCGGCCTATTCGTTATTTTTGTGTTGGATCGAATGTGTAATCCCCACCAAGATATTTTTCAGAAAGTTTTTTCAACGTACCATCAGCACGCATTTCTTTCATCGTTTTATCGATTTTTTCGTTTACTTGTTTCATGTCGTCTGTCCGTTTAGACAAGAAGTATGTTGGTACTACTGCCAATACATCGCCTACGGCTTTGAGTGGTAAGCCACGGTCCTTAATAGCAGAATTAATTACGTATTCGTATTCACCTGCTGCATCGGCACGACCGGTAGCAACGAGGTTCAATGTTTCAGCACCTGCTTTATCTGTATAGATAATGTCGATTGGTGGATTAGCTGTTTCGTTGAATTGTTTTACCAATTCGTTGAACTCAGAGGATGTAGTAACAGCAATTTTTTTGCCTTTCAAATCATCTAATTTAGAAATGTCATTACGGTCATTTTTCACCACTAATTTACGTGTGGAGTAGTTATTAACCTCATTTGTGTAGTAGTATTTTGCTTCACGAGTTGGATTACGGCGCATTTGATTTGCAATCATGTCAACTTGGCCAGCATCCATCGCTACAAAGGCAGCGTCAACGGCCATAGGCTTGAAGTTGAAGTGAAGGTCTGGATTACGACGTTCAATTTCTTTCAACAACTCTACGTCAAAACCTGTAAGGTTGCCGTTATCATCTGTGTAGGAATAAGGACGAACTGTACCGCGTGTAGCTACGTTAATCACTTTTGCATCTGGATTTACTTTCGTCTCCTTAGATGTATCATCACCGCAACCAGCTACAACGAGCACGCCTAGTGCCAATGCGCCGATGGCGAATAATTTCGTCAATTTCTTTGTATTAAACATGTAAAACTCCTTCTTTTCGCAATGTTTGCAAGAATGGCTCTACCTCATTGGTATGGGTGAAAGCCTCAATCATTCTATCTATTTGATCAGCCTTTAATGTAAGGCCGAGTTTTATGCGTATATCCTCTAATGTAAGAGGATTATTCGGCGATCCTTTCGGATTGTTCACCGTTTCTGTGAAAGTGTCACCATTTTTCAAGGTAACGGTTACTTTCGTAATCCGCTCTGTTTGGGATACCTTCGGCAAGTCATAGACACGTTCTATACGATTCATATAGTCTCGTACTGATTGGTCTATGCTATCAATCTTAAATAGTTCATCCTGTACCGCTCCATACGCAAGGACTTGGTACACGATGTACTCTATGGAAAACTGCCCTTCTCGACCTGTTGTTGGCGCTGTATACCGCAATGCTGCATCAGCACCAGGCGGGAAGTGTACAGTAACTCTATCTATATCATCCCAAAGGGAAGAAACGAGGGTGGCACATAGTCTACGTTTACCTTGTTCCTCTGCATCTGGTGAAACGTTGTAGTGCTTAGACACATACGAAGAAGATGTATATATTCTATGTGCCACGGTTTCAGCTGCTTCAGCGCCACAAATGGCTGCCGAGCAATAAGGGTGGACTTTCATCCACAAACCAGGATTAATGAGTTGCCCTGGAGCTAACCAACGGCTAGCGATGTCATTTGATGTAACAGTAATGTTACCGATTGTTTTAAACCAACCCCGTTCAGGGTCAAATGGTTTTGTACTTGTTTGAAGTGATGTATGTTGCAACAGTTCGTAAGCCCACACACCATTGCGTGCTGCTAGTCCCGCATGGAGCGGCTTACCATCTGTACCACTTTGAAAGAACATGCCCGCCGACTGAGTAGCAGCCAGAGACAGGAGCTGAGCCAAACTTTCACCATGAAGGCCTCGCAAAGCGCCTATAGCGGCCGCCGCCCCAATCACACCAACGGTCCCCGTAGAATGCCATCCTTGGGTCCGATGGGCAGGATTGATGAGAGAACCAATGATTCCCTCTAGCTCGGCACCAATGATATAAGCACGAAGAAAATCGTGCCACCTATCGGTGGGCTCGAGCACTGCTAACAGAGCAGAATATAAAACAGTACTGAAGTGACCCGCCAAATTTGCCTGGGCATCATCAAAATCTAGATAATGGGAGGCGAAACCATAATACAGAGCCTTGTCGGTTCCTTTAACGGTTAAATTCCCTTCATGACCATCTGCATTGACAGTTCTATCCTGATTAGTCCCTATGAAGCAAGCCAAATCGTGGACAGCTTGCTCCGACTCAGCTGGCGCTAGGGATGCCAGATAATCTAGAAAAGCAATGCGAGCCACTGACAGGAGGTCCTCACGGTTCGTCACATCCGTTTGTTCTATGTAGTTCACAATCGTCTGTGTTACTGAATCCATGGGCCCTCCTTTGAGCTATTTATAATTGAATAGATACTCTATCAAATATTTAGCAATGATACATTTATCCAACTAATGATCTATCTAATTATTAATTTAATTATTTACCAAATTTTTCAGCACGGTCATTTGGTTCTAACCAAATGGAGTCGTCTGGACCTTTTGGAATGAGGCGTGGTAGATCTTCAAATGGCGTATGGTCTACATAGTAGAAACGTTTACGCATGGAGTCAAAGTCTGTTGTACCGCCGAATGCTGGGTTGGAGTATAAGTCCTTCGCGTAGTTCCAAAGGTTTGGATAGTCTACGAGGCGTTTTTTATTAACCAAGTATTTTTGGTAGAATACGAGGTCAAAGCGTGCCAATGTTGGGAAGATACGAATGTCTGGATCTGTAATCGTATCGCCCATCAAGTAACGTTGCTTGCTAAGGCGTTCTTCGAGCCAGTCTAAGCGAGCAAAGATACGGTCATAGTAGTATTCGTAATCTTTTTGGTTTGTTACGAGAGCTGCCAAGTTTACCGCCAAGTTGAAGTCAGCGTAGATGATAACGTTCAATGCATCGATATCGGCACGCAATTCTTCTGGGTAAATATCTGGAGCATCAGGAGAGATGAAATCTTTGAATCCCAATGCTAATTCTGTAGTCAACGCATGGTAATCGTTGTTTACTACCGCACCAGTTGTAACATCTACGATAGCTGGTACTGTGGAACGTGCGTCGTAGTTAGGGTCGCCTTTGCGGTACGCTTCACCTAGGGAGTGAATGCCCAATACAGGGTCCTTTTCGTCTTTATCAAGGGTAAAGAACCAGTCTGCAATAACGCCTGCTGGACGCAATGGATCAACCGTGCCTTTAGAAATTACTGTATCTAGGCCAAGTAAATCAATGGCAATGGCAATGCGGTGAGCCCAAGGACAATGCTTAGACCATACAAGACGGTAACGGTCTTTTTCTACAGGTAAAAACCCTGGTTCACTGCCAAAAGGTGTTGTGAATTGAGGTTCTTCGCTATCAGAATATTTTTGACGACGGTTAAAATTCGATGCATCTTTACCTTCATACTCCTTTTGTTCCCCTTGAGAACGAGGGTTACTAGACTGAAACTCAGAAAAATCGATAGGACAAGGATTCATAGCACGTTGGAACTCAACTTCTTTTCGAGCTGCCGCGATACTAGGATCCTTGATGTTACTTACATCTACGTGTTCACTCATTCTATACTCCTATAGAGGTCATCTCTATTCGCTTTACAAGTCTTATTTTGAAAGCTACTGTGATATACCTCACTTATTCCTACTAATTTAATATGATTATGTGACTATATTACATTATTTAAATACCTATGTCAATAGTAGGTATTTAAAATTTATAATGATTATTGAAAATAAAAAAGCCCGAGCTAAATCTTTTCTAGATATAACTCGAGCTTTATTTAGATTATGTAATTAGAACATGAAGTTTACATCTGTACGCCAGTAATCACCTAATTTATTACCATCCATGTCTTTATTACCGAAGCCATAGTAAGCACCGATGGATACATTTTGGAATGGTACGTAGTTTACATTAGCTACGAAGCCTTTAAAGCCATTACGTACATGGCCGACACCCTTATTATCTACATAGTGTTGATTGTAGAAGCTATAGGCAGGTGCAAAGGCACTACTGAAGATTGGAGAATTTGCTTCTTCATAGTAGTATTGACCGCGAACGCTATAAGTATGAGCTTTCTTAATGTCATAGTTACCATAACCAAGGCTAGCCATCCACGCATGAGAATCAGATACGCCTGGTGCTGTAAGCCATTCACCGAAGACGTTCCAACGTTTAAAGTTCATGTTTGCGTTGAGGCCCCAAATGTTTTTGTATGGAGAATCAATAAAGGATTTAACTTGTTTACCAGTAAGTGCATCCACATCTTGGCCTTGGTACAATTTACCATTATGGAAGCGACCATACATACCACCAAGGGTAACATGTTTATTAAGTTTACCCTTAACTTCAACCATAGCGGCAGTAATAGTATTGTCTTTAGTTTGGTATGTAGGAGCGCCGCCCAACCAGTAACCATAACTAGCGGACACATCAAGCTTGCCATGTTTGTACATGAGGCGAGCACCATCAACGAGATCATCATACATAAGACCTAGAGCTGGTGTATAGAGCTGACGCCCTACGCGCAAAGTTGTGTCTTTACCAAAATGATGATCTGCATAGGCAAGATTAATTTTACCTTGTGTAGCATTGCTATTGCCGAATTCGCTAGAACCTTGAATACGTACAACAGCATCGGTTTTATCATTAACCTTAGCATTGAAGATTACACGGGCACGATAATCAAAGGAAGAGTGTTTACCATACGCATAAGTATCATTTTTCAACTCGCTGCCACGGTAACGCAAACGATAGTTACCAGTTACCTTTACATTCCCTACTTGATTTTCTAATTTGGCTACTCGTACACCTAATGTGTTGAGTTCAGAACCGAACTCATCGGCCAATCGATTAATCATCGCTTGTTGTTCCGCATTGGCTTTATCTTGGTTAGCCATCGCTTTAGCCACCATTTGAGCCATTTCGTAACGCGTAATAGGATTGTTGCCTTTGAAAGTTCCATCAGGGTATCCATTAATAATACCTGCATTTGCTAATTGCTCAACAGATTGATACGCCCAACTAGAAGCATCTACATCGGAAAATGGATTAGCTGCATACACACTTACAGAACCCAATACCATACAGGAAACTAAACTTGCTACCAACTTTTTATTCATTAAAAAGACCTTCTCTCATATAGATATCACACAATATCTATTTAATGTTATTTTATGTACTGTGAGGTGTTGTATAGTTAATATCTTGTGCCTTGTAGCTTTCACCATGAGCTAATACGTGAACGATGGTTTCCAATGTGGCACGTACAGTTTCAACAGCCATACTTGGTTGATTTGGTTTATCCACCACTTGGGATGGCAAGTACGGAATGTGCATGAAGCCCGCCTTAATATTGCCTTTTTGTGCTGCATAATGACATACACCATACATCAAGTGATTGCATACAAAGGTACCGGCTGTATTAGAAACCTTTGCAGGAATGCCATTTTGATGCAATGCGTTAACAATGTTTTTTATGGGCAACGTTGCAAAATAGGCACTAGGACCATCGGCTACAACAGGTTCATCTTCAGGTTGGTTTCCTCCATTGTCTGGAATACGGAAGTCATCGCAGTTAATAGCAACACGTTCCACTGTAATATCTGGGCGCCCCCCTGCTTGACCTACACATAGAATAAAGTCTGGTTCGCATTGTTCAGCCGCTGCTTTCACAGTATCAACAGATTTGTAACGTACAGTAGGAACCATTTGAGTCACTACCTTATAATCACCATCGGTATAGCCATCCATTGTTTTTACCGCTTCCCAAGCTGGGTTAATAGGTTCACCGCCAAATGGATCAAAACCGGTAATCAAAATTGTTTTCATCACACTACCTCATAACGATATATCTTATGGTGCATTAGAATAATCAAACATGACACATAACCTTAAAAGGATATATCATATAGTTTCATAAGAATATCGTACTTTCACAAAATGAGTTAAATAAAGTAATACATCAATAAGATGTTTAATACGAGCATAATCAATGCAATTGGAAGTTGAGCTTTAATAACGCCGTATTGATCGCGCATTTCAAGGAGCGCTACCGGTACGATATTAAAGTTTGCCGCCATAGGTGTCATCAAAGTACCGCAATAGCCAGCAAGCATTGCGATAGCACCAACAGCAGCTGGGTTTGCACCATGAGCTACAACGAGCATTGGAACACCGATAGCACTTGTAATCATCGCAAAGGCTGCAAAAGCGTTACCCATGATCATTGTGAAGATGACCATACCGATGCAGTATGCTACAACTATGAGGAATACATTATCTGCAGGCACCACACTAGCTACAGCACTGGAGATAATTTTACCAACGCCAGCCAAATTAAATAGATAGCCTAGGGCCGCTAATAATTGGGACAAGATAGCAGTCCAACCGATAGCATCGATAAGACGACGACCTTCATGGAAGCCTTGATTAAATGAACCCTTAGTGATGTAAAGAGCAGCACCCATAGCAATGATGGCCGCAATACCAATGCCTACAAGAGCACCTAATTTAGTAAAGAAGCCAATGATGAATGTGATGATACCAACAAGTAAAGCCGGTACGAAAATAACATTACCAATACGAACTGCTTCGTCTTTTTTGAATTCAATAGGAGATTCAAAGTAATGACCTTTGCCGAGTTGTTTTACCAAGACGATAGCAGCCATGGCGATAACGAGCCAGCCATTTATTTCCTTTGATAGATAAGAACCAAAGATAAAGGACACGCTGTACAAGAGCCAGAATAAACCTGTACCGATACGATATTTATGTTCTTTATCTAAAAATGATTGAATGGCAAAGATAAATAAGATGATCCCTACGAGAAGGTATACATAATCTAAGGGCTGCATTTTATAGATAAGTTCTAACATATTATTCAGCCTCCTTCTTTAATTCTTCTGGTGTAACAAGGATATTAAATTCATTAGGTACTAATTTACCAGCTTTCATATCCTCTTCGTCACGAGCTACAGAGGCTTGAATTGTTTTATCAAAGATAATAAAGCGAATGAAATTAACGATATAGGCACAAACAGCAGTTGGCAATCCGTATAACACCATATCTGTTAACTCTACAGAATAGCCTAATTGTTCCATAACGCCTTTGATAAGCAATAACCCACCAGCAGCAAGGAACAAGTTTTGACCGAAGAAATTGCCTGTATTATCTGCAGAAGCAGCTATACCACGCACCTTATCAAGAGTACGTTGAGATACTGGGCGACCTTGAGCTACTGCAGCTTCACTCATAGGTGCGATCAACGGACGTACCATGGCAACCATACCGGACATGTTAATACCAAAAGCTACAGTTACTTGGCGCACAAATAAGTAAATCATAAAGATACGACCAGCCGTAGCAGCGTTGATCTTGCCGATCAAAATTTCTGCCCGTTCACGTAAGCCATGACGTTCCATAAGACCAATAACAGGTAAAATCAAAATAAATAATGACATATAACGATTTTTAACGAAAGCCTCCCCAATGGCACCAACGATATCGTTGATACTGAGACCACCTGCAAGGCCCGTTACAAAACCTGCGGCTACGACAACTAACAAGGCATTAAAGCGCAGCATCAGACCGATGACCATCACTAAAATACCAGATAAGACTAACATAGTCTCACATCCTTTCCACAAACCATCTATAAACTAGTTCTATAGTCCATAGATATAATATATATGTTTACATTATATAATATATATGTTTACTTTATATACCCAAATATGTTTTTTTTGCATAAACAAATAAACCTTATACATTACTCTCATTTGATACAGTTATTATGTCACATTAAGTACACTCTATATCAAAACAGTTACGTATAAGGTTTGATTAGTTACTAGGCCACTATAATAAATCTTTTTTGAAAAGTATAGTAGTATGTTGTTTACCTCTAAAATGAACTTTATCATATGCTTTAAAGCCGAAAGATTCATACATTTTAGGCAACCACGGATGTTCTTTTGCTGTACCTAATGTAACAGCTGGCGTTTTAAATTGATTGATCAATAATTCTTCCGCATAACCAAGCGTTTCCCGAGCATAGCCTTTTCCTTTGAACTCAGGGGCCGTTACAAAGTGAGCAATGTGTGGAAATTTATCCGGTGTAGAATATTTAATCCACGGCATACAGAACGTAATAGAACTAACAAGTTGCCCATCAATATACAATCCATATACAGGATAGGTTTCGATCCACTCCTTGGATTCTTCTTCTGTAAAATCGATAGCATCGAATGTAATTGGATAGTCTTTAATCGCTGCATAGCCGTCGATTAATACCTTATGATATTCTGCTGTATCCGCTACTGTTAATTGTCTAAATTTTTTCATGGTCTTTCCCTCATATCTATGTTTTTATTCACTAGTTTTGTATATTTATTACTTATGAAGGTTATTATACACCTATATGTATTAAGTTGCAATATATTTACATAAATATTGCATGAAGTTTTGATATCTAATAAGAAAATAGAAGATGATATATTGTAATACTAATATATTACACGGTACTAATGCTTCTCTATTATAAAAAGTATCCAATATACATAGTTTGTATAAATATTAACATTTTAGAGGCAGCATATTAATGACTATACAAGCACAAAAAAACAGGATGTATCTCAAGGATACATCCTGTTTTTGAGCTTTCACAAGCTCGAGGGGAAGTTGTTATCAACGTATTATTGGTTAATACGGGAACCGTATACGTCGCGTTGATTTTTAGGTTCGTTGTTAACGCGAACACGTTCTGTTTTATGACGATCGTTGTCAGCACCAGAAATACGGTCAACACGGAAGTGGTTAAGACGAATATTTTGTAATTCAGGACCGAATTCATTCATAGCACGTTTCATGTTGTCATCGATAGGAGCACCATTTTGAAGTGCACGGTACAACATAGTAGCGAATTCGTAACGAGTCATCTTAACGTCGCCTTTGAATGTGCCATCAGGGTAGCCAACAAGGATACCATTACCAGCCAATTGGCTAATGTATTGGTAAGCCCAGTGATTACGAGGAACATCTGGGAATTCAGCAGTTTTGCTAGGATCAATTGCATGTGGAGTCAAGATTTGTAACAAGTTGTTGTATTTGTTTTCCATATCTTGAAGACGTGCGTTCAATTCAGCAATTTCACGACCCATAGCTACACGAGAGCGGGACTCAGGGGAACGTTTACCAAGACGGATGGATACGCCAGCGTTCAATTGAGTTTCGCCAGTACCTACAGTACCACCAACGGAGAACATTGTATCTTCGTTAGGACGGTAGAAAGCACCTAATGCAGCGGAGTTAGCATTGTGGTAGTGGCCATAACCAGCAGCGATTGTCCATTTGTCATCTGGGTTGAAGTCCAATGGATGTAAAGCAGCCAATGCAGCAGAACCTGCACCTACTTTATTAACGCGTTTTTCAACATTGCCAACTCGGTTGTTCAAGTTAGTGATGTTATTGTTGATTTGACCTGGTGTGGAGTTGTTGATTTGAGTTTGCAAATCATTTGCTACGGAGTACAATTGGCTACCGTTTACAGCATCTGTGGAATCAGCGGAAATTTTACCAGCTGCTACGTTGTGAATTTGACGTTCTTCGCCAGCTTTACCAACGGATACAGAGCCTACAGGGCTAGTACCAGCGAAGCCACCAAATGTATGGCGAGCTATAGTTGCGTTAGTTACACTTGTTGCAGAACGAGTAGTGGAGTCAGCACCTAATGCAATGGAGTTTGCAGTGGATGCATTAGCTTTGTTACCGATTGCAATGCTGTAATCAGCAGTTGCAGCTGCATCAGAACCGAATACGTTAGTACGTACGCCTGTTGCTTGAGCACCAGCACCGAATGCTTGTGCATGATCGCCAGTAGCTGTTGCAGAGGAACCAATAGCATTAGCATGGTTGCCATTAGCTGTAGCATCAGCACCGATAGCATTAGCTTTGTAACCAGCGGATTTTGCTTGGTGACCAAGTGCTAAAGAACGTACATCGGAAGCAGTTGCACGAGTACCGATTGCAATGCCCCAAGTTTTGTCAGCTTGAGCTTCATGACCGATAGCAATGGATTCGCTCATTTGAGCTTTTGCTTCGTTACCTACTGCCAATGCAGAGCTACCTAATGCAGTGTTTTTAGAACCGATAGCTACGGAATTGCTATTCCAAGAGCCGTTCAAAAGTGTAGCAGCATCAGATTCATTATCAAATGCACGATCACGATAGTTCGTAGTTGTACCAGCTACAGTATTGTTATAGCCATAACCGATTGCATTTGTACCATTGATTACGTTGCTATCACCGAAAGCTTGTGCATATGCACCTGTTACAGTATTGCCATCACCGAAAGCATTAGCTTGGTTACCATTAATGGAGTTTTGGTTACCGTATGCACTGCTAGAACCATTAGCGCTTGTAATTGTATTACCTTGACCTACAGCGATGCTAGTAGCTGTACCATTTGCAACAGTACCATAAGAAATACTATTATGTGTAGTATCTGGGGTTTGACCAGCTTGATCACCTACGGCTGCAAAAATAAAACCATCTGCTGTAGATACAGGTGTTGCTGCACTTACAGGAGCAACAGTAGCACCTACAGCTGCAGCAGCAGCCAATACAGCAAACGCTAATTTTTTGGAATGTTTGTTTTCTCTCATCTTACACCCTCACTAAATTAAAATTCTTAACCAAACACAATACAATTTTTCAACCTCTCTAAGTTCCGCCTCTCTCCTCGGGCTGATAAAATATACTTCTCACTTCTCACATAAGAAATATATTTGATTCAATTTAAGAAAAATTTATATTGTTGATTACCCGCATAGCATATCAAAGTTTTACGATATAAACAAGCCTTTTTCCCATATAAAGTTCATTAATAACTCTTCATAATTCCAAAAAATAGCATGATTACTGGCATTCTTTGTTGTATCAATATGCTCATCATTTTTAATGATGAGTAAGAAAAATCACAGCTTTTTAAGGATTCTACAGAATATATTTTGTATAACTTATAAATAATTGCTATTTTAATAAGTTTTATGAATATTTCAAGTAGCCCACCAACCCTTATTCACATTAACTTCATGAACACTTTCTGAACTTCCAATGAGAGAATAATTAATCATTTTTCTGGATTTTATAATAATTTTATTTTTACTCTTAATAGTATTCTATATCTACTTAAATAACTTAATAAGTATACACATATCACCCAAAATATTCGCATAAGTTTACAAAACAAGGCTTAATCTATATATACAGCATCCATATTCTTTCCATAGCTATCATAAATACCAAAAAGCTCCTACGTTACATGAACGTTAGGAGCTTTTTATATATTAAGCCAACAAGGCTTTTACTAGTTCTTCTGCTTTACCAAAATCATCTGCATCTGGATTCCAGTTACATTTAATTTCAGGTTCCACCACAGAGAAACCATATTTAGTTAATTCTTCACGAAGTACCTTCGTAGATTCACCAGACCAACCGTAGGTACCAAATACGGCAGCCTTTTTATTTTTGAACTTCAATTCACGCAAAAAGTCGAGCCAACCAGCTACAGAAGAGATAACACTATTCCCTACTGTCGGAGAACCAACGGCAATCGCTTTTGATTTGAATACTTCTGTCATGATGTCGTTTTTATTTGTTTTACTGATGTTAAAGATCTTAACCCGTGTATCAGGAGATTGTTTAGCAATCTCATCAGCAATTTTATGGGCTAATTTCTTTGTACCATCCCACATAGTGTCATATACGACTGTAATTTGGTCTTCTTGGTATGCTTGAGACCACTCATAGTATTTCTCTACGATTTGCAATGGGTTTTCACGCCAAATTGCACCATGGCTAGTAGCGATAATATCAATTGGCAAGTTGAGCTTTTGAATTTCTTCAACCTTAGCTTTTACCAATGGAGAGAATGGATTCAAAATATTAGCGTAATATTTCATCGCCTCTGCCCATAAACGACATTGATCAGCCTTATCGGCCCACAATTCTTCTACGGCGAAGTGTTGTCCGAACGCATCGTTAGAGAACAAAATATTGTCGCCAGTCATATAGGTTGCCATAGAGTCAGGCCAATGGAGCATGCGCATTTCTACGAATACCAAAGATTTACCGTTGCCGATATCTACGGAATCACCGGTCTTCACAGTTTTAAAATTCCATTCTGGATGATGATATTGACCAACCAAGGACTTAACGGCATTTTCTGTACAGTAAATCGGCGTATTAGGAATTTTTTCCATCAATGCTGGCAAGGAACCGCTGTGATCGACTTCGCCGTGATTACATACGATAAAATCAATTTTGTTTAGATCAATTTCAGATTCCAAATTGTCTATAAACTCTGAGGAATGAGGTTTCCATACGGTATCGATGAGGACGGTTTTCTCCTCTTCAATCAAGTACGCATTTTGGCTAGACCCATTATTAATGCTGTAATCAGAACCGTGAAACTCTTGTAATTCCCAGTCGATTTTACCAACCCAAGATACGTTATTTTTTATATGCTTTCTCATAATAACCTCCATAATTCTTGTGAAAGTCTTTCACAATTAACAATATGTATGGCCTATGTGGCATCTGTGTATATGTACCTATCTATATACCTATGCATATATCACAACTCGGTCATTAACTATGGTTTTATTATAACCATATCGCATTGATAAGTCTGTATCTGCAGGTACAGATTTGATAATTATTCTAAAAAAACCACTCATAGATAATCAAATTCTATACATTAGCGTACAATAGATTTCCTATGAGTGGTTACGAGCATATGTAGTTTTAATAGCGGGTTGTTTATTATCTAGCTTAAATTAGCTAGAATAACGTCTGATTATTTATTCTCAGGCTTAGATAATCCTGGGATAGCTTTATAGATATATAATGCAATATATCCGTCAACCATGCTATGAATGATAGTACCGCCACCAACAAGAACAAATACAACGTAGATAAGATCGATATTCGGCATCGTAGTTGTCGTATAGAATAATAGGCACGCAAGTACTTCACCAATAGCGTGAACAATAGCACAAGCAAGGTTGAAAGTAGCAAAGGATAGAGCCCCAGTCAATACGCCTGGATGATGTTTAATATAATAGGCCCCCATCAAGGCAAAGATGATATGAGATGCAGCGCGCATAACGATAACGATAGGGAAGCCAGCTACAAAGAAACCTAGCGTAGAGCCGATAACAACACAAGCAGCCATCTTACGAGACAAGAACATAGCCAGGAATATAGGTACATGACTAGCCAATGTATACGAAGCCGGTGGAATGACAACTTTCAGAGGCATCATAATAGGAATCATGATAGCTAATGCCATCAATAACGCAGTAATGGTTAGATTTCGATACATGGAAGAATTCATAAAGGCCTCCTTTGAAATATATTGCCCAATAATTACATCTACATCTACATCTACATCTACATCTACATCTACATCTACATCTACATCTACATCTACATCTACATCTACATCTACATCTACATCTACATCTACATCTACAGTATTCTAATTTATGATATAGAAACTAGCTATAGTTTTAATTCCCTACACTGCCCCACAAGTTAAGGATTACCACACCCACTACAATAAGAGCAATACCTAATATAGTGTAAATATTATAGCCCTCACTAAAGATAAAGACCGAAATGAGAGCCGTCACCACTAGACCTACTCCAGACCAGGTAGCATAGGTAACACTGAGTGGAATATATTTCAGTACATGCGTCAATGTATAGAAAGATCCTACATAGCCAAGCACACAAGCAACGGTCTGTAACGGTCGCGTAAAGCCGTCAGAGGCTTTCAACATGGTCGTAGCAAACAGCTCAAGCCCTATAGATAAGGCAAGTAAAAAATAAGATAACATAACTCCTCCCGCAAAAAAGAGAGGGACTAGCCCGCTCTTATATAATAACCTATATAATATTTCTGCATTATAATGTATATGATAAGATTTTGAAATGATTTAGCTCACTTGATGAGCTTTCAAAACCTTGTTCCCTACGATTATAGACGTTCAATAACAGCTTGCGCCATTTCTGTGGTACCTACGCGTTTCAAGCCTTCGCGGTAGATATCGCCTGTGCGGTAACCATCAACGAGCACTTGTTCAACAGCTTTTTCAATTGCATCAGCCACTTGAGGTAAATCAAGGGAATGACGGCACATCATAGCTGCAGACAAGATTGTACCCAATGGGTTCGCCAAGTTTTGACCCATAATATCTGGTGCGGAACCGTGAATTGGCTCGTACAATGCTGTGCCAGTACCCATGGATGCAGATGGTAAAAGCCCGATAGAACCAGAGATAACAGCGCCTTCATCAGACAGGATATCGCCGAACAAGTTTGTTGTAACGATAACGTCGAACTGTGCAGGATTTACAACAAGTTGCATCGCTGTATTATCTACGTAGAAGTAATCTGTTGCGATATCTGGATTAGCTGAAGCTTTCTCTTGTGCGATTTTACGCCACAAACGAGAAGAAGCTAATACATTTGCTTTATCTACAGATACAACCTTTTTATTACGTTTGCGAGCTGTTTCCATAGCGATATCCATGATGCGCTCTACTTCGTAACGGCTATATGTTTCTTTATCCCAAGCAAACTCGTTAGCGCCTTCACCTTGTGCCTCTTCGCGTTCACCGAAGTAAATACCGCCAGTCAACTCACGAACGATAACGAAATCTACATCTTGTACGAGTTCCTTTTTAAGAGGAGAATACTCTTGCAAAGATGGATAGATTTTTACAGGACGCAAGTTGCAGAACAAACCAAGCTCCTTGCGAAGACCAAGGATTGCTTTCTCAGGGCGGATAGAAGGATCTACATTATCCCATTTAGGACCGCCTACAGCACCAAGCAATACAGCATCAGCTGCTTTACAAGCCTCAATCGTATCCTCAGTCAAAGGCACGCCGTATGCATCAATAGACGCACCGCCCGCTATTTTATCAATCCAATTAACCTTTACATTAGCTTTCTCAAAAGCCACATCACACACAGCCTTCGCTGCAGCAATAATCTCAGTACCGATACCATCACCAGGAATCAATACGATATTCTTTTCGCTCATATTACCTCTCCATATAACAAATGCTCATAGATGAGCCACAAACTCATCAGCCTTTATTGCACTATTCAGGTCTATATAGCCTGTACCAAGCCTTCACACTCCCGAGAGCCGAATACTCGTCGAAAACGACTTTGGCCCTGCGAAGGCCGCAGGCCGAAGTCAGACCTGGCCAGTGGAGGCTTGAGACGAGTGTTCGGCTCGCCCTTACTTGCGGTTTTTCGCAAAGTTTACAAGACCACCAGCTGCCGCAATATCTTGAATGAATTGTGGCAACTCAGTGCCTTGGTATTGTTCGTTTTTAGTCAAGTTGTACACGATACCTTTAGACAAGTCTACGCCGACTGCATCACCAGCGTCGATACGATCGACTTGTTCGCCGATTTCAACTACTGGTAAACCGATGTTGATAGCATTACGGAAGAAGATACGTGCAAAGGAATGTGCAATGATAACAGGCACGCCTTTCGCTTTGATAACGCCTGGTGCGTGTTCACGGGAGGAACCACAACCAAAGTTTTTGCCAGCTACCATGATTTCACCAGCTTTCACATTTGGCGCGAATGTAGTATCAATATCTTCCATCGCATGTTCAGCCAATTCGTTCCAGTCAGCAATCGCCAAGTAACGAGCCGGAATGATTACGTCTGTATCTACATCGTCGCCGTAGCGCCAGATTTTTTTGCTTTCAAAATCCATATTAAACCTCCTCAGGGCCTGCAATGCGGCCTAATACAGCACTCGCTGCCGCCACGTAAGGGCTTGCCAAATATACTTCAGAATCAACGTGACCCATACGACCACGGAAGTTACGGTTTGTTGTAGAAACTGTGCGTTCCCCTTCAGCCATGATACCCATATAACCACCTAGGCAAGGGCCACATGTTGGCGTGGACACTGCGCAGTCAGCTTGAATGAAGATGTCTAATAAACCATCTTTCATAGCTTGATCGTATACATCTTGGGAACCAGGAATTACGATACAACGAACGAATGGAGCTACTTTGCGACCTTTGAAGATTTCCGCAGCTGCCACCAAGTCTTCGTAACGGCCATTTGTACAGGAACCGATGATAACTTGGTCAATTTTAATATCTTTGTCAATTTCGTTGATGTAATGTGTGTTAGATGGCAAATGAGGGAATGCTACAACTGGTTGCAATTTGGACAAATCGATAGTCACAATTTGAGCATATACTGCATCAGGGTCTGGATTAATTGGTTCTACAGGACGATTTACGCGGCCTTTAATGTATGCTTCAGTAATTTCATCATATGGGAATACGCCACATTTACCGCCAGCTTCGATAGCCATGTTACAGATTGTAAGGCGGTCAGCCATAGTCATATGTTGTACGCCTTCGCCAGCGAATTCAAGAGCCATGTAACGAGCGCCGTCTACGCCGATTTTACCGATTAAATCAAGGATTACGTCTTTACCAGTTACCCATTTGTTAGGTTTGCCGATAAGCTCAACCTTAATAGTTTCAGGTACTTTGAACCAAGTTTTACCTTCTGCCATAGCAACGCCCGCATCAGTAGAGCCTACGCCTGTGGAGAACGCATTTACCGCACCATATGTACAAGTATGGGAGTCAGCACCGATCATCATTTCCCCAGGACCAATAAGGCCTTTTTCTGGCAAAATAACGTGCTCAATACCCATTCTACCTACTTCAAAGTAGTTTGTAATGCCATGTTCACGTACGAAATCGCGCATGACTTTCGCTTGTGTAGCAGATTGAATATCTTTGTTTGGTGTGAAATGGTCAGGTACCAAGTAGATTTTATGACGGTCAAATACAGGTTTGCCGATTTTTAAGAACTCTTTACGCGCTGGTGGGAATGTGATGTCGTTCATCAAAACAGCGTCCAAATGACATTCGATGATTTGGCCCGGTTTTACAACATCAAGACCCGCGTGGCGAGCCATATTCTTTTCAGTAATGGTCATACCCATATTATTCTTCCTCCTGTTGTTCTAGCTCCATAGCTAGGAATACTGAGTTAACTGCATTAATGTATGCGTTCACACTTGATTTAACGATATCGGTGCTAATACCACGACCATGGTATAAGCGACCGTTGTATTCTACCTTAAGGGTTGCTTCCCCAAGGGCATCTTTACCTGCTGTGATAGCACGGATTTGGTAGTCTTTTAAGCTAATTGGCAAGCCAACCACACGTTCAACTGCTTTAAGGGATGCGTCTACTGGACCGTCACCTACGGCAGCATCTGCTTTCTCCCCTTCTGGGGTCATGAGGCGAACGTCAGCATATGCGTAGCCTTTTTCACCTAATTTGTAGTATTGAGCCACAAGCTCGAATGCTTTTTTGTGATGTAAGTTATCTACTACAAGAGCGATAATGTCATCATCGTATACTTGTTTTTTACGGTCTGCCAATTCTTTGAATTTAGCGAAGAGATCGTTGATTTTCTCTTCTGTGAAAGATTGGAAACCAAGTTTTGCCAAATGATCAGCAAAGGCATGACGGCCAGAGTGTTTGCCCAATACGAGGTCTGTTTTTTCAGCCCCTACGGACTCAGGAGTCATAATTTCATATGTTTCAGGATTGCTCATCATACCATGTTGGTGAATACCAGATTCATGAGCAAAGGCGTTGGAACCAACGATTGGTTTATTTGGTGGAACTACAACACCTGTTAAACGGCTCACAAGTTTAGATACTTTCGTAAATTGTTTTGTATCGATGTTCACTTGAAGGTCGCCGAAGTAATCATGGCGTGTTTTAAGAGCCATTACAACTTCTTCAATCGCTACATTACCAGCCCGTTCGCCTAGGCCATTAATTGTGCCTTCTACTTGGCGTGCACCTGCTTTAATAGCAGCTAACGTATTCGCATTAGCAAGACCTAAGTCATCATGACAGTGAACGGAGATAATTGCATTTTCAATGCCTGGTGTATGTTCTTTAATATAGCGGATTTTATCACCGAACTCATTAGGGTTCATGTAACCTACTGTGTCTGGTACATTAATAATTGTTGCACCACCAGCAATGGCAACACCAAATACTTGGCATGCGAAATCTAAATCAGAGCGTGCCGCATCTTCACCAGAGAACTCGATTTCATCAACCTTACCTTTTGCATATGCCAATACGGATTTAACCTTATCCAATACCTCTTGGCGAGTCATTTTTAATTTATATTCCATATGAAGTTCAGAAATAGCAATGAATACATGCAAACGGCTACGTTCCGCATCTTTCAATGCATCAATCGCTTTTTGTACGTCCTTTTCATTAGCACGTGCCAACGCACAAATCGTTGCGCCTTTCACTTCGCGTGCAATCGTTTGTACTGCTTCAAAATCCCCAGGGGATGCTGCTGGGAAACCAGCCTCGATTACGTCGATGCCGAGGCGTACTAGGCCTTTCGCAATTTCAATTTTTTCAGGGGTTTGTAAAGATACACCTGGTGTTTGTTCCCCATCACGAAGGGTTGTATCGAAGAAATATACGCGATTTTGATCCATAATCTTCACCTTTTCTATACTAATAAAACATAACGCTGTATTATATCTATCTATTGTGAAAGTTTAGTAAAATCGCCGATTTCAACGCTATTTCGGCTGAAGCCAACATAGATACATCAAATCAGTAATTTTACTAGACTTTTACAATAAAAAAAGCCCCTCAGAACAACTGTCGTTGCTCAAAGGGGCGTTATATTCATAACACGGTACCACCCTAATTGGGACTCGTTGCGGGTATAACGGAACCACCGTCGATGACTACTGCTGCATTCGCCACCAAAGCTCACGGGAGAGTGTCAGCGTACAACCTCTATTGCCTCGCACCAACCGGCAACTCTCTGAAAGCAGGACCTGTAAACCTTTATACCCATTCATAGCTTGTTTTTAAGATATAAGGGTATTGTACTGTATTCTATAGAGTTATGTCAATTAAAATAAAATGAATATTATGCATCTAGCATTTTTGTTAATAACTAATCCACTCTAAATTCTCAAAATTATTTAGAATTCGTTTATCCATTTTTACCACTTGATTAGTAAACTCTATTCGACCATGAATAAATGAAATATCTGTATACCATTCCTTTAAACTAGCATACACCTCCTTCTCTAAATCAATAATGATAGTTTCAATGGAATCCCAGGTTTTGCATCTTACAGACTCGACCATAACCATACTATTACCTATGAAAGTAACATCCCTACCATAAATCCAAAATGGCAATGCTTTCCCCTTTATAGAAATAGAATATATCGCATCTCCATGAGGCGGTTCCGTTTCATATTGCGCTTTTATATTGTACTTTTTCATTATCTCATTGCTAGCATTTTCTATATATGGCAACGTTGAGATCTTATAATTATCTGCGTTCATATAAGCTCCATTATTTTTAATATAAATCACACCAAAGAGGACTGTATATCACTATTTGTGTAAAGAGTATTTTGCTATACTATAGGTGTTGCTAACCCTAATCTGGCAACAGAAAGGGGGGTGTAGTTATTGCACAACAACTATCAATTTTGGCTAGCCGTCATGGTAAATGTACTCGCCTACTACATTTGCAAGTGGTTAGACGCTTTCCTAGCCCTTTTATTTAGCAACTAGCCCAACGCTCTAGCATTAGCGTAATAATGTAAAAATCCCTCGGAGTTGCCGCTCCGGGGGATTTTGTAGTTAATTGCACAACTATCAATTGCCTATCTATAATATACTACACTTAAAGTGGTTTTTCAATATTTTACACTGTTAATCGTTTCTCTAGCCCGCTCAACAGAAATAGGCTCATTAAATAAGAACGCATGATTCTAAATCTATAGTCAGTAAATATAAAGGAGATTATAATGATGTACGCATAATTAACATAACTTGTGCAAAGCTTTATTAGATGCACACACAAGTAATCCAACAGTAAAAAATTGCTCAATTACAAGCTGATACCTAAGACACGCCTGAGCAAGATTAACTACTAAAATTCCAATAATCCCTTTTCATCAAACTTAAAGTTTGGACCCCATGCAACTTCCCAGTAATAGCCATCTGGATCAGCAAAATAGGCATGATAACCACCCCAAAAAACATCTTGTGGTTCTTTTACAATTCTTCCCCCAGCATTTCGTACTAATTCAATGACATTATCAACATCTTCTTTATGCTCAACATTGTAAGCTAATGTAATTCCGGCAAATCCATTTCCCGTAGGTGGATTATTTTCATCAATATCTTTTGCTAATTGTTCCAAAAGGAATAGTTCAAATTTAGTTCCTGCCGTATCAAAAAAGCATACTGGCGGATTATTGTCTGTACAGTCAGTCTTATACCCTAAACCATCTCTATAAAACTTTATCGACCGTTCCATGTCTCTTACGCCTAAGCATATACAAGTGATCTTATTCATTACTACCTCCATAATTTCCAATTACATTAATTTAATAAACCAAAATTTATCAGTTAATAAGTTTACTCGCCAATTTGTACACTTGGATTATTTCTTTACTCTGATAAATATCCCCCTACACTGTTAATCATTTCTCTAGCCCACGTAATAGAAACTGGATTGTTGAATAAAAACACATGATTTTGTCCTTCATGTTCCCAAGATGCTAAGTAAACAGCGTCATCTACCATTCGATAGGTTATCGTCATCCCATTTATAATCTCTGTTTTCTGAGGTACATAATCCTTATAGTCACCTGCGATATTACCTGATACGGTAGATACTCGGTATTTAATATACTGCGGCATATCATCTACACGGTCAAAATATGTTCCTTTTAAAAGCTCATGATAGGCATACACAACTTGTAATACATCGTGATCCACAATAGATACATGTACGGGACGTAATCCCTCTAAACCACTTGGCAACTGCGGTTTAAAGTTCAAATGTTGCTTAGCCTCATATACAGTATCAAACACCTCTAGCGATTGACCTTTACGAGTGCTTCTATAATCCTCATCAGTCATAGTGCAACTTCCAAGTCTATCTGGACAAGGAAACTCATTTCGATCACCATAAGGCTGATCATAAATAGAATTACCATTAAGACGGAACCGCATCAAATCATCTGCGGAAACAACATTGATGGAACCTATAAAAGCTAGTGTAGCTAACGCACATACAACCTTTTTCATGATACATTCCCCTGTAAACAAACTACATTTATTAAGTAAATTATATCATTAAAATTTAAAACAGCTATCATCATAAATCTATCACATTTGATAGTATCTATCGCAAATCATTCTACTATTCAAAATAATTGTAGGTGCTATAATGGACTCAACAAAAGGAATAGGTGCTCATATGATATTAAATGCACTATTCCAAAACTATAGTTAATAATTATATGGAGGAAATAATCATGACACATACACAATTAACACAACTCGTACAAGCTTTATTAGATGCACCTACAAGCAATGAAACAGTAAAGGAATTCGCTCAATCTTGGATTAATGCAGAAGGTACACCTAAACAAGAAGAACTTACAAAACAACTCGTATCCGTAGCAGAACAAAACATTGCACTTATCGATGAAACAATCGGCTTTGCAGGCTCTGAACTCGCTACACAAATCCTTGGCGCAGAAGGCGCAGCTAACCTATTACAACACGCTAAAGAAATCAAAGCAGAAGGCGCAGAATTCTGCGACTGCCCTGGTTGCGTAGCAGCTAAAAATATTATCGATTTGAAAGCAGAAATTGTATAATACTATAAACAGAATATTACCTTTTGAGTGGTTATCTACACATTGTAGATAACCACTTTTCCATACAAAAATGCCCCTGTTTGAAACAGGGGCATTTCTTTATAAACTTGCTTCCACAAGTGCTTTTGTATATGGGTGTACCGCTTCTTTAAGTCGTTTTGATTCGATGGTTTCTACGATTTGCCCATCTTTCATAACGATGATTCGGTCTGTTACGGCTTGTAATAGTCCGATGTCATGGCTGACGAATACATAGCCGAAGGGTTGTTTCGAATGTAGTTTTTGTAATAGGTCTAGCACTAGTTTTTGGTTCACCGCATCAAGGGCTGATGTAGGTTCATCAAAGAGTACTAGCTTTGGGTTCATCAGCATAATTCGTGCTAATACAACACGTTGTAGTTGACCGCCGCTGACCTCATGAGGGTATTTATAACGATTTTCAGGCAAGTCTACTCGTTGCATCCATTTGCGGATATCGTCCTTTGCTGCAGCCACATCCATAAGCCCATAGTTGATATACGGCTCTAAGAGAAATGCTTCTAAGTTCATTCTAGGCGGAATCACCGCCAAGGGATTTTGGAACATCATCTGCATAGAGCGATATATTTCTGTATGATTTTGAATGGAATGGATTTCCTCACCAAAGAGTCGCAAGATGCCAGATGTAGGCTTTTCTAGCATGGCAATCATCCTAAGCAATGTACTTTTACCAGAACCACTACCACCAGCAATACCTACCCGTTCATTCTCCGCTACAGAAAAAGATACATCATCAACAGCACGAACCGTATGATTGTGGTTTGTATATTGTTTACAGATATTCTCGAGTTGAATCATACTACACCACTTTCATTACAGAATCTAACAAAATACGAGTATACTCATCTTTTGGGAATGCCATAACCTCTTCAGTGGAGCCTACTTCAACGAGCTGCCCCTTATTCATAACGCCAATGCTATTGGCAATTTGTGCGGCCGACTTGATGTTATGAGTTACGATAACAACTGTTGCACCAAGGGCTTGTGTTACCTCTTTCATAAGGTCCAATACAGAGGCTTGCACCAGCATATCTAAGGCACTAGTCGGTTCATCGGCAAATACGATGCTCGGCTTCAAGATGAGGCTTAAAGCTATTGCCAATCGCTGCTGCATGCCACCGCTCAATTGAAACGGATAGGACTGCAAGATACGCTCTCCGTCGGTTAAGTGAACAAGATTAAGCATATCTATAACGCGGCTTACATCATAGCTTTCACCATGAGCACGGAACAAATCCTTGAAGTGATTTTCTACGGTACGATTTGGATTTAGATAGGCGCTGGGATTTTGAAAGATCATAGAAATCTTGGTGCCCCGCAATTGTCGCCAATCACCATCACTCAATGTAGAAACATCGGTTCCGTTTAGCAAAATTTGGCCGCTAATGGTAGCTTGTTTCAACATGCCAAAGGCGGCACGAACTAACGTAGATTTACCAGATCCGCTTTCACCAACGATAGCAAAGACCTCACCATTGGGCACGGAGAAGGATACATCGCGTACCGCTTGCTCCGCACCATATGAAATTGTAACCTTATCAAATACGATACAATCAGATTTATTCAATAGTAGAATCCTTTGTTAATAAGTAGTAATCGATAGGATGTACTGGTACATTTTTAACTTTTGTAGTAGATACAACTGTTGCACTTGGATATAACAAGTAGATATCTGCCACGTCATCAACTAAGATTTGTTGCGCTTGTTTTGCAATATTAGAGCGTTCGTTTTGATCAAATGTTACAGACAATTGGTCGATTAACGCATCTACTTGAGGATTAGTGTAGCCGCCAACGTTTGCTTTCGCACCAGTTTTGTAGAATAAACTGAGGAACCAGTAAGGATCGTTTGTAGACATAGTCACTACATTGCGTTCTACTAAATCGAAACCATCTGTACCAAGTGTATCTACTTCATCAGGGCTTTGTAATTTCTTAAGAGTTACAGCAATACCAGCTTTTTTCAATTCTTGTTGGATTTCTTCGTATAAGCTTGTGTCTTTACCCCAAATAGCAATAGTAATCGCTAATTCTTTGCCATCTTTTGCATACATGCCGTTTGCATTCTTAGCGTAACCAGCTTGAGTCAAGATTTGGTCAGCTTTTGCTACATCTGTCATCGGTTTATTAGCAATAGAATCAAAACCTAAATTAGCAGATGGCGGGAATGGTGCCGCCCCTGGTGTAGAGCCATTGCCGATGATTTTAGCCATGGAATCATAGTTAATGATATGAGCAATAGCGGAACGTACAGCTTTATCATGCAATGGAGATGCTTCTGTGTGGTTTGCTTTCAACATAAACACACGAACGCCAGCAACGTCTTGAATATTGAAACCGTCTTTGAACAAGCTGCGGTTAGCAGAGTCCACTTTTTGAATTACGTCTACGTCTTTAGATTGTAACGCCATAGCGCGTTTATTGTTGTCTTCAATGTCTTTTACAGTTACAGTATCAAGACCTGGTTTGCCACCCCAGTAATCTGCAAAGGCTTCCAATTCAATAGTTTCACCTTTTTTGAAAGTAGTGATTTTGTAAGGACCGGTAAGAACTGGTTTAGATGCTACATCTTTAAGATCTGCAGTGTCCATGATAACGAAAGCTGGTTCAGTCAAGCTAGATAACAAGGAACCATTAGGTTCTGTTGTTTTAATAATCAAGTTTTGACCATCTACTGCGATAGATTCAATCTTAACAGCTTTTGCAGAACGAGCACTTTGTTTCATTGTGTACTCGATGGACTCTTTTACCTTTTGTGGCGTCATTGGAGTGCCATTGTGGAATTTAACATTTTCACGGATGTGGAATTTCCATGTTGTAGGGTCCACATTTTCCCAAGAGTCTGCTAATTGTGGAGCAAATTTCATATCTGGTGTTACCGTTGCCAATGTTTCACCAGCGCCGATACGCGTCAATGTCCACGCATCCCACTCGTGAGTTGGGTCTAATGTTTCACCAAACCAATACAAACCAATATTCATATGCTTCCCTTGTTTGCCTTGTTTAGCGGTATCACTTCCGCAACCTACCAAGAGAGCTACCATGCACAGCATAGTTAGACATGCTAATAACCAACGTTTCATAACTTCTCCTTTTGAACATCGCCTCTGTGAAAGAGGCTTTCAACATAAACATCTATACACAGCGCGGTTAGCGAGATACATCGAGGGCATCGCGCAACGCATCACCAATATAGTTAAATAAAACAACAGTAATAAAAATAGCGAGCCCCGGGTAAATTAGCAGCCACGGCGCCGTTTGTAGAAAATCTCGGGAGCTCAACAAGATAGCGCCCCACTCCGGATCCGGCGGTTGCACACCGATGCCTATGAGCGAGAAACTGGCTACCAAAATGATGGCATCACCTAGATGTTGAATAATAACAATCACCAACGGTGGCAATACATTCGGCAGAATATAGCGCCACAGAATTCGTAGATTTGAAGCACCTGACATACGAGCAAAGGTAATATACTCCGCGTGGCGTTCAATCTGTACAAGGCCTCTAGTGATACGGGCATATTCCGCCCATTTCGTAATGCACAAGGAAATGATCACATTCGTTATGCTAGGTCCCATAATACCGATGAAAGCAATGGCAATCACCATGTTCGGAAACCCTAGTACCAAATCAATCAAGCGAGATAACCAACGGTCAATGCTAGGTGTAGAGAATCCTGCTAAGCCACCAATAGCGATACCGATGGCCCCACTAATGCCAATGATGGTGAAAGCAATCCCTAAAGAGGCTTTACCACCGTACAAAATACGAGACCACACATCACGACCGAGTTGGTCAGTACCTAATAGATGGGTACTACTAATGTCTTGTAAGCGGTCCGCGATACTCGTCGTTTCAGGATCAAATGGTGCTATATAGGGAGCGCATAAGAAAAATGCAATCCATAGAGCTGCTAATACCAACATAGCATATAAAGTGTAAGGCTTTCGTCTATTCATAGGAGCCTCCTTTTATAGCGGCTCTTCGTTTTGGATTTAGCCAAATGCTCAATACATCAATGATAATATTAATCACGATGAATACCATAGTAATCCAAATAATATAGCCTTGCATCAAAACATAATCGCGAGCCATAATGCCTTGCACCATCATGTAACCAATGCCTTTTATGAGAATACCGTTTCAATAACGGCAGACCCACCTAGCATGGCACCCATCGTTACCCCCATCATGGGCAATAACATAAGTCCCACATGAGGGAATATGTAACGGGTGTAGACCATCCATTCTGGCAAGCCTAATGCTCGCGCCCCCTGTACAAAGGGCTGTCGCGACACTTCTAAAATAGCATTGCGCAATCGACGAATATAGAGTCCACAAATCCATAAAGCAAGGGTCACCGCAGGTAATACATAGGCAGAAATCCGGTTGTATTCGTTACAGACACAAGCTGTAATTAACACCAAATAAGTACAATAATAATAAACCTACCCAGAATCCAGGAATAGCTAAAGCCAAGAACGTTACTAGACGTATACCATGATCGATCCAAGAATCCTGATATTTTGCAGATACTATACCAAGAGGTATTGTTACTGCAATCCCCATAACAAGCGCTAAGGATACTAGCCCCAAGGTATTAGGCAAGGCGCCACCAAGAATGGTCGCTACTGGTAAAGCATACAGAATAGACTCACCAAAGTCCCCTTGTACAATTTGACCTAACCAACGTAGGTATTGTTGCCACCAAGGGTCATTGAGCCCTAACTGCTCTCGTATCTGTGCAACTACAACTGGATCTGGTGTAGCCCCTACAAGATTAAACTTCATCGACACCGGATCGATAGGAGATAATTTTATCAATACAAATGTACCGATAGTAACTACCAATAAAATACCTACAATACTCGCCAAACGCTGTAGTATTAATCGATACAATACATCACCTGCCTTCTTTATCACAAAATAGCTATATTTATATTCTATCAATGTAATGCTTAGATAGATATACCCATACGGGTATTTAGAATCGTTATCATTATGAAAGTTTTGCATACCAAAACTAAAACGGCCCCTCATGAGAGGAGCCGCTTCTTATATAACCCTTACAGTGTCCATGCGAGTGCTTCACCACAGCTCGCATGCCTATCCCACTAGGCTGGACTGTTATATTATTTTGTATATGCTGTATGTGCTGTAGGTGCTACAGTGTTAGCAATGATCGCTTTTGCCATGTCGCGATTTACAGGGCGTTCAAAGTACATCGCATGGTTTTGACCATCTTTTGTCCAACCAGCGAGGTATACCATTTTTTCGCCACCTTTGAAAGTAACCTTTGTACCGTTTACCTTTTCTGTAGCTGTAACGCGATAATCCTTATGATTACCACTGATATCACCTTTTGTAGTACCTACGCGATACACAATACGTTTGCCTGCTGCTTGATTGCGAGTAGAATCTTCACCAGCTTGGTAAACATACACAACTTGCAAAACATCTTTATTGATTGTGCTTACAGACTCAATATTATAGCCTACAGGTAATACTTTAGGTAGATGAGGCATAATATTCATGTATTTAGCAGCTTCATCAATAGTAGCGAATTCATGAATTGGGCTTGGCATACCAACCATTGGAGCTGCCTGTTCTGCAACTACAGGTTTAGCTGGATCTGGTTTTACATCTAAAGTACCTTGTGCACCAGCAACAGTGTAAGAACCTACACAAGCACACGCAACTGCTAGTAATACAAATTTTTTAACCATGGGTATAATCTCCCTTCGCGTAACATAAAAATTATTAAAAACACATTTATTTTGTATGTGATTTTTCCTCAACAATATTACGGATAATAGCCTTCGCCATATCTCGTGTAACGGGACGCTGAAATTCTAAAGAATGATTTTGTCCATCTTTCATCCACGATGCAAGATAAACCATTTTCTTACCACCTTTGAAAGTAACCTTTGTACCATCTACACGTTCAGTTTCTATCACCTTATGAATCTTACGGTCATCGCTGATATCACCTTTTAATGTAGTAGATGTACGATAAAAAATAAGAGCACCACCGGCCTTATTTACGTACGGATCTATACCGGGTTCATACACGTACACAACCTGCAAAATGTCTTTCTCAATAGTAATGACAGATTGAATATTAAATCCTACTGGCAACAGCTTTGGCATTTGAGGTCTAAACCCTATATATTCAGACGCTGCTTCTACAGTGGTAACACATGTACAGGACTTGGCATAACAACGCCAGGAACAGCTGCTTCAACAGACATTTCTAGGGGTTCAGAAACTCAGAACGTCTCCAACAGTGGACCTTGAGCACTAGTAATGCTATAGGAACCAATAGCTACACATGCTAAAGAAGCCACTAGTAATGTCTTTATCTTTGCTGTCATAACAACAATCTCCAAAAACAAGTTTTGTAAAATTATATTTATTAAAACATGCTTAATAAGTATATCCTAAATAATTGGGGAATTCAAGTAATATTCATCATATATCGGTTTTTATTAATATAGGTAAATAAAATCATTTATCAACTATGATATGACTAGTTACTTTTACCCAAACTATCAAGTATTAAGCTATTTCTTATGTACCATAAAGCCTGCCGCTTGTTGGTTCGCCATGATTGTCACATCAGAGATTTGTAAGCGTTTAGGTTGGTTAGTTACATATAGTACAACATCGGCCACATCCTCTGGTTGAACAGCCTCAATACCAGCGTACACAGATTTAGCTCGTTCCGCATCACCGTGGAAGCGTACTTCACTGAATGGAGTTTCTACGATGCCTGGTTGAATGGTGGTAACCTTAATATCTGTAGCTATAGTATCCATACGAATGCCATCACTTAATGTCTTTACCGCCGCCTTTGTAGCACAGTACACTGCACCATTAGGATATGCATAAATGCCTGCCGTAGAGCCCATATTTACAATATGACCTTCATTTTTATCAATCATGAAAGGCAGTACTGCTTTTGTTACATATAAAAGGCCTTTCACATTGGTATCAATCATAGTCACCGCATCATCAACAGCACTATCTTGGAAAGAATCAAGCCCTTGTGCAAGACCCGCATTATTAACGAGCACATCGACGCCACCAAAAGCCTCGATAGCAGCAGGAACCTTGCTTTCAACACCCTCGCGACTACGCACATCAAGAACTAAGGTCTCAACACGCACGCCATATTCCTTAGACAAACGAGCCTGTACCTCGCCCAATAACTCAGCACGACGACCAGAAATCAACACATTATCGCCATGCTTTGCATAAGCCTCAGCAATACAAAGACCGATACCAGACGTTGCACCAGTGACAAAAATATTACGAGCCATAAAAGCCTCCACATCATCAATCCGTTTTATTCTAATAAATTAATTATACCATTATGAAAATAAAAAAACTCTACCCTACCCCCTATAATCTATAAAAATAGTGTATACATTGGAGCCTTCCGCTTCCACTAAAATGATATATAGTCGTATCTGTATTTAGTACGCTAATATTTGAGCTCTACCACAGCCAGAAAATAAATAGGGATACCTATTCGAAGCCGCCTTGGGCGCTACGCGTACCCATGAAGGCTGAGGATAGGTATCCCTATTGTTTTATTTAATTTAATTTATAGAGCTCAAATACGCTAGCTTTTATTTCAGATGCGCCAACATATCATTTAACACTTCCATGCAATCCCCTACGATGCCATAGTTAGCGTGTTGGAAGATTTCTGCGTTTGGATCGTTGTTAATAGCCACGATTGTGTCAGCACCGGAGATGCCGCTCACGTGTTGGATAGCGCCGGAGATACCAAATGCCAAGTATAGTTTAGGACTTACAGTTTTACCTGTTTGACCTACTTGATATGGCAATTCAATCCATCCTTTTTCAACGAGTGGGCGTGTAGCCCCTACAACGCCACCGATAGCGTCAGCTAGTTCGTAAAGTTTATCGAAATTTTCTTTAGAACCCATGCCACGACCACCAGCTACGATGATATCTGCTTCTTGGATATTGTAACCATCTTTGCTGAATGGAATGAAGTCGAGACGCTTCATGCGAATGTCTTCAGGCTTGAGGTCAAATTGTTCAATTTGGATACGACCCCAACTATCTGCGATGCGTTCAGGTTTTTTAAATACGTTAGGACGTACAGAACCCATTTGAGGACGATGGTTTGGAGAAATGATTTCCGCCAAAATATTGCCGCCCAAGGCAGGACGTGTCCATTCAACAAGGCCTTCATTGGTATCTACTGTCAAGATCGTACAGTCCGCAACAACGCCGTTTTGCATACGACCAGACATGCGAGGCGCCAAGTCACGGCCGTTGTTAGTGGCACCAATCAAGAGGATATTCGGCTTATGGTCTTCAAAGAAGTCTGTTAATACCTTAGTATAGCCATCCGTTGTATAGTATTTCAAAAGGGGGCTTTCAAAAACGTGAACAATATCAGCACCATGTGCTACCAGTTCCTCTGCTTCGGTTTGCACATTTTCACCAAGGAGCATAACTTGAACGAGCTGGCCCAATTCCTTAGCAATGCGGCGAGCTTGACCGATCAGTTCATACGTAACCGGATGTACCACGTCATCGATGGTATCGGCTACAACAAAGACGTCTCTATATTCATCAAAATTTGTTACGGCCATTACCGGTCACCTCCTTTAGAACTTTCATCACCTTTAGCAGCTGCTACCACCTTAAACTCACTAGGGGACACGCTTTCCACAGACGCAGCCCGTTGCACAGGGTCTTTTACATCTACGCCCTCATCATTATCCTCAACTACCTCAACCGGTGCATCATTTGACACCAATAAATGAGCAAATTTTTCAGGCTTAATATGATAAGCCAATTCAAGAACCTTTTTAGCCCCTTCCTCGATGGATGGCAACATTTCTACCTTACCACGAAGAGGTGGTTGGTATACCTTGCGCACCCGCGTAGGAGAGCCGTTAAGCCCGATACGACTTTCATCAATATTCGGCATATCGCGCAATGTAATATGAGAAATGGTATAACGTTTCGCATAAATAGAGCTCCAAAGACCTGGTTGGCGTGGTTCATTGAGTTCAGCTGTTGCTGTTACAAGCAATGGCAACGGAACCTCTACGATTTCATAGCCATTTTCATGTTGTCGTTTCACAACTGCTTTTCGGGCAGATTGATCAACGGATAGTTCACAGGCATAGGTAGCTTGTGCCATACCGAGTTCCTCTGCAATTTGAGGGCCTACTTGTGCCGTATCGCCATCGATAGCCTGCTTACCGCAGAAGATAATTTGGAATTGACGGTTCATAGTCCGTTGAATATGACGGATGGCAGACGCAATGGTATAGCTAGTAGCCAATGTATCAGCACCACCGAACGCGCGGTCTGTAACGAGTACCGCATCATCGGCGCCGAGGGACAAACACTGGCGAAGCGCTTCTTCAGCCTGTGGAGGGCCCATGGATAAAACGGTCACACGACTACCTTCATATTGGTCTTTCACCGTAAGAGCCGCCTCTAACGCATGCATATCGTCAGGGTTTACAATGCTAGGCAAGCCTGTGCGGATGAGATTATTTGTTTCCGGATCCAGCTTAATCTCAGATGTATCTGGAACCTGTTTGATACATACTAATAACTCCATACACTCACCCCTGTCTAAATTCTACGCCCTTAGCGTTATGCGGATATTTCCATGTTTTTACGATTGTTTCACCACAAAGAACGCGGCATGTACCGCACTCTAAGCAACCAGCGAAATCAAAGGCTAAATCGCCATTCTCTTGTAATGTATATAGACCAGCAGGACAGCCGTTTACGAGTTTCATTTTCTCTTCGTGGCTAAAACCAGCGCCATCCACAAGGATATGAGGAGACGTTTCATCTACATAATATTTATTGGCGCCCAAACGCTCTTCTAATTTCATAGGGAACGCACCCCTTTCCAAACATCACGAATCAAGGTAAATAGGCCAATGTCTCCGACACGGCGCATAATTTTTTTCATCATTGGCACTGCACCATCACCGTTTACAGTGAATACGTCGCGCATCAAATTGTTAACAAATGCTGGGTATTCATTGAAAATACGTGGATGTGTAGCAAGGAATTTAGGCATATTCTTGTAACGCTTTCAAATCCTTCAGCAACCAAGAAGCCTTGATTTGACGTTCATACAACTTAGCCACACGGTCCATATTTTCGTCGCGCAAGGCTACGTTAACCGCATCTGCTGCACACATACCGGACTCGATGGCAAGGTCCATACCACGAATAGTATAGCCAAGATTCATACACATACGTGCCGCATCACCGACGATAACATACCCATTACCGCCCAACTCAGGCATAGATTTATAGCCACCTTCTGGTACAAGATGAGCACTATGCTCTTTCAATTGGCCATTTTTCAATAATGGTGCAATTCTTGGATGGCTTGTGAAAGCTGACAGCATATCGTCTACAGAACGATCGGCTTTGCCAATATCTTCAAGGCCTACAACCATACCTACAGAAAGGCTATCTTTATTTGTGTAAATAAAACCACCGCCTAATAAGCCAGAGGTCATATCGCCTAAAGTTAGCCATGCCATACCGTCATCACCAGACAGCATGAGGCGATTTTCAAGATCTTCTTTCTTAAGTTTATATACCTCTTTTACACCTACTGCCATTGTACTTGGATCTGTAGGAGCTGTGAGGCCAGTCTTTTCCAATAATAATGTATTGGAGCCTTCTGCGATGATAACAGTTTTGCATACACTTCATCATCGTGGCACCGAACGCCTACAACGCGTTGTTTTTTGCCTTCTCCTTCAGTAATGAGATCTGTTACTTGTACATTGGATACGAGAAGAGCCCCTTTTTTCTCAGCCTCTTCAGCGAGCCATTTATCGAATTTAGCACGTAATACTACGTAGGACTCTTCATTCGGTTGACCATCTTCGTAGCTGTACTCAATAGTCGTCATTTCATTGCCAGCGCCAATAGAAATGCGCTCTTTTGTCACCTTTCGTTCCAATGGGGCACGGTCTCTAAAGTCTGGTACTAACCGTTCTAAAGAATGCGTATAAATACGTCCACCCATCATATTTTTAGCGCCTGGTGCGGTACCGCGTTCAATGAGCAAAACCTTTACTCGCTGTTCTGCGAGGCGTAATGCCGCCGCAGAACCCGCTGGCCCTGCACCAACAACGATAACGTCAAATGTTTCATTGCGATCAATTGCCATATACTCAGCTCCTTTAAATCAAAGCTTAGACTTACATAAGTTCATATAGTATATATATTTCTCTATTAAGAACTAAAATACCTTTAAAAATTACCATAAAAAAATGAATATATTCTATATTTTACGATTTTATATTATAAATGTATCTATAGGATGTATATATACTCATTATATACTTATACTATTGCATGCTTTCTGTTATAAATAGGTGCAACAAAATTCATCAATTCGTGAAATTTATAAGTTTATCTAGCTTTCAAAGGAAAAGTAGCGTATGATAAAAGTAGGAAAAACCCTATACGGAGCAACACGCGTATAATACGACCGCATAATGCAAGACCACGGTCAAGGTTAGGCACTCATTATTTTGGAATTACCAGAGGAGGCCATATGGACCCGTTAAGAATCTTGAAAGCATTATCAAATCCACATCGGTTAGATATTATATTGTGGCTAAAGCAACCAGAGAAAGAATTTGGTGTACAAGTACACACTAAAACTCTTATCGATTTCCCTAACAGTGTAAGTGTTAAGAGTATTCAAAAGCGCTGTGGTGTATCTCAATCTTCCATCTCTACATTTATGAGCATCTTAGAAAATGCGGAACTCGTAGAGTCTCGCAAGATTGATCAGTATACCTATTTCCGCCGTAACGAAAAAGTAATTCGTGAGTTCGGCGAATGGTATAACAAAGAGGTATCCATCCAATCGGATGATAAAGAGGTATTCATTCAATCGGATGATATCGATAAATTATTAAAAACGCTTAACTTAGAAGACACTTCGTATCCTACAACAGAGGAAACCTCTGTGCCTGGCGAGCAACTCGCTGCCGAAATCAATACTAAGGGATCCGATTATGATGAAAACAGAAAATAAAATTCTCCCTTATTCACTATACTTAGGGATAAAAGAAAAAGAGCTATAATACATGTAATTATAGCTCTTTTTGATTTTTATATCATAATTCTATCATTATTTCATTAATTTTACTAACAATATTATGGTAATAATAATTCAACTAAAAATGCCCTCCAAAAGGAGGGCGTCTATTATATTAGAATTATACTTCTTCTATCGTTGTGCTTCGTAAGCTCTGAATAATTTAGATAGTAATTCAGGCGCCAAGCGCAATAGGTCTGGATTTTCACAGAATGATACGCGCAATTGCGTTCTGCCTGGATTATCTTCGCCTTTTTTACCACTGTAGAAACCATTGAGTGGAGCCATGAGAAGTGTATACTCTTTACCGTCATCAAGGCTTACTGCACCATGTTCAGCACACCAAGAGGCAAATTCTACACCGTCAAAGCCAGGTTTTGCTACCTTCCGTACGTCAATAACAAAGTAAATAGACGCTTCTGGACGAGATACGATGAAATCAGGTTCTACCTCTTTAAAACCTTCATAGAGTTCAAAAATCATCTTACGGTAGTAGTCCCGTTGTTGCTCATACCAGTTATGAAGCTCTGCGTGGCTTTCATGAGCCAAAGCACCAAAGATATATTGGCCTAGTGTATTAGCACTAAGGTTCGCTGTATATTCAGCTACAGATTTTTCATAGCACAATTTATTATCTGTAATGATAGCGCCAATGCGTAAACCACAAGCATTCCATACCTTACTAGCCGTTTCAAGGCTAATACGACGGCCTTCAATACCAGGTACATCCTTATCAGTTAAAGCCCAGATACTAGATGTTTCTTTCCCTTTTTCGTAAGCCAATTCGCGGTACGCTTCGTCAGAAATAATCCACAAATTATGTTTAACACATAATTTTGTATATTCAATCAATGTTTCTTTACTGAATAATTGACCTGTTGGGTTATCGTAAGGAATGATGAGCAACGCACCCGGTTTTGTATCGATAATGCGTTGTTCAACAGTTTCAACGGATGGCAATTCAAACTCGCCATTTTCATTAAGCTCGCGATCAACAGTGACTGTTTTACGACCGATACGAAGACCTACTGCATCATAGTTTGTATAAGATGGGTTGAACATTAAAAGAGGGCGTTCCTCTTCACCAGCACCGCCACATACGCCAAGCATGATGATTTCCATCGCCATGGATGCACCATCTGTTACGAGTACATCAAGACCAGTTGTATCGAAACCTTGGCTGCGTAAAATGTGCAGGAATGCTTCGCGACATTCATCAGTCCCCGTAGTTGGTACGTATGGCACGATGCCATTATGGAACGGACTATTCACACCGCCCAAATCGAACAACCGACGCTGCATGGCGGGATGCATAGGACGCATTACATTACCAATAGAACCATTCACCAAAATTGGTGGGTTCTTACGTTCCAAGAATTTAATTTGTCCTAGGCGAATGCCAGATGGCTTTCGAGCCATCATATACGGCGACAATTCTGGTTGTTTCATTCAGATCCAACTCCTCTAAAAAAGAAACTGCCTCGATGGGGAGGCTATACTAACTGTGAAAGTAACCAATAACACTTACTTTACAAGGAAATATTTGATACATCACAAAACATATTATACAAATACATAGATATATATAGATACATAATATTATAGTGCTTTTACTATAGAAAATCTATAGTTTTATAATACATACTTATTTACATATGCCCAATTTATTGGTTATTGAAAATAAATCTCATATTATTGTACTACTATACCACGATATATTAATGTAAAAATGAAAGAGCCTAACGAAAGGCTCTTTCAGAATGATGATTATTAAGGTTTATAACTATTAAATAGTCACTTCAAGTCCTAAGCGGAAGTTACGACCTTGACCTGGCCACCAGTCACCAGGGTTCCCCCAACGAACGCTAGATTGTTCTGCATAGTAAGTATCAAAGATATTGTTGATACGACCAAATACAGTTACGTTTTCGCGTACTCGGTAGTTTGCGCTGATGTCAGCCAACCAGTAAGTTTTGCGCGGGAATACATTATCGGCTGTACCAGGACGGTTGATGATACCGCGAATATCCAAATGAGCATCCCATTTAGCATCGTTGTAATCAAGACCTGCGTTAACAGCATGTTTTGGTACATATCCATCACGGTTTGCTTTGCGAGTTGGTGTTGCATCGATATGAGTATAAGTATAGCCAAGACGTGCGGACAAGTGCTTAGTCAATTGTTTACGCACATCTGCGTTGATGCCATGAGCTTTTTCAGTATCGAAATTGCGATATTGACCTGTGAAAGCTGCAGGGTTTGTCATAACCCAACCGATTTTATCCTTCGTACTACGGCTGAAGAAGCTAAGATTACTATTCCATGTTTTACCGAATTTGTGGTGTACACCTAAATCAAATTCATGACCTGTTTCCGGTTTCAAATTGCGGTTGCCATTGAAACCATCAAATAATTGGTATGGTGTAGGTGCCAAGAAGTACTCTTTATATGCAGCATACACATTTGTTTTTGCATTTACATCATAGCCTAGGCTGATGGATGGAGATGTATGCGTACCGAAGGAGGAATGATGGTCAATGCGGATACCAGGTGTTACAGTCCACTTAGGAGCAAATTTCCATTCATCTTGGATGAAGTAGGATGCATTTGTAAGTTTCACGCCGCCCATGTTAACCACTTTATCTTGACGCCAATCAAAACCGCCAACTACAGTATGATCTTTAGCTTTATATGTTACTTGATCGCCGATACCACGAGTTTTCACATCTGTTAAGTACCCATCGTATGTTGTTTTGTAGTGATTATTCATCAAGTATAATTGATGGCTCCAGCGGTTGCTAATTTTATTATTCCAAATCGCACGCAAGGAGTCATTTGCTTCATTACCATAACGAATGTGATTAAGGGCACCTAAATGGTCGGAGTACATTACATCACCACGATATGTGTCATAAGATATTTTTATATCGTTCTTATCATTGATTTTATTGCCTACCATGAAGGATGCAGTATGGCTGTTACCGTGTTGAGGAATGCGCACGCCATGACCATCTTTATAGGAGCCGATAATATCTTTTTGTAAGCCTACACGCCAGTACCAATCGTTTTTGCTACCTTCGTTAGTAATAGCGTATTGCTCTAAGTCGTTGCTGCCGCCCATAACGCGGAGTTTAGTTTGTACACCTTGCTCAGGTTTTGCAGTGATTACGTTAACTACACCACCGATGGCACCGGAACCATACAAGGTAGAACCTGCACCACGTTGTACTTCAACGCGATCAATGCTAGACATATCTTTTAAAATAGTCATCGGCGGGTTTACACCAGCTGCGCCCATATTGATGCCGTCTACCAAGTATAATACTTGGTCAGACCCATTGATGCGGAATGCATTGGAGTTCGTGTAACCTACGCCACCACCGTACGTATTAATGTCTACGCCTGGTACGATGTTCAAGGCTTCGTTCATATTCGTAGCATGGCGCTCACGAATATCGTCACCTGTTACTACGCCTACACTAGCTGGCACTTCTGAAAGCTGTTGTTCACTACGAGTTGCGGTAACAACAATGGTATGCGCTTCTTTTGCGTCACCAGCTTCAACAGCTAATACATTAGGAGCACTCAAAGTGCTACCAAATACGAGGGCTAACCCTACGTATAGGGATAATCGTTTCATTCTTGATACTTTCATAAAAACCTCCACACACACTAAATCACTTGCTATATATATTTTGTGCCATAGAAACCATTGCACGAGTCATAAATTGAGAATAACTCATGACCTGTGAGGAGTCTACGAGGAACACACGACGATTGGCGATGGCCTTAACCCCTTGCAACGCAGAATCAGAATAAAGCTGTTCTGCTGTTGCTGGCGTAGTACCATCCGAAGTATAGGCCACAGACGGAATGATAATAATATCTGGATTGGCTTTGATTAAATCCTCTCGCGTTCCATTATCAAAAGGCCCTAAGCCTAATTGAGCGGCCGCATTGTTTACCTTCAGATATTTAGTCATATCATCAAAGGTTGATCCTTTGCCGCCGGTTAAACCAAATTGCGTGTAAAATGCCACCAAAGGACGTTCCCCACTATGCTTATTTGCTATGTCTTCTACAGTTTTCAAATCTGCATCCATGCTAGCAATCATAGTTTCATCAGAGGCATGTAAAAGACCAGCAATTTCATGAATAACTGCTTTTGCTTCTTCTACCGTAGTCGGCGTCTTATACACATACACTGGTATTTGCATATTCCGCATTTCCCCAATCGCATCAGGAGACATCCAGTTTGGAACTAATACTAAGTCAGGCTGTACAGAGAGCATGGACTCAGCAGTTGCTTTCACATGTTTCTCTACCTTAGCTGACGCCTCAGGCACATTGTTTACCACAGTGCCCACAGCAGCTACTCGGCTCGGATCAACTAAGGATAAGACGATATCCTCTGTACTCGCCGCGATAGGAACGATGCGCTTAGGCTCGCTAGGCACCGTAACGGCTACGCCGGCACCATCTGTCACCTGATGTGTAGCGCCAGTCGTCCCCGTTTGTGTAGGTCCACAACCGACCACCAGCAGTACCATCATGACTATGGTGCATATAATCGATATTCTTTGTTTCATACTAACGCCCTTCTATAACACCTTCTATGGAAAGATATAAAGACTGCAAATCTTGTAATATCTCTTGATCTGCATCCCAATAGCCACGTTGAGCAGCTTCTAACAAGATTTCTGCAATGCGCTGTAATGCCCAAGGGTTTACGTCGCGCATCCAGTCTTGTACCGTTTTGTCTAAGGCATACTTGTTCGCATAGCCTTCATAGACCCAATCGGGAACTATATCGCTCGTCGCATCCCAGCCAAAGCTATGAGACACTACATTAGACATGTCCGATGCCCCTTTGTATCCATGTTTCATCATGGCTTGAATGAATTTTGGGTTCTGTGTTTCCCCTTGTACAACGCGGCGGAACTCATCTGACAAGGACCGCATCACGACGCGACTACGATCTGTGCTATCCCCCACATACGCGCGAGGAGCACTGCCTTTTGCGTTTCGCACCGCCGCAATGAGCCCACCATGATAGCTGTAATAATCATCAGCACTCAAAATATGTGTCTCCCGATTGTCTTCATTCTTGATGGTCACATCCATAGTCGTGAGGCGACGTTGGAATAGCCGCATATCTTGTGGCACATCCTTGTGCAGGTGAAAGCTACTCCACTTGCTATATACTTGCGCAATATCGTTTAAGGACTCCCAGTTTTTACCTTCTATCAAGGCGCCTACCCCGGTGCCATAGGCTTGTGGCGGGTCACCGAAGATGCGAAGGCGTGCCTTCTTAGTGGCTAGCAGAGGATCTTCACCTTGTTCCACTAGCCAGTCTACATCGTCGTGAATATGCTTTTTCACATAGTTATCTTCCAATGGTTCATCTAGGTCTGCCACTAGTTCAACCGCCTTGTCGAGCCAGCTAATGGCAGTAGGCATCATATCTCGAATGAGACCACTGATACGTCCCATTACGTCGATACGAGGTCGTTGTAATTCCTCTAACGGGATAACCTCTAACCCAGAAATGCGGCCATTGGATTGCCATTTAGGGCGAACCCCTAGCAAATAGAGGAACTCACCTAAACACTGACCGTGACTTCTAGAATTACTACTAGCCCAAAGGATAATGCCAACCGTCTCCGGATAGCGCTGTTCATTTAAGATATAATCGGCAATGACTTGCTCTGCCAAGTCTATACCTAGTTGGTACGCTATCTTTGTCGGTAAGGCGCGCTCATCTAAGCCATAGAAGTTTCGTCCTGTGGGAAGTACATCTACTTGACCACTCGATGGAGCCCCACCAGGGCCTGGCTCAACGTAAGTCCCTTGTAAGGCTTTAGATATGGAAATGAGCTCATTCTTGGTTTCACCTAATTTAGGAATGTATTCACAAAGAATAGCCTCAGCCAAAGGTTGTAAACTAAGAACGATCTCATAATCTGGGTTATGCATGACATTAGATACAAAGGTACGTAATTCATTCCAAACGCGGTCAATGATTACGCTATTACGAGTGCCCTCATCAGAGAGTTCACCACTGTGCCGCTCTAAATGCGTCCAATCATAGCCCATCTCCGCAGCTAATGTTTCTAAGGCCGATGCGATATCTCCTTGAGGGGTTCGTATGATGGCAGTAATAAATTCTTCTAAATCCGTCCCCTCAGGTCCTTGCCCCAAAATATGTAAGCCATTGCGCATTTGCATATGTTTCAAATCGCTTAGCTTTTCGTGAACTTCTGTAATTATATCGTCCACCACCATAGTAGGTCCCTTTTCTTCATCAATAAGATGACAGGCCAGGGCCTTTTCGCGAATCACTTCGCTTATGTCAGCTACACTCTCAGGATGCTCCTGTTCAAAGTGGCTATGCTCATCGAGTAAGGCTTCTAGTTCTTCAAACTCGTCGTAGAGCCCAGCCGTCGTCATCGGTGGCGATAGGTGCCCTACTAAGCAAGCGGAGCTACGCCGTTTAGCCTGTATGCCTTCTCCAATGATGGTTGTCCAGTACGGGTAAATATTTGGCAAACTAGAGATGCCGATTTCAGGATAACAGCTAGCACTGAGACCAGCCCCCTTACCTGGTAGCCATTCTAAGGAGCCATGGGTACCTACATGAATGACCGCATCCGCTTCAAAGACGGTCCGAACCCAGTGGTAGAACGCCAAGTATTGATGCGGTGGTGTCAAACATGGATCGTGATAGATGGCAGATACATTCTCCCCAAAGCCTCGCGGCGGTTGCACCGTAATCCATAGATTGCCATTAGAGAAGCCCGGTATGATGACTTCATCGTCGTACACAAATACATCACCAGGAGCCTCCCCCCAAGCTTTAACCATTGCAGCTTGTGTGTCTGCTGGCAGCGTAGCAAAGTACGCTTTGTAGTCATCACTGCTCAAGCGACCTTCTGCAGAGGCTAACAACTCATCGGTAAGCATGGATCGGTCATTGGTCATGTGGGATGTAACAATGTCCATTAAATCTGCACTCGTATCAGGCACAGAATCTATCGTATAACCTTCCTCTTTCATCTGTTCTAGTAATCGTAGCACCGATTCAGGTGTATCAAGGCCTGCGGCAGAACCAATATTAGAGTTCTTCGGCGGATAGTTATGTAAAATAATAGCTATTTTTCGCTCTGATACAGGAATATGGCGCAACTTAGACCATTTAATGGCTCGCTGAACGACGGCGGCAATGCGCTCTTTCACAGGTAAATACACATAGTGACCACGCTCATCAAAGGTCTGACAAGCCACTACACCGCCTTGAATAACACCATCTAACTCAGGCTGTGATATAGATAAATTCACATCTAATGGCGTAACACCTTGCGGGTCCTGAGCCCAAGACGCTTCATCCATATATATGGCGTACCCTTGAATGATTGGGCAATCTTGTAACTTTAATTCCTCCAAGGTTTGAGCCCCTAAGGACTGGAAGGAGAATTTACAAGTATTGATGAGCACATCAAAAGGGAATACATCCTTACCAAACAGGTAATTCATGGACAGTTTCATATTCGGAATGCCCACCCGAGGATTGGACCCATATTGCCCATAAAAGATAATAGGGTTGTAACCATGTTTATAAATCTCTTCAAACAAGGCCTGCTGATAGTAAATATCCCCCATAATCCATTCATCGCGATAGAAATACACCGCTATAGATGGCCAATCCCGATTGCCTTCGGCATCCATAAACTCATCATAGGTTTCATAGATATTTCCATCGCGGCCCATAATGGCTTGCCACGGAATGTGGTCAGGTTTATCCCATTCTGATGTCGGTTTCGTACTGAAAGCTCCGTTAATAAGGCGCACATAGTTCATGACACCACTAGTGCGGCGATAGCTTTCAAGAAGAGTCCGCTGGTCTATATCTATATTGCGATAGAGAATGTCTGTTTTCTTAGGCTCTACTACGTCAATCCAGTATTTTGGATGATGTGCATACAACCATCGTTCCAGACGTTCCAAAAACGGCGAGTCTAAGCCCACCCCCATGTTGGTTACGAGTACTACATCGGCAGCACGCAGGCGACTTTCAAAAGTAGCATCCCATAGAGGCTGTTTTTTCATATTGCAAATATCCACCTCGCCCTGTATCAATTCAGGGTAAGTGGCAACAGCCTTTTCTATATATTGGATTTGTTTTCCTAAGTTAGAAATATACATGAGCCGACTCATGATTTACCTCCGCGATACGCGCAAAATACGATCTGCCGAAATAGTATCCATAGCATAATAACTGCCATTCATCAATTTACATAATTCTTTAGCCAGGCCTAGTTTGATAAAACCCGTTTCCGTGTCGATAACGATACAATCTACAGGCAAAGTACCAAGGATACGAGCCCATTGCTTGGACTCCGCTACAGGGTCCTCAGAATCACCCGACGTAGCTCGACCATCGGTGATACATATAATCTGAATTCGTTCCGCCCGATGGGCACGCAACAATCTATCGCACATGGTATAGGCCATCCGTAAACCGTGAGCTAACGGCGTTTTACCGCCTGTAGGCATAGAGGCTAACAGTCGCTCTGCTCGCTCTACGCTGCGCGTGAAAGGTAATAATACCTCTGCCGACTTCTTGCGGAACGCAATGAGCCCTACCGAATCACGGTGGATATAAGAATCTCGCAAGAGACTGAGAATAGCTGCTTTAGTGGCCTCCATGCGATGACGTGCCGCCATAGAACCGCTCGCATCCACCACAAATAGTTGATACGCGCCAACGCGCTTTTCCCGAGCCTTGCGGCGATAATCTTGAGGCTTTACCACTATAGATAATCCCTTGCTGCTTTGATGCTCTAATTGCTGGGACTGAGTAGATAGCTTTTCTTGTTCCATTTTAGTAGCAGCCCGCAATCGTTGATACGGCGCTGCCGCTCGCAACGTGTCTACTAGCGCCAAGTCCTCTAGGGCCTTTTCATCCTGATAAGCTCGAATCATGCGCCCTCTCGTATCTTTTGTCTTAGTCATGAGGCGACGACCTGAGCCTTTGCGATACTGACGATCTACTGTTTTAAAAGATTCCAGTTTCCATTGGAATAATTGGTTAGCTATACGGGCAACAGTATCTGGTAAACATAAAGAAGATAGCTGGTCACATATATCGCCCATATCATTAGTAGCATTATCTCTTAGTTGGTCTTTAGACTCTGAGGAATTGCTACTGCCATTAGCTTCACTTGAATCAGCATCATCACCTTCAGCAGAATCTATATCAGTATCATCTACATCATTAGCGTTTGATTCGTTAGGATTTGATTCATTAGGATATAGCTCATCCCTATTACTATCATCCTGTTCACAGTCATTTGATACATCGGAATCCATTGAGTCAGAGGTGTCATTACTTTGACTGCTATCTTTCTCACTGGTACTACTGGAATTTTCACCTGGTGATGGCTGTGATTCTCCTATTTCAGCCTTTTTCATACGATGTGGCAGTACATATAGCGCCGCTAATTCTGCATGACGAGGCTTACAATAGGAACAGCCTTCTAGAAGAGCTAAGGACTTCATAACTTGTAACAACACATATTCTGCGCTATGACCTACGGTATGCGCTTTAAGTGCATAGGATACGGCAAGAGACATCATCGCATCAGGTGTAGCAATCGATGAAATCCGCTTATTGTCGATTAAGCTGACTACAACGTCAGATGCGTCCGCTTCTGTTAAAGGTAAGACAGTCTCTACGCAAGAAATTTCATCTCGAATTTGTTGTAATACCGCTACCCTTGATTCCAAGGATGCTCGTTCCATAGCTACATGCACATCGACGAGTTCCCATTCTGCATCAGTTAAAGTTCTATCCTCATGGTTTATCGTCATGATCAGCAAGATATGACGGCGTTTTGCCTCCACTAATAAGGCGTGGCGCACTTCTGGGGATAGAACTTGACCATCATCTAGGAGCCAACATCGCGTGTGCGGATCATCTAATAAACCTGCGTTCATCACCATCTGACCTTGCTGCAGAGACGCTTCAAAGTCGATAGTCTCTTGTAGTTGTGAACTATCTATATACACAGGAATAAGCCGATAGGGAATATGCCATTTCTCGAGGCACTGACGAACTAAAAAGCTTTTACCAACACCAGTACCACCAGAAATAACAACGCTATGAATCTGGTCATTTACGAGGCCTATTTTGAGGGCCTCATGTACAGATGTATCCATAGCTAGTCCTCAAGCACCGCAGATACTACTGTATCGATGCGGTCTACATCGTGACCTTGCTCCTCAAAAGGTAATCTTCGCATACGATGTTTTAACGTCAATCTTGCAGCCACCTTAATATCGTCATCTATGATATGTGAGCGACCGTGAAAGGCAGCGTGAGCACGAGCCGTATGCATCATCGTAATATCTGGACGATGTCCATCGACGCCAACGCCGATACTGATACTAGCGATTTTGAGGAGAATATCATCAGAGGGGATAATAGTTGGTAATAGCTTACGAGACTCTAACAAGCGCTCATGCAAAGCTCGTTCCGATTCCTTATAGGTATCCACGAATTCTGCGGGATTGTCCCCAAAGGTTAGACGTCGCTTGATAACATCCATACGCTGTGCTGGATCTTGCTCACCACAAACCATAACAGATAAACCAAAACGGTCTAATAGCTGTGGTCTAAGGTCCCCCTCTTCAGGGTTCATGGTTCCTACGAGAATGAATCGAGATGGATGAGAATGGCTTACCCCTTCCCGTTCCACCGTATTCACGCCCATTGCCGCTACATCTAGTAAGATATCTACAATATGGTCATCCAAGAGATTAACCTCATCTACATAGAGAATATTTTGATGTGCTGCTTGTAAAATACCTGGTTCAAAGGCTTTTACCCCTTCTTGTAAGGCCTTCTCTAAGTTAATAGACCCCACAACACGATCCTCTGTAGCATTAATAGGCAACTCCACAACGGTCATGGCCGAAGCACTTTCTTCCATAGGAGGTAAAAGGCTCGCCAGTGCACGTACAGCTGTGGACTTTGCTGTGCCCTTTTCACCTTCGATTAAGACACCACCAATGGATGGATTGATAGCATTCAGTAAAAGGGCCAATTTCATTTCTTCTTGACCAACAATAGCAGTAAATGGATATAACATAAGCCTGACCTCATTCGGAATAGCAATATATAGAGATAAACAGGAAATGTGCGGACCTATCCATAGGCAGCCCTATATCTATTTCAGGTGTGGATCGATAGACATTGTGCCGCTAGCATTTGTCTGTTTATATTCCTCAATATCCGTAGTTCCCTTAGGGAATACAAAGATACGTTGTTGTTTAAAGTACGGATCGTCATAGACTGCAGCTGATAGATGGAATGCGGCTCGTAAGTTATCCGCAGTCAATACTTCTCTTGGCGTACCTACATCGATGATATGACCATCGCTAACTAGGACGAGCTTAGTACAGTATTTAGCAGCTAGTTCTAAATCATGAACTACGATTAAAATCGTTTTTCCTTCATCGCATAATCGACGACCTTCATGGAAAATATCATCGGCGTACACTAAATCGAGCGCCGCCGTCGGCTCATCAAGCAATAGCACCTCTGTTTGTTGTGCCAAAGCCTTAGCCAAGAATACCCGTTGTCGTTCACCACCACTCAAAGATTGTACAGAACGATTCCGCAGATGATAAACGCCTACCTCTTTCATAGCCTGTTCAACGATAACCTTATCTTCAGGGCCTTCTTGTTCCCACCATTTCAAATAAGGATAACGAGCGGTCATCACAATATCGATGGCTTCATAATCGAAGGAAACATTTACAGACTGTTGCATATACGCCACATGATGAGCGATTTCCTTGTCGCTCAAAGAAGAGATGCTTTTACCATCCCACAAAACATCTCCACCAGATGTAGGATAAAGGCCACGCAATGCTTTTAACAACGTTGTTTTACCAGAGCCATTAGGTCCGATAATACCAACGAACTCACCACTATCAATAGAGAAGGATGCATCCTTTAGAATAGCGTTTTCCCCTAGCGTAACGGATAGAGATTGAACATCTAGTTTCATTAGGCCCCTCCTTTACTACGCAAGCGATGAAGTAAATATAAGAAATACGGTGCCCCTAAGATCGCTGTCATAATACCTACGCGAATCTCCACTGGTTGTGCTATAACGCGACCTAAGGTATCACAGAACACGAGGAAAAGCGCCCCACCCACAGCTGCCATAGGCAATAATAGGCGATGATCAGGTCCCACCAAGAGACGCACAATATGCGGTACTACAAGGCCTACAAAGCCAATGGAACCGCTGACACACACCGCAGTAGCAGTAACTACAGAGGATAAGAACAGGAATAGCATGCGATACACCATAACAGGTAAACCTAAGGCACGAGCCTCTGTATCACCGAGAACGAGTACGTTGAGGTGACGACCGAGCATCATTAAAATGACACTGCCCGTCATGATAGGACCTACCGCTAGTAGAACGTGGTCCCAACGACGAAAATCAAGTCCACCCACCATCCAAAATAGGAATTCACGCAAGCGGTATTCATTAATCATAGTCAAAATGCCCGATGTGAAAGCACCGAGCAGCATACTAACAGCTACACCAGCAAGCAACAAGGTGGTCGTATCGAGCTTGTTGTTACGCCATGTTAATAGGATGGTAATCCCTACGGACACAAAGGCACCTACAAAGGCAAAGGCGGGCATGTAAAACATACCGAGAGAAGTTACCCCAAGAGCGATGGCGATAACTGCACCGAGAGATGCCCCTGCGGAAACGCCCATAATACCTGGGTCCGCCAGTGGATTGGAGAAAACACCTTGCATAACGGCGCCAGCTAGCGCCAATGCACCGCCTACGAGTAGGCCTATAATGAGGCGCGGCATGCGGATAAACCATAATACGGCCTCTTGTTCAGCTGTAATAGGCTCCGTAAAATTCACAGGTAAGCCCATACCATTTAAAATACTTTGTACACCGCCACCGATAGGAATCATGATAGTTCCTACGTGGAGTGCCAATAGACTCACAATACATAGCAATACCCCAATCAGAATAATTGCCATGATTCGTTGCTTCTCTTTAGTCATGAGAATTCCTTTCTAACTGAGGATATACAGTATGCATAATAGCTAGCATCGCTTCGCCAATATGCTGATTCATAGTATATAAATAAGCTGCCGGTAATGGCTTAACACGGTTCTCACGTATAGCCGGCAAATTTTGAAAGGCTGGATTTAATAAATATCGATCCGCCAAATTCTTGTCCATTCCCTTATAGGAAGGAATAAAAATATAGTCTGGATTCATGGCTAGCACCCGTTCCTCCCCAAAGGGAATCCGTGGCGGTAAGCCAATCCGATCAGGTGCATTATAGATACTCATATAGTGACACATATCATCAAACAGACTGCCTGTTCCGGTGTACCCATCCATGGATGATACGAAGAGTACGCTTTTGCGTTGATTCAATGGAATAGATGTACCAAGCCGTTTCATCGTTTCTAGTTCACGACGGATTTTCTGCTCGTAAAATTGCCCCTTTTCATCTTCCCCTACAATATGAGCTATGTCCGTCACATTCTTAATGACAGATTCTACCGTAGTACCGGTTGGCACTACAACAGTAGGTATACCCATGTGGCGTAAACCTGCAATAACGTCTGCGCTCGTATAATCAGGTGCTATGACAAGATCTGGCTCCAAGGCAATGATTTTTTCTAATGGATAAGAACTCATAGCAGGTTTAACCAGCTTAGCACGCTTCGCCTCTAAAGAATACTCTTCATAGGTAGATAATGTATTAATACCTACCAAGCGGTCTGGTTCTACAAGGCCTAATAAAATCGTATCCGACGCAGAGGATAATGCTAAAATACGTTTCGGATGATCAGGTACTGGTACGCGTGCCCCATCATAACTTTCAACATAACGGGTATATGGCAAGGTCCGCGTTTCATCTTGCGGACCACATCCGGTTACACCTACAAAAAGGAGTACCATCAAACATATAAGATACACAATGCTCTTGTTCATGATGATACTCCTTGTATAGTTCTAATACAGACTTATAGTAATCTAGAATTTTTGAGTGTAGCTAAGCTGATAGTTGAATGGCTCATCCCAGTATTCCCAATCCCCGTTGGAAATAACATTGTGACGATTCAACAAGTTACGCGCATCGAGTCGTATAGAAGAGTTTTCATTGAACTGATACCCTACGTATGCATTCCACGCTACAAGATTTGGATTGATGCCGCCATCGCGGTTCTTCATCCGTTTTGTTACAAAGTTTATACTAGATCCAGCTGTCCAAGTGGAACTATTGTAATGAATGCCCCCTGTAAATTGTAATTTTGGATTGGCTTGTTTCCAATAATTTTTATCGATTTCCATTTGTTTTGGATTCGAATACGCTGCACCCACAGTTACTTTCAAGCGATCTGTTAATTTACGGACATATTGCGCCTCAACGCCAACATTTCTAAAACGGCCACCATTAACGCGAATCGTCATTTTACCATTGCTATCCGGTTTCCAAGAGAAGAAATTCTTGAAATCCATATAGAATGCAGCCACCTTCCAACTATCTTTATTGGTAATGTGCTTATAGCCCAATTCATAGTTCCGACCTTCTTCAGGTTTTAAATTACGACCGCTAACCGATTGATATTGTCGGTTTACTGTTTTAAATGTATCGCTTAGATTAGGCATGGTAAAAGCTTTGCCTACATTCATATATACAGAAGATTCTTTATTGATACGGTGATTCAATTGGAATTGTGGTGTCAACACATGTTGATTCTTTACAGGATCCTTGATATCCGTATACCGCAATCCAACAACGGTACTCCATGTAGGATTGATTTGATAGGAATAACTACCATAAAGAGCTAAGCTATGACGATGAGGACTTGCATATACAGGACCTGATGTAGTGCGGTACGTTTCACGTTTACCCAATACACCGGCAATTAGATAATCCTTGCCACCTCTAAAATCCCATTCGTGTTGCACATCAAAACCATATTGACGAGCAATATAGTTACTATCATTAGATGTATAGGATGGAAGACTATGTTTACGATTTTTTCCCTTCAAATCTCGATCATTATAGAAGAGTGTGCCCGTCGTATTTCCATCCTTATAAATCAAGGACGCATTGTTCTTAGAATCATCATATGCATATGTTGTAGAGTGGCGATTGCGATTCGTCGCATTGCTTTCAGTACTCAACTGAGCATAGGCCGACTTACCTTCAAAGCGGCTAAAGTTCAATGTTACCTTGTCGCTCAATTTGCCGCTCATAAATATACCTAAGGAATTCCCCTTATCCCGTGCTGTATAGTATTCATACCCACGAGGGTGATCCACCGAATCTGTACGAACTGGTGTAGACGGATCTTGTTTACCAAAGAATCCCCGTTCTATACCAATTAAGAAACGTGGCGTGCCGTAGTTGATTTTATAGGTTTGACTACCCATATTGCCTACCCCAATAGTAGCAGAGCCACCTTCTTTAGTAGGTGTTTTAGTAATGACATTAACAACGCCGCTCATCGCATCAGAACCATATAAAGCAGAGGCTGCACCTTTTAATACTTCAATGCGTTCAATAGAGCTAGTCGGAATAGAACTAAGGCCGCCCTTGCCATTGAGGTTCATCGGTACCCCATTCATGAGAATCAAAGATCCCCGTTCAAGGCCACGGATATTCACACGGCTATCCATAGCCCCATATTCAAGACCGGATGCACCATAGGAGAAAGATGTAATACCAGGCACCATGTTCACCGCATCAAAGGCATTTTTAGCACCGCTATTCATGATATCTTTGTCCGTAATAACATCCATCGCTGCTGGCGTATCTAAATCTAAAAGAGCCATGCGATTAGCTGTTACATTTATGACATGACTTTCAGATGCGCCATTTGCTTCAGTAGATGCTACCGTAGTAGGAGTATCTGTGGTAGCCGTTACATCCACTGCATATGCATGCACAGATAATCCCATCAAAGCCAATCCTATAAGTACAGACGTCCGTCGTTTCTTAAGATTGTTCATAATAAATCCCTCATAATACACACTAATTATTCATAAAAACTACATAATTGTATTATTACACATTTAAAAGGGCTACACAAAACCCATACCCCCTATTAGTACTGGATTTTATATAAGTCTCTACAAATAAATATTAGAATTTTTGTGTATAACTCAATTCATATGTAAATGGGTCACCCCAGTATTCATAATCCCCATTAGTGATAACGTTATGACGGTCTAACAAGTTACGAGCATCGAGACGAAGTGTTGCATCCTTGTTGAAATGATAACCTACATACGCATTCCAAAGGGCAATATTAGGATTTAGGCCACCATCTCGATTGCGCAACCGTTTTGTAACAAAGCTAAAGGATGTGCCTGCTTCCCACGTTGGGCTTTCATAACGAATGCCGGTTGTAAACTGTAATTTAGGGGCCGCTTGTTTCCAATAAGTTTCATTCTTTTCCTTTTGTCTTGGATTAGAGTAAGATCCGCTCACGTTCCATTTGAGGCGGTCGGATAAACGTCTACCATATTCGGCTTCGATGCCCACGTTGCGGAATTTCCCGCCATTTACGCGCACCAAAGGTCGACCATTTGCATCCGGTTGCCATTGGAAGAAGTTTTTGAAATCCATATAGAACACATCAACCTTCCAATCATCCTTTTTGTTAATCCGCTTGTACCCAATTTCATAGTTCCAACCTTCTTCTGGTTTGAGGTTTTTACTGCTTACCGCTGTATACCGACGGCTAACGCTACGGAATGTATCGCTCAAGCTAGGCATTGTGAAAGCTTTCCCTACGTTCACATACATGGAAGATTGTTTATTGATGGAGTGCAATAATTGGAATTGAGGGGTCAACACATGTTGATCCTTGATTGGATCATCGATTACGGTGTAACGCAAGCCCAAAATGGATGTCCATTTAGGGTTAATTTCATAAGAATAACTACCATACACAGCATAACTATTGCGTTTAGGATGAATGTACACAGGAACAGCCGTTGCATGATAGATTTCTTGTTTACCTGTAACACCTGCGATTAAATAGTCCTTACCATCTCTAAAATCCCATTCATGCTGTACATCAAAACCATATTGACGTGCGCGATAGCTTGTTTCAGTTGCCTTAGCTTGGGACGTATTGTGCACCCGGCTCGTACCACGCATCGTACGGTCATTATAGAACAAGGTTCCTGTAGTACCCTTGTCCTTATAAATTAAGGAAGCATTATTGCGATCATCCTTATAATGATACGTCGTAGAATGTCTTGCTTGATTAACCGGATTTGTTTCCGTACTGATTAGACCAAAGGACGATTTACTTTCAGCACGATTAAAATTCAATGTTACCTTATCTGAAAGCTTACCACTCATAAAGAGCCCCAACGAATTGCCCTTGTTGCGAGTACTATAGTAATCGTAGTGTTTAGTACCTGCATAGTCGTAGCGAATCGGTGTGGATGGATCCTGTGTACCCCAATATTTTCTATCAATACCAATGATAAACTTTTCTGTACCGTATGACACATCAAAACGTTTAGACCCACGATTACCTACGGCAACCGTAGCAGAGCCACCCTCTGTAGATGGAGTCTTAGTAATAACATTAATAACACCACCTAATGCCTCTGCACCATACAATGTAGAAGCAGCTCCTTTCACTACTTCGATACGTTTTATGGCACTCGTAGGAATAGAACCGAGTCCACCTTTGCCATTGAGGTTCATAGGCACGCCATTTACAAGAACAAGCGCACCACGGTCAAGGCCTCGAATATTCGTACGGCTATCCATGCCACCAAAATCGGCACCGCCGGCACCATAAGAATTTATTGTCACCCCTGGTACGGTCGCCACCGCATCAAAAGCAGTGGTAGCACCAGTATTTTTTAAATCCTCAGGTGTAATTACATTCATCGCTACAGGTGTGTCCAAATCTAGGAGGGCTGTGCGATTGGCGGTTACATTGATTACATTGGACGACTCTTGATTCTGATTAGTTGTCATATCTACCGCATAACTATTTACACTCATACTAAGTAACGCCATCATTGTGGCCACATATACACGTTTATTCATTTCATTCACCATCCTATATGTTTTATTAAAACTTTGTTAATTCTGTTAATTTGTAGCCTCCGAACTACAGTGTGCAATTTGGTTGTAGTGGATATGAACCTTCTCATATCCACTACATAAACTGTAATTCATTTAATTCAATTTAGGCTCATTCCAAATATAATCATTATTCAAATTCATATCTTATATAAAAAACATCTGATTTAGGCTCACCAGTTGTATTGGTAGCCCCACCTGACCTAGCTGCAAGGGCAAGGGCATCATTATCAAGAAGGCTAGAGCCGCTACTCCCCTCAATTTCAGCCCTTACATAATTACCTTCGCCATCAAAATAAACCCTAATGGTAACTGTCCCTGTAATTCCTCTACGTACAGCTTGTGCTGGCATGACTTTATTAGCATCTAAACTAGCACGATAACCGGAAACATCAAAGTACCCTGAACCTTCCGTATCACTAGTCCCAGGATTGCCTCCATGTGTACCAGGGCCGTCATTTGCTTTACCACCATTACCAGTTGGCCCATTGTTAAGGCCTGGTTCATTGCCACCACCTGGATTACCCACAGGATCATTATTATTACCATTTAGGTTTACAAGTGCAGGTTCATTACCTCCTAAGAATGGATTAAGGTTATGTAACCCCGCGGTCGGTTTCCCTGATAGGTCAGGTAATACACTACCCGACTTACCGCCCGCAGCATTTTCTTTATCATCAGAGACAATTTTCTCTTGCTGTTTCTTCTCCTGCTCAGGAGGTTCCGGTTGCGCCATGTCAAGATTGATGACCAAATCTTTCTTTGGCGTTTCTGGTGGTTTTATATGACCAAACCAATCGCCTACAACACCCCAGTATGCTAAATTGACCACCAATGCAGCGATAAAAGGAATGCCATATCGTTTACTCACCATATGATCACTTCCGTTCTGTCGCTACGCTAACAAACCGAGCACCACTCATCTTTAGATTATCCAAAATGCTAATAACATCCTTATACGCAATATCTTCAGATGCACGGACGATAAAAGCCTGTTGTGGTTCCTTCGCAACAATAGCTTGAATTTCATTACCCAAATCATCAGGTCTAATTTCACGTTCGTTCAAATACATCTTATGAGTAGCTGTGAGTGAAATCGTAATCGGCTCAATCGTTTTTGCCGTTGATGCAGAGGCCTTTGGCAAATTGAGCGGAATTTGTTCCTCTGTATTCATATATAACGTACTCATCATGAAAAATACGAGCAAGAAAAATACAATATCAATCATAGGTATAATCATGATGGTAGGTTCTTTTTGTATCCCTACTGAACTACGTTTCATCGTTGACTCCTAATATATAAATCCAAGATAGAACCTAAACGTTGTTCCAATTTTGCAATATCATAATTTACTTTACTTGTGCACCAGCTATGGATAGCTAATGCTACGATGGCTACTGAAAGCCCAGTTGCCGTTGCAATCAACGCTTCGGATACACCACCAGTAATAACGGTAGGGGCACCGATATCGCCACCAACAGCCGCAAAGGAGCGAATCATACCAACTACAGTTCCCAATAAACCAAGCAATGGAGCCATAGTAACCATCATGCTGAGCCAGTTAAGGCCGCGTTTTAAACGTTCATCCATGTAACCTACTACATCGTGAAGGCGATTTTCCAAGCCTTCAAAATTATATACGGAATCTACAATCGGTGTTACAAATTGACTAAGTGCATCATCATTATTCTTAATCGCTTGTTCTAATGCAATCCAATCATTCGCATTACGACCGGCTTCAATGCTAGACGACAATTGTTGAATTTCACTGTCAATGCGACGATACATACGAATTCGCTCAAATAAAATCGTACATGCTGCCAACATAAATAAAACTAGCGGATACATGACTACGCCACCCGCATTAAAAAGATGAATTGCATACTCCATAATAACCTCCTCAAACTTATAATTATAAATTTGTACTCTACTGCGTATAAAACACAAATCCAATCTGTATTAATCGTTATATTACGATTAACACTAAGTTATTTTATTATTTCATAAACAAATACGTAGCACAATAAACCTATACCCTGTACAGGTATGCTATTTTACGGTATGTATTCTTATAATTACTAATTCCTCTATTGAATACATACATTTGTCTATTATATAAAAACACTAATAATTCTCATGCTAAAAATTATTTATCTGCTCTCAATACATATAAAAAAAGCAGTTTATAGAAATGTTTTCTATAGACTGCCTATACAGATATTATCTAACTTCTTAGCATACTAAGAGGGTTAACATAACACCTCTATCAAGTACATATTTATTAATTCTATACAATTTTATGAATATTATTCATACCTGCATAACCATTCGTTTAAACTATCCTATGACACCGTTATATCATCATAATAAACTTATGTATGTGTATCCTCTCGCTACGAAATAATGATACATAAACACTATCTTGTATACACCACTTGATCTATTGTATAAATACCTCGTCCAATATGGTAGTACAATCCATTTTATCTTTATAAGCGAACTCTATTATTTCTTACTAGATTTTTTCTTATTAGGTTTTGCTGCTTGTTTGCCTTTCGCAGGACCCGCTGCTTTCACAAAGGAATTATTCAAATTGGTAGCAACCATAAGGGCCACATCAGCATTAGGAGTTGTGACAATAGAACGACCTGCCACTGTCACAGTAGGTCCATCATAAGATGCACCACCTGGCTGAATTTGACCATTATGATACAAGCGCGCTAATTTACCAGCCATGTAATACGCACGTTCTTCCCCTGTATAACGGCCACTACCTGCTGGGCTATAGATATTATCACCGTTCACATAAACTGCGCCTCTAGACACGTTTACGTGGTTTCCAGAGTATGTGTACATGCGGGCAATATTATTGTTCACACGGTCTGTTAACTTAGGATGGTTATTAGGCGCCACTACTTGTGAAAGCCCTTCACGATAGTGTTCCCCCACTTTGTTGCGTAGTACCGCCATAGAACCAGCTGCACCGCCCACATTATAAGGAGATTCGCTTAAAATCTTGAAGCCTAGTTCATCGGCTGCTTTTTCTTGGCTCATTGTAAATACTTGATTAGACAAGTAGTTGCCCGCTACATTAGATAATAACGCGGCCCCTTCGCTACCACCAGCCGCAATACCTACAGCTGTAGAAAGGCCGATTTGCTTTTTAGCACCATTGATAATGTCTTTATGCTCACCATGAGCAATTTCATGGGCCATTACATAGGCCAATTGATCATCATCAAGGGTATCCAAAGCACCTTTATTAACAGACATAACGCGACCAAGCGTTGCAAAGGCATTAAACTCTGTATCAGGGTTGGCATAGACAACATAAGAACGTTTTACGCTAGGAGAAGCCTCTAAGGTTTTCAGGATACGTTGTACGCGTGCTTGCGCTGCACTATCGTTCAAGTAACCAGTTTTCTCCTTAGTACGTGCCAAACTTTCTTGTTGGCCTTGTTCAGAGTTATCCATTTTATTTAATGCAGTAGATACATAAGCCATGGCAACAGCACCACCCGCCAATGTTTGTACTGCACTAGATGCAGCATTCACTGGAGCAGTTTGCATAATCGCAGGCGCCATTGTCGCAGCCATCGCTACAGATAATGTAGTTGCGGTAATTTTCTTGTTCATTCTCTCAACCTTTCAAATGATATAACCATATCATAATTAATGAAAATAGTACTCTAACATTTACACACTATGAATATAGTAAATCTTCATCGTAAATATAGAATGAATAATGGAACAATCATTCATCTTTAGTTGAAAGTACTACCGCTTCTTTACCATCTTTAGAAACGGCACCTCCATGGGTATAGCCCACCACATCAAAACCTGCCTCAGCACACTGCTCTGCGATGCTTTCATAATTTTCATTTTTACCACGCGTACATGTAGAAAGATGTACCGTAGTCACACCTTTTTTCTTGAAAGACTCGATTTTCTTAGCTAGATCGCCACCACTATGGGTGAAACCTACCAACTCAATATCCTCATCTGCATAACGCTCAAAGGAATCCGCTTTATTCATAAATGCTTTTAAGCAACCGCCACAAGAACAGCGTTGCATTGTATCCTCATTCACGAGAACCGCAATTTTCTTAGTCATAAGACCTCCTATGAAAGTATAGTATAAACCTTAGTATAACATAGCTATAAGGAAAATACGTATCCTGAAGCACGTTGATTAATGATAATTATATATAGCTTAACCCAAACAATTAAAATCACGAAAGCTTATTAATATCTTTATTCCTCATAAATAAATCTAACAAAGATACTATTAGTAAAACATCTACCGTTTAATTTATAACAATAAATAATACAACTTGATTTCTTCTTTTTATAAACCTTTGAAGATAGTTAACTACCTTGAAACTTGAATAATGATTACAAGAGTAAAATAATCTACTCATTACATCTTTGAGCTACAAAATACAACCTTCATATCTATATAGTTAAGGTAAGAACTCAGATAAACAGTAACTATAAAATTGAGATTTGAACGCATATATGCTATCATAAAAGAAATAATAAGAGCTAAACAGATAAAATCAGAATTTGAGGAGGAATATTATGCCAATAAAAACCTTAGATAATATATTTGAAAAAGACAGAAATAATCCAGAATTTTTAGAAGCTTATTTAGAAGAAAAAGCTAAATTAGAAAATGCAGTAGCTGTTTTAAAAGCACGAGAGGCTGCAGGATTAACACAACGTGATTTAGCTAAGAAATCTGGTGTCCCGCAGTCTACAATTGCACGTATTGAGAAAGGTGCCAATACAAGTCTAAGTACTATGTGTAAAATTGCATTTGCCTTAGATAAACAAGTAAAGATAAGTTTAGTATAAAACCCCCCCTATAAGCTAGTTAATGTGGCTTATAGGGGGTGTATCTTTTCTTGTAGAGTAAGATTTACGTATTACATAATAGCTTCTTCGCGGCCAAATTTACCGTTTATGTATTCTCCATAAGCGAGGAGAAGGTCTGTTTTATTTGTCATAACATATGGCCCTTGTTTTACCACTAGTTCATTGAGTGGTTCTCCAGCGAGAACGAAGATTTCAAGACCTTCATCACCAGACTCTACCTCAAAGCGCTCTCCATCATTGTTGAAAAGTACAAAGTCTCCAGATTCTATGCTTTCACCATTGGCAGTACCTGTACCATTAATCACAAGAAAGCCTGTATTCCAAGTCATATTCTCAGAAATAGAGATCCATGAATTAGGTTGAAGTTTTAATTTGTAAATATTCATCGGTGTATGGGATTTAGCAGGACCTGTTATATGTCTGAAAGCACCTGTGTAAACGATGACATCGATTGTTTCATCAAGAGATTGATACTGCCCCATTGTGTTAGCAGGTATATATTGATATGAAGGTGCATCATTTTTATGACGTTCAGGTAGATTTATCCATAATTGTAAAGCATGGAACAAACGTCCCCGCTTTGCATATTCTTTTTCATGAAATTCTTTGTGCAAAACACCACTAGCTGCAGTCATCCATTGCACATCACCAGAGTGAATAACACCACTATTACCAGCTGCATCTTTATGTTCAATGGAGCCGGAAAAAGAAAATGTTACCGTTTCAAAGCCTTTATGGGGATGTGGAGTGTCACCTGTATCAAAAGGACTGCCCTCAAAATAATATGGCTCGTTATAGTCGAGTAACAAAAATGGAGACATACGATCAAGCATAGGTGACTCATCGCTATCAGGGAAGTACTGACGTACTCTAAATCCAGTGCCTACCCAATGAATATCAGGAGCTTTAATAATTCTTTCAATTGTTCTTACAGGATTCATTCTATCACCTCTTAATCGAACAGGATTCATAATAGTTATACTATATATGAATGATTGCTCATATATCCTAATACTATTATATCTAATTTATTCGATATGTCAAGGGTGGACTATGGGAATGGGAATAGTAATTTACATAAGTTTCGAGCTACTCAACTAATTTACGGAAGGATGCTTTAGGTGCTACGAACTAAGATGTCACTTAAAACTAGTTTATTTACATAAATCTAAATTTCTCAGCTACTATACGGTTCGATACCATAGGTGCTACGCACCGCGGTATCGTTTAGATGTAGTTGGCCTCCTGCCATTAGACGCGGCTTCCTATCACACTCGCCCATGGCAATATATAATACATTATGCCAATGTACAGACTTAACTATAGGGCTTCGTCGAAGGTGATGTGTGGGCCCCATGCGTCGTATAGATCTAATTATTTTTCGATCGCCCTACTTGCTTCCTCACTGTGGATTTCCCTTCTCTGCTTCGCAGCTCGGTAAATCTTACGTTCGGAAGAAAGTGATGCAGTGAATCTGTCGTCGTTTCACCCCTCCATCTTCTACTGCCCTACTTTTCCCAGCTCCGTCTGACACGACACCTAGATAGATGGTACCTCTACAACCTTGGCTGGAGACGGCTCTAGTAGGATTAGCTAGTCGAAGACTAGCAAAAAGAAAAAGGCCTACCTTTAGGTAGACCTTTTTCTTTTAGTCAATCAGCGGCTTCCTATCCTCCCAGGCCGTCTCCAGCCAAGTACTTTCGGCGTTTATGAGCTTAACTACTGTGTTCGAGATGGGAACAGGTGGATCCTCATAGCCATCGCCACTGAATCTGTCAGAGTTTGTACTCTGAAAACCACATAGAAGTTATATATATTTGTTGCACTAGAAATTCTAGACTAATTTGTTTTCGTCGTCAGCTGTGGATTTTGTTTCACAAAATCTTACGCTGCGACATAAGCGATTACGCGCAATGTATGCGTCGCAATGCTCCTTTACATTGGCTACACTGCTTAAGTAAAGCCCTCGATCTATTAGTACCAGTCAGCTCCAAACCTCACGGCTCTTCCACACCTGGCCTATCAACCATGTCGTCTACATGGGATCTTACTAGCTTATGCTATGAGAAACCTCATCTCAAGGCTGGTTTCACGCTTAGATGCTTTCAGCGTTTATCCGTCCCGAACGTAGCTACCCAACTGTACCCTTGGCAGGATAATTGGTACACCAGCGGTTCGTCCACTCCGGTCCTCTCGTACTAGGAGCAGCCCCCTTCAAGTTTCTTGCGCCCGCGATGGATAGGGACCGAACTGTCTCACGACGTTCTGAACCCAGCTCACGTACCACTTTAATCGGCGAACAGCCGAACCCTTGGGACCTACTTCAGCCCCAGGATGTGATGAGCCGACATCGAGGTGCCAAACCTCCCCGTCGATATGGACTCTTGGGAGAGATTAGCCTGTTATCCCCAGGGTAGCTTTTATCCGTTGAGCGATGGCCCTTCCACTCGGCACCACCGGATCACTAAGCCCGACTTTCGTCCCTGCTCGACCTGTCCGTCTCGCAGTCAAGCTCCCTTCTGCCTTTACACTCTTCGAGCGATTTCCGTCCGCTCTGAGGGAACCTTTGGGCGCCTCCGTTACTCTTTAGGAGGCGACCGCCCCAGTCAAACTGCCCGCCTAAGACTGTCCGGCCGGTCGTTACTCGGCCCGTTAGAAATCAATTAATGAAAGGGTGGTATCCCAACAATGACTCCCCTAAAACTGGCGTCCTAGGTTCTACGTCTCCCACCTATCCTGTACATTCATTAACTAAGTTCAATCTTAGGTTGCAGTAAAGCTCCATGGGGTCTTTCTGTCCAGTCGCGGGTAACCTGCATCTTCACAGGTACTTCAATTTCACCGGGTCCCTCGTTGAGACAGTGCGCAAGTCGTTACACCTTTCGTGCGGGTCGGAACTTACCCGACAAGGAATTTCGCTACCTTAGGACCGTTATAGTTACGGCCGCCGTTTACTGGGGCTTCAATTCAGAGCTTCGACCGAAGTCTAACCCCTCCTCTTAACCTTCCAGCACCGGGCAGGTGTCAGCACCTATACATCAGCTTTCGCTTTAGCAGGCACCTGTGTTTGTGGTAAACAGTCGCTTGCGCCTCTCTTGTGCCACTCATTCATGCTCCATGCGTTGCTGCACTTCACACTACATGAGTCCTCCTTTTCCCGAAGTTACGGAGGCATTTTGCCGAGTTCCTTAACGAGGGTTTTCCCGCGCACCTTAGGATTCTCTCCCCGCCTACCTGTGTCGGTTTTGGTACGGGCGATGTGTCTCTACCTAGAAGCTTTTCTCGACAGTGTAGGATCAATCACTTCGTTACTATCGCTAGTAACTCGTCATCACATCTCAGCTTTTAGAGTTACGGATTTGCCTATAACTCAACCTACATGCTTAAACACGCACTTCCAATCGCGTGCTGACCTACCTTACTGTGTCACTCCATCGATCAAACGATTCACACCGGTACAGGAATTTCAACCTGTTGTCCATCGCCTACGCTTTTCCGCCTCGGCTTAGGTCCCGACTTACCCTGAGACGACGATCGTTGCTCAGGAACCCTTAGGCTTTCGGTGGAATGGATTCTCACCATTCTTTTCGCTACTCATACCGACATTCTCACTTCTCATCAGTCCACAACTCCTTACGGTACTGCTTCAACCCAATGAGAACGCTCCCCTACCCATATACATTGCTGCATATGACACGACTTCGGTTTTACACTTTAGCCCCGGACATTTTCGGCGCAGAGTCTCTCGACCAGTGAGCTATTACGCACTCTTTAAATGGTGGCTGCTTCTAAGCCAACATCCTGGTTGTTTTGGAAATTCCACATCCTTCGCCACTTAGTGTAACATTTGGGACCTTAGTCGGTGTTCTGGGCTGTTTCCCTCTTGACAATGGACCTTATCATTCACTGTCTGACTCCCGAGTATAAGTATAGCCATTCGTAGTTTGACTAGGTTCGGTAACCGGTATGGCCCCTAGCCCGATCAGTGCTCTACCGCCTATACTCTCAACCTCGAGGCTAGCCCTAAAGCTATTTCGGGGAGAACCAGCTATCTCCGTGTTCGATTGGCATTTCACCCCTATCCACAACTCATCCCAAAGCTTTTCAACGCTCACGAGTTCGGTCCTCCACACAATTTTACCTGTGCTTCAACCTGGCCATGGATAGATCACTACGGTTTCGGGTCTACTATTACTAACTGAACGCCCTGTTCAGACTCGCTTTCGCTGCGGCTCCGTGTTTTCCACTTAACCTCGCTAGCAACAGTAACTCGTCGGTTCATTCTTCAATAGGCACGCCGTCGTCCTGATATATATACAGACTTCGACTGTTTGTAGACATACGGTTTCAGGTTCTCTTTCACTCCCCGCCAGGGGTTCTTTTCACCTTTCCCTCACGGTACTATGCGCTATCGGTCGATATCAGTATTTTGGCTTGGAGGGTGGTCCCCCCTGCTTCCCACAAGGTTTCACGTGTCTCGTGGTACTCTGGATACAGTCCCATGTATGCAAGATTTCGATTACAGGGCTTTCACCTTCTTCGGCTGAGCTTTCCAACTCGATTCTTCTACCTCATTTACACTTGATGACTGTCCTCAACCCCGGTGCGGTTGCCCGCTCCGGTTTGGCCTCTTTCCCGTTCGCTCGCCGCTACTAAGAAAATCTCGTTTGATTACTTTTCCTCTGGGTAATTAGATGTTTCAGTTCCCCAGGTGCCCTCCTCATAGTCTAAGCTATGGGTGACAGTGCATAACCACTGCCGGGTTCCCCCATTCGGAAATCTACGGGTCAAAGATTGCTTGCATCTCTCCGTAGCTTATCGCAGCTTACCGCGTCCTTCTTCGGCTGATATCGCCAAGGCATCCACCGTACGCCCTTAAAATCTTTACTTAAAATCTAATATATTTTGCACTTATCTTCGTCATACTGCATTCAGCTTGTCTTGCGTATACAAATACGCGGCGACTTCGCTTCATTGGTATTTCTTGATAATCATCAAAATCTATTGATTTGAGATTTCATTGACATGCATTAGATACATTGTCGTTTATTTTGTAGCCGTACATTTTCATGTACGTCACCATTAAATCAGAGAATTATTTCCTATGTGCTCGGGTCAACCTACTTAGAAATTCTAAGAGATGACCTTACAAATATATATAATTATCTTCTATGCAGTTTTCAAAGAACAATAACTGACTACATCTTGCGATATATTCATTTATGTTTGAGAGTCTTTACAGATCTCTCAAAACCGAACAATGTTAGGTTGTAAGTACAGCTAGCGCATATGCTACGTCTACTTACTGGCCAAAGTGTCGACCTAAGTGACATCCAAGCTCTTGGCCTGGTGTATGTCTCCCTAGAAAGGAGGTGATCCAGCCGCACCTTCCGATACGGCTACCTTGTTACGACTTCACCCCAATCATCGACTTTACCTTAGACGGCTGGCTCCCGAAGGTTACCCCACCGGCTTTGGGCACTTCCGACTTTCGTGGTGTGACGGGCGGTGTGTACAAGGCCCGGGAACGTATTCACCGCAGTATGCTGACCTGCGATTACTAGCGATTCCGACTTCACGTAGGCGAGTTGCAGCCTACGATCCGAACTGAGAGAGTGTTTCTCGGGTTTGCTCCACCTCGCGGTATTGCTTCCGTCTATTAACTCCCATTGTAGTACGTGTGTAGCCCAGGTCATAAGGGGCATGATGATTTGACGTCATCCCCGCCTTCCTCCGCATTGTCTGCGGCAGTCTCTCATGAGTTCCCACCCGAAGTGCTGGCAACATAAGATAGGGGTTGCGCTCGTTGCGGGACTTAACCCAACATCTCACGACACGAGCTGACGACAACCGTGCACCACCTGTTTTCTGGCTTCCGAAGAAGAGGAACTATCTCTAGTTCTGTCCATCAATGTCAAGACCTGGTAAGGTTCTTCGCGTTGCGTCGAATTAAACCACATACTCCACCGCTTGTGCGGGCCCCCGTCAATTCCTTTGAGTTTCAACCTTGCGGTCGTACTCCCCAGGCGGGGTACTTATTGCGTTAACTCCGGCACAGAAGGGGTCGATACCTCCTACACCTAGTACCCATCGTTTACGGCCAGGACTACCGGGGTATCTAATCCCGTTCGCTCCCCTGGCTTTCGCGCCTCAGCGTCAGTTTTCGTCCAGAAAGTCGCCTTCGCCACTGGTGTTCTTCCTAATATCTACGCATTTCACCGCTACACTAGGAATTCCACTTTCCTCTCCGATACTCTAGATTGGCAGTTTCCATCCCATCACGGGGTTAAGCCCCGAACTTTTAAGACAGACTGACCAATCCGCCTGCGCGCGCTTTACGCCCAATAATTCCGGACAACGCTTGCCACCTACGTATTACCGCGGCTGCTGGCACGTAGTTAGCCGTGGCTTTCTACTCCGGGACCGTCAATCCTTCTAACTATTCGCAAGAAGGCCTTTCGTCCCGATTAACAGAGCTTTACAACCCGAAGGCCGTCATCACTCACGCGGCGTTGCTCCGTCAGACTTTCGTCCATTGCGGAAGATTCCCCACTGCTGCCTCCCGTAGGAGTCTGGGCCGTGTCTCAGTCCCAATGTGGCCGTTCATCCTCTCAGACCGGCTACTGATCATCGCCTTGGTGGGCCGTTACCCCTCCAACTAGCTAATCAGACGCAATCCCCTCCTTCAGTGATAGCTTATAAATAGAGGCCACCTTTCATCTATCCTCGATGCCGAGGTTAGATCGTATGCGGTATTAGCAGTCGTTTCCAACTGTTGTCCCCCTCTGAAGGGCAGGTTGATTACGCGTTACTCACCCGTTCGCCACTAAGATTGATAGAAGCAAGCTTCCATCGCTCTTCGTTCGACTTGCATGTGTTAAGCACGCCGCCAGCGTTCGTCCTGAGCCAGGATCAAACTCTCCAAGATATCTTGAAGCTATTTGAATAGCTCATTATTTGTTGTCGTTACATTTAAGTAACTTTGAATTATGGTTGGTTTTGACATTGTCAAAACCCGCACTCTGGCATATGTTCAATCATATGATTGATT
>PVMP01000660.1_pt1 | contig 63801 bp, 52 predicted proteins | sample 1853391 | NCBI WGS metagenome assembly PVMP01 (sample SAMN08533512, study PRJNA380276) | Human gut metagenome, whole genome shotgun sequencing project. | isolation source: participant 2, synthetic long reads | host: Homo sapiens | collected 2017
TCAAAAATACAATTATCTTTATAATATTAGGAATATTAAGGGGCTAATTATTAAAACTGATGATCCTCCACTTTATGCTTTTAAGATATATCTTATATTTATCTTAGCCTATCTTTAAAATTAAGCGAACAAATAAAAGTAAAAACCGCCTTAGTAAAACTAAGGCGGTTTTTACTTGTTTCTTATATATATCCCTTACATATATACACGAAATCATGGATTTCAGGTCCGATAACACATTCCCCAATGTGTCATTTTTTCCACATTTGGTATTGTACATCAAACAAATTGAATAGGCAAGAAGTTTTTCATAAACTTTTCATAAATTATTCTATTTTTTTCAATATAGCTAGTAATCCTAAATAAAACTTTGTAGATTCTATCTATATTAAAGCTATATATCAAACAATTTAAACTTTAGATTTTATATGAAAATTCATCGCATAAATGATATTCAAAATTAATATTTTGAATACTAATCAGTAAGATTAAACAATTTTATGCTGCCATGTACCTCGAACAAATCGGAAATAGGAACAACATAATCGTAAAGACTGATCGAAGCACAACGATAACCATGCGCCTAAAAGGCCTAAGCCAAATGTAATACACAATAGATATGTAATAATAGGTCGTATAATAGCTACACTAACAAGGGAATATTTCATAATATAATATGTATCTCCTGCCCCTTTTAGCACCCCAGAGTAAACTTGCTGCAATGCTTGAGGGAATGCAGCAATAGCCATAATCCCCATTAAGGCACCAGCTAACGTAACGACTTCACTTTCACGTGTATATAACTGTACCAATAAATCACCAGGGCCAATAAATATGAGTGCACTTACGAGACCTACTACGAGACCAATACGAGCACCAATTTTACCATACATATTCGCAATATCTGGTCGCTTATGTCCAAGGTTTTGCCCCGTATGAGAGGCCCCTGCAAAGCCAAGTCCCATAGCAAAGTAATAGAATATATCCATCAAATTCATACACACATAGTGTGCTGCTAATGGTACCGCCCCTAAGGACGCAACGATCATTGTGTACGTATACATACCAAATCGTTCAAAGAACTGTTCCCCTAATGAACTACCACCTACGTGGAACATAGTGTGCAAAACGGTTCGTTCAAACTTCCACTTTGAAGGATGTCGCAACGTTAATCCTGTAGTAGTATGTTGTGAAATCGTACGCAGTAATAATATAGCAATAACAGCACTACTAATCATTGTCGAAACACCAGCGCCCATGACACCGAGTTCAGGAAAGAAACCAATACCATAAATCAAGAAGAAGTTCATTATAGTATTTAAAATATTACCTACTACATTGGACTTAAAAATAACCTTGGTATTACCATACCCAATAAGAGCGGCCCCTACAATTTGACTAAAAGATTGGAATATTAGACTAATGACAACAAAACGGCCATACCAGACAGCCGTTTCTATATAGCCGTCTTCGGCACCTGTAAAGCGTAAGATATGCTCTAAATTAAAGAAACATATTGCCAATAAAGGTACATAAATCAAGAAATTCAAGAGTATGGATTGCTTAAGAACGGCATTCATACCATCAACTTCACTTTCACCGTGGCGGCGAGCTATAATAGCCGTTACCGCAATCGACAAGGCACGACAGAATATGAGCATCACCATCTCTGGCTGCCCCATAATACCAACTGAGGCAAGTGCGGAGGCACCGAGGGCCCCTACCATGGCTAAATCAATAGCTGTCATAAACTGCAGCATCAAACCTTGTAATGTAGCAGGCCAAGCTATTTTCAAATAATTGCCATACATCTGCTTTGTTGTACCTACAGGACCTAATCGTTCTGTAGCGGGCAACATTGCATCAATGGACAACCATCGTTGTATGCGGTCTAACATAGTAACTCCTATTCATGCAAGATCGTATAAGATTGAGCTATCTATTAGCCCCAATATCTTCTGTATTATATCACAAGAATATATGAAAAGTCATTCATATATTATAATTATATTTAATAATCTATATCAAAATCGCAAAAGAACCTCTTATAGCGTCTGAATATACCCTACCAGGTATTCCAACATATAAGAGGTTCTTTTAATTTTCAGAAAATATTATATCAGTCTATCATACGAAATTAATTATCAATTATCAACCTTTGGATGCCAACAATTGACTAACTGCTGCACGCAAGTCTTCTAAGCCTTGTTTAGTTTCAGCTAGTTCTTGACGTTGACGCTCATTTTCAGCTTCCAACGTATTGAGACGAGCCGCTTGATCTGCGATAACAGTTTTTTGTTCACTATTTTCTTTTTTGAGACTAGATACTTCATCTTGCATTACATACACAGAGCTAAGAGGGCCTGCTTTGTAACGATCAGGAATATTTTTCTTTTCTGGGCTAGAGCCAAATTTGTGGGTTACACCTGCATTGACCATATTGCGGTTTGCACCAAGAGATACACCAACGTTGAACATTGTATCTTCATTTGTATAATGTGCAAGACCTAAGGCCGCTGCTGTTTCACCGCGATAGTTACCAACACCAGCCATCACTTGAGTTGGTTCCAATGGGTCATATTGGATTGGTTTCAACGCTGCCATTGCTGCTGCATGCGCACCTACACGTTGTACCTCACCTGCTACTTGACCAATAGCATCGCCGATTCTAGCATTAGATGCTTTCAACTGACTAACATTAACAGCATCAGTATCATCTGTACCAGGTGCAATACCTTTAAGTTGGTTATTACCATTATTAAGGCCATCCTTAGTCAAGGAAATAGTGCCTGCATTTGGATTATTAGGATTTGCACTGCCTGGTGTAATTGTTATGCCATTACCATCTGTAACAGTTGTGTTACCTGCTGCATCTTTAAATGTAGCAGACTTCATATCCTTGAGTTCAGGATTTACTGCATAACTAATTGTTTTACCTGCTTGGCTAACCATCATATTATTGCCCGCTTTGAAAGTAACTGTTTCATCAGTTTTTACTTTTTCAGCTGTTGCAGTTGGTGTGCTGTTAATCCCAGAGCCTTCTGTACCAATAGTTGCATTCCAGCCAGCATTTTCAACGGCAGATTTAACTTGATTTTCCGTAGCAGCACGGCCAGACTCAATGTTATTTGGATCCCAAGTTTTATTAGTTAATCCTGTAACAACACCATCTTTGCCATTTACAGCAACAGGGTTATTTCCACCTGTAGTAATGATGCCATCTTTACCATCGATACCTACAGTACCAATTGTAGCCTTGCCATCCTTACCATCAAGAGCAATCTTATCGCCAGCTTTTACAGAACCATTTTTGCCATCGATAGCAACTGCATTAGCACCATCACCAGCCTTAATCGTACCAGTTGTACCATCTACAGTAACTGACTTACTTGGATCTGTGCCTAATGTAACCTTATCATTCAACTTGTTATCGTAAATAATATGTCCATCAGCGGCAGTTGTTTTAGTCAATACAATATTGCCTGTAGTACTACCAGCACTTTCACCACCATTAGCAGTCAATTCTGTTTTAGACGCCTTAGACTTAGCCTCTAATTGACGTACATTGACAGCATCTGTGTCATCTGTACCATCTGCAATGTTAGAAATCTTATTGCCACCATTATTGAGACCATCTTTAGTTAAGGATACAGGATCCTTACCAGCTGCAGTAATTGTTACACCATCTTTAGTAAGAGCTGTTTTATTACCATTGCCATCATCGATAACTGTGCTATCTGCTGTGGAAGTATTTGTTTTTGTACCATCCGTAATCTTAGTGCCATCTGCAGTTGTTGCGGTAGACTTAGTACCATCTGTTACTGTATTACCAGCTGCTGTAGATGTATTTGTTTGAGTACCCGCAGTTTGTGTAATAGAATCACCATTGATAACCGTTGTATTATTACCAGTACCGTTGAAGCTTGCAGAGTTCATATTCACAAGGTCTTTATTCAAGGAATATGTGAAGTCACGCTCATTTTGGTTGATGGTGATATTTTCACCAGCAATCATAGTAACCTTTGCGTCTTTACCTACTTTTGCATCTGTTTTAGTACCAGTTTGTTTACCAGATGTAGCAGCATCTTTATCTGCTGTAATTTGCCATGTTTGGTTAGCTGCAGCATCAGCGACTACTTTCAATTGATCCTCGGTAGCAGCACGACCAGATACAGCATTACCATCCCAAGTCGTATTAGCGAGACCTGTTACATGGTTATTGGTACCATCTACTGTAACGCCACCAATATTAGCAGCTTTACCTGTAATAGTACCAGTAGTACCATCTAACGTTACCGCCTTATTACCACCTGTTGTAATTGTATTATTTACACCATCAATAGCTGCACTACCAATAGTAGCTTTACCAGCTGTACCATCAATAACAATAGCATTAGCACCAGTACCAAATGTCAATCTATCATTAAGTTTTACATTATATACTGTATGACCATCTGCAGCAGTTGTAGATGTTAATTTTACATTACCAGTTGTTGCGTTAGCTGCTTCATCATCATTAGCAGTGATTTCTGTTTTAGATGCTTTTTTAGCTGCATTAATAGCATCTGCTACATTCTTAGCTGTTGCCACACCATCAGTAGCAGGGCCTGTAATAGTGCCATCCGTACCAACTGTAATAGCCGCTGTTTTTACATCATATTTAACAACGCCTGCATTATCGATAGTAGCAGTTGTTAACGTGCCATCTATAAAGTTCAAGCCATCAGCCAAGGATACTTGTTTAGCTGTACCATCATTTGCTTTATAAGACAATTTAGTCTTAGTCGCAACTTTAGCGCCATCAATAGTTACCTTGTAGTCCTTAGTTGTGCCATCTGCACTTGGTGTTCCTGTAACAGTCAACGGATTATCCGCATCAGTTGTATCAGTACTTACTGTAACTGCACTTACAGCAGATTTCTTAACCTCTGCTTCGGATACTTTTACAGTTAAGTTTTTACCATCTGCATCAGTTGTTACGTATTTACCGTCACCTTTGATGCCCAATGTATCATTTTTAAGATTTACTACACCGGCAGATGTATTAGTATCGCCAGCAAATTTCAAGTTGATTGCATCAGTGCTTGCTTTAGCAGCCTTATTGATAGCATCAGCTACGTTCTTAGCAGTTGCTAAACCATCATTACCTGTAACAGAAGCAGTACCTGCAGCATCGCTGTTGATAGTAGCACGTTTTGTAGATACCTCTACAGTATCGCCATTCATCTTCGTAGAAATGAAATCACCAGTAGCACCTTTTACATTGAATGCTACATCACCATCTTTTAAAGATTGGCTAGAGGTGGTACCACTATCTGCACCAAGGGACACTTTACGGCTCACAGCCGCTGCAGCATCATTGATCTTGGTCTTAGTATCATCATTAATATCAAATGTTACCTTACCATCATTATCTACAGTAGCTTTTGTCATTGTACCATCTACAAAGTCTAAGCCTTTGGATAATTTAACTGTTTTAGCATCTGCATCAGCAGCTGTATTAGCACGGTATGTTAAGGTTTGGCTTGCTACAGTATCTTTCAACTGTTTTACGTTTACCGCATCAGTATCAGCTGTACCTTCAGCAACCTCTTGAATCTTATTACCACCAGCATTGATTTCATCAAGACTAAACTGAACCATTTTACCTGCTGCACTTTGGAATGCCATGCCTTGAGCACTACCTTGAGCAAAATTCCCATCTTCATCATTAAATATAAGATTTTTAGAATCAAGAGAGCTGCTATTAGGTCCGGCTTGTAAAGATAAAGTACCAACGTCTAAATAAGTATTTGCTGTATTCGGTTGATTTACATCAATACCATTATTGATTCTAATACCATCACGGTCAATTTGTGTATAATTACCTACAGCTGGATCACCAAACTTACCGCTAGCATTAATTGCATCAAACTTGATTGTCTCACCCACACCATTTTCAAGAGAAATAGAGTTTAATTTCTTAAGATCTTTATTTAATGTGGTAGCGATATTTTTACCAGTTTGTGTAACTGTAATATTGTTATCACCAGTAAAGTCTACAGTATCTCCGCCGGCTACAGTAGTCGGTGTATCACCATTAGTAGATAGTTTCCATGCTGCACCATCTTTAGCTTGGCTAGCAGCTTTATTAATCGCGTCGGCCACGTTCTTAGCTGTTGCTAAACCATCATCACCGGTAACAGAAGCCGTACCTGCAGCATCGCTGTTGATAGTGGAACGTTTTGTAGAAACTTCTACAGTGTCGCCATTCATCTTCGTAGAAATGAAATCACCAGTAGCACCTTTTACATTAAATGCTACATCACCATCTTTTAAGGATTGACTAGATGCTGTACCACTATCTGCACCAAGGGAAATATTACGAGCTACTGCATTAGAAGAATTATCAACTTTAGTTTTAGTATCTGCATCTAAACCAACTGTAATAGTTTGACCATTTACAGTTGCAGTTACACCATTTGTACCAGCTACATTAAGTTTTTGGTTTTTAAGATCAATAGTACCGTTATTTGTACCATCTGTAATATTTAAGTTTTGAGACAAGTTAGCAACAGCTTGCTTAACATCACCAATATTTGCTGCATTGGAATCAGTTGTACCACCACTAGCAACATTAGTAATTGTCTTGTTACCACCGTTGATACCATCAGTTTTATCAATGGAGATGCCACCTACAGTTACTTTATCTGTTGTGATACCAGTACCTGTAATTGCAGTAGTACCATTTGTTAAGCCAGATGTATTGATTACTGTGTTACCTGCAGTAATAGAATCTACTGTAAGATCTTTCTTTGTGGCTACAGTAATTTTCTTTTTATCTGTACCATCTTGAGTGATTAAAATATTATCACCATTGATAAGATCTACTGTGTCCCCACCTTGTACAGATGTTTTATCTGTTGTGCTGGAATTTGTTGTAAGATTCCATGCCGCACCAGCTTTAGCTGCATCAGCTGCTTTATTGATAGCATCGGCTACATTTTTAGATGTTGCTAAGCCATCATCGCCTGTTACAGATGCTGCGCCTGTATTAGCATCACTAGTAATTGCCGCACGTTTAATGGAAATTTCAACAGTGTTACCATTCATCTTCGTAGATACTAAGTCACCTGTCGCACCTTTCACATTGAATGCCACATCACCATTTTTTAAGGATTGGCTAGATGCTGTGCCGCTATCTGCACCAAGAGAGATGTTACGAGCTACTGCTGTGGACGCATTATCTACTTTAGTTTTTGTAGCTGCATCAAGACCTACTGTAACAGTTTGGCCATTTACAGTTGTAGACACACCATTCGTACCGGAAACAGTAAGTTTTTGATTCTTAAGATTTACAGTACCATCTGTAGCACCATCAGAAACAGTAAGATTTTGAGATAAGCCATCTACAGCTTTATTGATAGAATCCGCTACATTTTTAGCAGTCGCTAACCCATCTGTAGGGCTATTTACTTTAGCTTTACCATCAGCATCATTAGTAATAGTTTCTGTGGCAGTAGAAATTGTTACAGTACCATTTGTACCTACCGTAGCTTTTGTAAAAGTACCATCTGTAAAGTTTAAACCATTTGCCAAGGACACTTTGTTTGCATTAGCACCATTAGCTTTGTATGTTAATTGTGTTTGATTAGCTAATTTTGTTGTATCAATACCAATTGCATAGTCCTTAGTATTTGTACCTGCTGTTGGTGTAATTGTAATAGGATTATCTGTTGTATTAGCCTTGCTAACAGTTACTGCGCCTACAGCTAAATCTTTTACTTTAGCAGAATCAACAGCTACTTGTACACCTGTAGCAGAAGCCTTAGTAGTAACTAGATCGCCATCACCAGCCACTTTAAAGGTTGCATCACCGTCTTTAAGATACTTAAGACCTGTAGATCCTGTATCACCAGTTAAACCAATACCTTTAGTCGTAGCATTTACCGTACTCTTGTCTAGACCAACAACAAGACTACCATTATTCGTACCCAATAAATCAGTTCTAATACCATTAGCCCCAATTACTTTTAGTGGACTTTCACTAAGCTTAACAGTACCCGTTTTAGAATTTGTATCTAGGTTTAATGTAACAGCAGCTACAGCATTCTTTACATCTGTAATATTGGCTGCATTAGTACCTACATTACCACCGCTAGAAACATTGGTAATTTGTTGACCACCTGCACTAATACCATCTGTACCAAACTTAACAGTTTTCGTAGCAGTTTTTGCAGTTAAACCATCACGAGTTATGGTCACATTATTACTACCAGTAGTCGGACCAATTTGAAGCGTTGTATTACTCAATACATTATCGCCGGCTTTAAATGAATCGCCAGTAAAGTTTCTACCTTTTACAGAACCATTTGTACCATCTAGAGTAATTTGATTGCCACCAGAAGAAACCGTAACAGATCTATTAGCTTTCACAGTATCTACAGTAATCGCCTTATTCAAAGAAGTAGTAATTTTTTTGCCACTACGAGTTACTGTAATATTGTTGTCCCCACCAAAGATTACAGTATCTGATTTATTGATTACTTCAGGAGCACTAGGATCCCTGTCTGCCGCTAATTTCCAATGATATGCATTGGCAGAAATGGCTTTATTGATGGCATCTGCTACATTTTTAGAATCAGCCATGCCTGCAGCATTTGCAGAAGCTTGACCATTTGTGACATCAATATTTTGTGTTTTACCAGAAATTGTAAGGTTTTGGCCGTTGGCAGCTGTTGTAATATATGTATTATCACCCTTAAGGCCTAATGTACTATTTGCAATATTTACATTACCAGTATTCACATTACCAGAGAACGCAAGGTTAACACTCTTTAATTGGGCTACGTTAACTGCATCTGTATCTCTTGTACCCGCTGCGAGGCCTGTAAGTTGACGTGTTACAGTAGTACCATTACCAATAGAAACCGCACCAGTTGTACTAGTAAGTACATTGCCAGTTAAACCAGAATAATTATCTGTACGGTTTGTATTAGGATTATAACCCTTATTATTAACACCGCCTGCTACATCAGCAACAGAATCACGCCCTAAAGCAACACCACCATCAACGGTAACGCTAGAATCAGGCCCAATAGCAACAGATTTAACTGCACTTGCATTAGATCCAGTACCAATAGCAATGGAGTGTTGAGATGTGGAGTTAACGCGACTACCTATGGCAATTGATTCTAAACCATTAGCTGTTGTAGCAGAGCCGATTGCAAGAGCTCTATTGCCTGTAGCTTTCGTTGGAGTAGATCCATAAGAACCAATGGCAATAGTTCCATCACTATTTGCCGAAGCACTACCACCTAATGCCACAGAATTATCACCATCAGCCGTTACATTCATACCCATAGCAACACTAGTAAATTTATTAGCCTTAGCAGCTTGACCAACTGCGACACCGCCTAACTCTGCCGTAGTTCCATTAGTACCAACCGCAACACCATTGGCACCTTTTGAGGTAGTAAAAGTACCGATAGCTATACCATTATCCCCTGTGGCAGAACTTTTTCTACCAATAGCAATACTATTATCTGCAGTGGAAGAGCTTTCGCCCCCAATAGCAACACCATACTGATTAGTCGCAGTGGCTAACATACCGATACCTACACCAGCAACAGCTCCAGTCTTTGCTCTAGAGCCCAATGCAGTAGAAGATGCACCAGATGCTACAGTACCATGACCAAATGCGGTAGCATCATTATTAGATGCAGTGGCATCAGCGCCTAAAGCACTAGCATAACCACCTGTAGCCTTAGAATCAGCACCAACTGCTACAGCAGCATCTTCAGACGCAACAGATTTAGACCCTAACGCAGTTGCTTTACCAGAGGTAGCTTGAGCTAATAAGCCTAATGCAACTGTAGATTGACCTGTTGCATGAGCACCAGCCCCCACCGCTGTAGCAGGTAGTGCAGGATCTATTTCTGCTGCATTTGCTACACTATAATAACCGATTGCAATGGATTGGTGGCTTTCAGAACTAGCAAAATTACCAATAGCTAGACCATTAGTTTTACCATTGGTTACTCTACCATCTGCAAGAGCTCTAGATGGTTGATCGCCCGCTGCCGCTGCAACATCAATTACACCTGCAGTTTGCATCGCTAAGGCAGCTAAAATACTAGCTACTACAATTTTCTTTTTCCCTGTTTTATTTTTTGCCATTTCAGATACTACAACGTAGCACTGTTTGGACTTAGACCAAATGACTTTAAATATCTTATTCATACATTTTCCTTCTTTAAATTACTAACCCTCAACTATATAAATTATATGTTCCACACTTCTCTCAGTCTGGAAATAATGAAAGCTACGCAGACTTTCATTTATAAAACTTATCTTTAATTTTACCATAATTTATCTAATTTTCTCAATTTAAAAGTGTATTTTTTGGATATTTACTATTATCTCAATTATGCATAGAGTGTGGTTAAACACGCAGTATTATCATAATTCATTTATAATTCACCTTAATAAATTGCATATTATATGAATTTTTATACTTCCAATTGAGAATACAAAGAATATTAGATTTCATTACAAAATTAATCATCGTCTAAAAATATTCATAAATTATTCCTTATATACAGTTTTATCGATAATTTTATTAATTATTAAAATATAATTTTTAGACTATTTTATTTTACAGATATAGCTTTAATAAATTATTTTTATTTTCATACTAAAAAGAGCCTCCTCTTTCGAGGAAGGCTCTTTCTAGTTTTACATATCCATTCACGGGATATACATAGTTCTAACTATATGTACAATGTGATTATGCTTTATTTGCCAACAATTGGTTAACTGCTGCTTTCAACGCATCAATTTCAGATTGTTGTTGTTCAAGCTTGGATTTGTACTCTTCATTTTGGGAACGCAAATGACTTACTTCATCTTGCATTACGTAGATAGAGCTGATAGGACCAGCTTTATAACGTTCTGGAATCGCATCTTTTCTATCACGGTTACCACCGAATTTGTGAGTTACACCAGCATTAATCATGTTATGGCTAGAACCAAGTGTAACACCAATATTGAACATAGTATCTTCAGTTTTGTAATGGGCAAGACCAATTGCACCAGCTGTTTCACCACGGTAGTTACCAATACCAGCCATGATTTGTGTTGGTTCCAATGGATCGTATTGGATTGGTTTCAACGCTGCCATAGCCGCCGCATGAGCACCAACACGTTGTGTTTCAACGCCTACATTGTTAATAGCTTGTTGTAAACCAGCTTTAGTTTCTTTCAATTGGCTTACGTTTACTGCATCTGTATCAGCTGTACCAGGTGCAACACCATGAATTTGGTTGCCACCATTGTTCAAGCCATCTACAGTAAGGGATACAGGGCTAGCTGCAGAGTTTGCAGGATTGATAGTCATGCCTGCACCATTAACTGTTGTAGCGTTACCAGCTGCATCTTTTACAGTTGTACCAGCAGGAGTAATCTTAGTGGATGGACCATTTTCATCACCTACAGTTACACTGTTAAGACCTTTCACGTCTTTAGCCAAGCTGTATGTGAAAGTAGTTTTATCTTGTTTTACTTCAAGGTTATCACCAGCTTGGAATTTAACAGTATCGCCACCTTGTACTTTTTCTACAGTACCGCCAGCTGCAGTTACATTCCATGCAGAAAGATCTTTAACTTGTTGTTTACCAGCATCTGTTAAGTTGCTCAAATCTTGGTTTGCTGCATTATCGATTTTTGCTTTAGTTGCATCATCAATCTTAACAGTAACATCTTCACCATTAGCAACAGTTGTTAAACCGTTTTCGCCTTTAATATTAAATTTCACATCGCCTGTGCTCAAGGATTTTTCATCAGTAGAACCTGTGTTACCACCTAAGGAAATCTTACGACCGATTGCTTCTGTGTTTTTATCGATTTGAGCTTTGTTTGCTGCAATATTTGCTTTATTTGTTGCAATATCACCAGCATTTTTATTGATAGCGTCTTTGTTAGCAGCAATATCTCCTTTATTTGCTGCTACTTGATCATCAACTGCTTTCAATTGATCTTCAGTTGCTGCACGACCAGATACAGGTTGTGTTTGACCTGGAACCCAAGTTGTATTAGTTAAACCAGTTACTTGAGGAGTTTCTACACCATTTGTAGCCTTAACTTTTGGAGCTGTAATAGTGTCGTTAGCAGTTACAGTATCAAATGTTACATCTTTCTTAGTAGCAATTGTGAAGTCTTTACCATTTTGAGTAATGGAGATGTTATCGCCATTGATAAACTTAACTGTATCGCCACCTTGAACTTTTTCTGCAGTACCATCGTTAGCTACTACATTCCAAGCTGCTAAATCTTTAACTTGTTGTTTACCAGCATCTGTTAAGTTGCTCAAATCAGTGTTTGCTGCATTATTGATTTTATTTGCAGTAGCATCATCTAACTTAACAGTTACATCGTCGCCATTAGCTTCAGTAACGATACCATTTTGACCTTTAATATTGAATTTCACATCGCCTGTGCTCAAGGATTTTTCATCAGTAGAACCTGTGTCACCACCTAAGGAAATCTTACGACCAATTGCTTCTGTGTTTTTATCGATTTGAGCTTTGTTTGCTGCAATATTATCTTTGTTTGTTTTAATATCGCCAGCATTTTTAGTGATGTTAGCTTTGTTTGCTGCTACTTGATCATCAACTGCTTTCAATTGATCTTCAGTTGCTGCACGACCAGATACAGGTTGTGTTTGACCTGGAACCCAAGTTGTATTAGTTAAACCAGTTACTTGAGGAGTTTCTACACCATTTGTAGCCTTAACTTTTGGAGCTGTAATTGTGTCATTTGCAGTTACAGTATCGAAAGTAACATCTTTCTTAGTAGCAACTGTGAAGTCTTTACCATTTTGTGTAATTTCAATGTTATCGCCATTGATAAACTTAACTGTATCGCCACCTTGAACTTTTTCTGCAGTGCCATTATTAGCTACTACATTCCAAGCTGCCAAATCTTTAACTTGTTGCTCACCAGCTGGAGTCAAGTTGCTCAAATCTTGGTTTGCAGCATTGTTGATTTTATCTTTAGTATCTGTATCAAGTTTAACAGTTACATCGTTGCCAGCAGCTACAGTTGTAATACCGTCCTCACCTTTGATTTTGAATTTCACATCGCCTGTGCTCAAAGATTTTTCAGCTGTGGAACCAGTGTCGCCATCTAAGGAGATTTTACGAGCGATTGCTGTTGTATTTTTGTCGATATTATCTTTATTTGCTGCTACTTGGTCATCAACTTTTTTCAACTGATCTTCAGTTGCTGCACGACCAGATACAGGTGTTGTTTGGCCTGGAACCCAATCTGTATTAGTCAAGCCAGTAACTTGAGGAGTTTCAACACCAGTTGTAGCTTTTACTTTAGGTGCTGTAATTGTTTGGTTTGCAGTTACACTATCGAATGTTACATCTTTTTTAGTGGAAATTGTGAAATCTTTACCCGCTTGTGTAATTTCGATATTATCACCATTGATGAATTTAACTGTGTCGCCGCCTTTAACATCTTCAGCAGTACCACTGTTAGCAACTACTTTCCAAGCAGCTAAATCTTTAACCTTTTGCTCACCTGCAGGATTCAAATTGCTCAAATCTTTGTCAGCAGCGTTATCGATTTTATTTTTAGTATCTGTATCAAGCTGAACAGTTACATCTTCACCAGCTGCTACTGTAGTAAGACCATTAGCGCCTTTAACATTGAATTTTACATCGCCAGTGCTCAAGGATTTTTCCCTTGTGGAGCCAGTGTTACCACCTAAGGAAATTTTACGAGCAATAGCAACTTTGTTAGCTTCTGCTTTATCATCTGTTTTCTTCAATTGAGATACATTGACAGCATCTTTATCATCTACGCCATCAGCTACGTTAGTAACTTTCATGTCGCCTGCATTGATACCTTTATCGCCATCAATTTTAACGGTTGGATTGCCTGCAGCATTGTTGAAAGATGCACTGTTCAAGCCAGTAAGATTTTTCTTCAAGGATACAGAAATATTTTTATTGTTTCTAGCAACCGTAATATTGTCGTCGCCAGAGAAATCTACAGTGTTACCTTTTTCAATTGCTTCTGGTGTTGCTTCACCATTAGCGGAAAGATTCCATCCGTATTTATTTTGATCGATAGCCTTATTAATTGCATCAGCCACGTTAGCAGAATCTGCCATACCTGGAGTTGCTGCAGCTGTACCATTTGTAACAGTAATATCTTGTTTTTTACCAGCAATTGTAATTTTCTTACCATTAGCTGTAGTTGTAATATATGTATCGTCACCATTTACAGCTAATTTACTGTTAGCAAGGTTTACGTCACCAGAACCAGTGTCGCCTGTGAAAGCAAGGTTTACACTCTTCAATTGTGCTACGTTGACTGCATCTGTATCAGCCGTACCAGCAGCTACATAGTTAATTTGACGAGTTTGACCTGTTGTACCAACAGCAACGCCACCCAATGTAGATGTTAACGTTGCACCAGTTAAGTTAGCATAAGTATCAGTACGACCAGTATTAGCATTATAACCTGCTACACCTGCCGCAGTACTAGCAACAGACTTAGAACCTATTGCAACACCATCAGCAGTTGTAGCACTAGCACCATCACCAATAGCAATCGATTTAACTGCACTTGCGTTAGATCTAGTACCGATAGCAATACCATCATTCTCTGATACTGAGCTTTTTCTACCAATAGCAATACTGTTATCTGCAGTGGAAGAGCTTTCTCCGCCAACAGCAATACTATAATCTTTAGTTGCATTGGCTAACATACCGATACCAACACCTGCAGTTCCAGCGGCCTTTGCCCTAGATCCCAATGCAGTAGAGGATGCACCAGATGCAGCAGTACCATGACCAATTGCAGTAGATTCAATATTGGAAGCTATCGCATCAGCCCCCAAAGCACTGGCATTGCCATCTGTTGCCTTAGCACCATGACCAACTGCCACAGTATCATCCTCGGACGCAATGGAGTTAGCACCTACCGCTGTAGCATTTGCCGATTTAGCTTGTGCTGATAACCCCAATGCAACTGTAGATCGACCTGTTGCATTAGCACCATCACCAATAGCTACAGAGCTTGTTGCAGCCGTATCTGTAGATGCATTAGGACCAATAGCAATAGAGTTATTAGCTTTTGCACCAGTGTTGTCTTTATTTGGAACATCAGTAGAGTTAATAGACACATATTTAAGTGCAATTTGATCTGCGATAGCAGCTAACTGAGAACCATTGATCGCGTCCGTAGAAGTAGCACTTACTTCACCAGGAGCTACGTTTTTCAACTGACGCTCAAAACCTGCCGCACCGAAAGAAACAACATCACCTTCTAAAGTTGATTCACCACCAGACCAAGTTGCAGTAACACCTGTTGGCAATGTATAGCTAGTTTGTTTAGTACCTGCCTTATCTGTAGTAGAACCACCACCTAAAGCGACAGAGTTATCACGATTTGCTTTCGCACCTGTACCAATAGCGATGGCATTTGTTACAGATGTATTATCTGCACCACTTGTATTTACGCCATTTAAAGAACCAGCGATACGGTTTTTAGAATCAGCGCCAGTACCAATAGCAATACCAGCATTACCAGATTGCCCTTTAGTACCCACTGTGATACCGATATGGTCTGCTGTAGCATTATTATAATCACGCCACTTAATTTCATACCCGGTTAAAGCTTTAACAGCATCAGAAACAGTAGCGACAGCAGGTTCACCTGTTGTAATATCAGTATAAACTGCTTTAGTAGACGTCATTCTATCAGCATCGTCACCGCCAATAACAATAGATGAGTGACCAAAGGCTTTAGTATTACCACCAATAGCAATAGCTTGGTCTCCTATAACGGTAGCCCCTTGCCCCGGTAATGCACCACCACCAATGGCAATACCTTGTGAAAATGAAGTACCAACTTCGTTTACCGTCGCATAAGTACCAACAGCAATCGCAGTACCACCATTTGCAATTGAATTTTTACCTACAGCAACACTTGGTGTATTACCATATAGACCTTTTGAATAAGCATTTTGACCAATAGCAATCCCACCACCAGCAGTCTCTGTTTTTGCAGCAGTACCAATTACAACAACATCACTATTAGGAGCTTTTACATTTGTACCTAAAGCAACTGCATTTACACCTGTAACACTAGCACTGTTACCTAAACCGACTGCATTGGCACCTGTAACAGTAGCACTATCACCAAAAGCTACAGATGCACCACCAGTAGATGTAGGCACCTCGTTTACAGCCAATGCTACATTAGCATTAGTCATAGCTAACGCTGCAAAGATACCAGCCACAACAATTTTCTTTTTACCGCTATTGTTCTTAGCGAATTCAGATACTACTACGTAGCAATTTTTGGATTTGTTCCAAACCACTTTAAAAATCTTGTTCATTGTTTTCTCCTTTAAACTACTATAAAGCTCTCAAACTTCTATATAACAAATAATCTCAATTTCAAGTTTTTCGATATAGTTAGTATACCAAATTTTTCGATATGCTTGCAACCCCTTTTCACTAATATTTCATTTTTTGAATAACTATTGCAAATACAGCAATAACGGGAGTTCTTTAAACCCCTTATAAAATAAAACCTAATAATTGGGATGATTTTATACCATAATTTAGAAGAGAAGATGAATTTAAACTCACATTTTAACTTTTTCCATATAAATATAATTGATGAATTATAAAAATAATGGTCAAAATGCCTTATATATCTACACTCTAATAACCCCACCTATTTTACAGTACTATATTTCATTAAATTTTTATAAATTAGCATTTCACTCAAATTGAGATAAATTGGCAGCCAAAAACAAAAATAACGTCTAAAGAATAATCTCTTTAGACGTTATTTTTTATATGACATTATTTAATTTAAATACATAAGCACTTTGTTCATGTGCTAATTTGATGCGCTTCTGTAATCGTTCTATATACGCTCGGTATATGTCTTGCGCTTCGTCAATAGTTACGATATTAAAGTTAATCCCATCCCCTACCGGCAATTGGCTAAGCCGAGGTAGGTCTGCGGTAATGATAGTGCCTATTTTTGTATAGCCCCCTGTTGTTTGGCGATCTGCCATGAGGACAATGGGATGTCCATTCGATGGCACTTGGATAGAGCCAAATACGGCACCATCAGAAATAATATCTGCACTGTCTACGTGTTCAATTTCAGGACCATCTAAGCGAAAACCCATACGGTCACATTCTACAGTCAGTGTATAGATGTTATCACTAAAGGTCTTAATTCCCTTCTCGGTGAAATGTTTTGCCTGATCACCTAATACAACGCGTAATGGTTCATGACATTCACGGCCCCCACGGTTATATAAGGCGGTATTGAATAGAGTATGCCCTTCACCACGGTAATCGCAGACATGCACGTCATCTCTGGTGAACGCTTTGATGCCAAGTTCATCGCCCTTTTGTAATGGTCGCCCCTCAAGGCCTCCAATTTTCGCCTTTGTATGGGTCGATACGCTGCCGTTGATGCTTGGCACGTCGATACCTCCAGAGAAAGAAATGTACATGCGCACGCCACATTGGCTAAAACCGCCGGAAATGACATCGCCGTCGTGACATACAAATGGAATATATCTCGGTACTCGCACACTATTGATGGTTGGTTCCATGTCGGCTCCTGTGAAAGCAACGATACATGTGCCTTTCACGGTGAGTGTAGGCGCCAGCAATGTGCATTCTAAGGCACCTGCCGTTTCTACATTACCTACCAGTGCTTGCCCCAAGAGATAGCTTTCACTATCCATAGGACCTGCTACAGGCATACCATATTGTTGGAACCCAACGCGACCTTTATCTTGAATGGTGGTGTACATGCCAGGTGCATTTACGTAGATAGATAATTTATTAAACTCATTAATAGCCACGCAACTCACCTACCTCTACTTCATACATGGATGGCGCATAGTCCGCCCCCAATGCTTTAATGCGATTATATTCCGCTTCATCTATCGGCACATAGCGCACATAGTCGCCAGCACTCAATAGCGCCGCTTGTTTCTTAGTCATGTCATACATGGTTACCGGTGTACGGCCAATGATTTGCCAGCCCCCTGGAGAGTCAGATGGATATGTGCCAGTTTGTTCCCCTGCAATGCCTACAGAGCCTGCAGGTATCAATGTTCTTGGTGAGGACAAACGAGGCGTTGCAATGCGTGGATCCATGCCGCCCAAATAGGTAAAACCAGGAATGAAGCCAAGCATATATACCAAGTAATCAGTACCACTATGAATTGCTACAACCTCATCTTCAGTTAGATTATTATGAGAGGCTACAAAACCAAGGTCTGGACCAAACTCACCACCGTACACGGTAGGAATTTCCACGACGGTAACAAGTTCATTAGCATTATCTGTTACAGTCTGCTCCAATGTAGGCTCAATGATGTTACACAATTCTGCATAGGAGTATATCATAGCATCATATTGCAAAAGCAATGCACAATAGGTAGGAACTAATTCAATAATGCCCTCTAGATTCAGCTCTTGAATTCGCTCTATCGTTTGACGAATATGTCGATTAATCTTTGGATCGATGACTTGACCAAAATCAATAGAGATAGCGCAATCCCCTACAGGTGAAATTATAGGTTTCATAGGTATCTCCTTCCTAAAACCAGAAAGAACCATTACCTTCAAACGAAAATAATGGTACTTTCATAATTATCAAATTAACCAAGTAATTTAGCAATGCCTTGTAAGGATGTAACACCGATGTAAGCTGTTACAAGTACTACAATCCATCCTGTATAGTATAACAGTTTATTATGTTTGTAGTCTCCTACGATTTCAGATTTATGAGTAGCAAAGAGCATTACTGCCAATGTAATCGGCAAGATTAAGCCGTTTACGGAGCCAGCCAAAATCAACAAGGATGCTGGTTTACCAATAAAGATCAAAATACATGTAGAAACGAAGATGAATGTCATAATAGTCAATTTTTCATTGCGTTCTACTACTTTGAACAATGTTTTTAAGAAGGACACGGATGTGTACGCTGCACCTACTACAGATGTTAAGGCTGCACAGAAGAACACGATACCGAACAATTTATGACCGATTTCACCAGCACCAAGAAGGAATGCAGAGCCAGCTGGATCTTTAGGATCTAACGCAAAGCCCATGGACACAACACCAAGAACGGCTAAGAATAACAAGATACGAACCACTGCATCTACGGACATACCCATGAAGGCTGCACGACGTACATCTTTCAAATGTTCTTGACCTGTAATACCTGCATCAATGAGGCGGTGACCGCCAGAGAATGTAATGTAACCACCTACAGTACCACCGATAAGGGTAATAGTTGCAAGCCATGGATAATGCGTCGGTGCCACCGCATGAGTAACCGCTTCAGCCACTGGAGGGTTTGTTGAGAATGCCACATAACCAATCAACACAAGCATTACGGTACCAAGGATTTTAGCCGTGTTGTCTAGTACACCCCCCATTTTTGGGGATGCAAATAATAAAATACCCAAGATACCACTGATAGCCGCCGCAGTCGTTGTATCAATACCAAATACAATATTTAGGCCCATAGACGCGCCCCCAATGTTACCGATATTGAACGCAAGGCCCCCAAGAGAAATCAAGAATGCTACGAAATAGCCAAGTCCTGGCAATACTTTATTCGCAATATCTTGACCACGCATTTTAGATATGCCAATAATTGTCCACACATTAAGCTGTGCAATAATTGAAAAAATAACAGACACAATGATGGCAAACGCGAAGTCTGCTTTTAAATCATTCGTAAATGCCGCCGTTTGTAACATAAAGCCCGGTCCAATAGAGGACGTGGCCATCAAGAAAGCTGCCCCTAAGAGGACAGATAAACTTGCTTTACCTGAAATTGGTTTCATAAAAACCTCCACACAATAATTTATTAACTATCTATTATGTACTTACTATTTACTACATATTTACTATTTATTACGTATTCACTATTTATTACGTATTTGCTATGTATTGCTTATTTTATAATGGCCGTTTTACTATTTACGGTTTTGAAAATTAGCCACTGTAACGCCCGCTTTTGTAAGGCCTTCACGGATGTAATTTGTGAAAGCTATCGCTTCTGGGTTATCGCCGTGTACGCATACGGAATCAGCTACAATATCAATAGTATTACCTGTATTAGTGACAACCTTACCTTCTGTAACCATCATAAGAACTCGTTCAAGAGCCTCTTGAGGGTCTTTAATGAAAGCTCCTGGTTCTGTACGAGGCACCAATGTACCTTCATCAGTATAACCGCGGTCAGCAAAGACCTCCTGAATTACAGGAATGCCTCGACGCTCTGCTTCTTTTGCAATATAGCTACCGCTCAACACCATAGCTGCAATATTAGGGTTTACCGCTTGTAAGCCATCTAATACAGCATCTGCCAATGCAGGAGTTACACAAGCAGTGTTATAAAAAGCACCATGTAATTTCATATGTTGTAATGTAACACCATAGCTATCACAGAAGGCTTGTAATGCACCAACTTGATATATCATATATGCTTTAGCCTCTGCAGGATTGACTGCCATTGCTCGACGACCAAAGCCCATTAAATCAGGATACCCAGGATGAGCCCCTACGGCTACGCCCTTTTCCTTGCACATGCGAACTGTAGCATCCATAATGAGAGGATCCCCAGCATGCCATCCACAGGCAACATTAGCACTTGTGACGTGATTTAACACTTCACCATCCATGCCTAATGTGTAGTTGCCAAAACTTTCACCTAAATCGCTATTTAGATCTACATAATGTGACATCAATAATCTCCTCCCTTTCTTCATCTCTTTTTTAAATTCTATAGAATATTGAATTTATAGGTATGATTATACTAAATAAATCGATATATTAGCAATGATTTTTGTCATGTATACAAAATTTCTTTATTAATACACATATTAAAATGCATATTAAGACACAAAAAAGCACCCCACATTATGTGGGGTGCTCTCAGTATCAATAGGTCTATCATTAGTTTGTATATGGAGAGAGTTGTAAGGGATTCATTAGTTAGTGTCGATAGCCTATCGATTATTTATTATCCTTGGATGCAGCATCATCAGCTTGTTTGCTGTCGTCTGCAGCTTTATCATCTGCAGATTTATCATCAGATGTATTAGCAGCATCTTTGTCGCTAATTACAATGTGACCATCTACAACATCAGCAAGCAAGTGTTTTGCATCGATGTGATCCAAGTAGAAGTCAGTTACATTATCGCGGATTTCAGATTCGATAACACGACGTAATGGACGAGCGCCCATAGTTTTATCGTAACCTTGTTCCATCAATAATTCTTTAGCTGCTTCAGTTACATCAAGAGTAATTTCTTTTTTAGCTAAAGTTTTATTAACTTGATCAAGCATTAAATCTACGATTTGTTTCAAATCTTCTTTTTTCAATTGATTGAATTCGATAACTGCATTGAAACGGTTTAAGAATTCTGGACGGAAGAATGGAGCGATACGTCCATTACATCTACTTTGTTTTCATCGTCATTATCTTGACCATAGCCAAAGCCTGCGTTAGATGTAGCAATAATAACAGTATTTTTGAAGTTTACTGTGTTACCTTGACCATCTGTTAAGCGACCATCATCCAATACTTGAAGAAGCAATGTAATAACTTGAGGATCTGCTTTTTCGATTTCGTCGAACAATACGATGGAGTAAGGATTACGACGAACGCGTTCAGTCAATGTGTTGGAGTTATCTTCGTAACCAACATAACCAGCTGTAGCACCAATCAATTTGGAAACTGCTGTGCGATCACTGTATTCGGACATATCCAAGCGGATGATAGCATCTTTGTTACCGAACATATCAAGTGCTAATTGTTTAGCCAATTCTGTTTTACCAACACCAGTAGGACCTACGAATAAGAAGCTACCGATTGGACGGTTACCTTCGTCAAAGCCTGCACGGTTACGACGGATAGCTTTAGATACAGCTTCTACTGCTTTATCTTGACCGATTACATGAGCTTGTAAACGAGATTTCATGTCTTTCAAGCGTTCAATATCGGATGCACCCATTTGAGATACAGGAATACCAGTCATTCTTTCAACAGCTTCAGCTACATCGTTAACTTGAGCCACAACCTTTTGGTTTTCAGTGTGGTTGTCGATTTCTTCTTGTAATTTTTGAATACGCATTTTTTCATTAATAGCGGATTCGTAATCTTCTTTTTGAGCAAACTCTTCTTGTTTTGCCTTAGCTTCTGCAATATCTGCTTCTAATGTTTTAATATCAGTTACAGGATGTTGGGAAGCCAAGTGAGCTGCTGTTACATCGATCAAGTCGATAGCTTTATCTGGTAAGCTACGTTGAGGAATGTATTGTACGGAATAATCTACAGCTGCTTTCAACACAGCATCTGGCAATTCAATGTTATGATGCGCTTCATACAATGGACGAATGCCTTGTAAAATTTTGAAAGTATCTTCTGGAGATGGTGCATTTACCTTTACTTCATTGAAACGACGAGCAAGAGCTGCGTTTTTCATGATTGTGTTACGGTATTCATCTTGTGTTGTAGCACCGATAACAGTCATTTCACCACGGGACAAAGCAGGTTTCAAGATATCTGCTAAGCCTTTAGAACCTTGACCATCACCTGTGGAACCAGCACCCAAGATTTGGTGGATTTCGTCGAAGAACAAGATAATGTTACCAGCAGCCTTAACCTCTTTGATAAGGTTTTGGATATTTTCTTCGAAGGAACCACGGTATTGAGTACCAGCTTCCAAACCGGAAATATCGATGGAAATGATTTCTTTATTTTTAATAGCTGCAGGAACATCGCCATTGACGATTGCTTGTGCCAAGCCTTCTACTACAGCTGTTTTACCAACACCAGCATCACCTACGAGTACAGGATTGTTTTTAGTACGACGTGCTAAGATTTCTGCTGTTTCTTGGATTTCTTTATTACGACCAATAACAGGATCGAGTTTACCATCACGAGCTTGTTGAGTTAAGTTTGTACCTAACTTAGCAAGGATACCATCTTGTTTCATTTTACCTTGTTGTGCAGCTTGAGCAGCTTGCATTTCTTCATTAGAAGGTAAACGACCAGTTTGACGATAGAAAGCAAACTCTTCTGGAGTCACTTCACGACCATTAATTTTATAACGACGGTTTTCTGTGGAATAACCACCCATGTTACCCATCAATTGATTGAATAAATCATTCATGCTACCGAAATCGCTACCAAAGTTATTGAAGTTGTTGTTCATATAAATTACCTCACTTTTTTACTACAAGTATATCTGTTTGACTTTTTAAGTCTGTTTAATTTCTTGCTTTATTTCTAGGTTTCTTCAACCTTATGACATTATAATAATCTGATTAAGTCAAAAAGTCAATAGGTCAAAGATAAAATTTTTGACTTTTTTTGACTTTTATTTTGACTAATTAGATTTATATGACAAGAATATAGATAAATACTGGGTTTGTGAGAGATAATTAAATTTGAACTTTTGATTTGATTATTATAAATAGAAAAAGACCATTCATTTATTCCCTTTAAAGATTTAAAAGTATATTTTTGAGTTTATTTTTACAATTTAAAAATTTTAAGTATTTTATTAACCAAAAGAAGGACAACACCATGTGTTGTCCTTTCCCAGTAATGCCTCCATCATAAGAGCTCTTATAGCCAATTAATTACTTATTAAGTATCAAAAGTAATCTACGTCAAGAAAAGCTATAAGGTATATTTTATACCCCGATAGTAATACTTTCCAGAATAAATCCGAACATCCCATCTTCAAATCTTCTTGTTCAACTGATATCTCGTTTATATCATCCTTTTAATTAGAGTAGAGAAATCGTTTTAACAACTTCTTTAATTCTTTTAAAGAAGTAAAATAGCTTAATATTTAAATACATCAAACAAAGATAGTTTCGAATATTTGTAACCTAAATGTTTTTGGGGCTTCAAACCAAATGAATTAACAATATTTGAATTAACTTTGTACCGAACAGGTGTAGTAAATCGATTCATTAAAAAGCTATGCGCACAACAATTTCTCAAGCACAAAAGAAAATCTATCATATTAAGAAACTCTGAGCGCTTAGATTTACCTAAATCAAAATCCTTCAAAACAACTTCCATAATATCATCTTTCAAATAATGAAGAAGATATAATACCTCACCAAAAGATAATGTTTCAATGGCCACCCAGAGTGGTACTGCAACATTTGGATAAATCTGTTTTTTATTATCTCTATATACAGCCACGCCCATTGGCGCTGTATAATACGGAGACTGATAAAATGTATGATCAATATGATCATTTTTATTAATTAAATTAGATAAATAATAAGGTTTAAAGAATAAGAAATCATTAAAGCTAAAATATATATTTTTATTCTGATCATTAATAAAAGGATAGTTATTAGAATAACGACAATAAGTATCACTTAAATTATTACAATCTTGAGGATCCATATAATTCAATTTATTTGTATATTGCATTGTATTCACAATAGTATTGCAATATGTTTTTGTAAAATGATACGATATCGAAGTTTTCAAAGCCGATTCAACAGAATTTAAGTATGAAAATATAGCTCGTGAAAAAGCCTTATCAAAAAAATATAATGCTTCAAAATCGGCTAATGTTGTAAACTTATACTCTTTTGGATTCAATTTATTGAGTAATAAATTCTCAAAACCATTAAATAATGAATAATAATTATGCTTTGTTAACAAACACCTTAACTCATTCTCATCAAACAATAATCCTCTTGACTTTAATTTATTAACTAAGTCATCCCTTGATACGAATATTTTTATTGCCAACTAAGATCGCCCCTTTGTTATCTCAGAACAAAAAGCAATACCACTAATACAATAGTCTTAATTATAACAGTCTTTTAATATATATAATTTTACATTTACCATTATAAAAAATAAAGAGAGATTCGATTCAACCCTTTACATATTATTCGTCAATATTTAAAGAAATATAAAGAATAAAAGCGGATAGCTCATTACGAGCTATCCGCTTATTTCTTTGGTGATCCAGGAGGGATTCGAACCCCCGACCCACGGCTTAGAAGTGTGTAGACAAAGTCAGTATCTATCTAGGTTCACCAGTATTTATATATGTTTGCAAGTATATATGCAAGCATAATTACGTTATTTTTTTATACTTGCACGGAGTAACTGTTCACAATTATTACTATATAATTAGCATCAAATTAGTCTGTTAAAATTAGATTTCTAAACGTTTCTAAAACATTTGAATCTTGAGTCACTCCATCTTTTATTTTTAAAGAGAATATAATATTCGCATTAAAAGTATTAGATAATATTCTTATGATATATGTAAAATCTGGTTCACAAGTATTAAGATTAAATTTATACTTTCCCTCTTCCCCAATATATATACTATTCATCAACTTATTTTCCATACAAATCTGATAGCCATTTACTTCAGTAAACTTAATCCCCCTCTGCTTTAATATTTTACAAGCATCTTTATATTTCTTCTTATTAATACTCCTCGAACCACTTTTTTTTACGCGATATTTACATGAAATTTCAAAGTAATCGCCAATCTGTTCTAATGGAAAAATAATGATATTTTCATCACAGATGTTCCTATTTATCGATGTCATAATGTATTTGACATTCTTTTGTCTATACATTGCTTTAATCCATCTCTCATATACACTAGAATCAATTTGTAGCTCTATACCTTTTGTACCTGGCGAAGAAAACTCATCAAAATGGTCGTTCATATACGCTATAATATCCTCTGTACCATCTAGACTCCTCGAAGTCTTATTATTTTTTGAAAAATCAAAAACTTTATAATCTTCATCAGGTATTAACACAAACTGCCCAGATTGGGCATGAGGAAGTTTACACTCTATAGCAAAATTAATACGATCACCACTATATTCGATATCACTATGAGTAGAATCAGACCCACCTCTACTAGAAAAATAATCTCCAAAAACTTTATTTAAATAATTAAGACAGTATATTTCAAATTCTTGCCAAGTCATTTCAAATGCCCCCTATAAGCGTTTTAATGATTCCCCTAATGCTTTTATTACAGTAGCAGTCATTGCATTACCTGCTTGCTTCAATAAATGACGATTACTAACTATATTTTTCACCTTATTAATTCGATGATACGTAAACCCTTGTAATCGTAAAGCTTCAGCTCCAGTCAAATAATATAACTCACGATTATAAACATAATAAATGCCGTCTCTGTGTGCTCTTAAAGTCGGAACTCTATTTTTATATAAACGAAGATCAGACATTCTTGTATCTACAATTAAGTATTGTTGTCGCAACAAATCTTCAAGGTTATACTTGCCTTTATTCTCATCATTAACTAGATATCGTTCTGTAAACCATTCATAATCTTCATCAGACATTCTATTATCATTCGGTTGTAAAAAGCGACTTAATCTAACATGTTTTTTAGGTTCTGGCCACATAAACTTTGTAAAATCTATATCTAAATCATGATTAACGGCAATAATATAAACTCGTTGTCTCATATGGGGTACACCATAATCTAATGAATTCAAAACCTTATAATCTACATCATAGCCAACCGATTTTATCTGAAGTAATATATCCCTAAAAGTTTCCCCTTTGTCATGACTTATAAGTCCTTTAACATTCTCCAATATAACAGCTTTAGGTCTATTTTCTCGTATGAGTTCTACTAAATCATATATCAATTGACCTCTACGATCATTAGTACCTGTTTGTCTCCCAATTACAGAAAAAGATTGACAAGGAAACCCTGCAATCATAACATCAAAACTTGGTAAATTTTTACCTACTAACTTTCTAAGGTTGCCATATTGATGATCTTTGCTAATATTGAACAGCAGTTCATATGTCCTATTAGATAAGTAACTTGTGTCAGATGCCCCTACACATCTTAGTCCTGCCCATTCAAGCCCCTGACGGCCACCACCTATACCAGAACAAAAATCAAAAAATGTCTTTATTTGCACACTATACTCCTAACACGTCTTCAGATTTTGCCAATCTTAATGTTTGCCCTATAGCTTCAGCTATATATTGCAATACATTTATAACAACTGAATTTCCAAATTGTTTATATGCTTGATTTCTATTCTTATGAATAACATAAGTATCAGGAAATCCCATTATACGAGCACATTCTCGCGGATGTAGTCGTCGAGTTTTCCCATCAATTAAATATCCCCCAGTCTTAGCAAAAACACCTCCGCCATGAGCCGATAAAGTAATTGCAATACCTTTTGGGCTATAAATACGCTCACCTTGTCCTCCCTTGCCAACGGTACCAATACGTAAAGATTTTGCCTCATTATTACTTGGTAAATCTTCCACCAAAGACAAGTCATTACGTTCAACTACTAAATCTTCGACCTCATTTGCAGGCAAAAGAAAATCTTCAACAAAATGATTTAATGAAAATCCCTTAGGAAACTCGAAGTCATCTACTTTCAAGTCAGAGCGAAATCCAACCATATATATTCTTTCTCTTTTTTGTGGTATCCCATAATCAAGAGAGTTTAATACCTTATAAAAAAAAGTATATCCCAACGACTCCATAGTTCTCTTCACAACAGCTAAAGTATTACCATTATCATGAGATGCAAAATTCTTTACATTTTCCATAAACACAACACTCGGCTGATGAAATTTTACTATTCTTGCCACATCAAAAAACAATGTACCTCTACTATCCTCAAACCCTAACTGCTTGCCACTAATAGAAAAAGCTTGGCATGGGAAGCCAGCACATAATATGTCATGCTCGGGGATACTTGATTCATCAATTTTGGTAATATCCCCCATAGGAATCTCTCCAAAATTTTGCTCGTATACCTCTTGTGCAAAATGATCCCATTCACTAGAATAGACACATTCTGCACCTAGAGATTCTAAAGCCAAACGAAATCCACCTAACCCAGCGAATAAATCGATAAAGCGATATCCTTCAAGGTTTCTATCTATAACGTCAATCATCCTAGTATCCTCCATTAATTACCTATCGATTATTATACTATAATTAGCCAAAAGAATCTCCCTAGAGGCACTAGCCTCTAGGGAGTTATCTATTATAATTATTACGTTCACAATCAATATACTCTATTACACTAACTTTGGGAATTTTCCATACCTGATTATTTCTATAGCATTTTAATTTACCTGAATTGATTAACTTGTATGCAGCATTTTTACCGATTCGTAACACATCACATAAATCATCTACAGTTAATATATCATTTTCTTGATTTAATAGCATATTCAATACCTCCTCTATTATATATATTACTTCTATGTAGTTATTAAAAATCTACTTCCGTTAAAATAAATTAATAATGCACGTTAATCACATTAAATGTTCCAATTTATTCCAAAGTTCCAAAATTCCGTAAGATTAAAACTTTACTTTAAATTATTGCTCATAAATGGTAACGCTATTCTAAATACTGTAAAACTCATTCTTTTTAATTACATATTATATGTGTGATAGCATATATAGCTATTCCTTAAGGTTAACCCCTAGGTGCATTGACGCCTAGGGGTGTTTTTTATTTGGAGGATTTGTATGAACAAATATTACCAAAACACATTCCTGTTTATCAGTAAGCAACAGTCAGCGTTACATCCATTACTGAAATCCTTACAGTGGGCTTTCAGAAACCAAGTCGAGCGTTTAGATGTGCCTCTTGTTCGTATGGGTATGTTAGCCAATATGCTTACGGACAGCCGAAAACATAGCATTCTTGATTATGATTTCTATCAGCATAATCAAACAAAGGAGTTTATTTTACGTATTCATACAGAAAGCGAAGGCGATACACATCCTATTGATATGGAATATTGTAGAGTGTATTTGTCCCCTGATATTAAATTACATTACATATCAGAAGAACGCTCTGAACTTATCTATATTAATACAGATGCATCACATGTGTACTTACCAATTCGTTTCAAGATTGAATTATACATTGATGAAACCTATGATATTAACTATTTTCTTAACCTAACTACTTTGCAGCGATTTTTAGTGGCGATATTCCCCTCGCTACATATTGATATCTTCGACGGTATTAAAGCGATTTGCTCTAAAATCAATCATCATATTAAATCATTAAATAGTAATAATTGGTGCCAAATTTCCAGTTATGAATCTAAATAATTTATTTCTATATAAGGAGAATCTATTATGAATACTACAGTTGAAACTATGTTAACAGAACTATTGCCAAAAGCATCCGTACAAGAACTTGTTGAACGTTACGGAGATCCATATGATGCATTATTCCATGCAGAAGAATCTGAATGGTATGATGCCCCAGGTATGGGGAACCGTGGTATTGCTAAACTACGAGCTATCAAATCTATTATTAAAAATGTACAAAATAGAACTCGTAAAGCACCTATCAATGTTGGTAGACCTATTGATATCTATAAAGCTATGTCTGATATGCAGTACTTTGAAACAGAACACGTACGAGTACTATATCTAAACGCCAGAAATCACTTAATTAAATCAGAAGATATTTCTATTGGTGATGTAACGACAGCCTCTCTAGATATTAAGTGTATTTTCTCTTCTGCTGTTCGTCTAAAAGCCTGTGGGATTGTTATTGTTCATAATCACCCTTCTGGCGATTCTCACCCCAGTGAATTAGATATTCGCTGTACTAAGCGAGTTGCCGAAGCAGGTAGACTATTTGACATTCCAGTATTAGACCATATCATTATTGGGCATGGTGAATTTCATAGTATGAGTGAATGTGGTCAATTATAAGGAGGATATTATGCCAGCTAAACGATTTATTTGCCCCAACGGGGATGAAATTAATATGTATGAATGCCTATTGCGATGCCCACAAGGTACGAGGTGTATGTTTTTACCTACATTACGAGCAGTAGCGACATCATTAGAACGTAATTTAACCAAACCATCCGTTACTGAGTTATTAAGTGGTACTCGTGAATTATATCTAAAAAAGGTTACTGAATATGCCGTAGATCCACAAAAGCAACTATATGCTTTACATGGTTCAGCTGTGCATACCATTACAGAGCGTCATGCTAGTGGCAATATGCTTTCAGAAGAGCGTTTGAAGAATACCACCACAACAGGGCAGCTTGATTTATATGGGCAAGTATTATCCAATACGGACACCACACTGGGTGATTTGAAAATTACCAGTTCCTATAAGTTAATGAGGGCGTTAGGGTACTACAAAAAAGATGTAGAAACAGGTGAAGTATATAAAACAGGTTCGAAGAAAGGCCAACCTAAAACACGAAAAGAAATATTCACCAATGGAGTACGTCATGTATTAGACTGGGCGTTACAGTTGAACTATTATCGACTACTGTTAGAGGAAGAAAACTATACGGTATCATCTATGGTTATTCAGGCCCTTTGTCGTGATACAGGCTTACGCATTGCTTCTGAACGAGGTATTACAAAGCCGTTATATCTCATTCCCATTAACCCCATTAGCAACCATTGGTTGAAACGATATATGGAAGCTAAAGCAAAACGGTTACAACAAGCAATAGAAACCGGTGTAGTGCCGAAGAAATGTAGCCAACGCGAAACTTGGCATGGTAAAAAGTGTGAAGGCTATTGTGCTGTATCTGCACAATGTAGAGCCATTGAGGAATCACAACAAGTTAAGTCTGCATAGTAGGAAGGAGCCATTATGACACAATACTGCGGCATTATTATTACAGACACTGACCTATATGTGTCTATAGTAAAACGAATTCAAAATAAAATTAAAGTGATAGAGCGATATGTATGTAAACGGAGCCAATCGCTCATTTCAGATCTAGCGGACGTTCATCGTAAAAACAAGCATAGTCCTACTCTCTACTCGTTAGCCTATACCGAGATTCCACAGCTCATATTTAAGAAAACTTACTCTAATACACCTTTGCAAGATGCCTGGAAAGAAAGAGATGTACTAATGTCAGGACAGGATAATCAATATACTTACCAATTTATTTTACCCACCATAGATAACCAGGAATGGATGTATATGGTGGGTATTTCTCAATCTAAGATATCCGAATTACAGCGTGCCAAAACAGTAAACCATATGGAAACTGAAGTTATATCTTATTGGCCTATATCATTACTTGATTTACATAAAAATCATAGTAAACCGATTCTTCTATTAATTGAAGAAAAGAATACTGTTACGGGGTATCTATGCAGTGGAACTGTTATTGTAACTACAATTGATTGGAACCAAGATACAGAAACACCAAAAGATATGATTCAACGATTGTTAAAGAAATCTCCTGTTCGATTAAATGACACACTTGAAATTCAAGCGTATTTGACCAAAAAAACATATTCTTTATGGAAAGACTTGCTTTCTCAATATGGAGTAGTCAACACGTCAACAATTACTGATGTTTTAAATCATTTTACACATCGTTGGGATTGTGATGTATATATGGATGCATCTGCAGGTCTAAGTTATTATTTAGCACGATCTGGTGTACAAGCGGAGGAACAAAAATGACGAATACAGGCTTATATGAAAAACTATCACTCGCTATGAAAAGCTGTAGCTACATTGAAAAAACAGGTGAAAATACCTTTCATGGTTATTCTTACGTTACTAGCAGCGATGTGTTAGAACGAGTCAATGATGCTTTAACAGGTGTGGGGCTAATTACAACTGTTACCCCTACTCTTCTTGATTTACGAGAGGTGCAAACTGCAAAGGGTAATATTGATAAGCACGCTACAATTAGCGTTACGATTTCTATTATTGATATAGAGACAGGTGAATCTGTACAAATAAGTGGTATTGGTTCTGGTCAAGATAGTGGCGATAAGGCTATCATGAAAGCTGAAACAGCAGCCATAAAATATGCTTATATGCTGAGTTTCTGTATTGCCACTGGTGATGACCCTGAAGCGGATAATACTACAGACCTTAATACACAAACTACTCCATCCCCTAAAGTCTCTACAGTAAGGTCAAAAGCTAAAACGAGTCAAACTATAGTAAGTGATGATTTACATTGCACCGACTGTGGCTGTACTATTTCGAGTAAAGTATCTAGCTTCTCTAAACAACGGTATCATATGCCTTTGTGTATGAATTGTCAGAAGAATCATCAATCCGTAGCATAATCCACTCCACTATGAAAGGGGGTGATGTTATGGATCCAGTTATTACACGAATTATTCTTGAAGCTGCTGCTACAGCTTTGCTTTACTTAATTGCAGATGAATAATATATAAGCCATGTCGCTATAATGCGACATGGCTTATCTTTATTTTTTTATGACTAACTACCCTTTTCATCACCTTGATAATATGGTATCGGGCTAATCCCATATGGTTCAATAAGTCTGTTGATTATCTGTTTATATGACCACAAAGTCATGCCTTGTTCATAACGCTTATAATTTAGACCAATCGAATTAATTATATAATGACAATGTATATGGGCTTCATTTTTATAATGAATTGCACCTAACACTTGATATATATCTTTAGAAAGTAACTGACCCACCGATTTACAAATCTCGAGTACTGTATCTAATGGTATAGTATCTGCACAATCTAATGAAAATACAACATGTATAAATGATTTCGACTCATCTTTTACTTGTGCCATTTTTTTTATAAGTTCAAATTCTAATAATGGATTACTACACCCCATTAGTATACCAAAAACATAGTCTCTAGAAGTCTTACACTCATCTGATATATATTGAATTGCATTTGGTAAATTCATTCCATTTCGTTTGATAAATTTTAATATCGCCATTATTTTAACTCCTCAATTACCTTATTTAAGGCATCTACCACACCTGATAAACCACTACATATCTCCTTCTTATCTTCAAAGGTAAGTTCATCATGATTTGATAGAGCACTATAAATTTTACCTAATGATGAAGCAATCGATCGTTCAGGGTCGACTATCACTATTTTTTCCTCATTTAAAGAGCATCGCCTCATGTATTCAGATACCGACATATTACATAATACAGCTTGAGCTTCAATAACTTTAAAATCATTTTCTGCCATCCTAACATTAAATCGTCTAGACTTATTATCTTTTTTCATAATAGTTCCTTTCTGCACAGATAAAGTATTTATAATTATCTGTATGTACAGTTACTATTACTTTTTTATAAATTAAGACGGGGTGTGTCTTTATTGACACACCCCGTCTCTCTGTCGTTTTTATAACGAAGCTAAAATATAATCTTATTCTAACATTCTTCTATCTTGCTTATCTACATTTTATCTCCCTTATAAAAACGACAGAAAGCAAGATAGAGATTTGTATGTACAAAATTTTTATCCATTTTTACCAAATTTACCAAAAATAAAGGTAAGTAATATATGTACTAATCTATCTTAAAAATTGGTAAAAATGGTAAATTTGGTAAATACAGTATGAAAATATTAGGTATTATCTCTTTTAGCTGGTTCAATCAATTGCATTCTAAGATTAGGTCGACCTTTAAATAATCTTCTATTCCCCATAGGTTCACAAATCATCTTGTCTAATATCACCTTGTTAAGACGAATAGTAGTTTCCTTTTTCTCTATACTACATTTCTCTAAATATAATGAAATATTCCATAGAAACTGTTCAAGTATATCATATAAAGCTAAATATGATTTTCTTAAACTATGCTTATCGCAAGTTACAACACACTCAAGAAATTTGTTTATATTCTCATCATTAAGATATGGTAAATATAACCAAAAAGTATCCTTATTAAATGTATCTAATATAGGATTTTTCATATGCATTTTAAGATGCTCATCCTGTAATACAAATTTTTTTAGAGGCATACTTTCAATATCATTACAGTTTAATACAGCATAAAAGCACTTAAAAAATTTAGTAAGTACTTTTTTTACTTTTTTCATTGGATCACTAAGCTCAAAAGTATCATTATAATGATATCTGTATTTAGTTAATCCTCTAATCAAAGTGGATTCATCTTCTTGTATTTTTAATAACCCGACTAACCGTTCATCCTCTAACCGTCCCCATACATATGAGGAATCAATTGTATACATTTTTTTTATCCAAATATATATCAAATCAGTTAGCCTCTCAGTTTCTAATTTTTTATTCCACCGAATATCCTTAGATGCCCAAGAAATGTGTTGTGGGTTAGACTGAACCATATCTTCTTCTATAAATATAGAGTGCCCACTCTTATAAGTGTTTTCCCTATGGAGGTATATTCTATATTCATTATAAAGATATATAAATAAATCTAAAATACATTGATGCGTAATATTATATAAGCTATCCCGTTTAGAAGCTTGAGACCAAGCGATGCCCGAAAACTGCATATCGCCCTTCACTATATCTAGCCCCTCCTTTTGTTGTATTTGAAGCGAAAGAGGCTTATCCAAAAAACTATCTAAATACTGCACTGTATCGCAATCATAATATGAAGACTTATCAGTTTTATTATATAAGGTTTTTAATTCTTCTCGATATTGATTATAAGTTAAACTTGATAAAACATTATACGAGTCCAATTTAAAACGTTCAAGACTATCATCATTAGAATTTCTAACTATAGATTTTATAGTTTGATCAATAAACGGAAAAATATCAAACAAGAATACTAATAGCACCTGATTTAATAACTCTATATTCAAAAAAGCTTCTTCATAATCAATTAACTCTTCTAAATTTATAAAAGGTTTATTGGTAAATAAAGCAAGAGTTGGCATTTCATTAAACTGCTTTAGCACGGAAACAGCCATATAGTGTGGTAAGTTACATAATAGCATCAAGAAAAGAAATAAAGATGCATTAAGCTCATGATAATTTAAAGATAATATGTTCCGAATCTCATAGGATACATTCTGTTGATAAAGCCATTTATGTAGCAATACGATTGGTAAACAGCATGTTTGTTCATCAAGTTGCTCTAATAAAAATGCTTCGTTTAAAGCATACTCCCCTTCAACCTCTTTCTTCAGTAGGTTTTTATATAGTTTTTGAGACTTCTTGATTAAGTCCTGAAGACCTATATAATTTTTTCCTTCTAATACTTCAAAGCTCGCATCACTTAACAGCATTTTTTTATGTATCATTAAAGAATTATTTGGAGAATCTATTGATGCTGAAACTATGTTTGGAAAATCCTTATCATCAAAAGTTGCAGCTGGTTCTGAAAGTACTGTGCCATTAAATGTATATATTTTATTAAAAGCCATCGTAGAAGTACATTTTTTAGTTCTTCGATTTCTACTTCTCTCCTTAGACTCATTATTTTCTGAATTATTTAAATCTATATGCCGTAATATAGCCAACGCAATATAATGGTCGATTACTTCTTTTATAAAAAAAGAATCAGAATATAACGAAAAAGAATCAGATGTTACATTCATATGCATTACACCCAAAAGTATCCTAATAGCCTCAAAATCTCTAGGCTCTAATCCAGCTCTTATAATAAAAGAATCATAAGGATTACTCATATAGCTTGTTTGTTCTTGGGATAAACATAAGCCATATAAACGGTCTAACTCTTCATATAAAAATTCCCATATATTATTATTCAAAAACTTATGCTCTACTTTTATATTCTGCTCATGATCATATTCACTTATTCTTTGATATAACGACAATAAATACTTATAAAAACACATACAATCAGGATCTATTAATCGAATTTTAGTATTTTCATAAATATAGCTTTCATAACCACCTGTACCATTGTCCTTCAACGGAGTACTTTTAAAAAATATATTATAAAAATCTCTATTCAAAACATCTAAGTCACTTCTATTCATTTTTTATCCTTCTGAACTTAACTAACTAAAAACTCCATATTTTTGTATTAATTAGCCATTTTTAAAATTAAAAATGGCTAATTTTTTATTTTTTTACATATACAACCAGTATAACATAAAGAATTATAAAATATCAGTGTAGTCAGTGCTGCTACATAAAAAAATTTAAGGAGGCAAAGAAAATGGAAAAAAATTACCCTCTATCCCCTAGTGATGAGCCACAAAAGGCCAACATCTCTACTGCTGAATTAGTAACTTTTCAGCCATTAACAAGGAGTAGTGTTACCTATGAAGATATACCACTCCCCGAGGTACCAAAAGTAGAAGAACAAGGTTCAACACCTCTTATTTCTACACTAAATGCATCTACCTTTAGTGCATATGCTAGTATTTCCCCACCAGGAAATATTGAGCAACTTCTAAAAAAGGATATATCGAGCGTTGATCATCGATATGATGAATCAGCACTAAAACCACAAGACGTATCCACATACCCTGTAGTCTTAACGGCAATCAACGTAAATGAGTTTCAGGTCTCGGCAAACACAAAAACTAGCCATTGTAATAATCGGTTAAAAAGTTTTGTTGAGTACGATGGTGTTATTTGTCAAATTGATAAAGTGACGCAGGAACCAAAAGATGAGATTCTAAATTGTGTGCTTTCATTTACAGAGGAACGTGAGGTTTACGATTTAGATTGTTGTCAAAGCTTTTACGTAATCCATGTCAAAACATCGATTTCAGAGGCAGATGTCATCATCCAAAAAGAACAGCTTGATACTCTATATTCATTGCTCAAGAAGAGGTTTCCCGAAATCAGCTTCAATGCTGACTGCGGAAAAGCTAAAGAGCTGTTCAAACAGTATATAGCTGAACGTTATATACAAGATAAGGCAGCAATGAAAAGCACAAAAGTAAATAAATATCCTGGCTGGGGAAAAGCCTTTGAAGCCAAAAAATTTCATCCTGGGCAGAATGAAAATGGTGACACATTGTTAACTTTGCCAAAGGTCGACCAAAACCACAGATACAACCTGTACGATTATGGTTTCAAATTACTAAAGCTCGCCCCAATGGAGGTTATTTTACCACTCTTCTTACATGCTCATAGTGGTTTTGTAAGAAAGTTATTCCAAGAGGGCTCTCACCCTATACAGTATGTGCCGACACTAATTGCTCCTACAGGTAGTAGAAAAACATCTCTCGCAAAGATTTTCTTCCTACTATTTAATCACGAAACATACGCATCATTTAATGATACTGACCGTGCAATTGAACTGGTGTCAACTCACTATAAAGATCAAACAGTAATATTTGACGACTTCAAACTGACAAATGACAAAACTTTACTAGCTAAATTTGAGAAGTTCATTCGTCCACTCTCGGAGAGTCAAGGTAGGGCAAAATCTAGTGATGCAGGCAGTCGCTTAGAGCGTACTCAACAACTGCATACCGCAATCATAACTGCTGAATCCTATCCTAATGAATTACAGCAGTCAAGTAAGTTACGACTATTGCCAATCTTCATGAAGCAGGAAGATGTAAACAACCAGGTTTTGACTGATTTCCAAAACGAAAAAGCTCATGCTAAAAAGCATTTAAAAGCAGCAAGGTTAGACGAATATATGGTGCTATTTATCCATTATATTGAGGAGCATTATGACGACATAGTCTATATGATTCAAAATACGTCGCCAGTATATGGAATTAGTCAGCATGCACGAATTAATGCTATGTATCAGGTACAGGCACTTCTTGCCAAAATAATTCTTGATTTTGGCGTATGGTGTAACTACCACAGTCAAGAGCAAGTCAACAGTTTATATCAGCAATGGTGTAATACTATCAAGGGCTTAGTTATTGCAAATAATGAGTTATGTAACGATGCTACGCCAACAACCCTATTTCTTAGAACATTGGCCAATGGTGAAGCAGCTAATGAAGTTACATATGCACCTGATAAAGCCACATATTGGGCTAATCCGGACCAATATGTTGGTATTATACATCAAACAGATCTCATACTAATACCGAGTGCGGCATTCGCTTATGTTGAAAAAACTTGCCAACGGCTAGGTCGTCGCATGGAACATACGATGGATACTATTGCAAATCGGCTTCGAGATGAAGGCATCTCCAAAGGATATGGTGGATCTGACCGCAAAAAGCTCCGACCATATATAAAACTAAGCAAAGGAACTAAAAAAATGGATGTCATCTGCATCCCACTGTCTAACTATTCTAAATTAACTATGGAGGAAGATTAATATGACTATTAACATTAATCACCAAGCACAAGAAAAATTAAATAACACTAACTTTTATACTGCAATTAGCCCTATTGCATTTGTTGTAAATCATTCTCTTGATTACATAGTGCAATGGATGGAACAGTATCAAGCAGTATATTTCAGCCAAACCAAAACCGTAGAGGAAGCTAATCAACTAGTTTCATCTACAATCTACTATAATCAATCCTTGTATATTCCTAAGGAACAGTGGTTCATAAATAGTTGCCGAGGAGAACATAACACGCAGCTTCCCTATGAACCTAACTCCCCAATGATATTTAATGGTTCTGCAAACTCCACTACTAATACTGAGCTTATGGAAAATAATAGTCTAGGGGTATGGGCAATTATATCTGACCAAGGATATGGTACTGCCGATAATTCGTACACGCTAAAAGGAATTATAGAATCTAATGGTTTAACCAATGTCATAGCTAGAAAGTTCATGACATTGACAGATGCTAATACGTATGCACGACAACGTTATACGAGACGATATAATTTCTTGTTTCCACAAGCTATACTCTGTATTCCACAAGGGGACTTAAATATTAACCAATTCTATGCCATTCCCAATTATGAGCAATTAAATCAACAAAGCCCTAATTTAATGGAATGGAATAACCTAATAAAAAGGGACATGTTCTTATAACTAATTTGATAGTTATTAGGCTGATAGTTTAGAAAGGAGGGCTGTGCCGGCCATGAAAACTTCAAATAAGACCATAGCAGCCCTCTCTATTCAAGAGTTGAGCAAATTCTTAAATGTATCAGTGCAAACACTTCGAAAGCGTTTACGTGATCAAGGGTATTTACTACCTAAAAATAAGGTTGGTAATTGCTATTACTTTACGCTAAATGATTGTGAGTCCTTCATTGCCAATAACTATGGTATCTTTTATAATGATTTTGTGAACAGGTACTCCGATGGCAAGAGAAACGAGTCCATTATGTACCAAATTCCATCAGGTAAAGGTATCATCTCGAAAGAAACGCAACGAAGTGGTAAAACGTATTATTACATACGTAATCTTCCACTGTATTGTGATGACCAAGGCACCGTCATTAAGTTCCGTTCCAAAGGGTTCACATCTAAAGAAGAAGCTGAATTCGAGCGTAAGCGTATGCTCACAGATCGCGATAATGGTTTGTATAAGTATCGCTTCATTGAGGCTGAACACCTACAACAATTATCGAAGAAAAAAGCACCTACTGGTGCCAATCAGAGCTATTATGACTTCTGCATCAATTACTTTACAAAAGCAACGTATGCTGAAGCCACTCGTAAACTATACTTGGATATAACGAAAAATAGGATTAAACCATTTTTTGGTACTACGCCTATTTCCGACTTATCTAAGTCATTATTGCAGCAATTTGTAGACCAATATTCTACAAATATAAAGAAAACATTTATCGTACTAAGTTTGACCTTAAAGAAACTACATAGTCTAGATTTGATTCCGACTAATTTTTATAGTTCTCTAATTAAACCAGCCTCAACAGCTCCAAAGCACCCAAAAGAGGCTCTTACAGTCAATGAGACACAAAGTTTCCTTAATTATTATAAAGGCCACCATTTAGAACATTGTGTGCTGCTGCTGTTCCAGTGTGGCTTGCGTATTGGTGAGCTACAATCTTTACAATGGGATGAAATTGAGATCATTGATGATTCTAAAGCTAAGGTTCATGTTAATTCATCATGGGGTGAAACTCAATACGGCATGAATCGAAAAGAGCCTAAAACACACTCGAGTAAGCGTGTAATCCCGATTAGTAGTACTTATACTATCTCGGTACTAAAGCGTGCTAGAGCAGCATCTAAAGGTAACCTATGGGTAGCTGAAAATGAAACTGGCTTACGTCCTATTGACAAGAGTAATTTTACTAAACGCTATTTTGCTAAGGTTGGTAAAGAGCTAGGTATTGAAAAACATCTATCAAGCCATGTAGCTCGGCATACGTTCATCTCAAACCTAGTCCAACACAACGTACCGTATACTGAAATTGCCAAATTAGCTGGTCATGATAACACAACAATGATAATTAAAGTATATGCTCATGCGATACAAGATGAAGAGCAAACTTTCAATTATGTATCAAACCTATATACCTGATGCAAGGATAACGCAAGTATAAAAAACTATACTTGCACCATATCCTTGCATTTATTTTAGGGCAATAAAAAAATAACCATAAGAGCCAAAACCCTTATGGTTATTACATTTCTTTGGTGATCCAGGAGGGATTCGAACCCCCGACCCACGGCTTAGAAGGCCGTTGCTCTATCCAACTGAGCTACTGAACCATGTGGATTACCTATATATGTAATTATCTATTATAGTATAAATTATGTACTATGTATCGTCAACTGTGCTCTATTGCAGTTTACCCTAAAAAAGGCAAAAAAAAATGGAGCGGGTGAAGGGAATCGAACCCTCGCGACCAGCTTGGAAGGCTGGGGCTCTACCATTGAGCTACACCCGCAAATAAAAAAATGGTCGGAGCAGCAGGATTCGAACCTGCGACCCCCTGGTCCCAAGCCAGGTGCGCTACCAAACTGCGCTATGCCCCGTCATTAATTACTTGCTAATTATAGCAAACCTGGTAGTTGATGTCAACCACTACTCTTGCTGAGTTTTTACTCTGTTGAGTATCGCTCTGCAACGAAAATTATTATATCATTGATACAAATTAGTGACAAGTACTTTTTTACAACTTCATTAATTTTTTAAATTTTATTAGTACATATAAAAAACATGCACCTCTTTCGAGGTGCATGTCATATTATTCTATAGTTATTTTATGGTTATGCCAATGCTTTTACAGCAAATAGATTAACCTTCGTAGCTACCGTCTTCTATTACGCCAGGGTTTTTAGCGATACCTTGTTTTACAGCAACTTCAGCAACGGCTTTAGCAACCGCTGGAGCTACACGAGGATCGAATACGGATGGCATTACATTTTCTTCGTTCAATTCGCTATCAGGAATCAAGTTAGCCAATGCATCAGCTGCAGCTAATTTCATTTCATCAGTGATTTGAGCCGCACGTACGTCGATAGCACCGCGGAATACGCCAGGGAATACTGCTACGTTGTTGATTTGGTTAGGAGCATCGGAACGACCAGTACCAGCGATGCGAATACCAGCTGCTTTCATATCAGCATATGTTGCTTCTGGGTTAGGGTTAGCCATTGCGAATACGATTGCATCCTCAGCCAAGTTTTCCAAAATTTCTTTTGTAAATGCACCTGCTGCAGATACACCAAGAAGAATATCAGCACCTTTAGCATTTTCAGCCAAGTTGCCATGTTTTTCTTCAAGTTTAAGCAAGTCGATCAATTCAGCTTGCAAGGAGTCAAGACGTTTGTAATCTTTGTGCAATACGCCAGAAGATACTAACAATGTAATATCACGAGCGCCTGCAAGGTATAACAAACGAGCAATGTTTGCACCAGCAGCACCAGCACCGTTTACAACGATTTTAGCAGTAGCTAAATCTTTTTTAACTAAACGAAGAGCGCCTTTTACACCAGCTAAACATGCGATTGCAGTACCGTGTTGGTCATCATGGAATACAGGGATTTCCAATTCTTCTTTCAAACGGTTTTCGATTTCATAGCATTTAGGAGAAGAAATATCTTCCAAGTTAATGCCAGCAAAGTTTTTTTGCAATAATTTTACAGTGTTGATCAATGTATCAGCATCTTTTGTATCTACAACCAATGGAATGCAGTCTACATCGCCGAATTTTTTGAACAATAAAGATTTACCTTCCATTACAGGCAATGCTGCTGCAGCACCGATATCGCCAAGACCAAGTACACGAGTACCGTCGGATACAACGGCAACCATGTTGGAACGGCAAGTTAATTCAAAGGATTCTGCTTCATTATCTTTAATACGCAAGCATGGTTCTGCTACACCTGGTGTGTAAGCTACAGATAAATCATGAGCGTCTTTTAATTCATATTTAGTTCCTACAGTAAGGAAACCTTTTAATTCACGTTTTTTTTGTACAGCTAATTCACGTACGTCCATAATAATTCTCCTTTGTGGATAAACTCGGACTCTTTTGAGTCGGTAATTAATACCTTTAACTAATTGTATTATACAAAATGATATATAACAATTCAAGTTTTTTCGATATAGTTTTCCGAATATTTTAGAATTAAATTCAATTAATCTAATTTAGTAATAAAAATGATAGTTAAATAAAAAGTAGATAAGCCATATACGACTTATCTACTTTGGTACTATATACGTATTATCCGATAGGACACATAGCGTACAGAATATATATTTTATTTATGCTTTTACAGATGGCAAATTACGACCATAGAAAATTTCCATCATTTCTTGTTTTAATTGATGTTTAATTTGTTTGATTTCTCGTTCACTCAATTCAGATTCAGTAATACCAAAGAGATAGTTATCTAAATCAAATTCTTTTAACATCATTTTTGTGTGGAAAATATTTTCTTGATATACGTTCACATCAATCATGTTGTACATGTTGCGAGTTTTTGCATTGATGTAGTTTTGGATAGAGTTGATGCGATGATCGATATAGATTTTCTTACCAGATACATCACGTGTAAAGCCGCGTACATGGTAGTCCATTGTGAGGATATCGGAATCAAAGCTTTGAATCAAATAATTAAGTGCTTTAAGGGGAGAAATCTGACCACATGTAGATACTTCAATATCGGCACGGAACGTACTAACCCCTTTGTGCGGATGGCTTTCAGGATAAGTATGTACAGTAAGGTGAGATTTATCAAGATGCATGACTACATCTTCCTTTTCAATTTCCTCTTCAGAAATCAAAATCGTAACAGACGCACCTTGAGGGTCGTAGTCTTGTTTCGCTACGTTAAGGATGTTAGCACCGATAATGCGGCTTACTTCCGTTAAAATAGCTGTTAAACGATCTGCATTGTATACTTCATCAATGTACTGAATGTATTGCTTTTTCTCTTCTTCCGTACGAGTATAACAAATATCATAAATATTAAAACTCAATGTCTTTGTGAGATTATTAAAACCATATAATTTCATTTTAGGCTTTGCTTTAACTGGTGTATCCATGATATGTCATAACCCTTTCCATGCATAGACTTACTATTTTTTTGAAAGCTTAACCCGTCGAGGCTCAAAGCTTTTACCATATAACTAAACAATATCTTGTTTATACACAAACTCTACACTAAACTGTCCATTATCGTAGGTAACGATAGCAAAGGTACCGCCTGAGCGGTCACGAGCCAACGATATACTGCCGGGATTCACAAATACCGCATCACGAACACGAACCTCACCATGATGATGACTATGACCGGACACGATGAGTCGCGCCCCCATATCAGTGCCTAACTCAATCAGTTTTTGTATTCGATTATAATATGATACCTCATGACCATGAGTCATGTAAATATAGGTATCCTCTAGAGGAATCAACTGTTCTCGCGGTTCAAGAGGCTGTACACGGTCATTATTACCGCGCACTGCATACACAGGAATATCAGTATGTTCCTGCATATAGCGTGCATCATCGCCATAATCACCAGCATGAAGCCACATATCAATTTCTTGGTCTGCTGTAGCCTCCAAGACAAGATCTATATCATCTAGATACCCATGGGTATCACTTAAAATACCAATTCGTTTCATTTTATAAGTTCTCTAATACTATTATATTACATATTTATATGAACTATACCATATAGTTCGAAAATATTAAAGCTTGTTAATTAATTTGCGTAAAGCACGGCCACGATGGCTGATGGTTTCCTTTTCTTCAATGCTAAGTTCTGCCATTGTCTTTTCAAATTCAGGTACATAGAAGTATGGATCATAGCCAAAACCATTGTCCCCTTTTGGCTCATCTTGAACAAGTCCATCACAATAGCCTTCAGCTGTCACTTCACGGCCATCAGGATATACGAGAGCTAAGGCACATACATAATGACCTGTGCGGTCGCTTTTACCTTGTAGTTCGCGAATTAATTTTTCATTATTAGCTTGATCATCACCATGATGACCTGCATAACGCGCAGAATATACGCCTGGTGCCCCATTAAGAGCATCTACGGTGATGCCAGAATCATCGGCAAGGCATGGACGATTGGTAGCCTTTGCATAGTAGTGAGCTTTTAAAAGAGCATTTTCCATAAAGGTTGTACCCGTTTCCTCAGGTTCCTCAATGGTAACAACCTCTTTTACCGGTATACAATCGATAGATAAATGAGAGAAAGCCTCAGAAAATTCACGAATTTTCCCTTTATTGCCTGTAGCTAATACGATTTGTTCCACCTTACACCTCCGGAGCTGTAGGATATACCTTACCTACTTTATCTGCTGTTGTGCCAAGTACTTCCCGTTGTTTTGCCATGAGCTCATCTGTAGCAGCCTCTGCTAAATCAAGTAATGCATTGAGCTCATCACGGTTAAAGGTACCATGTTCACCAGTACCTTGTACCTCAACCATATCACCAGAGCCGGTGCGCACCACGTTCATGTCAACGATAGCTGCACTATCCTCTTCGTAGCAAAGATCCGTAATAGGCCCCTCTGGACCAATACCTACTGAAATAGCTGCACAGAAGTCAGTAATCGGGAATTTACCTGCGCCACCAAAGGTGAAGTCCACCGCATCAACGAGGGCCACAAAAGCACCTGTAATAGATGCTGTACGCGTGCCGCCATCGGCTTGAATTACATCGCAGTCGATCGTAATAGAACGTTCACCAAGTGCTTCAAGGTCTACAACAGCGCGTAATGCACGACCGATAAGGCGTTGAATTTCTACAGTGCGGCCCGTTTGTTTACCCTTTGCAGCCTCACGGCTTACGCGAGTTTGCGTAGAACGTGGCAACAAGGAGTATTCAGCGGTTACCCAACCTTGGCCAGAACCTTTGAGCCAGCGTGGCACAGAATCCTCCACAGTAGCTGTACAGATAACCTTAGTCTTGCCGCACTCAATGAGTACAGAACCTTCTGCATACTCTGTAAAATTCCGTGTTATTTTAATAGGTCGTAATTGACCTGCTGTTCTATTATCGCTGCGCATAGGAACCTCACCATTCTAAATCTAAACATTAGAACGCCCCTTACACAAAGGGGCGTTATCTTTTCTTATTATATCACAATTTAACTATTTTTTATCACTACGAATCAGATTATAGTTACCAATTCTAACACAGTATGGTTCATTACCAGGAGTCACAACTTTGAGAATCTACCACTATACCTCGTATTGTCCATCGCCAAGTGGATCTACCACAACATAACGGCTTGCACCGCCTTCTGCTTTAGCCCGTTTGGCCTCTGTAATGGCATCTTGACGAGTTCCCTCATCAGCTTGCCAAGGAATGAACATGGCATAAACACTTTGTGGCCCATAAGGTCCATATTGACCATGTGAAAGTACGCTATGCCATCCAACTTTATTTTCGTACATGCGCACCTTTTCAAGGCGTTCCTCTTGTACACCTGTTTCATCGTAGTACACATTGTAGCGGTTCGACCATATATCGCCCACACCGGTGCGTTCCTCTTCGGCCATCTTATGACGGTTAGCCCATTGTACCTTCCACTTAGCGATAAGGTCATCAATATAAGCGGTTACATTTTGACTTTGCTTATATTTAACAGGATCAAAGGCAGGTTCGATGACCTTGCTGTAATCAAGGCCTGCCATAGATAAAATGATACCAGTATTTACATATGGCAATGCTTCTTGTACGGAGTAACCACCTTCTAAGACAGCTATATCTGCTTGCAATAAATCTACAAGCTCAGCATAGCCCTTTGCGGTTACCTGCATATTAGCCAATGGATCGCTAAAGTGATTATCTTGCCCTGCAGAATTAATAACAATGTCTGGATTGAATTCTTCTAGGATTGGCAATACTAACTCACGCATAACCTTCATCAAGCCTTCGTCACCAGTCCCAGGTGGCAATGGGATATCTATATTTCCACCGATAGCCTGTGGACCACCGAATTCATCCATAAAGCCTGTGCCAGGATATAAGGTCCGTCCATCTTGGTGGAAACTAATGTATAGTGTATCTGGATCATGGTAGAACACATCTTGAGAGCCATCACCATGATGTACATCTGTATCCACCACAGCAACCCGTTTAATACCATAGGTTTGACGCATATGTTGAATCATGACAGCTTCAATGTTAATGGTACAGAAACCACGAATACCATGAACCATGGCCATCGCATGATGCCCTGGCGGTCTTACTAAGGCAAAGGCTCGATCTACTTCACCGCGCATAACCGCATCAGCAGCGGCAATAGCACCACCGGCAGATACACGATGTGCTTCCGTTACCCAGGACTCTAAGTCAGGAGCGCCCACATGAACGCGCTCTATAGTATCCCAATCGGCCACGATAGGATTATATTCCACAATATTAGGTATATCTAATAAGCCTTCCTCAACGATTTGATCACGCGTATACAGCAATCGCTCTTGTCGTTCTGGATGAGTTTCAGAAATCTTCCAGTCAAAGGCAGGGAAAAACACAAGACCTAAACTATGCTTTGATGCATTTGTATCAGTATGTAACGTATCATCTACATTTGTACATTTTTATTCATATTAATAAGTCCATGACGCTCACGATAGGATAAGCCTTTATTCCACATACTGTTTCACCCCCGCTGCTAATTGTACTTTTACCGTGATTAATCGTTCCATCGATTGCCAGCCCTCAACAACAGGGAAATCTTCCATACTAATGACCTCTATATCTTGGTCCTTACCAAGACCTAAACGCAATGCTTCTTCACTGAGAGCCTCTTTAGCTCGTTCTACCACTTGTTCTACTCGCTTCAACGTACAGGTTTGTTGTTTAATCCCTAGTTCAGGAATAACGAGTAAGCGTCGTTTTGTATCGACATGAACAGTGAGTTCAATGGTCGATAATGCTAGGGCTGCTCCGATAGCATTCGCCACCGCCGCATTTTCTGGAATGTACGGTAAATTCAAATACTCGCCTATACTTGGGCCTAGACTAGGGGCTGTGCCACCTACTACGACGATTTGAGCAGGTACAAATACATCGGGATTCACAATATCCGCTACTACATAGATAGGTCGTTTATTTTCTGCCCTTACCACCTCATCTATGCCATGCTGAATTGTTTGCAACGCCTTATTTACGATTGATTGAGCAACGGCAGAAACATTTATATCCCCTGCTTAATTGTTGTTGAGTCTCAGTTGTATCTTCCGTTTGTACTAGCATTTAGTCTATTCGCCAATACCTCCATAGCTCGTTCAGCTAATTCAACCTTACCATAGCTCGCATACCCTAGTACGATGAGAGCATCCCCTAGTGTAGGTTCTGTCCCACCTAATGCTACCGATGGGCCCACCCGTTCAGGTCCGACAGTAATTTCACCATCTACAACGCGAACGACAGATTCACCGCCAATACCAACAGAGGTAACGGCAAAGGAGCGTACCGCACTTGGGTATTCACGAATAGATACACCACTTTTAGTCATCAACGGTCTGCCTTGTTTCCACAAAGAAATATCTGTAGTGGTACCGCCAATATCTAAAGCAACTGTATGTTCATTCCCAATAGCTCCAAGAGCAGATAAGCCCAGTACGGTTGCTGCAGGTCCTGTAAAAGCGGTCTCTACTGGTCTACTCACCATATGTTCCATAGGTAAAGAACCTCCATCGGCCTTTAATATATGAAGTGGAGCCTTAATGTTTCGCACGCTTAACGCATCTTCTACATTCTTCTTAAATACTGTAAATACCGGTGTTACAGCGCTATTAAAATATGCGCTAATAGTGCGACGTGGAAAATTCAAAGAGCCGCTTAATAAGCTGCCATTAGAATAGTATTATATCTATCTTTCAATGCTTCTGTTATAGATAATTCTTCTTGAGGATTCCGTACCCCAAATTTAGCAGATACAGCAGCCAAATCTGTGCCACTGCGAGATTGTACCATTTCGGCTATATGTCGAACTGCATTTGTAGGTGTACGTTCCACCACAATACCTCTATGATCAGTATAGCCTTGAAGATAGACAGGATTTACAGGGAATATATCGTCCACATTTCGGCCAGGTCCCGTTACTACAAACAAGTCTACTACTTGCTCTTTCTGTTCCACGATGGTATTTGTTACTACAGTAGTAGACAGCGTAACTTGATCAATATTTGTAGTATCAAAATGTTGGAGAATTGCATCAAGGGCCTCGCCTATGCCTTGCATTAAATTATCTTTGGTAGTCCGTCTTTTAGCAGATGCTACTACACGATGGCCATCGATGATGACCGCATCTGTAAAAGTACCACCTACGTCTAAACCTAGTAACATACGACCTCCTAATTAGTATAAAAAAAGCTGTACCCATCTCTATATGATGAGTACAGCCTTCTGTTATTTACCAGATACAGATGCGTAATTTTTAATGATAACAATCGGAGTCATTTGGCTATCATTACCAAATGGATTGTCAATCAACAATTGTGCAATTTTATTACCGTCAATGCCACGGCTTGTACCTAACACAGCGGAACGTTTCAAGTCATTAACGTCAGCTACAACAGCGCCATAACAGCCTGTGCGAGATACGATTTTCTCAGCTACTTTATCTGGATCCTTTGGACCAAATACGATGTGCTTGTCGAATGGAGGCATTGTACCAGTTACATCATCTGTTAAAGATGCTGCACGAGCAATTGCATAGAATACACCTGGTTTGCGGAAAATCTTAGCAATAGCACCTAAAATAAAGGCACCCAATACTTTCCATTTACCATCCAAATTCATAGCGGATTGCATGCCATAAATGGATGCCATAGAGCCATCTGGATGGATAAAGCGATTAATTAAACGAGCTTGCCAGCAAACATTTAGCTCTTCAGGACGTGTAAAACGACCTTGTGTAATAGCTACTACAGATTCAGCTACACATACGATATCTTCAGGTCCAATATTATGACCGCCAAATTCAACGATAGCATCCACGATGTCATCATTATCTGTAAGAATACGTGTTGGCACACATACTAACTCTAATTCTGCCATTGTTATGCCTCCTTATTGAACCAATGCTGCTTGAACTTCTTCAGCAGTCAAACGAATACGTTGTTTATCGATATGATAATCTGTACGGCCTACGATTTGGTAGTAAATATCGATGTCCATATAAGGGAAGCCCTTAATATCTTCACGAATATTGCCATTTTTGCCTGTTAAGGTAACGAATACACGAATAGTACCACCTTTGCGAGGTTTGATGATAACAGCTTCAAAATAACCATCATGACGAGGACGATTAATATCCATAGCCCATGCATGTACTTTCACAGCATCAAAATGTTCCTCTGGCAACAATGGACGTGGGAATAAGTCCATAATTGTACCAAGTTGACGTCCTTTGTTCACAAATGGAATATCACAGAACAAGGTAATAGATTCAAAATTACGGTCAGATACTTGGAAGTTTGTTGCACGTTTTGGCAATAAAATAACCTTTTCATTACCTTGTTTCAATACGAACAAACGGAATAATAAATACAAAGCTGCAATAGCTACAATAATAGCTATTACTACACTTAGGATGTTATAAAACCACATAGGGCATCTCCTTTATAATGTAATATGTTCAATGCTGCGACGACTTGTATTAAGGAAGAGGCGCTCAGCTTATCACCAAGCTCAATATCCTTTGTAAAATACAATGACACAGTACCCGCCGTTTTTTGAGGGTTAAATAAATCTTTACCCTCTAATCTGCGGCGAACAAGTTCACTCGTTTCAAAAGCAGGGTCGATGAATTGAATGCGCCCTGACGTTAGTTCCTCTAGCAAAGGTTGTACAAATGGGAAATGAGTACAGCCCAAAACTACGACCTCAATTTCTCGGGACAATAAAGGCTCTAGATATTCAGTACATACATCGCGTACAAAATGGTCATCTAAATGACCTTGCTCAATGAGGCCTGCCAATTCAGGACATGGTTGCTCCCATACGAGCACTTCATGATCAACTTCAAGGGCTACATGTTTATGAATATGACTATTCACAGTTGCTACCGTCGCCATGATGCCAATTGTCTTGCTTTTGCTTTGACTAATCGCTGTTTTTACGCCTTGTGATACTCCAATAACGGGTACAGACACGCGTTCACGTACCGCATCAAGAGCTACAACGGTAAACGTATTACAAGCAATAACCATCAATTTTACAGGCTGTTTTTCAAGAGCCTCTGCAATATGACAAGCTAAATAAGTAATTTCATCATCACTACGATTCCCCACAGGGTTATTCGCATTATCACCAATATAGATGAAGTCTTCGTTAGGGAATTGTTCTTGTAAGACCTTTAAAACAGATAGCCCGCCTACACCGGAGTCAAACACGCCGATAGGCAATTGTTGTACATTACTCATTAGGCATCTCCTCAACAGCTGCTAACATAGGCTGATAAAAAGTATCGTCTAATCGCACAATTTTACCTGTTGATTTTGACATAAATGCATTCTTAGTCTCTCCCGTAGCTAGGAGCGCACCATCACTGGCACGGCGCATACGATAACGGAATATCATTTGAGCACGTGTCATCTTAACCAAATATGTTTCGATGTGAAGTTCATCATCAAAATTTGCTGGTTCTTTATAATTGCAAGATACATTCATGATAGGAAATACAATATCCTCATTCATCATATCCCACAAGGTTACACCGATTTGACGAAGGAATTCAATGCGTGCCATTTCAAACCATCTAAAATGATTACTATGGTGCGCAATACCCATCATATCGGTTTCGTAAAATCGTACATTTACTGAAGCAATATGCATATATTTATCCTTTTTTTTCATAGAATACAACCTTCATTGTATATCTATTACTTTAGCGTGTCAAATAAATAAAGGCAGTTTAATCGCAACGGATCAAACTGCCTTAATGGTTAAAAGCTAGTTACTGCCACCAAATGGGAAGTATTTTTTTGCCTCTTCTTGATGACGAGTTTTAATGTAACGATTGGCAACCTTGAAGGCAAGACCAAGCACTGCTACATCATCTATCCAACCTAATACAGGAATTGTATCCGGTACAATATCAATAGGTAATACGAGATACCCTAAGGCACCAGCAATGACTGCTTTTACATATTTTGGAGTGTCCTTGTCACGCATACAAAGGAACAAGGTCACTGCTCGTTGTACAAAGGCAAGCTTCTTACCATATCGTCCAAAAAAGCGGCGAATTTAGATTCGTTAAAATACTTACCATATTTAATAATTTTTAATGGATTCATCTTCATAATCCTTTAGCGCCTATTTGCGCAAACCACCAATTTTATCTTTTGCTGTATTAACAGTGTTTGTAGCAACATCTTTTGCTGTTTCAACAGCATCATTAGCTTTAGTTTTTGCAGTTTCTACTGCAGCTTGTGCAGAAGCTTTAGCTACTTCTACGCCACCTTTAGCTAATTCTTTAGCTACATCAATATTTTCTTTAGCAACATCAATTTTCTCTTTTGCCGCATCGGTTACTTTCGCCACAACTTCTGCTGCATTGTCATGGATTTGATATTTTGTTTCTGTATTCCATTTATCGATAGCAGGTGTTACTTTTTCTTCGTAAACTTGTTTCAAAGTTTCTTTAGCAAGACCTGTTTCATTAGCAATACCAGCCCAAACGTCGCGTTGACCTTGTGTGAAAGGAATGCTAGCGCTTGCATCACGGATGATGTCACCTGCTATAGCTTTACCGCTTTCAAGGAATTCAGCAACCATTGGTTTATAACGTTCGATATCAGAAGGCATACCATCTTGGATCCAAATGTGAGCAATTTTACCGATAGCATATGTTAAACCAACTGCTACAGGAACGCGAACTGCTTTTAGAGGAACAAGAAGAGAAATAGCCGCTGTACCTACAGCTGTGCTAAGACCACCAACTAGACCCACTACGGCACCAGATTGCAATTCTACTTCGTAAAGATGTGCAATGCGAGTTACCATATACGTTGCATTGGCGCACAAAGCAACACTGCTGAATTTAGGGGATAATGCCAATGCCGCTGCACGACCTGCACCCCAGAAAATAAATTGTTCAACTTGATAGTCACGATCTTGAGAACCATCCATAAGTGGCTCAAGTGTTACGCCATTATATTCTGCCATAAGTATTCTCCTTTGTTGTGAACCAACTATAGGTCATATTATTAGTATTATTATACCATTCTATTGCTAGAAGTGAAATGAATTTTTCTAATTATCTATAGATTTAAAAAATAAAATAACTTCCAATATTTTCTATCTTACCAACTAGTGAGACCACCATCGATAGTCCATGCTGCCCCCGTTACAAAGGAAGCTTTATTGCTCAATAAAAATACAATAACTTCTCCAATTTCATGAGGTTGACCAATGCGGCCCAAGGGATAATGTTGGCCCATTTCAGCCTTAGCAGCCTCTGCATCTTGCTGAGCATTTGCAATTTGTTTATCTACTAAAGAGGTATCCACATCACCAGGACAAACACAGTTAACGCGCACATTATGTGGTGCCATTTCAAGGGATAGTGATTTCGTAAAACTCACTACCGCACCTTTTGAAGCACCGTATACAGAGCAAGCCACATTGCCTTGTAAGCCTGCATCACTAGCTACCGTTACGATACTGCCCTTTGTAGCGCGCAAATAGGGCAATGCCGCTTGGCACAAGAAAACCGTACCTTTCACATTGGTACCAAACATTTCATCAAAGGCGCTTCTGTTACATCTGCTAGAAGCTCTTCTTCATAATAGCCTGCTGCTGTTACGAGAGCAGAAACACCGCCAAATAATTTAACGGTTTCTTTTACAATACGCTGACAATCTTCAATCTTCGATACATCCCCTTGGATGTACTGCACCCTTGAAGAATAGCGGCGCAATTTCATCTTAGCCTTTTGTCCTGATTTTTCATCACGACCGTTAATGACAACACACCAGCCTTCTTTAAGAAGCAATTTTGCCGTAGCAAATCCGATGCCCGATGTGCCACCACTAATCAATGCCACTTGTACATCACTTTTATGAGGCATACCTTGCCCTCCTATAATGTGGAAACATAGTCATAGACTAATTTCAACAACATAACTGTCGTTACCGACAAGAATACAACACGTACCAACGACGAACCCTTAGCAATAGCTAAATGAGATCCTAAATAAGCACCTATAATTTGGCCTACCCCTGTAGCTAAGACCGTACTTAATATTGACGTGACCTAAATAGAAAAATACGATTAAGGATGCTAAATTACTGGTAAAATTCAATATTTTTGCATTCGCAGAAGCATGCAGAAAATCAAAACCAGTAAAAATAAAGCCCATAATCAAAAATGTACCTGTACCAGGGCCAATAAAACCATCATAAACACCAATGCCAAGAGCAAAAGCCATGCAAATATACAATGCTTTTCCTGCTACTGCTGAGGTACGGTTTATTTCGCCCCAATCCTTTTTAAATACCACAAAAAGTGTGACACAAACGAGTAGGACGATAATAATAGGCTTTACATACAAGGGTGGCAATGATACAACTGCTAAGGTACCAATCATGGATCCTATAAATGTAAAAGGTAGTAATTTACGAACTAGAGAAAAATCAACCATGTGATTTCTTAAGAATGTAATCGACGCACTGCCAGCTCCAAATATACTAGACAGCTTATTACTGCCTAAGGCCATACTCGGCGGAAGATTTGTTAATAGCATAGCAGGAACAGAGATTAGGCCCCCACCACCCACAATGGACAATGGAGTCAACAAAGCCTGCGAAAGCCCCCGCTACGGCGAGCAAAATAAGTATAAGGATATCAAATGGTAAACCTGTTACCTCAATAAGCCACTCCATATAAACCTCCTACAGATAGCACATCAACGGTCGCCAAAGGGCCACCGTTGTCATGCTAGTTTATATTATTTTGCACCTAGACGATCTAAAGCTAATGTATAGCCATCAGCACCATAGACTAGGCATCGCTTTACACGGCTAATCGTTGCCGTACTCGCACCTGTTTCTTCTACGATTTTTTCATAGCTATCCCCTGCACGCAACATTTTTGCTACTTGCAAGCGTTGAGATAAAGCTTTTAATTCATTAATCGTACAAATATCTTCGAAAAATGCATAGCATTCCTCTGTATTTTCAAGTGTTAAAATAGCGGTGAATAACTCATCGTTTTGTTGACTTCTCAATTTTTCATTGATGCTCATAGGATCCTCCTACTTCTTATTCATCGCTTTAGACCAAGCATCACCAATCATTTGTACAACTTGTACCAAAATAATCAAGATGATGATGGTAGCAATCATAATATCTGCTTGGAAACGTTGATAACCATATCGGATAGCAATGTCACCGAGACCACCGCCGCCAATAGCACCAGCCATTGCAGAGTAACCGATAAGGTTAACGATAAGAACCGTTACATTGTCAATAATCGTAGGCAATGCTTCTGGTAATAATACTTTCCAAATAATTTGGAGCGGGCTTGCACCCATGGATTGAGCCGCCTCAATAACACCAAAGTTGATATCTTTAATAGATGTTTCTACAAGGCGAGCTAAGAATGGAATGGCTGCAATTGTCAAAGGCACACAAGCTGCAGTAGTACCGATAGATGTACCTACTACCATACGTGTAAAGGGAATGATAGCAACCATCAAAATAATGAAAGGTACTGAACGCGTCGCATTTACGATGGCGCCCAACACTTTATTAAGAGCTACATTTTCTAAGATATGACCCTTAGAGGTTACTACCAAAATAACACCGAGAGGGATACCAAGTAACATAGCCATGACCGTAGAAATAATGGTCATTTGCAATGTATCAAGGGTACCAGTTATGAGAAGATTAATGATTTGCTCTGACATAACCGATCACCTCGCTTTCAATTGGTAATGTTTTGATGTAGTCTAAGCCCTCTTGCGCATTTTCTGGGTCACCATTCAAGATAACGATAAGGCGACCAACGCATGTATTTTGGATATAGTCGATGCCACCAAAGAGGATACTTACATCGAGGTTAAAGCGTCGTACGAGACCTGCCACTACAGGTTCATCTGTAGATTGGCCTGTGAATTTAAGGCGTACTAATGGAGCTGTACCTGCAATCCATTGATCATGCAATTCTAAATGTTCTAACGCTTCTGGTGGTAAGTTGTCACTCACAACAGAGCTGATGAATTCTTTTGTGTATTTTCACGAGGATGTGTAAATACTTCAACAGTGCTACCTTCCTCGAGGATTACGCCGCCTTCGATAACCGCTACGCGATCACAGATTTCACGGATAACGTGCATCTCATGTGTAATGAGACGATAGTGAGGCCCATTTTTTCGTTGATATCTTTCAACAATTTCAAAATGGAATCTGTTGTTTGCGGATCGAGAGCAGATGTAGCTTCATCACAAAGGAGAACCTTTGGATTAGACGCTAAGGCACGAGCAATACCAACACGTTGTTTTTGACCACCAGACAATTGAGATGGATAGTTGTTCATACGGTCAGTAAGGCCTACGATATCAAGGATTGGCGTAATGCGTTCCTTGATTTCAGCCTTTGCTCAAGCCTTGTAATTCCAACGGGAAATGCCACATTGTCATACACTGTACGAGAGGACAAAAGGTTAAAATGTTGGAAAATCATACCAATATCTTTGCGTGCTTTACGCAAATCGGATTTGCTAAGTGTTGTTAAATCTGTACCATTTACGATAACAGAGCCAGATGTAGGTGCTTCGAGCATGTTGATGCATCGAATCAATGTGGATTTACCGGCCCCAGATTGACCGATAATGCCAAAGATTTCGCCTTCTTTAACATCAGGCTAATATCTTTCAAGGCTTCCACACGAGTAGCGCCTTCATAGACTTTACTAATGTGTTGTAATTGATCAAAATAATGTCCTTTCTTAAGGTAAAAGTTTACCATTTAATGAAAGTAGATTACCTATTAAGGCAAACCTTCTTCCATCAATTTTTCTAGTGCTTCGCGTAGACGAAGTGTAATAGCACCTGGTTTACCACCAGATACTGGATTTCTGTCTAGCTTAGTAATTGGGATGACACCACCAATTGTATCGGTAAAGAATAGTTCGTCCGCATCATCTACAAAGGCGCGGTCGAATTCTTTTTCGATGAGAGTAATACCTAAAGATGGTGCTACGCGGGTCAAATCATTTGGCGCGTAATACCTTTTAAGATATGATTATCTGCTGGATGCGTATACAAGATACCATCTTTGACAGCAAACACATTAGATGTTGCACCTTCTGTACAAATGCCATCACGGAATAACATGGCAGTATAAGCAAATTTCTTTTCTGCTTTTGTTTGTGCCAAGATATTTGGAATCAAGTTAGTAGTCTTAATATCTACATGTCCCAACGCTCATCAGGTAATGCAATAGCTTTTACACCTTCACCCAATTTATTGACTTCATCTAAATCCAAATACGGATAGACATGAGCATTTGTGGTTCTAATTTAGAGCGATCGTATGCATGATGACGCGGTGCTACACCACGAGAGATTTGTAAATAAATATAGCCCTCTTTGATTTCACTTTGCTCGATTAAAATTTCGTGCAATTCTGTCAAATCATCAGGGGTCATTTTTACTGGAATATCCATTTCACGCATAGAGCGATACAAGCGATCTTGGTGGTAAGACAATGCGAAGCAACGGCCTTTTACGACACGCACAACTTCGTATACAGAGTCACCAAACAAATAGCCACGGTCATCAATGCTGATAACTTTGGCACCTGGTTCAAAATTCACCGTTAAAATATGTTAATTCTTGCATAGGAGCACCTCTTTTTCTATTTCTTGTTACGTCTATCAAGTAGTAATCATCATGGACTTATTATAACACAATTACTTTTAAATTTTCACACTTTACTTTGTGAAAGATATAATTAGATATACAAAAATCCGCTAGGATACCATAGTTAAAAACTATATCCTAGCGGATGTATTTCTAATTATATAATTAGTTTCCTAATATAAACCTACGCAACGGTTTAGGCACATAATTTAGAGCGACTGTAGTCAAGTACAAATAGGACAACCTAGCGCCATAACATACATAGCAAGGACATTGACCACTGTATAGAGGAGATTATATTTAGCCATCACGCCAGAGATGATCAACAACCAGAATGGATGTGCTAAATAAATGCCATAGGACTTATCCCCTATCTCAGACCAAATAGATTCCATGGTTACATTCATAGGTAATGTTTGGAATAAGAACAAGCTAAACATCGTTCCCAGACCAGTGTAGAGAACACCCATCGGACTCATTTGATGTACTGTATAAATTGCTTCTAGCACTGTGTAATGCCATACGTCCATGACATAGTAGTAGGATCCAAGCATCAAAAGTAGAACCTACGCACTAGCACCTAATAAGATAACGATAGCGCCACATGTATTCGCATACCGTTTCATAGCGTTCAGCACATACAGCACCTAACAGGAATATCCACACATAATGGATAACCCAATAGTTGAGTCGCATATCAAAAAGATATTTCAACACAGGGTGATTACTAAGGTTTTCTGTTACCCAACGGCCGAGCATGTAAGACGAAACATAATCGATGCCGACTTGGATGACAAATAGTAGACCATCCAGAATACAGGACGTTTTAAGATGACTTTCACCATAGCACGCCATAGCGGCATCATCACGTAGAACCATAAGAGGATAACCATAAAGTATAAATGATACATAGACGTACCAAATAATAGATTTACAGCCAATGGTCCCGGATGTAAATTACCTAGATTATGCGCCGTCAGCCCCGTATAGAGCAAATAAAATATGGACCACGTAATATATGGAAATAGCACCACCTGAATGCGGCGGTGCATAAATTCCTTATATGAGAATGGTCCCTCTACAGAGGTATGATAGAACAATCCAAATGCAGAGAGGAAGAAAAACGCAGGCACTCCAAAGCGCGATAGAATTTCTAAGACGCTAATGAGTTCTAAATTTACAAAAGGATTTTGCAATGCGTAAGAGCCTACATGAATGCCGATAACACCGAGCATACAGAGGCCACGCATATAAGTAATTTCCGGTAAAAATGCTTTTTTCATAGCCATTCCCTATTCATTATTGACCAGGTACAACTGCAGGTGTCGGTACAATGCGTGGACCTTGAGATGTAGTAGCTGGTTGTTTAACTACTGGAGCAGCAGATGCTGTTGTTTTAGGAGCTTTGCTTTTGCTGGTTGTGCAGGTTGTGCTGGCCAGCTTGACCATTCGCTTTAGCAGCTGCTTCTGCCTTAGCCTTAGCTTCTGCTTCAGCTTTAGCTACGCTTCTTCTTCGCGTTTCAAGCGCAATTCTTTTTCAAGAGGTACCACTGGTTTGTCATAAACAGTGATATCTGTTTCAAACAGACGGCCCCATGGGAATGTAGCTTTTACTGTACGAGGATCTATTTTCAAGTATTTTTCAGCGAAGTCTTGAATTCGTTCACCTAAGTAGCTTTCAAGACGTTCATTTAACTCACCAGAATAACGTACATTATCTGTGCGAATAGAGTCTTGCATACGGTAAATATCTTTGCGGATATTTGCTTGGTACGCCCAGTTATCCAAATATTGTTGAGTCAACATTTTGCGGTGACCTTCTGGGCTCATAGTTTTGAGCAATACCCCTTGCGCAATGGCGTAGCCTACCGTATTACTTGCTGTATTCCAACCATTGTACGCACCGATTTTGTATAACATATCGCGTTTGTACATAGCAGATACTAATGTATTGTCCGCACCATTGTTATAAGCAATATCAGCAACGCTTACGTTTACACCAGAATCAACAGCTTGTTGAATTCGATCTACGAAAGCATTTGTAGAATTAGAAATCATCGGGAAGTTCTCGAAGCTTTCAGATTCACCAGTGCTTGTAGTAAGTGGTGTATTTACTGCTAACAACACAGTTGGTTTACCTTGTGTCACCATAGTGCCACCTACGGCCTCAACGTGTTGAGCAATTGTTTTATCAATGGTTTGGTCTTCGTAACCTGGCAATGTTTTACCGCCACCACCGAGTGGGTAAATTACAGAGAATGTAGGTTTTTCTGTACTTTCATCTGTACGAGAACGAGCCATCAACAAGAGCCCAAGTTGGTCGGCACCAGGGAAGCTACCATATTTTTCAACAGGAATATCCTTGGAGTATTTACTTAAGTAACGACCTTCTAATGCAGATTGGGACAATTGAGATGTATCATCATGGCCCAATGCAAAGTAATCGAATACACCGCTACGAGTTTCGTCGATCAACTCTTTGTTGATTTTCATATTTTTTTGACGGCGGTCAAACCAGTCTTGTAAGTATTCTACAGGAACAGAGGCTTGTAAGCTCATCAATTTTTGAGTTTCCTCTTGTGTTAAGGAGCCAGAGTCTAATTTATCTTGCAATGCTGCAATTTGGAAGATAGTAGGACCGTATTCCGCATAGTAAGCTGGTTCAGTGCCGCCGCCACTAGCACGTGGAGAACGCATTACAGTACCAAAACCATAAATACGCACGTTTTTATTACGAGCTTTTAAGGATTCAATACGTTTTAAACGACTTTCCAATGTGCTAAGTGGAATGTTATGTTTACGAGAGTCTACAAGACCACCATAAATAAGAGTATCTGTACTCAATACCATCACATCAGCACGACCTGCATTTTGTTCAACCCAAGCCATGATTTGATCTGCTTGACCTTGGTAATTCTTACCAGAAATCAAGTTCTGAGGTGGTGTCAATATAGTCATACCTGCTTCGCGAGCTGTATCTACAGTATATTGTAAGCTTACAGGGCGATCATCTTGAGGTACATACAACACGGTTTCCGCATCAATTTTAATAGATGTGCCAGTAGCGATAGCTGCAGCCATAAGTGCTACTTTCAACCATTTATTCGTCATAAATCAAATCTCCTTCTGTGTAGCGAGTACTCCCGACTCGCGAAATTAACTGTTTTATAATACTCTCTTTTTCTGACACTTTTATGAAATGTTCATATGCTCAATAGTATAATTATATCATTTGACTATATTTCGCAATACCTCTCCAATTTACTTCTGACGGATAACGAGTTTGTGAAAGCACCATATACGGCCATACTGTCCCAACTGCCATCAATAGAATAATTATATCACTTGCACAACAATTCGCAAACATTGAGGAATTATCGCACCTTTGGCAAGCTCCAGTTATATTTAATCGCTAGTAATCGAATCACTAGTACGACGGTAAAAGCTCCGTATACGGCCTCTCCAGCCCAACTAGAAATAACCATTAAATAATAAACGATACCGCCAATGATACTTGGAAGTGCGTACACATCTTCTTTCAGAACGGACGGAATCCGTTGTGCCAACATGTCGCGGATAATACCGCCCCCAACAGCAGTAATTGTCCCTAGTAATACAATGAAAATCGGCAACTCAGGATAGAGTTTAAATCCAGCAGAGGCACCTGTTACTGTAAAGGACGCCAAACCTAATGCATCGGCTAACAAATATCCTGCTCGACTACGAGGCCCCATCGCATGTTTACGATAGCGGCTATTATACATAATAAACACGATGATAGTGACAGAAATAACCACTGTCACATATACAACATTACGCAATGAGTTAGGCGGAAAATATCCGAGCAAAACATCCCGCACAATACCACCGCCAATGGCCGTAGCCAACGCCAATACAGCCATACCAAAAATATCCATTTTTCGTGCTACCCCAACGAGCGCGCCAGAGATAGCAAAGGCAATGGTGCCAATCATATCAAACATATACCATATAATATCCATAATACCCTCACACAATCTATTCGCATTACTGCGTACACTATGATAGACTTTATGTAAGATATTATACATTAAGAGGTATGAGAATGACAAAAGACATTACACCTATAGAGATAGAAAATATGGATGAGCGCACTCGAGATGAGTATTTCATGGCCATTGCTATGGAGGAGGCACGCAAGGCTTATAGCCTTGGAGAAATTCCCATTGGCGCCATTCTTGTAAAAGATAATACATCGTGTCACGCCACCATAATCGTCGTGAATTAGATCATGATGCAACAGCTCATGCAGAGGTCCTCGTAATCCGCGAAGCATGCGATGTCCTCAAGCGCTGGCGGTTGACTGGTTGTACCCTGTATGTTACGATAGAGCCGTGTCCGATGTGCGCTGGAGCCATTATTAACAGTCGTATAGACCGTGTTGTATATGGTGCTAGTGATTACAAAGGAGGCGCCGTAGAATCGCTATTCAATGTGCTTCTCATCCAGGTTTAAATCATGAACCTGAACTAGCATCTGGTGTGCTTGGTGATGAATGTAGCCAAATCATGAAAGACTTCTTTAAAGAGCGCCGTAAAGCACGGAGGAGTACCCAAGAGGCTGAAGGGTCCGCACTCGAAATGCGGTAGGTCGGGCAACCGGCGCGGGGGTTCAAATCCCTCCTCCTCTGCCAACTGAACTATATAAAGCGCTAACTATGGTTAGCGCTTTTTTTGTATCTATAACTATTTTTGTAACTATTTGGGTTATAATATAAGAAATACAATTTAAAATAATCTCCTCATAAACTCAAGGGGCTACTATCATGAAAAAATATTACCCTTATCTCATTACAGTGAGTCATATGATCAACGACTCCTGTCAAAGTGTGTTGCCTGCCCTCTTACCTCTGTTCATTTATACCTATGGACTGAGCTTAGAGCAAGCAGGTTTTCTCATCTTAGCTAATACAGCATTATCATCATTATTACAGCCTTTACTAGGCTATATTTCAGATAAGATCAATCAACCGCGGCTCATTGCCTTCGGCGTTTTATTATCTGCATGTAGTACAGGTATGATGGGCTTTGTTACCTCTTATGAAAGCCTCCTCATTTGTGCCACATTAGCGGGCGTTGGCTCTTCCATCTTCCATCCTGAAGGCGCAAAGATTATGAACCGTCTCGGTGGAGGCAAGAAAGGTAAGGCCATGGGCACCTTTGCTATCGGCGGCAGCTCGGGCTTCGCCTTTGGTCCACTCTTTGCAGGAGCCATTGCTTATACAGTTGGGCCTCATGGATTGGCGGCTTTCACCGTAGTAGGTATTATTATATTTACTATATTGTTCGTACTAATGCCTCGCATCGTAGCTCATGCACTTACTATCGACCAAGCAGTAGCTACCGAAAATCCAACAGTGGCGGCAAAACCGCTGAAGAACTACTGGAAATACTTTGGCATCTTGTTCGTTATCATCTTGAGCCAATCAGTAAACTTCCGCGTTATCAATGCGTTTATTCCGATTTTCTGGACTCGTGAGCTCGGTACAAGCCCAGAACAAGGCAGCTTTGCCTTGACTGTATTCTTTAGTATCGGTATCTTCATGACCTATATTGGCGGTCTATTGGGCGATAAATATGGGCCTATCAAGATTATCAGACTATCCCTATTAGTTTGGTTACCTGCTATGTTCCTATTAACAGAGGTACCAACCTTCTCACCACTCATCATGATGCCTGTAGCATACTTGCTACTACTCATGATTGGTGCTGCTAAAGCAATTAGCTACAGCCCAGTTATCGTACTAGGCCAAACATACCTAGCCAAAAGTATCGGCTTTGCATCGGGTATCACCCTTGGCGTGAGCCAAACCATCGGTGGCGTCATCGCTCCTGTCGTAGGTAACCTAGCAGATACCTACTCCCTACCGGTAGCTATGATGACACTCGTACCATTCCTAATAGTAGGCCTTGGGGCATCATTAATACTCAAAGATCCTAAAAAATTACAGTAAAAAAGCCCCCTTACGGGGGCTTATATTTTTAGCTAAATTAGTGTTTTAGCATTTCATTCAAGATAACTATGTCCGTTTCTTTCATACCTTGAGCCACAGTACCGATACTGCGGATGGTATCATCAACGGTGTATGCTACAAGGCCATCGCCTTTTTGGTAGTTCTTATTAAGGCGGGCTTGTTTATAGCCCATGAACGCGCCATCAAGAGAGATAGCAATTTTACCTGCACAGGATGGTTTCGCGCCATCGCATACGATACCGGATAAGCTAGCAAGACCATTCACAAGAGTATTTTCAATAATATCCTTGTTATCACCTTTCAAGAAGGCTATGCCTGCTACACTTACTACGCCAGCAGATACAACACCGCAGTAGGCGGACAATTTACCAATACCAGATTTAACGTACAGTGTTAACAAGTTAGCAAAGACTAGCGCTCGGTACAGTTCATCATCACTTTTACCAAGTTCCTCAGCAGTTGTAATGATAGGCACTGATACTGTTAAGCCTTGGTTACCAGAGCCAGAGCAAATTACAACAGGCAATGGACACCCACTCATGCGCGCATCGGATCCAGCTGCTGCACGAGCCTTACATTTCGTTTCTAGAGACGGATTTTCTTCATCCAACAACAAGAGCTGGCCAATATTGGAGCCATAATCATTAGATAAACCTTCTCGAGAAATAGCTGTATTGTATTCTACTTGCTGTTTGATTTGAGGAATAATGCCAGAAATATCTGCCGTTTTAGAAAACTCGTAAATGCTATCAAAGGTC
>PVMP01000255.1_pt1 | contig 45222 bp, 46 predicted proteins | sample 1853391 | NCBI WGS metagenome assembly PVMP01 (sample SAMN08533512, study PRJNA380276) | Human gut metagenome, whole genome shotgun sequencing project. | isolation source: participant 2, synthetic long reads | host: Homo sapiens | collected 2017
AAAACAGACCTTTTTGAAGCAGTTCCTGCAGCTGCTCTTTTGACGCGCCATGAATCATGATGGGCTGCTGGGACATGGGCAAGTACTGATGACCCTCAGCATCGACGTAGGGCTTACCGATGATTTCCTGCGTCCCGGCAATCCCGCTCATGAGAAAAGCGGTTACATTGAGTGCTTGCCAAGGTTTAAGGCCCTCCCACAAAACAATCTTGATTTTAGTGTCAAATTTCATGCAGGTTTCCCCCTCTTGTCACGTGATGTTTCATAGGGTATTATAAAAAATCATGATAATTCAATCAAACTGAATTTATAAAATATAAAATTTAATATTTTTGAATTAAGAGGTTTTTATGGATATCAAACAGCTACACACTTTTGAAACCATCATCCAGACAGGCAGCTTTCAAAAGGCAGCACAAGTCCTGTCCTACGCCCCATCCACGATTACCTTCCAAATGAAACAACTGGAAAAAGAGCTGGGCGTTTCCCTTTTTGAGCGCCGCGGCCACGAACAGCGCCTGACGTCTGCTGGGATTTCCCTAAAGCCCTACGTAGATCAGGTCCTCCATTCTGCCGACCAGCTCGTCGCCCATGCCGGGAGCCAGCGCCTGGAAGGACAGTTGACCGTGCTCCTTCCCGAATCCCTTCTAACCTACCACTTACAGCCCGTACTGGAACGCTTTCGAAAAAAAGCGCCCCAGGTTCGGCTCTCCCTCCATGTCAAAAACTGCTTTGCCATTTATGACAGCATGAGGCATGGGGAAGCTGATCTTGCCCTTCATTACGATGTCGCCGCCTATCCCTCACCCTTTGAGACAACGCCCCTTATCACTTATCCTCTGGTCCTTGTTGCTTCCCCGCTTCTTTCCCCGCAAGACAGTGATTTTATGACGAAGGGACAAACAAAAGAGCAATGTTTGCTGATCAATGACAAACAGGCCCTCTACTTAACCTATTTTCGGGAATACCTACGCGAAAAAGGCATTGCGCTCTCCCAAGAAATGGATGTATGGAGTCTGGAAGCCATCAAGCAATGTATTTTAAGCAACCTCGGGGTCGCCTTTCTCCCCGAATTTGTGGTTCATGAGGAACTGCAAAAAGGCCTTATGAAAAAAATTTCCCTTGAACTCGATCATCCCTCTATGACGGCCCTTTTGGTTCATCGTAAGACAGCAAATCCATTGGTCCATTGTTTTAAAGAACTTGTGACTGCCCACTTTAAGAAAACGGAATAGGCCCATATGGCGAGAAATCATACAGCATAAGACCGGGTCTTTGATCTTTCAAGACCTTGGGAAGCGGCTGGAGGATGCGGACCCAAACCGACCCTGACGGGAGAACGGGTCTGAAAAGATTTGCCCGGAAACATGTTCTTCGGCTTTCTGCGGGTGCGCCCTTCTTATCATCGGAGCAATCTTTGCTCCGACTTATTTAAATAGCGCCCGCGCTTCCCCCTCCGTCGTCGCCATACCGCCCCAGGAAAGGCCATAGAGCTTAGCAAAGCGCTGCATGGTGAATTTGCCTGCGTCGAGCATCCATTGTTCCGGCGCCGCACCCTGGAAGAGGAAGTACAGGGTCTTGCCACGCAGGCTGCCGCTTGCAGCGGGGCCGTAGAAGCGATCCAAGAGGGTGCGCACGCTGCCGCAGATGTTATGCCAATAAAGCGGCGAACCGATGACAATGGTATCGGCGGCTTTGATCTTTGCCATGACTTCATCAAATTGATCGCCGGCAAGGCGCTGGCCATAGACGTTGATGCGATAATCCGTCAGGTTCAGGGTTTCATAGTCACGGCTCCCCAGCAGGGCCGCTGCAAGGCGTGCCGTGTTGCCTTTTTTGTTAGGACTGCCGTTAATAAATAAAATGCTCATGGTGATTACTCCTTAAAGTCTGTTCTGTTGCTGGTTACTTCCCATGCCTTATATTCATCAAGGCGAGCTGTAAGCCGCGATTTGCCGTAAGCCTGGGCATCGCTTCCGAGGAGGAGGCGCAGGGGCATCTTCCCGCTGTGCACAAGGTCCACAAGGACGCGGCCCGCTTCATCAGGATCGCCCTGCTGCGTGCCATCAGTATGGTCGTTGCGGATGCGGCGCGTACCGGCCGTCTTTTCGTAGTCCCCCAGTTCCACGCTCGATTCCTTAAGGGACGTGCCGGCAAAATTCGTACGGAAGGCACCGGGTTCAATGATCATGACATGGATTCCCAAGTCCTTCGTTTCCCCGTAAAGGGCTTCCGAGATGGATTCCAAGGCGCTTTTTGTGGCGGCATAGTAGCCGGATCCCAAGGCTGCGCCCAAAGCGGCGATGGACGAAACGTTCGCAATGGTGCCGCGATGGTTCTTCCGCATGATGGGAAGGACGGCTTTTATGAGGGCAATGGGTCCGAAAAGATTCGTCTGGAAGAGCTGGTCCACTTCTTTTGGAACGCCTTCTTCCACGGCAGCGCGGTAGCCATAGCCGGCGTTATTGATGAGGACGTCGATGGTGCCAAAGCGCTCCAAGCCTTTTTCTACGGCATTTTTGATGTCTTCTTCCTTCGTAACGTCAAGGGACAGGGCAAGGGCTTGCTCTGGATAGGCATCCACCAAGTCTTTCAAGGTTTCGACGCGGCGCGCCGTCACAATCACCTGGTCCCCACTTTTAAGGACGGCTTTCGCAAAGCCCCGTCCAAGGCCGGAGGAACAGCCTGTAATAAGCCAAGTCTGCATAGTGGTATCGTCTCCTTTTCATGCAAAAGGCAGCAGAGCAACTGCTCTCACTGCCTTTTCATTTCATTCAATTATTCTTCAAAATCCGTCTTCGACGCAGCCGCTTCATAAGACGCAATGTCTTTTAGTTCCGCCTCATAGCGTGCTTTCATAGCCCGGCAGCAGGCAGCACCAATGAGGATACGCGGCGGCAGGTTCCCCTTTTCCACCATATCTAGGAGGAACTGGGCGGCCTTTTGCGGATTGCCTGTCTGGGTGTAGGTATTTTCCGCAAGGAACTTTGCGGCTTTATGGGCGCTGCTGTCCTTGTAGGCATCAAGCCTTGCAGAAGGATTCCTAAAGGAATGCTTGCTTCTGAAATCGGTCCGGAAAGAACCTGGGCAAACAGCAGACACAGCAATGCCAAATTCGCCAAGCTCTGCCCGCAAGACATCGGACAGACCGACGACGGCGAATTTTGCGGCGCAATACGCGCTGCTCCCGCTAAAGCCCATGAGCCCGCCTTGGCTTGAAACGTTCAGGATGACGCCCTTCCCCGCCTTTCTCATGAGGGGAATGACGCGGCGCGTAACGTTTACGACGCCAAAGTAATCCGTTTCAAAAAGGTTCCGCAGGTCTTCGTCCGTCGTTTCTTCAAAAGCCCCGCTGAAGCCAAAGCCTGCGTTATTGATGAGGACATCGATGCGGCCAAAACGATCCATCCCATCCTTGATGGCCTTTTCCACTTCGTCCGTCTTCGTCACGTCCATGACCACGGTGAGGACGGAAGGATGTTTGAAAATGTCATCATGGGGAACGCGGCGCACGGTGGCAATAACCTTATCGCCCCGTTTTACCGCTTCTTCCGTAAAGGCACGGCCAAACCCGCGGCTTGCTCCCGTAATGAACCATACTCGTTCCATGAGATTTCACTCCTTAAAGATTGCCTTTGTAGAAGGAAGCCAATTTGCCTTCGATTTCATTGACGTATTTCGGAACCCAATAGGTCTGGATGTGGGTAGCCCCTTTGACGAGGTAGAGTTCCTTGTTATTCGTGCCCGTCGCCTTCTTGAAGGCGTCCTGCGTCATGTAGAGCGTATCAGCCTTGTCACCGGCAATCATGAGGAGCGGCTGGTTGATCAAGTCCATATTGTCTGCCTCATCAAAGGTAAAGAGGTCGAGGTTGCTGCGGACCGTGTACTGGAAGGTAGAGTTAGGATGACGATGGGTCTTCCCATAATAGATGTAGCCTTCGCTGTAAAGGGTCGGCATCTTCTTCAGTTCTTCTTCAGGGATATCCTGGGTTTCCATGCCCGCGGTGCGTTTGATGGCCGCACCCTTTGCTTCGGCGGCGCGCTGCTGACTCGATTCAAGGAGCCGCTTTTGGATCGTGTCACGGCCGCTGTTCAAAAAGCCATTGCGGCGAACGATGCCGAAGTTGAACATGGAAAGCGTTGCTACCGCCTTGACGCGCTTATCCGTCTGGGTTGCCTTCAAGGTGTAGCCACCGCCGCCGCAGATACCAAGGGCACCGATGCGGCTGTCATCGACGCCAGGATAGGACGCAATCACGTCAACCATGCCGTGGATATCTTCCGTGCGGAAGGCAGGATTGTCGAGCATATGGGGCGTACCGCCGCTGGCACCTTGGAAGGAAGCATCGGCTGTAATGGTGATATAGCCTTCTTCCGCAAGTTTCTGGGCATAAAGGCCTGCCACCTGTTCCTTGACGCCGCCATTTGGATGAGCCACGACGATGGCCGGATATTTCTTTCCGCTCGTCTTGTCGTAACCTGCCGGCGTATAGATATTCGCAGCTATGGTGTTGCCATTGAGGGTATAGCGGACGGGGTGGATGTTGACCTTGCCGTTTTCATTCTTCGTAATCGCCCCTTGATAAACAAGGCCAAAAGGATTCTTGTTAGGGCTCTTGATATCCTTTAAGGGAATCTCCACAAGATTGGCTCCGCCATAAAAAGTAATGCCGTTATTTTTGATATCTTTTACGGAATCAGCGGCAGGGGCGGCATACCCCACGGCCCCAAGGGCCATGACACTGGAAAGGACGAGGGCTGCTGCAGCCATTTTCTTTACCTTCATAAATAATCACTCCTTATCTTACCTGATACGATGGAAAAACACCGATGCGCATCCTATAAAAAGGATTGAAAAGCACCGATTGCCTTGATGGTTCCACTTTACTATTCGGTAGTTGCTACCTGTCAATAGTTTTTCTAAAAAATATCTAGAATTTTTTAGAATGGAATAATTAAGTATTTATCGGATGTTCTTGGAAGCCTACGAAATCCTTATATCGGTAGATTGTACCGGATAAAAAAACATCGTCTGTAATGCTAAAAACAGCAAGCAGCTTTCATGCAGTCTTCTCCGAAGCACAATCCCGTACCTACCGAGCAAAGGGAAAACCGTGCAGACGCGAACCCAAACCGTCCCCTGACGGGGGAGCGGGTTCGAAAAGATTTGCCCGGAAACATGTGCCTGCGACATTTCGTTCTCGCTCCAAAAGCGTCCTTCGAAACTTCGGGCAAATGGTCCTCACTACCGTTCGTAATGAAACGTCGCTGTGCGTCCTCATCCACCACCGAAACCGGAAAATGGTAATGATAAACGCTTATGGAAATTTCCACACAACATGAGTGCCAATAAATTATGTTAGCGGCCCCGTCGTACACGAAAACGGTTCCCCTATCTCTGCGACCGCAATGGATTTATACGGGTACAGCTGTAGGGGATAAAAGGGCTCACTCTCTGCTGTTCCACACCAGAAGACCGGCCTTTCCGGCAGAGGAAACTCCGAATGCTCCTATCGTCGCTGCCCTCTGAGTAAGCTTTCTGCACAAATTTTTCAGCATAAGAGAAAACGAAAAATTCGGCGACTCACTTAACCGCCCTGCACGATCTCTTGTTTCGCTTTTTCTAAGGCAGATGGAAGTTCGCGTATCGAGCTCAGAGGCAAAAAAAAAAGATGGGGATTGTTCTAAGCGCTATCGTTATCTTCCCATTTCAAAGAAGCAGCCTCTTACAAAATCCAAATAAAAACCAAGAGCCCAAAACCGAACCTGCGTCTATGTTCGGTTTTGGGCTTGCTTTATAATCTTTTACCTGGTGGTCTTTCTCCCATTTGTTTTTTATCAATTCGGTTCAGCGGGGTCCGTCCAATTGTGAGGAGCCCTCACTTCCACTGACAAAATTCTCACAGCCACAGGTTTCTATGCGTCCGTATTTTCTCCCATTGCATTCGTATAGAATTAAGCAATGGAGGCACGCTGCAGTGGAGAATCAGAGCACTTTTTACTCCAACCCCACACCCTCTATTCTTAATATGTATAACCCGGATCAAGAAGCTTCAAAAGGGCTTCGTCATGGTGACGGGCAAGGCGGATCTTGTTGTCAAAAATCATGGTGGCGCCGCTGTCCTTCGTATACGCGTCCCACTTCGGCAGGGCATCCGTCTGCGGCGTCCCATAGCGGGCAAAATGGACCCAAGCGTCACTCATGCGGTCTTCCAGGATATGTGCTTCCTTGCTTCCGCCAGTACGGCTCAGCATGCGGTCCACATTATGGAAGACAAAGGGGATTTCCGCCGTATGATAGGACATGTACGTCCCAACCATAAGCGGCGATTCCCAACTGAAAAGATAGGCGTAGACCGGAGCTCCGCCTTGTGCGGCCTTACGGCGCATAATCTTCAAGATTGGCTGGCGGATCAGGGTATCGATATAAAGGGCATCGGCCTTTTTCTTATTGGGATACGCCTTTAGAAATTCGCTCACGACGGCGTCTTTTTTATCGCCGTAGGCCTGTTTGAGGCGCTTTTCTACTTCAGCATCCGTCCAGGTATTTTTATTGTCATACTGACGGTCCGCAGCGTCTACAATATCCTGAAACCCTGTCCATTCCGTCAAGTTGGTCCCAATGAGCAGCGGCACCTTGCGGCCCGCTTCGGCAAAGCCTGTTTCCGTCACAGGGTTGGTGGGAAGGAAATCCCCATCGACGACAGGTTCCCAGCTAAGACCGTAGCCTGTCCCGAGGGCCTGAGGGACCTTATATTCGGTGCCCACGGTCTTAAGGGCTTTACGCGAGGCTGCGGCAAGCGTTTCATAAGGAATCGTCTGCAGGCGTTCGAGATTGTCCTTTGTCACGCCCAGCTCTTTCAAAGTAAGATCTGTCACTTTTTCACTCTGCTCTTTGCTCATGACGTAGGGGCCCATGGACTCGACGGCGCCGCTTTCCACGATGCCTTTTTGGAAGAGCCCTTTTGCACTCGGAGCAGTCATGAGGGTGAGCACCTTGGCACCGCCGCCGGATTCACCAAAGATGGTGACGTTTTGCGGGTCGCCGCCAAAGGAGGCAATGTTATGTTTCACCCATTTGAGGGCATCCACAAGGTCTACGATTCCAATGTTGGCCGAATCCTTATACTGGGGGCCATATTTTTCAAGGTTGAAATGACCGGCAAGGTTCAAGCGGTGATTCACGGAAACAACGACCACATCACCGCGACGGCTGAGGTTGGCGCCGTCATAAGCGGGTGACTCCAGGGAAGAACCGGCTTCAAAACCGCCGCCATGGAGCCAAACCATGACGGGGCGCTTTTTCCCATCCGTGAGGTTTGGTGTCCACACGTTGAGGTTCAAGCAGTTATTATCCATGGTAAAACTGCGGCCCGGTTCTCCCCACTCCCCATTGGGAAAATTGCCTTGGGCCTGAGGTGAAATGGGGCCGACCTGCGTTGCCATACGGATCCCGCGCCACGGCTTCACTGGTTTTGCGGCCTCAAAGCGGTGCGTGGCTTCCGCATAGGGAATGCCATAATAGGAATAGATCCCATTTTTGATGAATCCTTGTACGCGGCCCGCGTCCGTCTCTGTCACGGCAATTCCGGGTCCCGCCTGAAAAGTCTGGTCTTTTTGGGAAAGGGATGCTTGAACGCGAGCAGCCGCTTTTTCGGCAGCAAGCGTCGGTGCAGCAGCTCTGGCAAAAGCCGGGGCCGATGAAAGCAAAGCAGAAAGAACAAGTAACGATACCCATTTTGAAGATTGCATAAAAACCTCCTTTATTTTTACTCGACGCATGGATGGCGCCGATCTGCTCCAGTTAAACCAGACTTCTTTTTTCATGATTCACCCAATCGGTCATGCAGCTAAAGAAAACCGCTCATGATCAAGCGCTTTATTTCTGTCAGTTTTGCACACTAGGGGTTTCTTATCTACTGGCAGAAGTCCTGCGTCAATCTGGGCGATTTTCTTTAGTCGTACAACTTTATGGGACGATGATTAAGCCTATGGTTTTGACTTTTAGAGCAAGATCCGCAGGCTTTAGACAGCCTTAAGGCCTTTAGGCCAGCCACCTCGGGCGGTCTGAGCCAAGCTGCACCACAACATCTTTTCCAGCTGACGCTTGGCACAGCTTTTTTGCGGTATTCAGCCGGTCATATTTTTTACTAGCTTTAACCTCACAGTTATAGGCCGCTTTTCTTTAATACGCCTCCTCAAAGATTTCTCTGATTTCTTCCTTACCCAGCTGCCGGAAGCTGCCGGGAGAAGCAACGCAGCCAGCGGCAACGTCAACAAGGACGGCATGGTCGATGTTCATGTCGCGCAGTCTCGTTGGAAGGCCGATTTCCTTGATAAAAGCGGTCAGGGCCTCGATGCCTTTTTGGGCACGCGTCAGTTCGTCGCCTTCACTAGGGTCGATATCAAAGACTTTTTCAGCAAAACGGGCAAACTTTTTGGTCCCATCCTTTACGATATGACGGTAGTAGACGGGATGCAGTACGGCAAGACCAGCGCCGTGGTTGCAGAAGGTATAGGCGCCCAGGCTGTGTTCCAGGATGTGGCACTGGAAGTCCGTCTTCTTTCCCAGTTTGAGGATCCGGTTTTCCGCCATAGTCGCAAGCCATACAAGGTTGCTGCGGGCTCCTTCGTCGTGAGGATCCACAAGGATGGCCCGGATATTATCGACAGCGCTTCTCATAAGGGCTTCGTTCATGACGTCAGACACGTTATTGTCATTGGGTTCACTGAAATAGATTTCCATCATATGGGAGAGGCTGTCAAAAGCACCGGAGATGAACTGGAATTTCGGCACTGTTTCCGTATATTTGGGGTTCAAGATGGCAAATTGAGCGTTCAGTTCCGGATAGTCGCGGCCCGTCTTTACTTTGAGGGATTCGTTTGTAATGACGCTGCCGCCGTTCGTTTCACTCCCCGTTCCCGATACGGTAAGGACAATGCCAAGGGGAATGGGTTTTGTTTCGATCTTACCAGCATGGGCCCAATACGCGTCCCACAGGTCCCCATCATAGACGGCACCAAGAGAAATGGCTTTGGAGCAGTCCATGACGCTGCCGCCGCCTACAGCCAGAATGAGGTCCACCTTTTCTTTTTTAGCAAGGGCTGCCCCTTCAAGGACCTTGGCATAGGTCGGGTTGCTGCGGATGCCGGAAAATTCGACAACGGTCTTGCCGGCTGTCTTAAGATATCCCATGATTTCTTCATAGATACCCGTTTTCTTGATGCTGCCCCCACCGTAGGTCAGCATGACCTTGGGGCCGTATTGAGCGAGCAGGCCCGGCAGATAAGTGGAGACACTATCGTTTCCAAAATAGACTTTCGTAGAATTTTGAAACACGAAACTATTCATGATTGTCACCTTTCTTTTTTCTTGTTTCCTTGTTTTTCACGGAAAACCCCGGACCAAAGGACCAAAGGGCTCCAGTCCGGGGTCTTTGACAATTTTTCATGGTTTATTTCAGGGATTTCACCCAGCTGATGACATCCTGGCTGAGCACGTTTCCTTCAAAGCGATGGCCTTCAAGCCATTTGCCCGTACCCGCTGCCTTTTCAAGATTTGTACCGCTGTCCCCCATTGGTGTAGACATGCTCGTGGCAAAAGGAATGACCGTCTTACCTGTAAAGTCATGCTTTTCTACAAAGGTGTAGACCACATGAGGTGCCTGACGCCACCAATGCGGGAAACCGATGAAGACGCGGTCGTATTTGGCCCAGTCCTTTGCGTCGCCTACATAATCCGGGCGCAGGGACGGATTATTGTGTTCTTTCTGAACACGGCTGTTTTTGTCATTGTAGTTCAAATCATTTAGCGTGTAGGGCTGTTCCGGTTTGATTTCAAAAAGGTCAGCGCCCGTTTCTTTGGCAATGGTCTCAGCGACCTTTTTCGTGTGACCTGTTGCGGAAAAATAGACGACGAGGGTCTTTCCGCTCTTATCCGCCATTGCGGCTGCGGCCGGCTTTGTCTCTTTTACGGGCTCCGTCTGCGCCGCCTGGCTGCTGCAGCCCGTACTCACAAGAAAGAGGCTCGTCAGCGTCACAACAGCGAAAACGTGGCGCAGGAGATTTTTAAAGGAAAATGCTTTCTGCATGCTTGTCATGCCTCCTTATCTAGCAAGCCCATTTGCTTTCATCCAGTCTTCCAGGATATCCGCAATGGCTTCATTATTCGTATCGCTCATGAGAAAGTGTGTGTTGCCCTTGATGCCTTTTTTCGGCAGGTGAAGGAGCGTTGCCTTGCCGCCGTGATGGTTGACCGCGTCGACCCACAGCTTTGCCATGGCAAGACGGACGCGCCAGTTATCAAGGTTCCATGCCTCCGTCCGTTCCGTCGGGATATTGTCGCCGTAGACGACGAGAATGGGTCTCTTCGTAAGTTTTTCAAAGTCCGAAAGCTTCACGGCCGTCCCTTTAAGGGCGCCGAAAGGACTTGACGTTTCCATAGGAGCGGGTACTTCGCCTTCGGGGAAGATGAAGCCGCTTCCCGGTTCAAGGGCAATGATGCCTTTCACATGATCACTTTTGATGGCCGTCCACCAGCCAGGACCGCCTCCCTGGGAGTGGGTCACAAGGACGCCGTCGCCGCTTCTTTCAAAGACCTTTGCCATAGCGTCGCTGATGACCTGTTCATCAAAAGCACCCGTGTTGGGAGTCATGCTGCGGAAAAACTCTTCCCGTGCCGCTTCGTCCCACTTGACGTAGACACCGGGATAATAATTCGGATAGAGGCCAATGCGGAAGTTATCATACCAAAGCTGCTCCATGGGTGTCTTTGATACGGTTCCTCCCGTCGTTGACTGACCAGCTCGGCCGCGGCGGGGTTGATCCACGACGTAGGTGGCATACCCTTTTTCAAGGAAGATATTTTGGAAACCATCCCGCCCATCAGGCGTTGTTTCCCAGGTCTTGCCGGACTGACCGGCCCCATGAAGGAACACAATCACATTCTTTTTGGCCTTCACAGGCTTTTGATAGAACACATAGGCGTGATCACCGTGAAGGGTCTGACCGGAAGGATCAAGAGGCTTACTGTTATCGAGCGTTCCCGGTGCCGTCACAACCGTCCCCCCTGCCGTAAAACTTCCCTGGTCCGCAAGCGTCACAGGGTTATGGAAAGCTTCTGCAGAGGCCGTAAGAGCAAGGGAAAGGACGAGCGCCGCCAAAAGGTTCTGTTTCATGGACTATTCCTCCTTAAGGTCTTATGATGATAGGGTTTTCATCGGTTCTTCTCTTCATGACTTTATTCTACTATTCGGTAGTAAATACCGGTCAAGTATTTTTTTATCCTTACCATTCTTTTTTTACAGCCCTCAGCCAAGTCCGGTGACAAGAGCAACTACCGGCATAGTGATGACCGCAGCGGCCGTTGTTACCGCAACACCTTGGACTGAAACAGGATAACCTTCTTTATTGTAGAGATTGGCCAAAAGAGGAATGACATTGCCCGACGGCGTAGCAAGGGCGGCCATCAAAACCGCAAGTAGGTAGGTGTTATCAACGAACTGTTTCAAGATAAGTGTCACAACAATGGGGAGAACAAGCATTTTGAGGATGGTAAAAGCAATAATCTTCTGATTGATGAGGCTCTTCCAGTCCGTATCAAGGAGGAAGGAACCCAGGAGCATCATGGCAAGAGGGCCCGTCATGCTCCCCACCATACGGATAGAACTGGTAAGGATATAGGGCAGTTTGATGCCGGACAGATAGATAACAATGGCAAGGACGCAGGATATCATGCCCGGATTAACGAGGTTCTTCCAGCGAAAAGGTTCCTTGGCGCCACCACCGCCCTTGATGGTTTCAATGACATAGGAGAAAAAGAGCAGGTTGAAGGGAATGAGAAGAACCGTCATATAAATGAGCGCTTCCTTTCCATAAATAGCATCCACCATGGGAACGCCCATGAAGCCGATGTTCGTAAAGACGACCATGACGTTCACGATGCCTTTTTCCGCCTTGCCATAGTGAAGGATCCTCGGAATGAGGAAGGCTGCGAGCATCAAGAGGGCCAGCATGACAACGACGACACCAAAAGCATAAAGAAGGGCACCGCCTTCCATATGGGGCCCATCTCCGGTCACACCGGAAAGGATGATGGCCGGATAAGCAACCTGCAGGACAAGCTGCGTAATCTGGCCCTGATTATCCGGCGTCAGGATATTCTTTTTCCGTGCCCAGGCGCCGACGACCATGATGATGACAAAAATCAGCATCTGCTGTAAGACTTGCATGATAAAACCTCCTTAGGAAAGGCCCTTGGCAGAAAGCCAGTCCGCCATGAGACCTGCAATGACTTCATTGTTTTTATCGGCCATGAGGAAATGGGTATTGCCCTTGATGCCAAGGTCGGGCAGATGGACGATTTCCGCCATCCCGCCGTGTCGGTTGACGCAGGACACAAATTCTTTTGCCATCATGAATTCGCTGCGCCACTTATCGGGGCCAATTTCATCAGTCGTGCCATCCGAAATGTGGTCACCATAAAAAAGGACCATGGGAAGCTTCGTCAGGGCAAGGAAGGACTCAAGGGGAACGCCCATGGCCTGGGCCTTGACGGGATCGTAGAGAGTCGGCACGGGTTCCGGTACTTCCCCTTCAGGAAAAATAAAGGGCGATCCACCCGGTTCAAAAGCGATAATGGCCTTGACCTTATCCGTGCGGAAGGGGGTGCGCCAGCCAATGGTGCCGCCCATGGAATGGGTCACGAGGATGGACGGGCCCATCTTTTCAAGGAGTGCGGCCATGGCATTGGCACTCACATCGTCATCAAGTTCGCCTTCGTACGGCGTCCAAGAGCGCTGGAACTGGTTATACGTCTCAGCGTCGCCAGCCATGGCCGAATCTTCGTAGGGGACGGGCGTATCCCCGTCAAAAATGCCGCAGCGACAAAGCATGTACATCGTCTTATCGGCATACAGAGGATTTTTTGCATAAGGATTGCGCCCGTCATCCGCTTTTAAGGCAAGACCGGCTTCCCCCATGCGGGGCTGGTCGATGAGGACCGTCGTGTAACCCTTGCGCAAAAAAAGGGTCTGAAAGCCTTCGCGGCCATCAGGCGTCGTTTCCCATGTCCGTTTGCACTGAGCGCCGCCGTGCTGAAAAATGAGCGGATAGGGACGCGCGTCCACGGGTACCTGGTAAAAGGCATAGGCATGGTCCCCATAGGCAATCTGTCCTTCTGGTTCAAGAAAATGGTCCGTGCGGAAAACGCCGTCATGTTTCAGCGTCGATCCGCCGATGGCAAAACTGCCTTGTTCAGCAATGATAAGAGGTTGTTTGGGGTTATTGGACATGGTTGGTTCCTTTCTTTTTTACTTGGAGCAGAAATTGCTCCGATTCGATGGAGTTAGGTGTCCCCATTACTGAAAAAAGATTTTCTTGATAGTAATGGGGACATGACCTATCGTAAGAAGTCACGTAACACAAATTCATTTTAAAGTCACCCAAAAAAATGCCGTCGTCGGGCGGGCCACTCCTAAGAATATTTTCGGATTGCAGAAGAAACCTTTTTTGCCTACGGTCCATATCGACCCATCTGCGTTGTCAAACGCATAACAAATGTCTGCTAAGTTTATAATGGACGCCGGCTATATGTACTCAAATGCGGATCCGGTACTTTGGCAGCTGCCTGGTCCTATAAAAGGCGGCTGTAAGGGAAAAGACCAGAATGCAAAAGAACCAAAAGGCGTGACTAGTCCGAAGCACAGGGGTATCGCTCTTCGGATTATTTCCCTTGGGATGACAAGAAACGTGTTTTCAGGGGCGAGGGACCAAAACCAGGAAAATTTTACAAGCATATATCATTAAAATTTCCTGGTTTTGGTGGTGGACGAGGACGCAAAGCGAACGTATCCTTGCAAGCGACAGCAAGGCTTATTCGCCCGGAGTCTCGAAGGACGCTTTTGGAGCGAAGCGGAAGTCCGAGAAACATGTTTGAGGGCGGATTAAGTTCGTTCCCACCCTTCGACGAAAGGACGTTTGGGGCCGAACTTACGGTCTTTTCACCAGCCGCCTCCGGTGGCCTTAGCCAAGGAAGGCCCTAATTATTTTGCCTTCCGCCTTAGCCGTTTGACGGGTACACCGTCAAACTCATTCGATATCAGGATGTACGACCGCCTCAAACCACTCCGTCGACACCCCTTCCTTCCGTTCCATCACAGCCACATGCTGAAAGGTGTGATGAGGTGCGGCACCATGCCAATGCTTGACGCCTTCGGGGATGGTGACACTCTTTCCAGGGAGCAGTTTCTGCGGCTTTTCACCCCAGATCTGGTAATAGCCCTCCCCTGCCGTTCCCAGAAGGATCTGGCAGGACCCATGGTGGACGTGCCAATGTGTGCGGGCGCCGTCATAAAAAGTCACGGCGGCCGCCATAGGCCCTATGCTTGATAAGGGGGCTACGTAGCTATCCCCCGTAAAGTGGTCCACATTGCGGGCATTGTAGACGCCGACAGGAAAGGCCGCCGCCTTTTCCTCTTCCAGTGCTTTTTGTACAACAGCGACGTCCGTCGGTGCAGCAAAAGTCGTTCCCACATTCATGATAAGGGCTGCACAAAATGACAGGAGACCTGCTTTTTTTAGGAAATTCTTTCGCATTCTCACGCCTCCTCTCCGTGGATAAAGTTCATGAAGGCGGCCGGCTCTTTTTTGGGCTGGGCAAGATTGGCCTTTTTTGCAAGCTCCATGGCTTTCAGGAGATAGGCCATATTGCGGCCCAATACGTGCAGGGTCCAGACCCCTTCCTTATCCTTAAGGACTTCTTCCGCCGTCGTGCCATGGACCTGGTTCCAATAGCGGCTCGAGACAATGGGCATTTCTTGGATGGCAAAGTACTTGTTCATCTCGTCAAAGGCCGCCGTGGTCCCCGCCCTGCGGGCACTGATGACGGCTGCGGCCGGTTTGAGGTAAAATGCTTTGTTGCCGTTTCCCCGTGCCTCAGAATAAAAAGCCCGGTCGAGAAACGTCTTCATATTCCCCGCAAGAGCCGCATAGTGGACGGGCGACCCAAAAAGAAAGCCGTCTGCCTCTAAGGCCTTTTTGCGGAATACATTCACGGCGTCATCAAAAACGCAGTCATGACGCTTGTCACACTGATGACAGGCGATGCAGCCACCAATGGGTTTGATGCCGATCCAAAATTCCTCCGTTTCAATTCCCTCTTCGTGGAGGACATCAGCCACAAGGCCAAGGGCTGTATGGGTGCAGCCATTTTTATGGGGAGAACCGTTTACAAGTAAAACTTTCATATTGATTCATTCGCTCCTTTATTTTTTAGGAAAAGCTTCGTTTGCAGCCCGCAGGTTATTGAGGGTCCGCGGGAAACCGACATAGGGGTTGAGGACCGTGAGCACGCCGATTACTTCGTCTTCCGTAGCTCCTGCCGCAAGATAGCCCCGCACATGGGATTTAAACTGCGGTTCGTCATTGCCAAGGGTGCCGATCGCTGCGACCGTGAGCATTTCCCGTGTCTTAAGATCCAAACTTCTGCGCGTGTAAATATCGCCAAAACAAAAGGCCGACAGGTCATCCTGCAGATGTTTTTGGTTAGCTGGCGTGTTTTTGCGCATAGTCACGATGCGCTCGCCATAAGTTGCAACCTGGAAGGCAAGGCCCTTTTCAAGGCGGTCTCCATCCGTCGTTGCGGCCTGGTTTTCAAGGGGCAGTTTCACCCCTTCTTCCTTAAAGACGCGGTTTACGCGTTCCATAGCTGTCAGCACCTTAGGAAAGCCAATATAGGGCGCCAGATGGTAAATGGCCTCGCGCACGTCAAGGGGCGTCACACCGTCAGTCAAGGCGCCGCGGACATTCTTTTCAAGTAAGTCTTGTGCCCCGCTTGCCGTGAGGGTTGCTATGGTCACAAGGTGCTGTTCCCGCCGCGTGAGACGGGCCTGTTCCATAATATCTCCATAAATATAGCCCTTCATCATAGCCTCAAGTTCTGGATCGGTCTTCTCAAGACCGAGCGACTGCTCTGCCATGGCGGTTTTGTAGTTTCTCTCCGCCACATCACTGCGGCCGGACCCAGCTGCTGCAAAACCGCTCCCACCTAGGATGCCAAAAAGACCAAGGGTCATGCCAATGATTTTCCAATTCATAAAAACACCTCATTTCCATTAGGATGGCTGTCATGGTTTCCATTCGATGGCCCCACTGTATCATCCGGGAGCAACTACCTGTCAATACTTTTTTCAAAGAAAAACAATTTGCTATTTAGCGGCATTTTATATATAATAACCGAAGCTCGTCATGTGTTTCTTTTTCGGTAATTAATACCGCAAAGCATCCGATACCCCTAGAAGGAGGAAACACAATGGATAAAGAAATCAAAGAGAAACTTCATATTGAAAAAGTCGTCAACACAGGAAGACTTTACCCCATGAAAGAAGCCTGTGAGCAAACGGGCCTTGCCTATGAAACCCTAAAATTATACTGCAACATCGGCCTTGTTCCCGGCGTCAAACGGGATGCCAGGAACCGCCGCGTCTTTAACGACAAGGACATTTCCTGGATCAAGAGCCTCACATGCCTCAAAAACTGCGACATGTCCATCGAGGAAATGAAGGAATACCTCGCCCTGTGCCTGAAAGGCCAGTCCACCATCCCAGAACGAAAAGAAATGCTCATGAAAAAACGGGCCATCCTCATCAAAAAGCATAGCGAAATCCAGGCCGCCATTGAATATATCGACCTTAAACAGGATTTTTATGATGAAGTATTGAGCGGAAAGATCGAGTATTTCAGTAATCTGGTGGGGGAGGAATAAGTGTTGCTCTGCTCATAAAACGGAGGGCTAAGTTGATGAAGACCGTGAGGAAAAACACTGTGAGTCCGGCGCCAAATTGATTTTTCGATCACACGTCCTGCAAACAAGATTGCTTGGTGGATACTCCCGCCTTGGCAAGGCGGAACGGCTTTCACCGTGTCCAAAGCAAAAGGCCGTAAGGCGAAAGATTGTAAGGTAAAAACCATAAGAAAAGCCCAAAACCGAACGTAGACAGCGGTTCGATTTTGGGCTTTTGGTTTTTATTTAGCTTTTGTGAGAAGCTGTTCTTTTGGAAATATAGGGATCACAACAGCATCTGGTACGACCTGCGTCCAATCTTTTCCTTTAGAACTTGATGCAACGCATCGCTCCGCCTTGGTAAGACGGTAAGCGCATCGCCGATTGATTCGCAAGCTTCCATGTGCCTTAGAAAAAGCGATGCAAGAGATTCCGCAGGGTGGTTAAGTGAGTCGCCGAATTTTTCGTTTTCTCTTATGCTGAAAAATTCGTGCAGAAAGCTTACTCATAGGGCAGCGACGATAGGAGCAGTCGGAGTTTCCTCTGCCGGAAAGGCCGTTCTTCTGATGTGAAACAGCAGAGAGCGCCCCCTTTTATCCCTTACAGCCGCACCCGTATAAATCCATTGCGGCTGCGGAGGGAAAAGAATCGTCTTCGTGTACGACGGACCCGCTAAAAAATATATTGCCACTCATATTGTGACGAAATTTCCATAAACATTTATCAACATAGTTTCCCGGTTGTGGTGGTAGATGAGGAATGCCGTTGACGTTTCCTTGCGAGCGATTAGCGAGGCAGATTCGACCAAGTTCTGAGGCTGCTTTGGAGCGATGGCGAAAAGCCGAAGAACATGTTTGAAAGCGAATCATTTCGGATCCGTTTCCCCGTCAGGGGACGGTTTGGGTCCGGCGTAACTTGTGCCAACAAGTGCCTTAAAAGACCGTAGTGTATGGCGCCAAACCGCCCTACGGGAGGGCGTCGAATTGATCTTTCGATCATACGGTCCTACTGCCTTTTCGCTCGGCAGCCTTGGCATCAAATCAGTTTGCTCTTTAGGCTGACGCCTTTACTTTTCCGAATGATCGGCCATATCTACAAACTCACAATTCAAGGCCTTTAATTTTTCATAGACCCAATCCTGGTTGCAGGATCCCGTTTCTTCGAGTTGGCGTAGGTTGGCCTGGTCCCGGGCCGTAATCTTCTTTGACTGTTCCAGGACCTGTTCGGCCTGGTCCGGACGAATAAAGACAATCCCGTCCGAATCGGCAACAACGATATCACCAGGATACACAATCTGTCCCCCGACAACAATCGGCACGTTGACTTCCCCCGGTCCGTTAAAGAATGGTCCGTTAGGGCTGACGCCTTTGGTAAAGACGAGAAAATCGTCCATTTCAGCAAGGGCCGCCGAGTCACGGGTTGCCCCATCGATGATAAGGCCCTTGACGCCGCGAGCTTTGCAGTATTTGGCCGTCACTTCGCCTGCCACGGCGCGGTCTGCGAACCCACCAGCATCGATGACAACAACATCGCCCCGTTTCGTATACTGGATTGCGGCGCGAAAAAGCAGGTTGTCCCCATGGGGCAGACGGATGGTAAAGGCCGTTCCCACGACAGAACGGGTGTATTTCTTAAGAGGCGTAATGCTGTGATCAACAGCCCCAAAACGGCTCATCGTATCGTCCAGATCGGACGTAGCAAGATCATAGAATTGGCGGACAAGTTCCTTTGGCGGACGCGTAAAGTCCTTGATGATGCGGCAACCAATATTCATATAATTATCTCCTTTTTTCTTTAAGTACCAAAATGCCATTATAGACGTTTTACAAAATTTTGCAAGCCTTTACTTAACCAAAAAGCCCGCCGCCTCTAGGGCCTCTTTAATCTCATTGAGGGCCTCCCTACTGGGAGCTTCCACGGTATGGTAATGGACGCCGCCAGCGATATTGGACAAGGGAGCTTCCGGATGGGCCCGGATGGCTTTCATGAAACGCTGCACATCCCGCCGACTCGATAGATTGAGTTTTCCTTCCAGCGTCCCATAGACAGGATGATCGATGGTCACGTTGCGGACCGTAGCTCCTGCATCAACGAAGATATTGAGTTCCTCTTCCATCCGTGACAGGTCGTGACGGACCTTGAAGCGATGCACGCGGCACGCCTCTCCCAAGATGAGATACCCCCGGTTTGTCGAAATGACCGGCACGTCCTGGGCGCGCAGAAGCGCGATATCTTGCACAATGACCTGACGGCTCACTTGAAAGGCAGCGGCAAGGACCGCCCCTGAAATCGGCGTTTTGGCTCCCTGCAGCCGCTGCCTGAGATTTTCGCGTCGTGTATGTCCATCCATCTAAATTGCCACCCTTCCTCTGATTAGTATTTGACCGACCTTATTAGGGCCATTTTTTCACAAATCACCTGTCCTGTCAATTTTCCCACTCGCCTTAAAAAAGAGAGATAAGATTTTACAAAAAAAATGGATTTTTACGGTTTCTTTGGCAGAAACCTGCTATAATGAGGAACGTGATTTTAATGTAGGAAAGTGAGTGAACACGATGGCAAATATGAATGACCACTATATGGAAGAATACGAAGCGGCCCGCAGCGGCAGACCCAGCATCCAGGAAACGCTGACGAAGGCGCAGGAACAGGAACGAAAGAAAAAACGGCACCGCTATGAAAAAATAGGGGCCGCCCTCCTCGTCCTGATTGGTGCCTTGAGTTGGTACTTCTTCTACTACACCCAGACGCCGCAGTATACGGTCAAACAGATTCAAAAAGCGGTCCAGCAGCATGACGCCGTAACGGTCCACCAAAAAGTTGATATGGACGGCCTGCTTTCAAAGAGCACCGACGCCATCCGCGATGCCGAGTGGGAGCTCAATCCAGACAGCGAATTCACGGAAGAAGACAAGCCCGAATTCATCAAGCACATGAAAGAAGTCATCGATAACGGCATCCTGACCGGTGACTGGACTGACTCCTACCAAAAGACCCATCCCGAGCGGGCCCTCAAGGTCAACCTGGGAGACCTTTCCCTGACCGAGATCAAGGACGTGAAGACGCAAAAAGACGAAGCCCTGGTCAATGTCAAGATGAAAAATGATGCCAGTAAGAGCGATGACATCCTCGTCCTGCGCCTGCGCAAAGACAAAAAAGGCTGGAAGCTCGAGGAAATCATGAACCTCAAATGGTACTACACCAAGATCCTCAAAGGGGAAGGCATGACGAAAAAAGAAAACGCCCCCACCCCAGGAACGGACGCCGCCCTCTATGAAGCCGTCAAAAACAAGATTGCCGAAGAAGTCCCAGAAGCCAAAGTCATCTTGAACCAACTGCCGCAGGCATCGGGGACGAAGGGGACCAAGGAAATTACGCCGGAAGACGCCAAAAAAGTCGAGGACGCCGCCCAAAAAATGCAGACAATCTTGGAAAAACCGGTTGCCGGCAAAGTCCTCCGCTCCCTATTGGAACATCAGGATGAACTGCAGGCAAAGACCCAGCAGCTCCTTGAAAAAGTCCAGAACGGAAACAACACCAAGGAAATCGTGGACCAGCTGAAACAAAACGAGACCCTCCTGGAATGGGGGAACAAAATCCTGACCTGGGTCATCAATAACCTCTAACCCTAAGGACGTAAACGTTTGTCGCTTGCGTCCTTTTTTGCTGCCTCCTCAAGAGGGCGTGCGGCCCAAAAGATCTTCTGTCCTTTCCCTTTTTTCACCGGAACGGGGCGCGCCTTTCAACGTTAGAGGCCAGGACTGTCGTATCATGATCTTTGGATGATAGGAAAAACGATTCTCCTACGATAAACCGCATAATACTGCTCATCTTTTTTTCCACTCTGATTCCATCATCCGTGCCCCGTTCACGTTATTTATTTTATTGCAGCACTGGGGAAAGGTGATGCGGGGGCAGTCAATTGGACTGGATTTGTTCAGATCAAAGATCGCTCTGATTCACCACAATGACGTGCCTCCATTACACTATGAAAAATCTATGGAAGTAATGGAGGCATGACGATTCGTACCATGTTTCGTTCCTGATTGGGGATACCTTACGCCTGGGCGCCCCCCTCCTAACCACGTGTCGTCACTCCCGCGCCCAGCTCATCAAAGCGGGAGCTTTTTACAAATTCGTCCCATATGGGCCCATCTACTTTGTCGCCCGCGACCTCAATCTCCTCGACGTACACAAACCGTATGCCTCGTCGCTGAGGCCGGGAGCGCTTCGTATCTGAACCCATCGGAACCGAATTTGTAAAAAGCAAATGGAGTAAAAGAATAAAAAAGCAGCACTATTTTTCGTATCAACCCAGATACGTAATACCGAGAAATCTTTGTACGGCGTCGCCCTTCCGCTCTCGCGTTTTTCCTAGCATCTGGACCAATCTGGGCCATATTCGAAAAAGGTAAATGAAAAGAGACCGTGAGGGAAAAAATTTGAAAGTGCATCCCCATACAAAAAACCTCCCACCCCTACCAACTAGTAGGAACAGGAGGGCTTTTTCTCCTTATAAACTCTCATACTTAAAAGGAGTCATAGAAATGCAGGAGGCAAAGGATCTTCACTTTACTGAAAATTACCTGCCGCAGATCAGCAAAAAGTCAGGAATGGATTCGCTGCTACATTTATCCTCCAGGAACAAATGAAGAAACACAAATGCTTTCAAGCTATGGGATGAAGCAAAATGCAATGTCCACGACAGGCATTTACATTTTTGACAACCAGTTCCGCGAAGCACAGAAACTCGAGAGGTTTGAGCCATGCCGTCAAGAGGGGGAAACTCTTTTCTATGCTGTAACATATGGAAAAATAAACCCCAACCATTTCTTAAATGGGTAAAAAGGCATTACCTTGGTAAAGGTTCCCCGAAAGGCAATTTTGCAAAAGTTATCAGTCTTGCATCCGAGCAGGAAACCTTCCCGGAAGATGCCAATCTTGATATCACAATCAGCTCTCTCCAGACACGTTACGCCTGCAGCGAAACCATTCAAACAGCCACGAACCGGTGGAAGGAATACGTAAAAACGCATAATAAAAATTCTTTCTTTTTTCTTACATGCACCCTTCTTGCATAGTACAAAGGGGGTTCCTTATATCAAGCAACATAGGTGCCTTGGTCTTACAGCCAGTCCTTCAACTTATGACTCATACAGCCTATGGGCGCTTTCCATAAAGGCTTCCAATTCGTTTGCCATCAGACGGTTCGGGTTGTTGTAGTCCATATAAACACAGCAAAGCGTGCCGTTTTGCACCATCTCCACAGGGCAGGCAACAATCTTAGCAAGGTGCTGGTTTTTGAGGAGCCAAAATTCTCCAGTTTGCGGAATGGGTCGATCCATTGTCAGTTCCTTTCTTGAAAGAGGGTAGGTATCATCTTGTCATTTTTTCGTAAGTCTCCCCTAGTATAAGGCACTATCCGGATTCCTTGCAATATCTGGATTCCATTTACCATTTTAGGATGCAAGAAGTACAAAAAGCAGGACTCACTTTACGTCTTGCCTATCTTTTCGCATGTTTATGCTTTCATTATTCTGCTCCACTTGCCAGAACTTTACGGGCGTTATGGTACAGGAAAGGGTGCATTACGTTTTCCCCTTTTCCTTTCCGCGAAGAAAAGATATCATCTTAGGCAGCTCATAACAAGTCATGGCAATCCAGCCAATCAGCATGGCATAGGCAACGGAAAGAAAGCCCACAGAAAAATAAAATGCAAGAATGGCGCAGCTTTGAAATGTACCCTCTTTACTGGACACCCAGTAAGGAGGGTACATTTTGCGTTATACGACTGAATTTAAGCTGATGTGTGTAGAACTTTATCGTCAAGGTAAGTGGGTAAAAACACCTAAAGGAATTAAAACAGCAAATTTTCGTAACAAGATTCGTACTTGGAATCGTATCGAACAGGCTGGCGGACCGGAAGCATTGTGTCACAAAGCACATTACAAGGCATGGTCCCCAGAGGAGAAACTTGAATTGGTTTCACAAGTAAATGCCGGACAGTCAATGATGGCTGTCGCCTGTCAATATGGTATGAGCTATAGTCTTTTGTACCAATGGGTTCGTAAATACAGAGAAGAGGGGTATAATGGGCTCGTAAGTAAAAAGAAAGGTCAGCATAGAAAGGATCAGCCCATGAAAAGAAATACGAAGAGCCCCAAACCATTAAATGAAAGTGAACGGGAAGAATTAATTCGTCTGCGCGCAGAGAACGCCTACATAAAAGCGGAGAATGCTGTAATAAAAAAACAAATCGCCTTGAGACGACAAAAATGGGCTGCGCAGCTCAAGGCAAAAAGGCAGCAATCATCCAGGAACTCCGCCAGGAAGGACACCCGTTAAAGTACCTGTTAAAATTCTCGGGATTAGCGAAGTCGACCTACTACTATGAATTGAAGCGTACCGATCGTGTAGAAGAAAGAAACAAATCAATTACGGAAACAATCTGTCACATATTCGAGGAAAATAAGCAGAGATATGGTGTTCGGCGCGTTTGTCACGAGCTGGTGAACCGCGGCTTCCATATCAATCACAAACGGGTGCAGCGTATCATGCATGACCTGAAGCTGTTTGGCAAGCGTCCGAAAGAAAAGTACCATTCGTATAAAGGAGAAGTCGGGAAAGTGGCCGGCAACATCATCCAGAGAAACTTTAAAGCGGACAGGCCACTGCAGAAATGGACAACGGATGTAACACAGTTTCATTTCTCATGGGGAAAATGCTACCTTTCCCCCATCCTGGATATGAATACGAACGAAATCATCTCCTATGATTTATCGATGATTCCTAATCTTAACCAAATCAAAAGGATGCTGAACCGAGCTTTTAAGAAATTCAGGAATTTACAGGGTTTAATTATGCACTCGGATCAGGGATGGCAGTATCAGCATGAATATTACAGAAGTGAATTGAAAAAGCATGGAATTATACAGTCAATGTCGCGTAAGGGCAACTGCTATGACAACAGTATTATGGAGACCTTTTTTGGTCGGATGAAAAATGAAATGTATTACGGAAGCGAAAAAGAATACACCTCGTTCAAGGTATTTGCTAAAGCAGTGAAAGAATACATTCATTATTTCAACAAGGAAAGGATTCAGAAAAAAACAAAATGGATGCCTCCCGAAATATATCGGGAAACATCCACTAATGCCATTTAACTAATTTATATGCGTCCAGTTTTTGGGGTACACATCATTCCTTCTGGTCGGTTCTTTTTGTCGTAGGGGAGGGGCCTTTGGCCCATTTTTGTTGTACCTTCTTCTTGCAGCCTGCGGATGGCTTCCTCATTGAGCCAGTACCATTCCTCTCGAGAAAGTTTGGTACTTTGCAGGGCATCATAATAGGCAGCGACCCGGCAAAGGAGAGGCCGCTTTTTATGAATGAGACACAAATGAGTCTTTTCATCATAATGGCGGAACACGCCATTGCTGCAATCCAGGGTGGCTCCTTCAGAGATGGTGTCCACACGTTCAAAGAAAAGGCTAAATTTACTGCAGGAAAAGGGCATGATTTCCTTCAATCTTGATGATGGCTTTCCCTGATTCTTCCGTCAACGTCCCGTTTTCGCGAAGGAGGGGCATATCAATGAGGATTTTCAACGTCTTATCAAGTAGAGTTGCCTTTCCGACAGTCTTTTTTTCCTCGCCTCCATCCATCCGCCAATCCGCCCCTTCTCGTCGGATGATAAGTTTCATTTCTGATGCCGCCCATTTCAAAATGAACTTCGAGTTTTCCCATGATATCTCAGATCTGCTAGGCCCGCGTCTCAATGGTTTCAAGAAATGCAATACGGCTCTCGCACACTTCTAGCAATTTCCGCGACTCGGCGAGGAAGCTTCGGGCATCATCTATCGCTTCATCAGCCTTATTTTCCATGAAAACATCCGCTACAAGAAGAGCAGAGGCCGCAACAATCCTGCCGAGGTCAGCCGTTCCGCCAGCAGCAAGGATGGCATTGGTTGCCGCCGCATCGTTGAGGCCGGCAATGGCCGTTCCCATCGACGCGCTGGCAAGGGATCCCACTAAAATTCTTTATGCTTCGTTCTCCTTTTCCCAATGAAGAAGTTTTTTTCCCGTTTCCGTCAGTGTCATCAGTTCCGATACATCAATGCCCAAAGCATCGGAAATATCCATGAGCGTTGACAGAGGGATGCTGTCATGATAGGTTCCCCGCTCAATCCGGGAAATCGTATCCGGATGAAGATGGGCCAAACTCCCCAGGTCTGCCTGACCGAATCCGTTATGCACGACAGCCCGCAGCATCCGGTAATAGCGGATCTTGGCCCCAATGAATCGACAAAGCTTATGTTTTTTGTCCATTATGCGGCGTCTCTTACACGCTCACCAACCTTTCTCTCATCCTGTCTTTCAAACTTGCATATCCTCCTTCCCTATTTATCGCATTGTATCATGGCAGGATATGATTATGGGGGATTTTTTTAGTACTCATTCCTTAAAAGCCCGATTTCAAGGGAAATTTAGAAATAAATCAGTATGATAGAGTAAAAAAGGACTGGGTCCGAAGTCATTCCGGTCCAGTCCACAGTTAAGGTATCTTCTATTTTATTATTTAGGTTTCACAGCAAGTGGACGCTTAGTCGCAATACCCGGCCGTCTGGGATACTGCTCGCCCGTAGGACGGATTTTTTCAATGGTAATGATATAACGCTTATCGTCAAGGCCGGGCAGGGTCAGATGGCGAATATCAACAATCTTTCCGCCCAAGATGGAAATGGCCTGACGGCCTTCTTCTGCTTCTTCCATGCCCTTGCTGCCCTTCATGGCGTAGAAGACGCCGCCAACCCGCACAAGGGGCAGGCAGTATTCCGCAAGGACGGGCATAGGCGCTACAGCCCGGGCAACGACAACATCAAATTTCTCGCGCAGCTTCGGGTCCCGCCCCGCTTCTTCGGCTCGCGCATGGTGACAGCGAATCTGGCCAAGGCCCATGTCCTTTGCCACCTTCTCAAGGAAGGCAAGGCGCTTTGCCAAGGAATCGATGAGGGTGAGACGCATAGTCGGATCGTAGATCTTCAGAGGCAGTCCTGGAAATCCCGCTCCCGTTCCCACATCGGCAATCGTCCGATTATGGAAGCGCTTTTCGTTATAGATAGTCAGGGAATCAACCATATGCTTTACCGCCACTTCTTCCGGGTCTGTAATGGCTGTCAGGTTAAGGAAGCGATTTGTCTCCAGGAGTTCATCCTTATAGATTTCAAAACGCCGGAGCGCTTCGTCAGAAAGGGTCAGGCCAATTGCTTCGGCACTTTGCTTCAAGGTCTCCAAATAGGTCATGCTTCTTCTCCTTTGCGTCTCCGCGATTCCAAATAGACCATAAGGACGCTGATATCAGCAGGGGAAACACCGGAAATACGGCTGGCCTGACCAATGGAAAGGGGCCGCTGCTTTTCCAGTTTTTCCGCTGCCTCCGAAGATAGTTCATGGAGGGCACTATAGTCGATATCGTCCGGGAGCAGGCGGTTTTCGAGCTTCATGGCCCGCATGACTTCCTGTTTCTGCTTATCGATATAGCCCTTGTACTTGACTTCTACGTCCACTTCCTCTGCAGCAACGGGGGAGAGGGGTTCGAGGTCAAAGGCTTGCTGGAGCTTTTCGTAGGTAATTTCCGGACGGCGCAAAAGTTCCATCATGTTGATAGAGCTCTTTAAGGGCACGGAGCCCATAGCCATAATCTTTTGCTGATTTTCTTCCGACGGGGCCAAGTTCTTTTTCGAAAGGGCAAAAAGTGCCCGTTCGATTTCGTCCCGTTTCTTCGTAAAGGCAGTATAGCGGTCGTCCTTGACAAGGCCCACATTGCGGCCTTTCTGCGTCAGGCGCAGATCGGCATTATCCTGCCGCAGAAGCAGGCGGTACTCGGCACGGCTTGTCATCATGCGGTACGGTTCCGTCGTTCCTTTCGTCACGAGGTCATCAATGAGGACACCAATATAGGCATCGCTCCGTCCCAAAATGAAAGGCGGCCGGTGATCAAGCTTCAAGGCGGCGTTGATGCCTGCCATAAGGCCCTGGGCCGCTGCTTCTTCGTAGCCACTCGTGCCGTTTGCCTGCCCGCAGCTAAAGAGCCCCTTGATGGCTTTATGTTCGAGGCTTGCCGTAAGCTGCAGGGGATCGAGGCAGTCATACTCAATCGCATATCCAGCCCGCATCATCTTGCAGTGCTCCAGACCCGGAATGGTCTGCATGAAAGCAACCTGGATTTCGGCGGGGAGAGAGGAGCTCATGCCCTGGACATAGATTTCATTGGTCCTGAGCCCTTCCGGTTCCAAAAAAAGCTGATGACGGCTCTTATCGGCAAAACGGACGATTTTTGCTTCAATGCTCGGGCAGTAGCGAGGGCCTACACCTTCGATGGTTCCGTTGAACATGCAGCTCCGGTCAAGGTTGTCCCGAATGATCTGATGGGTCCGGGGGTTGGTATAGGTCAAGTAACAAGGAACCTGCTGACGTTCCGTAATAGGGCTGATAAAGGAGAAATTCCGCACCGCTTCATCACCGTACTGCGGCTCGGTCCGCGAAAAATCAATGGTCCGACGGTCCACACGAGCCGGTGTACCGGTCTTGAAGCGCATGAGCGTAAGCCCGGCTTTCACGAGGGAATCGGTCAGTTTCATGGCTGAACGCTGCCCATTAGGGCCTGCCATATAGGCAACTTCCCCATATAGGATACGCCCCCTTAAATAGGTCCCTGTGGCAAGGATGACGCAGGGAGCTTCAAAGACTTCCCCTGTTTCAGCAACGATACCTTCTACAGCACCGCCGCGAACAAGGAGCTCATCGATCATGAGCTGCTTGACGTCGAGGTTTTCTGTGTTTTCCACGACTTCCTTCATAATGGTATGGTAGAGCGGCTTATCTGCCTGGGCCCGGAGCGCCTGGACAGCATAACCCTTGCCTGTATTGAGCATGCGCATCTGGATGCAGGCTTCATCAGCCGCAATCCCCATTTGCCCACCCAAGGCATCGATTTCCCTCACCAAATGGCCTTTGGCCGGTCCCCCTACAGACGGATTGCAGGGCATGAGGGCAATATTATCCATGGAAAGGGTCGCAAGGAGGGTCTTTTTTCCCATCCGAGCTGCCGCTAGGGCTGCTTCGCAGCCAGCATGGCCCGCACCTACGACAACAACATCATAATGATCCACAACGATCATGCTACTTTTTATCCTCCTCTACCGCGTCCTATTTTCCGACGCAGAACTGTGCAAAGATCTCATTGATGATTTCCTCAGGCACATCATCACCCGTAATTTCGCCCAGCTCATGAAGAACCTGGGTCAGGTCAATCGTGAGGCAGTCGTAGGGGAGATGGGCCCGCGCATCGCGAAGCGTCTCTGCAAGATGATGGGCTGCCTGTTCAAGCAGCATTCCCTGACGGGCATTTTGGGTCATCAGTCCCATTTCGGCATCGGATCCTTCGCCCATGACAAAATGACGGAGATGGATTCCGACCTGATCCATTCCAGCACCATCTTTAACGGAAAGAGAAAGGACGTCGCCGCCCGAAAGAGCTTCCACTTCCTCCCGCGAAAGGGCCGGTGCAAGGTCACTTTTATTGAGGAGCACCAGATGGGGACGGTTCTTGACCGCTGCAAGGAGTTTCCGGTCTTCGTCCGTGAGGGGACTTGCGCTGTCCAAGACGACAAGGACCAGTTCCGCGTCTTCCAAAATGGCGCGGCTGCGTTTTACACCAATCTGCTCCACATAGTCTTCTGTATCCCGCAGACCTGCCGTATCGGTCAGTACTAAGGGGATCCCGTCAAGGGTCATCTGCTCTTCAATGATGTCCCGCGTCGTGCCGGGGATATTGGAAACGATGGCCCGGTCCGTCTGGAGCAGGCGATTCAGGAGACTTGATTTGCCAACATTGGGGCGGCCCACAATGGCTATCCGCAGGCCCTCGCGAAGGATCTGCCCCGTCTCTCCTTTCTTGCGCAGCTGCATGACTGCATCATAGCACTGCTGCAGCACACCTTCGGTTTCGTCATAGGTCACGTCTTCAATATCATCTTCCGGATAGTCGATGATGGCTTCCAGATGGACCACCAAATCCCGCAGGCGGCCGCGGATTTCCCTGATGGAACGGGACAGGGCCCCTTTATGGCCTCTTCCGGCTGCAACAAGGGCACGGCGGCTCTTGGCATTGATGATATCCATGACCGCTTCTGCTTCCGTAAGGTCAAGACGGCCATTAAGAAAAGCCCGTTTTGTAAATTCTCCAGGTTCTGCTGGTCTTGCCCCTTCGCTAAAGGTCAGCCGCAGGATTTCTTTCAGCGCTTCCCGTCCGCCATGGCACTGGATTTCCACCACGTCTTCTCCCGTGTAGGAATGGGGGCCCGGCATATAGACTGCCAGGACCTCATCCACATCGACACCCTTCCCGTCATGGATATGACCATACTGCAGATAACGGGGACGGGAAGAGGAAAGGGGTTCTTTTGCCCGAAAAATCCGATTGACGAGACGGAGACTTTCCGGTCCGCTGACGCGGATGATGCCCACGGCGCCAACGCCCAGGGCGGTCGCAATGGCACTGATTGTATCTTCCATGATTCCTCCAAAAAAAAGCTCCGAACAAGGGTCCGGAGCACGTAACGTTCAAGTGTGATTTATTTAAGGTCGATGACGACTTTACGGTAAGGTTCTTCGCCTTCACTGTAGGTCACGATCCCGGGCTCGTTTTGCAGGGCCTCATGAACGATCTTCCGTTCATAAGGATTCATCGGTTCAAGAAGCGCCTTGCGGCCCGTCCGCTTGACGCGATGGGCAAGGTTGTGAGCCAGTTTTTCCAATGTATCCCGGCGGCGTTTCCGGTAGTTTTCGGCATCAAGGACAATGCGGTGCCATTCTTTCTTTCCTTTATTGGCTGCAAGGTTTGTCAAATATTGCAAACTGTCCAGCGTTTGGCCATGCTTGCCAATAAGGACACCCAGCCCATCCCCATGGAGTTTCAGTTCAATTTCACCATCCTTGCGATTGATGAACTTTTCGATGATGAGATCCATCCCCATGGCCTTGAAAAGGGTTTCCAGAAAGGTCTTGGCATCTTGGGCAGCGGCTTTCCGTTCTTCCTCAGCATCAGAAGAAACAGGCGCTTCGGTGACTTCAGGTTCCTCTTTCGGAGCAGGTCCTTCCGGCGTTTCCGGGACCGTTTCTAGTTGTTCTTCAAAAGAGTCCGGTGCCGCAGCCTTTTCCGCTTCCTTTACAGTAACCCGTACCTTGGCGTCCCGCTTGATGAGTCCAAAAAGGGCATCCTTGCCTTCTTCCAGGACCTCAATGAGGACATCTTCACGGCTTACGCCGAGTTCCTTGAGGGCAGCCTGGACAGCATCGTCCACGGTACGCCCCGTCTTTTCAATGCGATTCATATCCATGCCTCCTTGCCGCTTGGCATTGTCTACTCTTTTAGGCTTTCTTATCGGCCCGGTCCATAAAGAACTGCTGACCAATCTGCATGAGGTTCATCACGACCCAGTAGAGAACCAGACCAGCCGGGAATTTCAAGCTGATATAGCCAATGAACAAGGGCATGAAATAAAGCATGACCTTCCCCGTCGGATTATCGGACGGCGGCATGCTCTGCCGAGATTGGATATAGGTCGTCAAAGCAGACAGGATAGGAAGGATATAATACGGATCGGGCTGACCGATACTCTGCATCCAAAGGAAGCTGCTCGGCCCTTCATAGTTAAAATCACGGATTCCGTAGAAAATGCCAATCATGATTGGCATCTGGATGACAAGGGGAAGGCATCCAGCCAGGGGATTGACCCCTTCTTTCTTGTACAGCTTGGACAGCTCTTCATTGAGCTTCATCTTATCATCGCGATAACGCATCTGAAGTTCCTTCATACGAGGCTGGATGCGACTCATAGCCTTTGTTGAGGCGATTTGACGCTTCGTCAAAGGGTAGAGGAGCAATTTGATGAGGATGGTCATGATGATGATGGCAAGCCCGTAACTCGGCTCTCCAATCATGCGGGTTGCTTCATAGATGGCAGAAACCACCTGCTGCACAAACGAACTTAAGAATTCCAAGTTTTTTCTCCTTTTCTCCTGCTGCGGTCAGGGTACCGGGTCATACCCGCCCTTATGGAAGGGATGACATTTCAGTAATCTTTTCGTAGCCAGATAGGTTCCTTTCAGAAAACCATACTTTTTCACCGCTTCCAGCGCATATTGGGAGCACGTAGGATAGAACCTGCAGCGAGGCGCGAGAAGAGGGGAAATGCAAATCTGATAAAAACGAATCAGGAAGATTGCGATCGTTTTCATAGGCCTCTCCGGATCTATAACAGTCCGGCTTTCTTTGCCAGACGCAAAAACACAGTCTCATACATAGCAAAGGGTGCATGGGCCAACCGACGTCTGGCTACCCAGACGATGGAAACGGGCTTTTTAAGGCGGTACTGGTGCTGACGAAAGGTTTCCCTCATCCGCCGTTTGATCTTGTTGCGCAAGACCGCATTTCCCAGTTTCTTCCCTACGGCTGTTCCCAGCTGGGAATGGTCATGAGGAGAAGGCAGAAAATAAAAAACGCCATAGCCATCCACAACGGATTGACCCTTGTCATGGATCTTTTGGAAATCCTCATGGGCCTTGACCCGATGAGCCTGCGTATAGGTGTTTTTTCTGGGCATTTGTTCTTGTTCCAAAGCGATTGGCACCTGCCTCATAGAGTAAAATAGGCCGCGAAAGGCGGCCCATCTCATAGTTTATGCAGATAATCTCTTTCTGCCCTTCGCACGTCTTCTTTTCAAGACTTGTTTTCCACCCAAAGTCTTCATTCTTTCTCTGAAGCCATGAGTTCTTTTTCTTCTCGTGTTGTTAGGTTGGAACGTTCTCTTCATCTATTAACCCTCCTTACTTCAAAGGTGATTTGCCAAGATCGATCAAAAAATCATTTGACAGCTCATACAATTATATGCTATGGGACGGGGTGTGTCAACCGATTTTCCCGCTCAATCTTTGTGTTTCTCTTATTTTTGCACGCTTTTCTCAACGCGTGCAATGAACTGTTCGAAAAGAGCCCGCATTTCCGGATGCTCGCGCCACATATTCTCCGGATGCCACTGTACGGCAGCAACTTGGTCACTGCCTGCTGATTCTATGCCCTCAATGACACCATCCGGTGCCATAGCCGTAACAACAAGACCCTTGGCTACATCCTTCAAGGCCTGATGATGCCGAGAGTTTACATAGGCCGTATCCCCCAAGGCCGCATGGAGCAAGCTGCCTTTCTTGACATTTACATGGTGGACGGGATAGGCCCCGTAGGCTTTTTGGCTGTGGCCGATGTAAGCACTGGGGCAGTCAGCCTGAAGATCTTGATAAACCGTACCGCCAAGGGCAATATTGAGGACCTGGATGCCGCGGCAAATGCCAAAAATGGGTTTTCCTGCCTCATAAAAGGCCCGAATGAGATCGATTTCAAAGCGGTCCATCTTGTAATCCGCACCGCCCACTTTCCACGTCGGTTCTTCTCCAAAAAGGGTCGGGTCCACATCCTGTCCGCCGGGAAGAAAAAGTGCGTCGGCAAGGTCCACATAATCCTTTCCACTAGCGCCTTCCACATCGGGAAAAACAATGGGAAGCGCGCTCAGTTCACCCAGAATGGTCACAATATCCCGTGGCACGTAGGGTGCCTTTTGGTAAGTAGGTACCTCGTCCCGTAAGGTCAAAGTCCTGCTCACAAGACCAATTCGAATTTTTTTGCTCATGAAAATCACTCCTTCAGTTTCATGCTCATACGCCGCATTATACCATATTTTAAGGAAAACATAAGCGGCATCTCATTTTCCATCCCTTTTTCCGCCCTTTTATCTGGAAAAGTCGCCCTTTTTTGCCTAATATCTATTTCTGTCCATTTTATCTCCCCACTAAAAGCAAAAAAAAGTTGTATGATATAAGGCGTTATATTTATTACAATTTTTTCTAGGTTTATCTTATTATTGCATGAATTTATAACCAAGATGGAGGTCTAGCCGTGCGTTCTTTTCAAATTCATTTCTCCCAATCCCAGAATCATTTCCTGCTTGCTTTTTCTTCTTATGCTATTTTATTCTTTCTTTTTGAATATTTTCTCGGGCAGCCTCTTTCTCAATCCTATAAGTTAGTCCTTTTTGAATCGCTTTTCTTTGCCTTGCTAGGGTATATGATGAACTTTTCTACAGCCTTTCTAAAAAGTTGGACCGTCCTTTTCCTTCTCTATGAAAGTCCAATCCTTGTGCTTTCGCAGAACCCCCAAAGCACTCTTTTTCCTCGTGACGCCGTCCTTGCCTCCGGTCTGGTTCTTTTTGGCTATGGAGGAAGTCTTCTTTTGGAATGTCTTGCAGAGCATACATCCTACAAGAAAATAATCACTTGCATTTCCAGATTCTTATTCATATCCGCAATTGTTTTTCCCTTGCCCACATTGGTTTATCTTTTGATCAGCGGTGGGAAGGCACTTTCTTCAGATATTATGCTGACACTCTTTCAAACAAATGAGGAAGAAGCCTTAGCTTATATCAAGAGTCTTCCTTCCGCAGCTCTGGTCGGAAGCCTTCTCCTTTTTTCTCTGCTCGGTGCCTTAGGCCATGATCTCTTAAAACTCCGGCAACAGGTTCTTTCAAAAAAGAGGCCCGACTTTCCTGTTAAACTAATCGTATTTCTTACTTTATGCCTTATCATCTTTCCCGTAAAAGCAAAAAGTTACTCCTTTTTTGTAGCCATGAAAGAGACAAAAGAAATTCTTGCTGACTACAGTCATTACGAGAAATCACGTAATAAACGGCTTGACCGCCTAGAACAATTGAAAGGCCTTTCTGTTTCACCTAAAGCAAAAGGCCTCTATGTCCTTGTCATTGGTGAGTCAGCCACAAGGGATCATATGGAAAGCTATGGATACAAACGCCATACAACACCATTTCTGGAAAGCTTCAAAAAAGACCCAGGAACCCTGCTTTTTTCTAAAGCATTTTCCAATCATACGCATACCGTCCCCGTTCTCACCTATGCGTTAAGTCAAAAGAATCAATACAACAATATTCCTTTACAAAAAGCATATTTCTTGATTGAAATAGCTAAAAAAGCAGGATATGAGACCTATTGGATCAGCAACCAGCGAAAATATGGAGCATGGGACACACCCACATCAGAAATGGCCGGAACAGCAGATCACCAAGTGTTTATCAATGGCCGTGCGGGAAAAGGAGTGGGTTCCACTTATTATGACAAGGCCCTGTTGGATCATGTACCGATTGTCGATAGCGCTCATCCTACTCTTATTGTTTTTCACGTGATGGGGAGCCATGCTTCTTATGAAGATCGATATCCAAAAAATGAAACCTATTTTTCTGGGGGCAACAATCATATCGATACCTATGACAACACCATCCTTTATACGGACCAGTTCCTGAAACAACTCTATGTTAAATTAAAGAAAATGCAAGATTTTCGTGGCCTAGTCTACTTCTCCGACCATGGTGAGGACAGCCGTAAAGGCATCGGTCACAACGCCACTCAATATGAACCCATCATGACCCATATTCCTTTTGTTGTCCATCTTTCATCGGAAAGCCGAAAAGAGAGGCCTCTTTTATGGCAGGTTCTTCAATCCCATAAGGACTGCTGGTGGACCAATGACCTTCTCTATAATTTTATGGTGACACTTCTTGGTATCGAAAACGCGCCAGAAAGTGACTCTTCCCTTGATATCGCATCACCTAATTATAATCTTCCCCTTGAAAAGGCTCGGACACTTCACGGCAAAAAGAAATTGGATCCCTAAATAAAAAGGATCGTTGGACATTTTTCCAACGATCCTTTTTATTTAGGGAAAATGAACAATCCTAATGATTCACTTTTTAAAAGATGGATCCCTGGATGCATGAAAACAACTAATCTGTAATTTTTCCCCATCCACATGATTACGATAGGCGAATTTTTTCCGGATGACTTCCATCTCTCCAATGGCTTGTTCCTGCCATCGAAACCCCAGTTTTTCATAAGCATTGCAGGTCATGCCCCGACAATAGCCGTTTCCATTTCCTTCCGGATAGCTTTGACGAAGCCGCTTCAAACTAAGGGCTCGTGAATCATATTCCAGCTTTGCTCCCAATACATGGGCAGAAGGGCTCAAATAAGGTTCACAATCAGCAATATAGGAAGAACGGAAATACAAACTGTGTTCATTGTCTCCTGTAAAACTGATCAATAGGTCGACACTTCCTTTTTTTAGTGGCGGCGTGGTACTTGCATCGGCAATATAAAGGATATTTCGTTCCAAATGAAGCTGCTCCAAATTGGATTTGTACATTTTCAATACTTCCGGATATTTGTCAATCAAGATGTACAGACAATCTGGATCAAGAGCCTTGAGATTCGTGTATAGAAAAAAGTACCCGTTGATATGGCCCTCTAATACAACCTTTCCTTTAATGGCCCGGCCTTTCATCCTTGAAACAATATAATCGGAGCATTTTTGCAGATGAGTGGCGAGATTCTCATTGATATCATAATAGATTCTCCGCTGGAGATCAGGTCGATCATAATCATCTTTGTACACATTCCCCGTTTGGATGATTCCCTCCTGGATCTGCATTTCACAGCCACAGGCACATTGCAGTCTTCCCTGATAGATATAACGATGATCGAGAACAGCATCTGTCAAGGTAAAGGATCGGCCGCAATGAGGACATGAAAGCAAGGACAAAGAGAAAAGAGGAGCCCCTGTCCTGAGTTTTTCGCAGTCGGGCTTTCCAATTTTCCCCAACAAATCTGCAATTTCATTTTCAGCAAACTGCAGCTCTGCTCTCTTTTTCTTGAGTTCTTCCAATTTACCTGCAAGGAGTCGCTTGACATCTGTTAAGCTCTCTTCCTCCACCATATTATTCATTCTATGGATATCCAAATATTCATGGATTTCATGAAGGGAGAAATAGAGGTGCTTCATTTTTAAGATTATTTCCATATCATTTTGTTCTCGTATACCAAAAGACAGCTGCGCACCTTGGCTGTTAGGAATCAATAAGCCCAAGGAAATATAATAGCGGATGGTATCGACACTCACGCCGACAGAACGTGAAAAATCACCTATTTTCATACTGATTCCTCCCGTAAGGTTTTCCATATCTTCCGTTTCAGTAATTATTGTATCAGGCCCCTGCTTTTTTTGCATAGTTTCTTCGAAAAAAGGTGGAGTCAACTCCATCTTTTTCTTGATTTTAGATAATTCTGTAATTGACATCAAGCCTCATCCATCCCCTACGATAGTAATAGATAGGATGTCGACAGCCTGATAAAAAAAGGAGGCTCATTCATGAACGCATTGTTGGAGGCTATTTTGACCTTTACCAATTGGATATGGGGGATTCCCATGCTGATTCTTCTTGTCGGCGGCGGGTGCTTTCTTGCCGTAAGACTGAACATGCTCCCTTATCGGAAATTGCCATTTATTCTGACACACACCATTGGAAAATCATTCACGAAAATTGAAGGTTCCGACGGTCAATTCAGCGGATGGCAAGCGGCCAGTGGTGCACTCGCTTCAACCCTGGGAGCGGGGAACATTGTGGGGACCGCCATGGCAATTGCTTTTGGAGGACCGGGCAGTGTTTTTTGGCTCTGGATTGCCGGCCTTGCTGCATGCGCCGTAAAATACACGGAAGTAACAACGGCCATGCTCTACCGCGAAATTGACCAAAAAGGCAATTGGGTGGGAGGGCCCCAGTATTATTTAGGAAACGCCACCGGATGGAAGTGGACAGGAGAACTATATACGATTCTCTGCCTGTTTGCCCTATTTTTCGCAGCTTCTGCCCAAATTGGATCAGGAGTCGATCACTTAGTCGCCTTAGGAGCCAATCGTACCCTTTCAGCCCTCATTCTCACCCTTTTCTGCATTGCCGTGGTTGTTGGTGGAATGCGCAATCTTCTGGCAGTCAGTGAAAAAATCGTGCCTTTCATGAGTATCCTGTATGTTGGGGGTGCGCTCCTTGTTATCTTACTGAATATCGAAAACTTTCCTCATGCTTTTTACTCCATTTTTCGTTATGCCTTTACAGGAAAAGCCGCAGTAGGAGGGTTTGCAGGCGCTACGCTGGCGGCCTGTATCAGATGGGGCATCTGCCGTGGAGTCTATTCCAATGACGCAGGAACCGGTTACACGACAATGGTCCATACCGTTGCAGCTGTGAACCATCCCGTTCAGCAAGGCATGTGGGGAGTCTTTGAAGCCTTTTTTGATACCTTGGTTGTCTGTAATCTCACCTGTTTTGCGATTTTATGCACTGGCATCTGGACAAGTCCCGGTGTAACCGCCTCCACGATGACGGCGGCCGCTTTTTCCTCTGCCATTGGAACGGCTGGTTCGTGGATTGTATCAATTGCATTGCTTCTGTTTACTTTTACCACGGCTTGCGCGCAAATTGAATTTTCCTGTGTAGCCCTCGTCAAACTGATTGGTCAAAAAGGAAAGACGTATGGCCGCTGGGTTCTCTTATTTATGACCTTTATTGGCGGCATGATGGGCATTGAAACGATGATCAATTATGTAGATTTTGGAACGGCCCTGATGACAACCATCAATATGGTCTGTATTCTTTTATGCCATCAGCATGTCGTAAAGGCATCCAAAGAGTACTTCGCCGATCCCGAAAAATGGGAACACATGAAATGGCCTAAATGGGAAGCTATGGAACGCAGTTTTCATCAAAACCAATCTTCTGAGAATAAACAATGACAGACCATGAAAGGAAGGTATCAAAATGAAACCAATTATTGGAATTACTTGTAACTATGATCCCAGGGATACCGTCATCGGCGTTCCTGGCCTAGGACTTCCTGGCCAAGATTGGGAATTCCTAGCAGCGGACTATATCTACACCATTGAAAAAGCGGGTGGGATTCCCACCATCATCCCCTATTGCAGGGAAAAAAAGAATATTATTGCCCTTCTCGAAAAAGTCGACGGAATCCTTATCAGCGGGGGGCATGACATCGATCCGCTCCGGTATGGTGCGCGTCCCATGCCGTATTGTGGGCGGATTGTACCCGAACGGGATGAATATGACCTTACAATATTCCATTATGGCTATGAACACAAGCTTCCCATGCTTGGAATCTGCCGCGGCATACAGATCATGAACGTCGCAATGGGAGGAACTGTCTATCAAGATCTAGGTCAAGAAGCTCATTTGACACACCGCTATATGGGAGATATGGCTCCCAAAAATTATCCCTCCCATGAAACACTTTTTTCTTCAGGTTCCCTTCTCCATACAATTTTCGGGGATAAGATCCGTACCAATAGTTTTCATCACCAAGGGGTCTGCGAACCAGGCAAGAACGTCACCATCACGGCCCTTGCAGAAGATCAGGCCGTAGAAGGCATTGAAATTACAGGCGGCGCCTCGTTCATCGTTGGGGTCCAATGGCATCCAGAAATGATGTTTGATGCGCCTGAACAACTGAAATTGTTCCAAGCCTTCATCAATTCCTGTAAAAAAAACAATTAAAAAAATAGGTACTTCACGTATTTTTGTGGGATGCCAAATCATACGTAGGTAAAGACCGGTACCGAATCAAGGTAAAAAAGTACCGGTCGTTCTTGTACCCATATGCGTGTTCGGCAGTTTTAATCTTGTGGTATCCTCCCAATCAGCCTGTGTCAATAGGGCATTTGGCATGGTTTGCCAGACCGTCGATTCGCTTTTCCTTCAGCTTGGCGAATCGTGTTTCAATGGATGCCTGTTATCTTCTGCACTCCGATAGTCGTAAATCCCTGGGCGAGCAGCGATGGAATCCACACAGCGGCCTGTTTGGTGATTCTCGTTTCAGGACATCTGTACGGATTGAGTTCCGTAACCGTTTCCTGACGGCAAGGGCACCGGAAGCGGTGCCCCTCGAAGAGGACAGTGCGCCTGGCATTTGGCTGCATAGGCACCGTCCTTAGGCGGGTTCGGTACGTGCCATAGATATGCATCGGCTCTCCGCAGTGAGAGCAGAGAAAATCGGTATGGCGTTTCTACCTGGTAACCACCCATACCGTGGAATCGTCTAAAGGATCTTCGGGGAGCCCAACAAGGTAATCGGGGTCTTGACAAAACAGGTCTGCTTAAATAATGTACTAAATAGAGGACATCTCAATTCTCCTTTACTTGGGTTTAGCCACCTTATATTTTGGAGAATTTGATGTCCTTTTTCAATATCCATCTGTCTATGACCCCACAAATTTCCGTGAAGAACCCATTTTTATTATATGCTGATTATATAATAAAAATGAGCATCACCAAGACTATCCACGGTGGATTTATGGCTTCCGTGGGCATCGATTCCACGCAGTCACCTGCCATTCATTTCCTACCTTAAAGAAGGGAATCTTCTGGCGGATTAAGATAAATGGACGAGATAAATCCAAAGAGGAAGAGTTACCATGGAAAGAAGAACAGAAAGAATGACACAGCTAGTCCCCAGGCGTGCGTCACCGCCATAAAGGGAAGGAAAAATCGATGTCGTCGCTCCGGCTGGCATGCCCATCATAAGGACAGCGACACCCAGACTGGCACCGGATAATCCCATAACGCGTCCCAGGAATAAGGTTAATAAAGGCAGGAAAATAAGCCGGATTACGCAGTAATAAACCGTATCAAAATCAAAGATTTTCCACGTGGGAGCTTCTGCAAGGACCGTTCCCACAACAAACATAGCAATGGCAGAATTACATTTACTGATAGCAAGAACGGTCACCTTAAGGACGCTTGGCAGGTTGATTCTCAAAATCATGACAGCAAGGCTCAGAAAAACAGCAATGAGGCAGGGATGGGTAATAACCTTTCGGCATAACTCCTTTTTGCTCATGCCTTCCTGGGCCATGAAATAACTTGTTCCAAAAGACCACATGAAAATACGGACAGGAATCAGAAAAATCGCGGCATAAAGGACCCCTAGATCATGATAGACTCCCTCTGCAATTGGCGTACCCAAAAAACCGCTGTTGGGAACGAGCGTCCCATATTGAAGAACCTTGCGTTTCTCCCCGCTGTAACGCCGATAAAGCACTTGGTTAAAGAATAAGGACCCCACTTCAATGACAAGGGAAAGCAAAAGCAAAAGGGCACCAACAGCTGCAAAATTGGTCCCCGTATCGACAAAACAGGACTTAAAGATTGTACAGGGAAGGATCACATAGACAACAAGATCCGTCAGACAGCGCTTTCCTTCTTTGGTAATGACTCCTTTTTTGGTCAAATAAGCGCCAAGAAGCATCAAGAGGAAAAGGGTCCCCTGCAAGGTTAGCAGATCACCTAAGTCCATGGTTCCATTCCTTTCTGGGAGTTACTGATTCATTTTTTCCATTTCAAGTTCACTGGGGAAGATGAGATTCAGCGCAAAAGCAACAACAAAGACAACGGCCACACAGTTTTCAGCAAAGACGGACTTGATGATTGTCGGAAACATCTTGAAAATAGCTGGCGTTTGCGTAAAACCAATTCCAATGGAAAGAGAAAGCGCCGCAATGCTCATATTGCGCTGAGTAAAACCACAGCCGGCAAGCATCCGAACGCCGCTGACGACAATGGAGCCAAACATCATAAGAGTACATCCACCAAGAACAGCGTCAGGAAGGGAGGCCAAGATAACTCCAAAAGCAGGGAAAAGGCCAGCAAGGATCATGATCAGGGCGCCGCTGGCAATGGCCTTACGATTAACAACATGGGTCATGGCGACAAGACCGACATTCTGGCTGAAGGACGTAATGGGAAGGCAGCCAAAAAGACTGGACAAGGAACTAATAAACCCGTCAACGGCAATGGATCCTCGGATTTCACCATCTGACGCATCCCTTCCCATGCCCATGGCAGCTAGGGCCGAAGTATCCCCTAAGGTTTCCGTAGCAGAGACAAGGAAAATAAGGAATACAGAAAAAATGGCATCAGGTCGAAATTCCAAAGCATAGGGAAGCGGCATCGGCAGGGAAAAAAGTCCCACCTGAGTCATCCTTGATAAATCCACCATGCCAAGAAAAGCAGCTGCAATATACCCTACAACAAGACCAAACAGAACAGAAAGCTGCTTATAAAAATGTTTGGCCTTGATATTGAAGATAAGACAGCTGAGAAGGGTAATGGTCCCTACGATGAGGAATTTGGGTTCCCCGAAATGAGGATTGCCAAAGCCGCCGCCAAAAGAGTTGGCTCCAATACCTAAGAGGGAAAACCCGATGGCCGTGACGACACTGGCCGAAACAATAGGAGGAATGAATCGGCGCCAGTACTTAGCCCCCATTCCAATAAGACCTTCAAGAAGGCCGCCTACAAGGGCCGCGCCCAAAACAGCACCATAACCATATTTAGCACCAATGACGCAGAAGGTAGAGACAAAAGTGAAACTGATTCCCATGATGATGGGAAGTCCTGAACCCAGGGGCCCTAGCGGATAGAGCTGAAAAAGGGAACCAATCCCGGCAATGATCATGGCTGCCTGGACAAGAGCACCCGTTTCCTCTGTAGATAATTTGACAGCACCCGCTACAATCAGGATCGGAGCAATATTGGCAACAAACATGGCAAGGACATGCTGGAGCCCAAAAGGAATCGCTTTTTCAAAGGAAATCTTTCCATCCAGTTCGTAGATTGGATCTTTTTCTCTATCCATCAGCAGCCTCCTTCATCAGCGGAACACAATGGTTCCCGTCTTGGCATCCATTTTTTCAATGATAGCAAGGCTCTTGAGATTGACGCCTTTTTTCCGCAGGGCATCACCGCCTCCTTGGAATCCTTTTTCAATACAGATACCAACCCCTTCGACAGTCCCGCCAGCTTGGTCGACAAGGTCCATCAATCCTTCAACGGCACAGCCATTGGCAAGAAAATCATCGATGATAAGGATATGATCTCCGCCGTTGAGATATTTTTTGGAAACAATGACATGATTTGTTTTATTATGGGTGAAGGACTTGATTTCCGTGCTGTATACATCGGCATCCATGTTGCTGCCCGCTGATTTTTTAGCAAAGACCACTGGTACACCCATATGGATTGCTGTCAGACAAGCAATCCCAATGCCCGATGCCTCAATGGTGAGGATTTTTGTAACTGGACGGCTGGCAAAGAGTTTCTTGAAGATTTTCCCCAGTTCGCTGATAAAAGGAACATCGATCTGATGATTCAGGAAGCTGTCCACCTTGAGGACATCCCCACTCTTGATGATACCGTCAGCGAGAATCTTTTTTTGCAGTAAATTCAATTCAGCCATGACTTACCCCTTTCCAATCATAAAAACACGCTTATGTAAAGTAGCATTATATCATAAAGTCCCGCCCCGTGGGACACTCCCTTCCCAAAATACAGGTTCTTTTTTGCTTTTGACAAGTGTGAGTTTGTCATAGTAAACTAGGGAAAAGGATTGTTTGATAAAGGAGGCCCATGATGAAAGCACATAAAACATTTGCTTGGCTGACCGTTCTTTTCTTTTCCCTTACGATGATGACAGGCTTAAAGCGAAAATAAGGCAAAGGAACTCCGACGCAAAAGGCGGGGCAGACATCCATTCATTGCGGTTTGACGCTGCTTTTTCCTTTATTTTTTAGGGAGAAGATTCCCCGCACCGCACGATAGACTTTCGTCAACGACTGGAACAACAAAAGAGGCTGTGAGGAAATGAAGGGAATCCAGATACCGTCATTTTTCACAGCCTTTTTTTCTGCCGTCGCTTAGCCTTTGAGATAGCGGTCAAAATAAGCGGTAATCGTTTCAAGTACCTTGGGCTGGATCCAGTAGACGCCGCCATGAGGCGCATGGGGAACTAGATAGCGCTCACTGGGAATCTTCTTTTTCTGGAGGGCTTGAAAAAGGATATCTGTCTGACTGGGCGAAACTACCGTATCGGCCGTGCCATGCATGAGCATCAAAGGAGCCGAGGTCGAAGAAATGTATGTAATGGGATTAGCCTGCTGTGCGGCCTTTTGATCGGCAGAAATACCGCCATCCTTGCCGCCAAAAACACCGCTTCCATTGACCCACAGGGCTTCTGTAGCGCCACTGGAAGCATGAAGGGCCTGTACCTGTTTGGAATAATCAGCCCCAATCCGGGTCAAATCGGAAAGACCATACAGGTCAACAGCACAGGTGATATCACTTTTTTCATGAAGATAATCTCCCTTATCAAATTCCCTGCTGCCGCTGGTCGTTGCCATGAGAGCGGTTAAATAACCACCGGCACTGCCGCCAACGACGCCGACCCGCTGGGGATCAATGCCATACTGGTCTTGATGGGCCCTTAGAAAGCGCAGGGCCGCCTTGATATCTTCCAAAGGAGCAGGGAATTTGACCGTAGGTGCCACACGGTACTCAACCGCGGCCACGACATAGCCTTGTTCTGCCAAATGGTTCACGAGCTGTGGCATGTTGTTCTTATTGGCCGAGATGAAGCCGCCGCCTGGAATATAAAGAATGAGTGGCTTTTTATCCTTCGTCTCAGGAATGAATAAGTCCATTTTCATCGCTCTGCTAGGATATCCCCGCTGAGGGACCTGCTCATAGACCACGTCAGGAATGGAAGTGATCTTATTTCTCGTAAGCGTGACATCAAGGATCTTGCTGGGTATGGCCTCAGTTGGTTTTACTGCAGCAAACGCATTGCCACTAAAGGAAATAATTCCCAGCAAAAGGGCCAGAATCATTTTATCTTTCATTGGAAAAGCCTCCTTTGAATTTTTTTTCATTATAGCATCAAGTGAACCTTTTGAAATCATCCTAAGATTCCTCTTGCTTTTCCCTTTACAAACACCGCTTTCTTTGGTAAAATAGTGTTGTTATGCGGGCATAGTTCATTGGTAGAATGAAAGCTTCCCAAGCTTTAGAGGTGGGTTCGATTCCCATTGCCCGCTCCACTTCAAAAAATGTGTTGCCGCCAATAGGGCGGCTTTTTTTTTTACCATTTTAAGAAAAAGAATGCATTTCCCGAACAATTCCCTCCTTTTTCCTTTCATCCACCGGACTTATACACAGGCTGTTTTCAAAAAGCTGTGTATAAGTCCTCTTTTTTCCACAAGGCCCAGCCTTTTTCCACCGTGATTCCTACTTTATCTATTTCAATTTGCCCACGGGGACAGGGTTTGAAAGTTTTCCACAAACTTCTGGGGATAACCGTTAAAAGCTGTGGATAACTGTGTATAAGTCCGGTCTTTTTCTTCTTGCCTGTGGAAAAAGCAGAAAAACCTGCTTTTTTATCCACAGACAGAGTAATAGGCATTTCCATAGGAAAATAGGGATGTTTCCTCACATAAAGGGGAAATTTTCCCATTTCCGAACATTAACGATTTATACACAGAAAAGAACCTTTTCTTTTCTCCTTTTCCTTTTCGTTTTCCTCATCTATTATGCGATACAAAATCATCATATAAAAATAGAATATCTTACCAAAATGTTGTTTCTGTCCATTTCACAAAAACGAGGCCCTGACTATCCCTTTTCACCTTCATGTAAATTATATACAAAACATATATTCGGGAACATGCTAAAACCATTGATTTTTTCATACTTTTCCCCAAAGTTATACACACCTGTGGATAACTTTCTGTGCATAAGCTTTTTTCTTGTGCACAAAGTCAGTATTCCCTTGATTTCGGTCTTTTTTATCTTTTTGTTTTACATAACTTAAAAAGTTATCCACATGTCCACAATGTTTTCCACAGGTTGGCAAAGTTCCTCCCCAAAGTTCACCCCGAATATGCTATAATATGGATTCGAGAAAATGATGATAAAGGTGGTTTACTTATGGAGAATGACGTCCTTTCTTCCTTATGGGAGACCCTTCTAAATGGGGATCAGTCCATTCCTAAGATGTCGGGATGCAAAAAATGGCTTTCTCAGGCCGTTCCGCGTTCCCTTACAGAAGATACGCTGCTCCTTGACGTAATGAATGATTTCACCAAAGAGTGGATCATAAATAATTATAAAGAGCCTATTGAGGCATTCCTTAAAAGTCAGTTCAATCGGCCCATGACCCTTGATGTAGAGATTCGTCCTGACCTGGCAAATAAAGAAGAGGATCTTTTTCCTGGACACGGGGCTGCAGCACCCAAAGCAAAGGAGCCCCTCATTCCCAAAAAGGGACCGCGTCAGGATTTTTCTTCCAACCTGTCTCCTAAATACGTCTTTGAAAACTTCGTCATCGGCAATTCCAATCGCTTTGCCCATGCCGCTTCAAAAGCCGTTGCCGAAGCGCCGGCCAAGGTCTATAACCCGCTTTTTCTTTACAGCGATTCAGGACTTGGCAAGACGCACCTCATGAATGCCATAGGCAACAAGATTCACCAGGACCATCCGGAAATGAAGATCCTTTATACATCCAGTGAGACTTTCACCAATGAACTGATCAATTCCATCCAGAACAATGCAACAGAAGCCTTTCGCAATAAATACCGCAACATCGAT
>PVMP01000272.1_pt1 | contig 42002 bp, 44 predicted proteins | sample 1853391 | NCBI WGS metagenome assembly PVMP01 (sample SAMN08533512, study PRJNA380276) | Human gut metagenome, whole genome shotgun sequencing project. | isolation source: participant 2, synthetic long reads | host: Homo sapiens | collected 2017
GCGCCTGACCGTTGGTGGCCAGCGCCGTGACGGTGGTGGTGCCGGGCTTCTGGGCCGTGACAAGGCCCTCCGGATCCACCGTTGCCACCTCGGGGTTGCTGCTCATCCACTGGTAGGCATAGACAAAGGAGCCGCTCGTGTTGATGAGCTGCAGTTTCTGGCTGGGGTGGGCGTTGTTGTACTGGATAACGAGGTTGAGGGTGGTGTGGTCGAGGGCAGGCTTTTTGCTGGCCGCATTGCCGCTCTCCTTGCGGACAGTCACCTTGCAGGCAGCGCACTCGCCCCGGTCAGTGATGGCGGTGATCGTCGCCTCACCGGCGCTGCGGCCGGTGACACGGCCATCGCCGTCCACGGCAGCCACGGTGGGGTTGCTGCTCATCCAGACGATGAAGTAGTAGTCGCTCTGCCCGCCGGTGTAAAGATAGGCTTTGGGGCGGGGGTCGTCTGCCGTGATCTCCAGCTCCATCTCGTTCACTTCCAGCTCAAAGTTCGCAGATGCTCCCAGCAATGCGGGGGCCGCCTGTGCGGCAGGAGCTGCCAGAAGAAGCCCGCTCAGCACAAACGCCGCTGCAAGCCGTGTGATCTTATTCATAGGGTAGCACTTCCCTCCTTTGGATAAGTTTTATCGCAATGTGCTCTGCACAAAATCCCTCTCACTATTTGTTTATTGTACACGCACCCAAAAGAAGGGTCAAGTTCTTCGCCAGAAGTGTCACAATTTCGCGCACCTTTTCGTGAAAGACACTAAAACACCCCCGCCAAATTTATACAAATCGTGCAGACTGTATTTCACCAGACAGCAAAAGAGCCGCCGCACTTTATACAGGTGCGGCGGCTCTCATCGGACGGAATATCTGAAAAAACTTAGTAATTCCTGGCCTTCAGCTCAAAGTAGCTCTGGGGATGTGCGCAGACCGGGCACTTGAGGGGAGCAGACTTGCCGATATAGGTGTAGCCGCAGTTCCGGCAGACCCACACCTGCTGTTCCTCACGGGCAAAGACCTTGCCCTCCTTGAGGTTGGCGGCAAGGGCGCGATAACGTGCCTCGTGCTCCTTTTCGATCTGGCCCACCATCGTGAAGAGAGCGGCCAGCTGGGTGAAGCCCTCCTCCTTGGCCTCAGCTGCCATGCGGGGGTACATATCAGTCCACTCTTCGTTCTCGCCGCTGGCTGCCATGTCGAGGCAGGTCAGGGTGTCGGGGATGGAGCCGCCGCAGAGGGCCTTGAACCACATCTTGGCGTGTTCCTTCTCGTTGCCGGCGGTCTCTTCGAAGATAGCGGCCAGCTGCTCGTAGCCTTCCTTCTTTGCAACACTTGCAAAGTAGGTGTACTTGTTGCGGGCCATGCTCTCGCCTGCAAAAGCTTCCATCAGGTTCTTCTCGGTCTTGGTTCCCTTGAGTTCCATAATCTGTTCTCCTCTCAGATAGTCTGACACTGCCAGTATGGGCTGTGTCCGGTTTGGTTTATTCTACGCGCAGCCCGCTTTGTTCGGTACCGGGTGTGCGATAGGTCTTACTTGTCTCTGAGAGTATTATACCAGAATTTCGGGCAGAAATCAAGAATTATTCCTATTTATTTTGAGAATATTTCCTATTTATTTTTTTAACTATGCTGCTTGAGTGCGCACACGGCGATGCTGAGAGCGCTCCATGCCGCCTGATACATCAACACCGCAGCCACGCTCAGCATCCCCACGCTGCCCGCATAGGTCAGCAGGACGGCGATGGCCACCGAGAACCACACCGACACCAGCTGCACCGTGGTAGCGGTCGTCTCGGCGTTCTGGGCCTGCTCTGCGGCCCGCAGACCGCCGGTCAGGCTGGCAAAGCCGTTGGTGCAAAGGATGCAGCAGCCTTCGGAGCCGGTGTCTTCGGCGGTGGCAGCGCCCAGTGCGGCACACTGCTCCTGGTCCAGCAGGACGACCATGCCCTCGGGCAGATGGTAGGCGTCGGTGATGTGTCGTGCGGTCAGGGTGGGGTCCTGGCAGGACACCAGCAGCTGGATATTCTCTTTTTGCAGCTGTTCCAGACCGCGGGCGGCGTTCCGTCCGCCCACATAGTGGAGCACGAACATGGCGTGCAGACTGCCGGACACGGCCAGATAGAGGATCTGCAGCTCGCCGTTCTTGGAGTGCTTGGCCTCATATTCCTCGTCGGGCAGGGGAACTTCTTCTTTTTCCATGTACGCACGGGTGCCGATGAGGATGCGGTTGTTGTCGCACCATGCAGAGAAACCGAGGCCGCGATGGACTTCCAGGTCCTTGACCGGGTAGAGGATGTCGGTGCGGTCCTCGATGATCTGGCGGAACAGGCCGCTCAGGGTGTTGCAGCACTTGCTCAGGACGCTGGCCGAATAGAGGATGGCCCGGTCGATGCGTCCGCCCTTGAAGATGCGGATGTCCTCGAGCATGGCGCTGTCCGGGGTGAACAGCTCATCGGCGTCAGCCTGAACGGTATCCACACCGCCCAGTTCCTCGATAGCCGCCCAGCCGGGGATCACCGCACCCGAGGCAGCGGCAGTCTGCTGCAGCCGCAGGGATGCAAAACCTGCGATAAGGGTGGAGGACAGAGGCGAACCCATGCAGAGCACAGCGGTCAGCGCCGCAGCGCCGCCGTTGAGGCTGCCGCCAAAGACGCAGAAGACCAGACCGGCCAACACAGCCGCACCCAGCAGGATGTAATTCGTCTTACGGGCGCGGCGCTCACAGGCGCGGGGGCCGAAGCCCTGCTCCACCATCGCGTCGTCCCACTCAGCGGGTCGGCTGAGCAGCACCCAGGGGTCTTTTTCGTCCATGTCCTTGGAGAGGATGCGGATAAGGTCTTTGTCCTTGGCGCGGAACGCACCGCGATACTCCGGACCAGCCTGCGCCAGTTTGAAGCCGCCCTGGACCGAGGCCAGAAGGACACGGTCGCCCAGCAGTGCAAGGAACAGCCCCAGCGCCGCAATGCCGGACAGAAGGGTGAAGCTGGACGCCTGATAGTTCTGCGCGTTCAGCAGGGCCACAGCGGCCTGCAAAAGCGCAGCGCAGGCTGCCATCGCGGGCATGGTCTCCATGCTGGGGCGTTCGCCCCGCAGTCCCTTCAGGCCGTCCCTCACGACGGGCCAGCCCACAGCCAGCGCCAGCGCCAGGAAGAGCAGATCAGCGGCATAGAAGGCCGCCGGGGCAGTTACGGGGTCAAGGCCGCCCAGCGGACCGACAAGGCCCTCCGCGGCGAGGCCGAAGTGGAGCAGCACCAGTGCAAGGATGCCGCCCAGCGCACAGCGCAATGTAAGGGCCGCGCCCATCTGGTGCAGCCGTTCCCCCACCTGTTCCGGCGTCTCGGGCGTTTTTTCCTCTTCGACAGGCGCTTCCTCGACGGGTGCAGCCTCCGGAGCAGCCGGGGCAGTACCGGCCTCTTCGGCCGGCTGTGCAGGCGCTTCCTCCTTCGGCGGCTCCACCGGAGCCACCTCGTCGCCGTCGTTCAGGAACATGAGCGGCAGGCTCATGCTGTCGTCATTGTCAGGCGGCGTCGCGCGGGCCGGGGCTGCGGGCGCTTTCTCGTCGTCGCCCTTGCCGAAGAACTGCATCGCCGGGGCCGCATGGGGCTTCGACACCTTGTCTTCTGCAAACACCATCTCGGGCATCGGCACGGCAGGCTTCTCCGGCGCTGCATCCGGCTCTTTTTCTGCGTCCGGTTTCGCTGCAATGACCGGAACTGCCGGGGTGCTCTTTTCCGGTTTTGCGGGCTTCACCGGCTGGGGAGGCTCTTCCTCCTGCGGCGGAAGCTTTGCACCAAACAGCATGGCTTTGAGCGCCTGCATCTCCCGGTCCTCGTACTGCTCCTGCGGGGTGCGCGGCTCGTACTGGACCGCCTTTTTCCGGGGTGCAGCCTGCTTTTCTGCCGGCTTTTTCTCCGGCTTGGGAGCAGGCGGCTCCGGCGCTTTGACGGGTTCTGCGGGCTTTTGGGGCTTCTCCGGCTCAGGCTGGGGGGCGCTGACCGGCTCGGCAGGCTTCGGCTGCTCGGGCTTCGGCTCTGTGACTTCCTCTTCCAGCGTCAGGATCAGCTCCAGGTCGGAGGGTTCCTCCGGCTCTTCGCCGCCCAGCTGTATCTCGCCGGTACGGCTCTCTTCGGGTGTGCCGCTTTCCTGCTGTCCGCCCTTTTCACGGCGGAGCAGCCGGCCCAGCAGGCTCTTGGGCTTTTCTTCATTCTCATCGTCCCGCCGGGTCATCTCCTCCGGGACCTGGGCTACACTGGTGGTAAAAAAGGTGCGGAATTTTTCTTCGCGGGCGTCGATCTCTTCCTGCGTCATTTCCTTCCGCTCGTCATCCTTTGGCATCCTGATCTTCCCTCCCTTGTTTCGTTCGGCACGGGTCAGCTCAGCCCTGTGCGGCGCGCTGGCTCTGGATCTCATACAGGATGATGCCTGCGGCCACCGAGACATTGAAGCTGTCCACGCCGGTACCCTGTGCGGTCATATCGAGGCTCACAACGCCGTCGCAGAGCTTTTTGACCAGCTGCGACACACCGCTGCCCTCGCTGCCCAGCACCAGCGCAATGGGGCCGGTGAGGTTGTTCTTGCGCAGGGACACGCCGTCCATGTCGGCGCAGTAAACGAAAACACCCTGCTCCTTGAGGCGGCGGATGGTCTCGCCGATGTTGGCCACACGGGCCACGGGCAGACGCTCAGCCGCACCGGCGCTGGACTTGATGACGGTGGGGGTCACGGATGCGCCGCCCCGCTTGGGGATGACGATGCCGTGAGCGCCGCACAGCAGAGCCGAGCGCATAACAGCGCCCAGATTGTGGGGGTCTTCGATGCCGTCGCTCAGCACGAGGAAGGGCGGTTCGCCCTTCTCTTTGGCAGCGGCCAGCAGGTCCTCCACCGTTGCATATTCGATCTCACTGGCAAAGGCAGCCACGCCCTGATGGCTCTCGGTGCCGGTCATAAGGCGCAGCTTGTTGGGGTGTACCCGCTTGACGGTGGCACCGGCTTCCTTCGCCATTGCGGTATAGTAAGCGGCCACAGCCGGGGCCATGCCCTCGGCCAGCAGCACCGTATCCACGCCGGAGCCGCTCTTCAGCAGCTCTGTGACCGGGTTCTTGCCGTAGACGAGGCTCTCGTTCCGGGGCTGGTCGTCGGCCTTTTCGCGGCGGGGACGGCGGGGCATATTGCGTTCTTCCATGAAGTTCTCCTTCCGTTTCTATCGCAGGACGCCAAGGTCCTTCCGGCCCGGCGTCATCGTATCGCTTCAAGCGAGTTTTCAGGGCCGCAGCGCTGCAAAGCAGCATTTTGCGGCAGGCACTGACGCATTTCAGACGTACAGCGCTTATAACTCATCCTGAAGTATAACATAAGCGGCAGGGGTTTGCCATAGAATTGCGCTTTTTCTTCCCGTGAAATTTCTGTGCCGCCCGCCCGGGCAGCTCCTCATGGGAGAAGTGTTGCCTTTTGCGCGCCGGTTATCCGTCTTTTTGCCTGTGGTAAAAGTTTTCCACATTCAGACTGCTTTACCATCCGTATACCCGCCCTGTTTTTTCCACAAGTTGAAAACCCTGTGGAGAAAGTTCAAAACTCAAGCGTTCAAGCCTGTTTTCCGGGTGGAATTCCACACTTTCCACAAGGTTTTCCACAATCTCATCTCGACAGGCTCAGAACCCTTCATACATTTTGTAATTTTCAAGTCAGAATTATGACAAAATTTTGAAGCAGAGTGGCACTTGTTTTGCCTTTTTATCCAACATCATTTTGACGAATGTGGATCCCTGTTGAAAATCGTCTGCTTTGGTGCCTCCGCCGCCGGTCTGGCCGGATGTTGTCGAAGCCTGTATAAAATGTTGCATCCCACTTATTTCTCTGTCTTTCGAGCACACTGCTGGCCAAGAAAGCTTCGGTTTGGTTACAAAAACTCTCCGGTGGATTGATTTTACCATCTGTTTGGGGTATACTTAGGGTGCAACTTCGTTAAACCATACACAAAGCGGTGTGTGGGTACGAACAGACCCCGATAATTTTTGGAGGTAATAATAATGTTGGTAAATGCAACCGAAATGCTCATCAAAGCTCGTGACGGCCACTACGGTGTGCCTCAGTTCAACATCAACAACCTGGAGTGGACCAAGGCCGTTCTGACCGCCTGCGAGGAGATGAAGAGTCCTGTCATTCTGGGTGTCTCCGAGGGTGCCGGCAAGTACATGACCGGCTTCAAGACCGTCGCTGCTATGGTCGATGCAATGGTCGATTCCATGGGTATCACCGTCCCGGTCGCTCTGCATCTGGACCACGGCACCTACGAGGGCTGCAAGGCCTGCGTTGAGGCTGGTTTCTCCTCCATCATGTTCGACGGCAGCCACTACTCCATCGAGGAGAATGTGGAGAAGACCAAGGAGCTGGTCGCTCTGGCACACTCTAAGGGCATGAGCATCGAGGCCGAGGTCGGCTCCATCGGCGGCGTCGAGGACGGCGTCGTGGGTAATGGCGAGATCGCTGACCCCGCAGAGTGCGCAAAGATCACTGATCTGGGCATCGACTTCCTGGCCGCCGGCATCGGCAACATCCACGGTGTCTACCCCGCCAACTGGAAGGGTCTGGACTTCGAGGCTCTGGACCGCATCCATAAGGCTACCAATAACATTCCTCTGGTCCTGCACGGCGGCACCGGCATCCCTGACGACATGATCGCAAAGGCCATCAGCCTGGGCGTCTCCAAGATCAACATCAACACCGAGTGCCAGCTGGTCTTCGCTGAGGCTACCCGCAAGTATATCGAGGCTGGCAAGGATCAGCAGGGCAAGGGCTTTGACCCCCGCAAGCTGCTGGCTCCCGGCGCAAAGGCCATCGAGGCCAAGTGCAAGGAAAAGATCGAGCTGTTCGGCTGCGCCGGCAAGGGCTAAGCGGAAGCTTCCTTCTTAAAGGATATACCACCCAATAAATCATCGGCCCCGCCGCGTTGGAGTTTTCCACGCAGCGGGGCCGATTTTTGGTTATGTAAATGCTTTCGCACAAAAGAAAACGCTCCAAGATTTCTCTTAGAGCGTTTTGGTCAAGTCGGCGACTACCTATTTTCACAAGCCGTTTCCAGCTAACTATCTTGGGCACGAGTGAGCTTAACTACTGTGTTCGGAATGGGAACAGGTGGAACCTCACCGTCATCGTCACCGACCATATGACTGGCTCAGTATACCATAAGGTCTACTGTTTGTCCAGTATTTCTTAGAAGGACGTGCCTTCAAAACTGAATAATCACTGCTACTTCTCGTTGACTTGAAATACTCAAGCGAATTGTGGTCAAGCCCTCGACCTATTAGTACACGCTTGCTGAATGGATCGCTCCACTTACACATCGTGCCTATCAACCTTGTAGTCTTCAAGGGGTCTTACTTGTTTAAAACAATGGGACATCTTATCTTTGGGTCGGCTTCACGCTTAGATGCTTTCAGCGTTTATCCGATCCGTACGTAGTTGCCCAGCTATGCTCCTGGCGGAACAACTGGTGCGCCAGAGGTACGTCCGTCCCGGTCCTCTCGTACTAGGGACAGCTCCCATCAAATATCCTGCGCCCACGACAGATAGGGACCGAACTGTCTCACGACGTTCTGAACCCAGCTCGCGTACCGCTTTAATTGGCGAACAGCCAAACCCTTGGGACCGAATACAGCCCCAGGATGCGATGAGCCGACATCGAGGTGCCAAACCTCCCCGTCGATGTGGACTCTTGGGGGAGATCAGCCTGTTATCCCCAGGGTAACTTTTATCCGTTGAGCGATGGCATTTCCACTCACATACCACCGGATCACTAACTCCAACTTTCGTTACTGCTCGACCCGTCAGTCTCGCAGTTAGGCTCGCTTCTGCGTTTGCACTCTTTTGCTTGATTTCCGTTCAAGCTGAGCGAACCTTTGAACGCCTCCGTTACTTTTTAGGAGGCGACCGCCCCAGTCAAACTGCCCACCTAACAATGTCCCCCGACTCGATTCAGAGCCGCAGGTTAGAATTCCAATATCGCAAGGATGGTATCCCAACGGCCACTCCGCAACCGCCAAAGCGATTGTTTCCCAGTGTCCCATCTATCCTGTGCATGCAACATCGAAACCCAATATTAGGCTACAGTAAAGCTCCATGGGGTCTTTCCGTCTTGTCGCGGGTAACCGGCATCTTCACCGGTACTACAATTTCGCCGGGCGGGCTGTTGAGACAGTGCCCAAATCATTACGCCTTTCATGCGGGTCAGAACTTACCTGACAAGGAATTTCGCTACCTTAGGACCGTTATAGTTACGGCCGCCGTTCACTGGGGCTTCGATTCAATGCTTGCACATCTCCTCTTAACCTTCCAGCACCGGGCAGGCGTCAGCTCGTATACGTCATCTTTCGATTTAGCACAAACCTGTGTTTTTGGTAAACAGTTGCTTGGGCCGATTCTCTGCGGCTCCATCTCTGGAGCACCCCTTCTCCCGAAGTTACGGGGTCAATTTGCCGAGTTCCTTAACAACCCTTCTCCCGTTGGCCTTAGAATCTTCTTCCTACCTACCTGTGTCGGTTTGCGGTACGGGCACCTCAGAAATACACACAGCTTTTCTCGCCATCTTCCATCCCAGACTTCGGTACTAACTTCCCTCGATCTCTACCGGAACCAACACCCGGCTCTGAGACTTCAAATGTGTCCCTGTGCTTAACTCTTTTGGTGGTGACGGAATCTCTACCGTCTGTGCATCGGCTACGCCTTCCGGCCTCACCTTAGCTCCCGACTAACTTGGAGCGGACGAACCTTCCTCCAAAAACCTGAGGCTTTCGGCCATGCAGATTCTCACTGCATTCGCGCTACTCATTCCGGCATTCTCACTTCTATACACTCCACAGCCGCTCACGCTACTGTTTCTCCGCGTATACAACGCTCCCCTACCCAATCCATTACTGGATTGCCTAAGCTTCGGTGTCAGGTTTAGCCCCGTTAAATTCTCCGCGCAAAGACGCTCGACCAGTGAGCTATTACGCACTCTTTGAATGAGTGGCTGCTTCTGAGCCAACATCCTGGTTGTCTGCGTATCTTCACATCGTTTTCCACTTAACCTGACTTTGGGACCTTAGCTGTAGATCTGGGCTGTTTCCCTTTTGACAATGACATTTATCTGACACTGTCTGACTCCCAAGCATCAATACTCTGGCATTCTGAGTTTGATAAGCTTCGCTAACCTCTCGGCCGCTAGGCTATTCAGTGCTTTACCTCCAGGTATCTAACTTGAGGCTAGTCCTAAAACTATTTCGGGGAGAACCAGCTATCTCCGGGTTCGATTGGAATTTCTCCGCTACCCACAGTTCATCCGCCGCCTTTTCAACGGAGGTCGGTTCGGTCCTCCATGGAATTTTACTTCCACTTCAACCTGACCATGGGTAGGTCACCCGGTTTCGGGCCCATTATATGCAACTTAACGCCCTTTTCAAACTCGCTTTCGCTTCGGCTCCAGACCTTAAGTCCTTAACCTTGCTGCATACAATCGCTCGCCGGACCGTTCTACAAAAAGTACCCTATCACACATTGACGTGCTCTAGGTGCTTGTAGGCACAGGGTTTCAGGTTCTTTTTCACTCCCCTCCCGGGGTGCTTTTCACCTTTCCTTCACAGTACTATACGCTATCGGTCACTGGGTAGTATTTAGGGTTGGAGGGTGGTCCCCCCATCTTCCGACCAGGTTTCACGTGTCTGGCCGTACTCTGGAATCTGCGCAGCTCTTTCCGTTTTCACCTACGTGGTTCTCACACTCTCTGACCGGCCTTCCCATGCCGTTCGGTTAACAGATTAAGTCCTAAAAGCAGTCCGTACCCCGAAGGTATTTCTACCTTCGGTTTGCCCTCTTCCGCGTTCGCTCGCCACTACTTACGGAATCTCGTTTGATGTCTCTTCCTCGCCCTACTTAGATGTTTCAGTTCAGGCGGTTCCCCCGATGTACCTATTTTGAATTTCAGTACAACGTACTCAGGTATGAACCTGAGTGAGTTTCCTCATTCAGAAATCTCCGGATCAATGCTTATTTGCAGCTCCCCGAAGCTTATCGCAGCTTATCACGTCTTTCATCGGCTCCCAGTGCCAAGGCATTCGCCCTGCGCCCTTGTTCGCTTGACCATATCAAACAAATCTCTTTCGAGATTGGCTTGTATCCTCTTGATTCTCTCTTGCCAACGAAGATTATGTTACCCTTCCTTTTGAAATTGTAATATTTCTTAAAAAGAACTTACTATAATCTTTGTTTCGCAGTTATTATTCAGTTTTCAAGGTACGTCTTGGTGATGTTTCTCAAAGCCCGGTCTCCCGAAACTTCGATTCTCATCACATGGTGGGCCAAAATGGACTCGAACCATCGACCTCACGATTATCAGTCGTGTGCTCTAGCCAGCTGAGCTATTGGCCCATGTGGTGGAGATTAAGGGAATCGAACCCTTGACCCCCTGCTTGCAAAGCAGGTGCTCTCCCAGCTGAGCTAAACCCCCACATCAGGTTTTGAGTAACCCTTTTTCAGGGCCCTCAAAATCGAACAATATCTAATCAACTTGTATCTATCACCTGTTCCAGGAACAAATCATCTTCGATGTTTTGCTCCTGCCTGACTCCTTAGAAAGGAGGTGATCCAGCCGCAGGTTCTCCTACGGCTACCTTGTTACGACTTCACCCCAATCACCAGTTTTACCTTCGGCGGCGTCCTCCTTGCGGTTAGACTACCGACTTCGGGTCCCCCCGGCTCTCATGGTGTGACGGGCGGTGTGTACAAGGCCCGGGAACGTATTCACCGTGGCATGCTGATCCACGATTACTAGCAATTCCGACTTCGTGCAGGCGAGTTGCAGCCTGCAGTCCGAACTGGGACGTTGTTTCTGAGTTTTGCTCCACCTCGCGGTCTTGCTTCTCTTTGTTTAACGCCATTGTAGTACGTGTGTAGCCCAAGTCATAAAGGGCATGATGATTTGACGTCATCCCCACCTTCCTCCGTTTTGTCAACGGCAGTCTGGCCAGAGTCCTCTTGCGTAGTAACTGACCATAAGGGTTGCGCTCGTTGCGGGACTTAACCCAACATCTCACGACACGAGCTGACGACAACCATGCACCACCTGTCTCCTTGCTCCGAAGAGAAATACTGTTTCCAGCATCGTCAAGGGATGTCAAGACTTGGTAAGGTTCTTCGCGTTGCGTCGAATTAAACCACATACTCCACTGCTTGTGCGGGCCCCCGTCAATTCCTTTGAGTTTCAACCTTGCGGTCGTACTCCCCAGGTGGATTACTTATTGTGTTAACTGCGGCACTGAAGGGGTCAATCCTCCAACACCTAGTAATCATCGTTTACGGTGTGGACTACCAGGGTATCTAATCCTGTTTGCTACCCACACTTTCGAGCCTCAGCGTCAGTTGGTGCCCAGTAGGCCGCCTTCGCCACTGGTGTTCCTCCCGATATCTACGCATTCCACCGCTACACCGGGAATTCCGCCTACCTCTGCACTACTCAAGAAAAACAGTTTTGAAAGCAGTTCATGGGTTGAGCCCATGGATTTCACTTCCAACTTGTTCTCCCGCCTGCGCTCCCTTTACACCCAGTAATTCCGGACAACGCTTGTGACCTACGTTTTACCGCGGCTGCTGGCACGTAGTTAGCCGTCACTTCCTTGTTGAGTACCGTCATTATCTTCCTCAACAACAGGAGTTTACAATCCGAAGACCTTCTTCCTCCACGCGGCGTCGCTGCATCAGGGTTTCCCCCATTGTGCAATATTCCCCACTGCTGCCTCCCGTAGGAGTCTGGGCCGTGTCTCAGTCCCAATGTGGCCGTTCAACCTCTCAGTCCGGCTACCGATCGTCGCCTTGGTGGGCCGTTACCTCACCAACTAGCTAATCGGACGCGAGGCCATCTCAAAGCGGATTGCTCCTTTTCCCTCTGCTCGATGCCGAGCCGTGGGCTTATGCGGTATTAGCAGTCGTTTCCAACTGTTGTCCCCCTCTTTGAGGCAGGTTCCTCACGCGTTACTCACCCGTTCGCCACTCGATTTGAAGAGCAAGCTCCTCATCTCTCGTTCGACTTGCATGTGTTAGGCGCGCCGCCAGCGTTCGTCCTGAGCCAGGATCAAACTCTTTATAAATGATATTTATCACTTAAAAAGTGTTAAATCTCTCTTCGCTCAGCACGCAATCGCTTGCGTCCTGTGTGAATTACTTTGTTTGGAATTGTTTAACGTGTTTTTCCAACACGAAAATAGGTTCCGTTACAAGTTTTTCGATATTGTTCAATTTTCAAGGTCCTGTAAGCGCCTCAGCCAAGCGGCTGACGACTTTGTTATTTTATCACAGAAGTGATTTTTTGTCAAGCTCTTTTTTCGAAGTTTTTCGTTTCTTATCGAACTTGGAGCGTTCTCAGTTTCTCGGCGCTGACCGGAACTTTCGGACGTCTATTGGTTCTTTTCGCTTTACTTCCAGCTGGGACTCAGAAGTCATTCTTTTGTCTCAGCGCTTGGCGCTCAAGTATAATACCATACACCGGGCCACTTTGCAAGCCTTTTTTACATTTTTTTCGCCTTTTTTTGCACTTTGTATACATCAGCCAGTTTTTCGCTCAGTTTCAGGGGATGTTTTGACCTTTCTTCCACCATTTCTGCGCAAAAACAGCCGCCGCACAAAAAGTGCAGCGGCTGTTGCCTTGGGATTCAGTTCTTTTCTTCCTGTTTCATCTCCCGCAGGGTCAGCCAGACCGCTGCTGCCAACATCGGCAGCGCGGCAATCAGGCCAATGGGCATGGGTCCCAGTACATTATAATAGGCATCTGCAGGGGTGACCAGCACCTGCGGCAGTGCTGCAATGGCATTGAACGCTCCATGCGCAATGGCAGGCACCCAGATGCTCTCCGTTTTTTCATAGAGAATATCCAACAGGGTGTTCAGGGCAAAGCAGACCACGCACCACACCACCAGACCCAGCAGGGGTGCGCCCAAGTAATTGGTGCCGTATTCGTAGCCCACCAGCAGCATCAGCGGCCAATGCCAGATGCCCCACACAACGCCGCCCAGCAGGCGGCCATTCAGCAGACCGAACCTCTCCTTCAGGCGGGGCATCATGTAGCCGCGCCAGCCGACCTCCTCGCCCAGCGCGGGGAACATATTGATGGCTGGGGCAAGAAGCACCGCAAACAGCCCGTTTTGCAGCAGATAACTGAGGGTGGAGACCCCCAGCTGGCTGCGCAGGGTCTGGGCGTCCATCTCGCCGCCGTAGGCGGCTACCAGCCAGCTGCCGGAAAAGTCCAGCCGGGAGGGGAACACCGCAAAATACAGCACCGCGCCCAGCAGGGTGAGCACCGCCGGGCCGAACCATGCCGCCAGCCAGAACCATCGCTTGCCCTGCACCTTCCAGCCGATGCCTGTGGGCTGGCGGAGCCAGACCTTCTGCACCAGCAAAGTCGCCGCCAGCGGGCAGAGCATACATACGACCAACAATGCCTGATAAATTGTAGCATTGCCATCCCGCAGCAGTGCCATGCACCCGCCGATCTGGCACAGCCATGCCAGCCCAAATGCAAACAGGAAGTAAAGGCCGAAGCCCTGTTTTTCTTTTGCCGTCATACAAACTTCACCGCCGTTCCGTAAGCAATGACCTCTGCCGCGCCCTGCATGACGCTGGCCGAAGCGTATCGCATCCCGACAATGGCATCCGCGCCCAGAGCTTCGGCGTCCTTGACCATACGGCCGGTGGCGATCTGCCGGGCCTCGGTGAGCATATCGGCGTAGTCGGTCACCTCGCCGCCCACAAGGGTGCGGAAGCCGGCCATCATGTCGTGGCCAAGGTTGCGGCTCTGCACTGTGCTGCCACGCACCACGCCCAGTGCCTCCAGCTTTTTGCCCGGGATCTCGTTAATAGTTACGATAAGCATCTTCTTCTCCCTTTCCGATCTCTTCGATTCGATCCAGCAGCACCTTCAGGGTGCCCACGATGCAGCCCGCCGGAATGCCGAACATCACCACCAGCAGCGGCAGCGGTGGAGCATCCTGCGGGTCGGTGTAAACCGCCCAGCCCATGGTGGCCATTACAAAGGCCATCAACGCCACAAACAGTGCCGCTCCGATGCAGGCCCCGCGGATGCGCTCTGCTTTGCGGTCCGTACGTTCGATGTTCACAAAGGTCACTCCCTGTTCCTCGCGTGCAGTCAGGCGCGCCAGCGTCTGCTGTACATCCAGTTCTTCAAGGGTGCCGGGTTCCCCATGCAGAAGCTCGCAGAAGCCGATGGCTTCGTCCAAATCCTTGCGGCGGGTGCTGAGACGTTCCAGCTGCTGGGCCATGCCCTCGGCCAGTGTCTTTTGCCCTGCCAGCATTTCGCGGATATCTGCCAGCGGCACATCCAGCTTGCGCAGAAGCTTGATGCGTTGCAGGCGCTCCACATCTGCCTGCGAGTAGCTGCGGTAGCCGTTGCCCGGCTCGCGGCCGGGGGCGATGAGCCCCTCCTCCTCGTAAAAGCGGATGTTCTTTTTGGTGATGCCTACGGCGGCTTCCACTTCGTTGATCTTCATGGTTCCGGCCTCCTTACACGCACATTCTATACCTTCCAGAAAGGGGAAGGTCAAGTGTTTTTGAAAAAACAATTGTGAAAACTCCCCCAGTCTGCTTCGCAGACAGTCCCTCGGAGAGGGGCCTTTTGGATGCGAGACTGAGGGAGTTCTTTTTATCTCAGAAATAGCACTTGATCTGGAACCGATCGGCACTGTCCTGCTTTTTCTCCACCACGATATGCTCATGGTTGAAGTCGAAATGCACCGGTGTGCATAAATCGGTGTTACGGGTCAGGCGCAGCAGCTCCTGTACCCGCTTCTTTTCCTCCGGCACATAGAACAGATAGCTCACGCCCTCCTTCTTTGCGCGGCCTGTGCGGCCGATGCGGTGGGTGTAATGTTCATTGTCGCCAGGGACATCGTAATTGATGACAGCATCCACGTCTGAGACGTCGATGCCGCGGGCCGCCACATCGGTAGCTACCAGCACATTCAGCTTTCCGTCACGGAAGTTCTGCATGATGCGGTTGCGCTCGTTCTGGGAGAGGTCGCCGTGGAGGCAGTCCACAGAGAAGCCCAGACGGGCCAGCTGGTTCGCCAGAGCCGCCGTATTGAATTTAGTATCGCAGAAGACCATGACCCGTTTGTAGCCCTCCCCGATGATGATCTGGGCTAGGTCGGACAGTTTGTTGCGTCCGGAGGTCTCCAGCATATACTGGGTGATCTTGGGCTGGCTCTCCTCTTTGGGCTGGACAGTGATCTCCTCGGCGTCCTTCTGATACATCCAGCCGATGTCCATCACCTCGCGGCTGATGGTGGCCGAGAACATCGAGAGGGACTTGCGGGCCTTCATCAGGCCGATGATATGCTTCACGTCCTTATAGAAGCCCATATTCAGCATCTCGTCGGCCTCGTCGAGGACCACCTGTGTCACATGGTCGAGGTCGATATTGTGGTGCTTGTAGTGGTCCATGAGGCGGCCTGGGGTCGCCACCACGATCTGACAGCCCTCGGCGAGGCGCTTGGCCTGCTTTTCCATATTCGCACCGCCGTAAACGCAGACCACCTGCACTTCCGGCATAAAATAGGTCAGCCCGGTGAGTTCTTCGGCGATCTGCTGGGCCAGCTCACGGGTGGGGGCCAGAATAACGGCCTGCGGGGCTTTGAGGGCCGGGTCGATGTGCTCGGCCACCGGGATGCCGAAAGCGCAGGTCTTGCCAGTGCCGGTAGGGGCCTTGGCGATGACGTCACGCCCGGCCAGCATGACGGGGATGGTCTTTTCCTGCACCTCGGTCATTTCCGCAAAGCCCATCCGCTCTACGGCCTTATGGATGGCCTCGCTGCACTGTAATTCGCTGTAAAGCATGGATTCCTCTACTCCGTTCTTTTTCTTTTCTCTTCCGCGCAATGCCCTCTGAAGGCCGCTTTTCGTTATGATATGCCCAGTATACCATGAAAATCGCATTCTGTCAGCAAAAAAGCGCCGCATCCCGGGTCAAGGATGCGGCGCTTTTGGTTCAGGTCCTATCAGGCAGTCTCTTCGACGCTCTTGGCAGCACGGCCAGACTCAAGCTTCTGCTTGAAACGACCACTGGCCTTGAAGCCGGGGATAGAGGTAGACTCCAGACGGCTGGAGACCTTGGTCTTGGGATTGGTGTAAGCCTTCGGCTTGCGGGGACGCATCTCAAAGCGGCCAAAGCCAGCGATGGTGACCTTTTCGTCGGCACGCAGGCAATCGGCGATCTGGTCAAACAGTGCATCCATCGTGGTCTCGACCTGAGCTTCGGTAAAGCCGGTCTTGCGTGCCACGGTTTCGATCATCTGGGAACGAGTCATGTATCTATATCCTCCTGGAACGTCCAAAAGTAACGTCTTTTGGCAAATTTTGCGTTGTTGAGTATAACAAATGCAGCCCCTCATTACGAGGGGCTGCGCACAAACGGTATATTTTTGCGCACGAAGTAATAGGGTGGGATTATTTTTTATGATACAGCGTTGCAATATCCACCAGCGGGATGTCCTTCATGCTGTGGTCGCTGCGCAGGCAGTTGACCAGAGCGTTGGCGGTATCCACGGCGGTGATGCAGGGGATGCTGAGCTCCACGGCCTTGCGGCGCAGGCGAACGGAATCGCGTTTGGGGTCGCGGCCCTTGGCGCTGGTGGAGAAGACATAGTCCACCAGACCGCTCTGCAGCAGGTCCACGATATTCGGCGCTTCACCGGACATATTCCGCACCTCGTTGCAGGGGACCATGTGCTTGTTGAGCCATGCACAGGTGCCGGAGGTGCCGTAGAGCTTATAGCCCATGTTCTTGAGCTTCCAGGCGATATCCACGAACTCCGGCTTGTCGCTGTCCTTCACGGTGAAGATGCAGCAGCTGCCGGGCCGGGGGTCTTGAAGGTGTAGCCCGCGCCGATAAGGCCCTTGAGCAGGCATCGTGGAGGTTGGGGGCAATGCCCAGCACCTCGCCGGTGGACTTCATCTCGGGCCGAACTGGGTATCCACGCCGTGGAGCTTCTCAAAGCTGAACACAGGCACCTTGACGGCCACATAGGGGGCGTTGGGGTGCAGACCGGTGCCGTAGCCCATATCTGCCAGCTTCTCGCCCAGGCAGCAGCGCACGCCAGATCCACCATGGGCACGCCGGTGACCTTGGAGATATACGGCACGGTACGGGAGGAACGGGGGTTCACCTCGATGACGTACACCTTGCCGTTGGAGACTGCGTACTGCACGTTGACCAGACCGTTGACATGCAGCTCACGGGCAAAGCGGCCGGTGTAATCCACCATGGTGTCGATCTCGGCCTGAGTCAGGTGCTGGGCCGGGTAGACGCAGATGGAGTCGCCGGAGTGGACACCGGTGCGCTCCACCTGCTCCATGATGCCGGGGATCAGGTAGTTTTCGCCGTCGCAGATGGCGTCCACCTCGCACTCGGTGCCCATGATGTACTTATCCAGCAGCACAGGGTGATCCATGTCCACATGCTCGGTGATAACGCCCATGTACTCGATGACGTCCGCCTTGTGTAGGCCACGATCATGTTCTGACCGCCCAGCACGTAGGAGGGACGCATCAGCACCGGCAGGCCGATCTCGTCGGCGCAGCCAGAGCCTCTTCCAGATTGAAAGACAGTGCGGCCCGGTGCGCGGGGGATGCTGCAGCGCTCCAGCAGCTCGTCGAAGCGCTCACGGTCCTCGGCCTCGTCGATGGCATCCGCCGGGGTGCCCAGAATGGGCAGGCCGATCTCGTCCATATGCTTTGCCAGCTTGATGGCAGTCTGACCGCCAAACTGCACCACACAGGCATCCGGCTTCTCGGTGGCGATGATGTTGTCCACGCTCTCCGGGTTCAGCGGGTCAAAGTACAGACGGTCGCCGGTATCAAAGTCGGTGGAGACGGTCTCGGGGTTGTTGTTGACCAGAATGGCCTCGCAGCCGTGCTTCTTCAGGGTCCAGACACAGTGCACCGAGCAGTAGTCGAACTCGATGCCCTGACCGATGCGGATGGGGCCGGAGCCAAAGACCAGGACTTCTTTTTCCTGGGCTCGCCCTTCTGGCTGCTTCCTTCCTTCTCGGATGAACTCGCAGCTTCGTTGTCGCCGTCGTAGGTGGAGTAGAAGTAGGGGTGTTGGCCGAGAACTCGCGCACAGGTATCCACCATCTTAAAGCCGGCCCGGTAGTTCTCCACGGCAGCTTGTCCACCTGTGCCAGACGCTTGATGGTCTTATCCTGGAAGCCGTACTTCTTGGCTCCTTGTACTGTCCTCGGTCAGCACGCCGTTGCACTTAGCCAGACCCTTTTCCAGGTCTGCCAGATGCTGCATCTTGTCCAGGAACCACCAGTCGATCTTGGTGATGCGGTAAATGGTCTCGTGGTCGATGCCGCGCTTGAGGGCCTCGTAGACGCAGAACACGCGCTCGCATCCTGCACATGCATGTGGTCCACGATCTCGTCATCGCTCAGCTCCTCAAAGGGCTTGTGGGTCAGGGTGTCCATGCCCAGCTCGATGGAGGAGACGCCTTCATCATAGCAGCCTCAAAGCTGTTGCCGATGCTCATCACCTCGCCGGTGGCCATCATCTGGGTGCCCAGAGACTTGTCGGCGTAGACGAACTTATCAAAGGGCCACTTCGGGTACTTGACCACGATGTAGTCCAGCGCAGGCTCAAAGCAGGCGCAGGTCTTGCCGGTGACGTCGTTGGTGATCTCGTCCAGGGTGTAGCCGATGGCGATCTTGGTGGCCACCTTGGCAATGGGGTAACCGGTGGCCTTGGAAGCCAGCGCGGAAGAACGGGACACACGGGGGTTGACCTCGATGACCGCATAATCAAAGCTGTCCGGTTCAGGGCAAACTGGCAGTTGCAGCCGCCCTCAATGCCCAGCTCGGTGATGATGTCCAGCGCAGCGGTGCGCAGCATCTGGTACTCGTGTCGGTCAGGGTCTGGGAGGGTGCCACGACCACCGAGTCACCGGTGTGGATGCCCACGGGGTCAGGTTCTCCATGTTGCAGACGGTGATGACGTTGCCCTTGTGGTCGCGCATGACCTCGTACTCGATCTCTTTCCAGCCGGCAATGCACTTTTCCACCAGGATCTGATGGATGGGGGAAAGCCGCAGGCCGTTGGTGCCGATCTCGATGAGCTTTGCCTTGTTCTCGCAGATGCCGCCGCCGGTGCCGCCCATGGTAAAGGCGGCCGGACGATGACCGGGTAGCCAATGCGGTCTGCACAGGCCAGAGCGTCCTGCAGCGTCTCCACCACCTCGAGGGGATGATGGGCTGGTGCAGCTTCTCCATGGTCTCCTTGAACAGCTCGCGGTCCTCGGCCCGGTCGATGGTCTCGGGCTTGCAGGCCAGCAGACGGATGCCGGTGCGGTCCAGATAGCCGGAGCGGGCCAGCTCCATGGACAGGTTCAGGCCCATCTGACCGCCGAGGTTGGGCAGCACGGAGTCCGGCTTTTCGATGTCCAGGATGCGCTCCACGACCTCCAGGGTCATGGGCTCGATATAAACATGGTCGGCCACATCCGGGTCGGTCATGATGGTAGCGGGGTTGGAGTTCAGCAGAACGGTCTCGATGCCCTCTGCCTTCAGGGCGCGGCAGGCCTGGGTGCCGGAGTAGTCGAACTCGGCAGCCTGACCAATGATGATGGGGCCGGAGCCAATGACCAGCACCTTTTTGATTCTAGGGTCCTTGGGCATTTCAGCGTGCCTCCTTTTTGCTGCTTTGACGTTGTTCAGGAAGCGGTCGAACAGGAACTCGGTGTCCTTGGGGCCGCCGTTTGCTTCCGGGTGGAACTGCACGGTAAAGCAGTTCCACTTCTTGTACTTGATGCCCTCACAGGTGCCGTCGTTGGCGTTCACCTGGGCCACCTCGCCCATCTCGGCGGGCAGCTCCTCGCCCACCACTGCGTAGCCGTGGTTCTGGCTGGTGATGAAGGTGCGGCCGGACTCAAAGTCGGTCACGGGCTGGTTGGCGCCGCGGTGGCCGTACTTGAGCTTCATGGTCTTGGCACCGCGGCCAGAGCAGACAGCTGGTGGCCCAGACAGATGCCGAAGGTGGGGATGTTCAGCTCAAAGATGTGCTTGAGGTTCTCGATGACCTCCACCGGCTCGGCGGGTCGCCGGGGCCGTTGGACAGCATGATGCCGTCCGGGCCAGGGCTGCACTTCCTCTGCCGTGGCAAAGGCGGGCATGACCGTCACCTTGCAGCCGCGCTTGACAGGCAGCGCACGATATTGCGCTTGCAGCCGTAGTGCATCAGCACGATGTGGGTCTCGCCCTTCTCGTTGTACACCTCGGGCTCTGCACAGGTACGCTCTTCACGCATCGGTGACGGCATAGCGCGGATCTCTCCAGCAGAGCCTCGGTCTCGGCTTGTTGGCCGGGTCGCGGGGTCAAAAGTGGTCAGGATGCACCGTTCATAACACCGCTCTCCCGGATGATGCGGGTCAGGTGGCGGGTGTCGATGCCCTCGATGCCGATGGTGTTGTTCTTTTTCAAAAAGCTGTCCAGCGTCTCCTCACAGCGCCAGTTGGAGGGGGTCTTGCAGGCCTCGCGGACGATGTAGCCCTTGCCCAGATCTGCTCGGACTCCATGTCGTCCTTATTCATGCCGTAGTTGCCGATAGGGGGTAGGTCTGGGTGATGATCTGGCCGTAGTAGCTGGGGTCGGTCAGGTCTCCTGAAAGCCCACCATGCCGGTGGCAAAGACGACCTCGCCCACGGTGACGCCCTCAGCGCCCACCGACTGGCCGGCAAAGACCATGCCATTTGCCAAAAGAAGATATGCGTTCATAGATACCTCGCTTCAACACGCGTTTACAGGGTCTGCTTTGCTTCCTGCTTCATCTTGCGGCTGCCCAGATGCACCAGAGGCAGCTTGCCCTCCTTGCAGATGGGGCACTCTTCCGGCGCGTAGTTGGGCAGGTCCAGCTTGAGGGCGCTGGCCACGATGGGGATGGGAGACGGAGCCTCGGGCTTGGTGCGGTCCACCACGCAGGTGATGCCCAGCAGACGCCGCCGGCCTCTTCGATGACCCGCTTGGTCTCCAGAGAGGAGATGCCGGTGGTCACCACGTCCTCAGCGATGAGGCACTTCTCACCCGGATGGATGGCGAAGCGCTTCAGGGTCATCACATTGTCCACGCGCTCGGTAAAGATGCGCGCTTGCCGGTCTGGCGGGCCAGCTCGTAGGCGTAGACGATGCCGCCCATGGCAGGGCCGACGATGACGTCCACGTCCATCTCCTTGATCTTATCGGCCACCTCCTTCATGACCTCGGCGCAGCGGTCGGGGTACTGCTGCAGATAGCCATCTGGCAGTATGCGCTGGAATGGCGGCCGGAGGACAGCAGGAAGTGGCCTTCCAGAAATGCGTCACAGCTCTTCAGGATCTCAAGTGCTTCACTCATGGTATTTTCTCCCTCTCTTAAAAATTTGTGTTTCAACGGTATTGTACCACGCTTTTTGTGAATTGCAAATTTATGCTAATTTTGATTTTGCTGAATAAATGCAGCTTTATATCATTTTATGCAGCTGCGGGCGCATCCGCGGATCTCGTCCAGCGTCTTGACGCCGTGGGCGTCCATCCAGGCGCCATCTCGTCGGCGATGGTCTCCATGGCGCGGGGGTTGGCAAAGTTTGCTGCACCCACCTGCACCGCCGTGGCACCGCCATGATGAACTCCAGTGCATCCGGCCGGTGGCGATGCCGCCCAGGCCCACCACCGGGATGTTCACTGCGCCCACGGCCTGCCATACCATCCGCAGGGCAATGGGCGCACCGCCGGGCCGGACAGGCCGGCAAAGATGTTGTCGAACACCGGGCGGCGCTTTTCCAGATCGATGGCGCAGGCCTGGAAGGTGTTGGTCAGGCTGATGGCGTCCGCACCGGCGGCTTCCACGGCCTTGCACATCTCGGGATGTTCTCGGCCTGCGGGCTGAGCTTGACCATCAGGGGCTTTTTGCAGGCCTCGCGCACCATCCGCACCACCTCACCGGCAGCTTCGCCTTGACACCGTAGGCCATGCCGCCCACCTTGACGTTGGGGCAGGAGATGTTCAGCTCCACGATGTCCACGCGCTGTCGCTCAGCATAGCGCGCCCTCCACATACTCTTCCTCGCTGTGGCCGCCAGGTTGGCAATGGCCACCGTGCCGTACTTCTGCTTCAGTTCCAGCATCTCGGCAGCTCCACCTCAATGAAGTGCTGCACGCCGGGGTTCTGCAGGCCGATGCTGTTGATGAGGCCGGAGGGGGTCTCCCACAGGCGCTCGCCCTTGTTGCCGTACTGGCCGTGCAGGGTCAGGCCCTTGCCGGAGATGCCGCCGATCTTGAAAAGTCCGCCAGCTCTTCGTACTCCACGCCGTAGCCCACCGTGCCGGAGCCCCGATGATGGGCTGTTCATGGTAAAGCCCAGCAGGTTGGTTTTCAGGTCTGCCATCAGAAGAACACCTCCGTTGCATCAAATACCGGGCCATTCTTGCACACGCTCTTGCCCTCGCCGCTCCTTGGTCTCGCAGGTGCAGCCAGGCAGGCACCGATGCCGCAGGCCATCTTCTTTTCCAGGCTGACAAAGCAGGGGGTGCCCTTCTCGCACAGAGGCGGGCGGCATTCGCATCATGACCGTGGGGCCGCACACCAGCACCACATCGTAATCCGCCGGGTCATACAGCTGGGTGACAAAGCCGTGGAAGCCCACTGCGCCGGTGTCGGTGGACACCTTGACAAGGTTTGCGATCTCGGTACTCTCCATGCAGTAGGGGGCATCCCGGAAGCCGAAGAACACATCCGGCTTGACACCTGCCGCCGCCAGCTCCCGGGTGAGCTGGAACATGGGCGCGGTGCCGATGCCGCCGCCCACCACAGCGATCTTTGTACTTGCTCAGGAGTCGGCCACATCAAAGCCGTTGCCCATGGGGCCGGTGAGCTGGAAGCTGTCCTTCATTTTGAGCTGCGCGAGCTTTTCGGTGCCCTCGCCCACCACCTGATACAGAAACTCGATGGTCTGGGTCTCCGGGTCCCAGCGGTGCACGCTGATGGGCCGGGACAGGAAGGGGCTTCGTCTGCGCCCCAGCACGCAGGGTGAAGAACTGTCCTGCGTGGGGGGCATGATCGCGGTCCGGCCAGACCACGGTCAGCAGGCGGATGTCCGGGCAATGACCTCATGCGCAGAACAGTGGCCTCACAGCAGGCTGCACGCATGGGCAATGGCCTCCTTCATATTCACACACTCGTTGTAAGCGGCCTCGTCAAAGGCAGTGCCCGGCTGCTTCTTGTAGGCCAGCAGGATGCCGCGGCTGGAGTTGACCACGCCGCCGTTGCCCTTGGTGAGATACTGGGCGATGTCCTCGGCCTTGCCGCCCTGTGCGCCGTAGCCGGGGATCAGGAAGAAGCTGTCCTGATACTTTGCACGGATCTCGGTGGCCTCCTCGATGTGGGTGCCGCCGATGACCAGACCGATGGAGGAGTAGCCGTGCTCGCCCATGTAGTCCTTGCCCAGAGCGTTCAGCTTATCGCCCACCAGGTCGTAGACGTGGCGGCCGTCGGCCAGCTTCTCATACTCAAAATCCTTGGCACCGCCGTTGGAGGTGCGGCAGAGCACGAACATGCCCTTGCCCTGCTTTTCGGCGTAGGGCAGGTAGGGGCTGATGGAGTCCAGACCCATATAGGGTGCCAGCGTGACGAAATCGCTCTCGAAATCACCGGTAAAGTGACCCATGGCGTACATCTCGGCGGTCTTGGCAATGTCGCCGCGCTTGATGTCGGCGATCACCGGCACACCGGCCTCACGCACAGCCTTCAGGGTGTCGGCGTAGGCCTTCATGCCCTCAAGACCCAGAGACTCGTAGTAAGCGATCTGCACCTTGTAGCAGCCTGCCACGGCCTTGGTGGCGTCGATGAGCTTCCTGTTGAAGCGCACGATGTTCTCGCCCTTCGTCAGGGTGCTGTCCACGAAGTCCTCGGGCAGGTAGCTGAAATCGGTATCCAGACCTACGCACACCGGGCCGCGGGCTTCCACTGCTTCGTAAAGCTTATCCATGTTGGTCATTGTGGGTTCCTCCTGTTTGCTCTCTTATCGATTCTTATCTTATATAGTATTGTTTTTTCAATCCTCTGCCTGATAGGTCAGCTTGCCGCCCTTGATGGTGGCGCACACCTTGCCGTACAGTTCAGCGCCGTCGAACGGGGTGTTGTGAGATTTGGAGTGCAGCTTGTCCTTGTCCACGGTGTAGGGGGTATCCAGATCCACCAGCACAAAGTCCGCGTCGTAGCCCGGCTCCAGCTGGCCCTTGGCAAGGCCCAGAATTTCTGCCGGGCGGGTGCTCATCAGGTGCACCAGCACTTCCAGCGGCAGGCCTTCCTGCTTGCAGAGCTTGGTGTAGCAGACACCGAAAGCGGTCTCACTGCCCACCATACCGGCCATGCCCTTGAGCTTGTCCTCTTCGGAGTGGGGCGCGTGGTCGGTTGCAATGGCATCCACGATGCCGGTGCGGATGCCGTCCACCAGCGCCTGCACATCGTCGGCGGTGCGGATGGGCGGGTTCACACGGTAATCGCAGGTATCATTGGTGAACCACAGGTGGTGCGGGGTCACCTCGCAGGTGACGGGTGCCCCCCGCAGCTTTGCCATCTGGATGGCATCCAGCGCACCGCGGGTGGACACGTGGCACATGTGCAGCTTGGTCTGGTAGTATTCGCTCAGCCAGCAGTTGCGCACCGTCTCAATGTCCTCAGCCAGACGGTAGTCCCACGGGCTGATCTCCATATCCTCGGCGTGGCTCATCACGGTGATATCCTTCTGGGTGCAGATGGCGAAAGCCTTTGCCATGGTGGCATTGTCCTGCACGCCGTGGCCGTCCTCGGTGATGAACTTCACACCGGCAGGCAGGGTCTTGAGGTGGTCGATGCTCACACCGTCAAAGTTCTCGGTGATGGAGACGGTCTGGTTCACATCGCACAGGCCTACTTCGGCAGCCTTCTGCTCCACCATGAACGCCTGTGCCGCAGAAGAGCACACCGGCTTTGTGTTGGGCATCAGGTTCACGAAGGTATAACCGCCGGCGGCTGCGGCGCGGCTGCCGGTCTCGATGTCCTCCTTGTACTCAAAGCCCGGGGTGCGCCAGTGGCAGTGCAGGTCCACAAAGGCGGGCAGCACGGTCAGCCCGCCGGCATCAATGACCGTTTCGTTCTCCCCGGCCAGTGCCTCCAGCTCCTGACCTACAGCAGCGATCCTGCCGTCCTTTACAAAAATCTCAAGCGGTCTTCCTTCGGTGTTCACAGCATTTACAAGCAGCATCGCAGTTCCCTCCTGATTTGCGTTTGTCTGGTTCGGCTTTCCGGCTTACGGGCAAAAAAAAACTTTTCCCCGCAAAGGGAAAAGCTCATTCCACAAAAAAAGGAAACAACGAACCCACGGCAAAACCGGATGCGAACTGCTTGTTCAGTTTGGTGCACATCGCGCTTTTCTGCATGGTGCTGTCTCCTTTTATAAGTCTGGAATCTTTTCATAATATTTTAGCATAGAAGCGCGAAATGTGTCAATGCTTCCGCATATATTTTGTTGCAAAAAGGTTTGCCGCTTCCCTCCCGGAATTTTAGCTACTCTACCCAAAAGCAGTTTTTCCCCGCCAGATTCAGGGTTAGTCATGTCAATTCCTAGCATATTGCTGTACATTCCCGTCCGGGTGTGCTATTATAATATGGTCAAAAGAGTCAGAGGCTGTTTTCATGGCAGAGGCGTGATTTTTATTCAGAGCAGCTTCATCGGAATCAGGAAAGAGAGGGTTTTCCCATGGGTTTGTTGGAGGACGCGCGGAATATCCAGCGCAAGGACCCCGCTGCACGCAACGTGCTGGAGGTCATTTTGCTGTATCCGGGCTTTCACATTCTGGTATACCACCGCATTGCGCACTGGCTATACCAGCACAAGCGGTTCTTTCTGGCCCGGTGGGTCAGCCAGCATGGCCGCCGCCGCACCGGCATCGAGATCCACCCCGGTGCCACCATCGGCAGATGCCTGTTCATTGATCACGGCATGGGCATCGTGTTCGGTGAGACCTGTGAGATCGGGGACAACTGCACCATCTACCACGGTGTCACTCTGGGCGGCACCGGCAAGGACACCGGCAAGCGCCACCCCACTCTGGGCAACAACGTGCTGATCGGTGCAGGCACCAAGGTCCTTGGCCCGGTGTATATCGGGGACAACTCCCGCATCGGCGCAGGCAGCGTGGTGCTGCGCAATCTGCCTGCCAACTGCACCGCTGTGGGCGTGCCCGCCGAGGTGGTGCGCATCAACAACAAGGCCGTGAACCCGGCGGACGATCTGGACCAGCAGGATCTGCCGGATATCGTAGCCCAGCGCCTGACCGATCTGGACCGCCGTCTCGGCGCACTGGAAAACGCTGCGCAGGGCGACACCCCGCCCACGGCAGCGCAGATCGCCGCACGACAGAAGTCGTAACGATTCAGAATGCCCTCCGCTCTCGCTCTGGGCATCTTCAGCGGAAGAATCTTTTATAATAGAGCAACAGCGGACAGCCTGCGGGCTGTCCGCTGTTGCATTTTCACGGAAAGGGTCCAAGAGGGAAACTTGATCGGTCTGTGCTTGTTTCCTGCGGAAACAGCCGCACAGCCGGGAAACCGGCAGAGGGGCATTCATGCTCAAATGTAATCTGCCACGACTGTTCCTGTTGCTTTCTCAAAGATATGGATCGGACCGAGGTGACCTTTTTCTGTTCCGAACCGATAATCAAACTTTTCAAATTCCTTGAAGATCTCGGACCGGTACCCTTCGCACATCGAAAATGGTCGATGGAATTTTCCATCTGTTCCATGCCACCCACCGCCGTACGCCTGCATCACCATTAGGCACTGCACTAAATGGTCGCAACACCATCTTTCCCAAATGGGATCAATGCACAATTCATCATCCATCCATGAAAGGGGTGTAAGCGAATCAACGTCCAGATTTGGATCGCCGCCATGCTCTAAAAGAAGCCGCATGGTTCGCGCCGCCACATCCGGGCCATCGGTAAATCGCAGAACCGCCATTATATTTTCGGCTTCCGTCGTATGTTCGTCCACAACCGTATTGGGATCCATTTCATGGTCCAGCAAAAACAAGATCGTATCATACAGGTAGTCTCGGTGCACCTTGCCCGGCGTTACTCTGGGGCAATTTTCATTCAGCATATCCCTGTATTCCCCAAACGTATTATCCGCCAGCTCCACCGCAAGCCACATCAGTTCCTGCTCCGTAGGCTGCTGCTCTGCAAAAAGAGTTTCCGCTGTTTTAAAATCCGGCGGGATACAGGAAAGCACATCGCACATTTTCTTTACGCTCTCAGATACTTTCATTCCATTTTCTCCTTTCCGCGGGATACAAAAAGGGGGATATCTCACACTGCGAGATATCCCCCTTTTTTTCTCTTTCAGCAGCGCTCCCCGGCGCAGAGGGCTTTCACCTTCTGCACCGCAGCGGCCACCAGATCGTTGATGGGCTGCTCCGGCACACCCACGATATAGTTTTCGCAGTGGTTCACCGGGATGAGCACCCGCGTTGCACGGCTCTGGCACACGGCTGTGGCCATGGCGGGGGTGATCTCGCCCAGCAGTGCATCCGCAATAACGATGCCGATGGGCCCCACGATGATATCCGCGCTGCGGCAATTCACCGCCACTGCATTCTCGCCGGTGGCGGCACGCAGGGCACCGGCCTTGCGCATGGCGTTTGCCGCCAGACTGTTGGTGCCCACCGCAGTGAGCCGTGCCTCCGGGCACTGTGTTCTCAGGGCTGCCACCAGCTGTTTGCCAAGGCCCCCGCCCTGCCCGTCGATGACGAGCACATTCATCGGCTGCATCAGAAGTCGATCTCCTCAAGGCGCAGCAGCGCAATGATATAGATCTTTACGGCTTCCAGCAGCTTGTCAATGGGTGCAGCTTCGTTTGCACCGTGCATCGGTCCTCCGAACTCCGGCAGCGGCAGATCCACATGCTCGGGGCCGAAGCTGACAGCATAGGGGAAGTGGCGGGCATAGGTGCCGCCGCCCATGGTGAAGGGCTTGGCGTTCTCGCCGGTCACTTCGTTGTAAGTGTTGATGCAGGCCAGAATGGCGGGGCTGTCGGCTTCAATATAGAAGGGCTCGGCAGCGGTCACATCACGCAGCTCAGCGCCGTCGCCCAGTGCGGCACGGATCTGCTCGGTCATCTTTTTGCCGTTGGTGCAGGTGGGGAAGCGGCTGTCCATGGTCTGGAAAATGCGGCCATCTTCCATGTAGATGCGGCCGCCGATCACGGTCAGCGGGCCAAAGGGGCCGTCGGCGCAGTTGATGCCCAGACCCTCACCGGCAGTGGAAGCGTGCAGCTTGCGCACAGCCTCCAGATAGGTGCGCTCGGTCTCATTGCACAGGCCATTGTCCAGCAGGTAGTTCACCACCAGACCAATGGCGTTCACGGTGCCCTGCGGCATGGCTGCGTGGCCGGACTTGCCCCAGCCGCGGATGCGCACGCCGTCGCCTTCCGGCTCCAGCGTGATGTTGGGGGCATTCTTCAGCTTAGAGATGTCGGTCCTGACCAGCGCGCTTGCACGGTCGGGCACGGCGTTGTTTGCCACGCCGCCCTCGATCTCCACGATGACGCCGTTGCACACCGGGCTGACGATCTTGGCACCGAACAGGCCCTTCTCGCCGTTGCACACCGGGAACTCGGCATCCGGGGTAAAGCAGAAAGCGGGAGCCGGGTAGTTCTTGAGGTAGTAGTCCACATCCTGCATGTGGGTCTCCTCGTTGGTGCCTGCCAGTGCGCGGATGGGGTAGCGCAGCTCATAGCCCTGCTCCTTGAGGAACTTCAGGGCATACAGGGTAGCCACCATGGGGCCTTTGTCGTCGGCAACGCCGCGGCCCAGCAACCAGCCGTCCTGAATGCGCATGGTGAAGGGGTCGGCCGTCCAGCCGTTGCCCACGGGCACCACGTCCACATGGCAGATGGTCGCCAGATACTTTTCAGGGTCCTTGCCGGCCAGCTCTGCATAGCCGATGTAGTTTTCGCAGTTGCGGGTGGCAAAGCCCATGCCCGCAGCCAGCTCCAGCGTCTTGTCCAGCGCTGCACGGGGGCCTGCGCCGAAGGGTGCACCCTCTTCCGGGGTGCCCTCTACGCTGTTGACTGCCACCAGAGCGGCAATATCCTTCAGCAGCTGTTCCTTGTTTTGCGCAATATATGCGTCGATTTTCTGATTCAGTACCTGATCCATGATCTTATCGTTCCTTTCCGTCCGGCAGCTTTTCGCCGCCGGTTCCAAAACACTTTTTTATTTTAGCATACTCGGCGGCAAAATGCCATTGTCAATTGTTGTTCTTTGCCGGAACACAGTCTTTTTTTCTCAGCCCACCGAGAACAGGGTGCTCAGCGCACCCAGCAGGCCCGCGCTGGCCAGACCCATGATGATGCCCGCCAGCAGCACGCCGCCCATGCAGGCCTTGACCACGTCCTTGAACTTCATATCCAGGATCGAGCCCGCCAGCGTCCCGGTCCACGCGCCGGTGCCCGGCAGCGGGATACCCACGAACAGCAGCAGCGCCACCACAAGGCCGCGGCCCGCCTTGGCTTCCAGTGCGCGGCCGCCTTTCTCGCCCTTGACGATGCAGAACTTGCAGATTGGCCCGATAAGGGGCTTGTGGTAGCCCCAGATCAGGAATTTGCGTGCAAACAGATAGATGAACGGCACCGGGATCATGTTGCCCACCACGCACACCAGATAGGTGGGCAGAATGGGCAGGCCCATGCCAAGCCCGATGGGGATGGCACCGCGCAGTTCAATGAGCGGCACCATGGAAACAAAAAATACCAGCAGATAGCTTTTGAGCATAGAGTCTCCTTTTTCCTGCTCTTTCCGGGAGAGCAGGCATTTTTTACAGGTTACAGGTCAATGTCCAGCTCCACCGGGCAGTGGTCTGAGCCGAAGATCTCGTTGTGGATCTCCGCCGCGCGGATCTTATCGGCAATGCGGCGGGACACGATGAAGTAATCGATGCGCCAGCCCGCATTCTTCTCGCGGGCGTGGAAGCGGTAGCTCCACCAGCTGTACTTCACCTCATCCGGGTGCAGCACGCGGAAGCTGTCGGCAAAGCCTGCGTCCAGCAGTTCGGTCATTTTGCCGCGCTCCTGATCGGTAAAGCCTGCGCTCATGTGGTTGGTCTTGTCGTTCTTGATGTCGATCTCCCTATGGGCAACATTCAGGTCACCGCACAGGATCACCGGCTTTTTTGCGTCCAGTGCCAGCAGGTAGGCACGGAAGGCATCCTCCCACTCCATGCGGTAGTCCAGACGCTTCAGCCCGTCCTGACTGTTGGGGGTATAGCAGTTCACCAGCCAGAACCCCGGGTATTCCAGCGTGAGCACACGGCCCTCGTGGTCGTGCTGCTCAATGCCGATGCCGGCGGTCACGGTCAGCGGCTGCTCACGGCACCAGCAGGCCGTGCCGGAGTAGCCCTTCTTCTCGGCAGAATAGGTATACTCGGTGTAGCCATCCGGCGCAAAATCCGCCTGACCGGGCTGCATCTTGGTCTCCTGCACCGAAAAGATATCGGCATCCAGAGCCGCAAAGCTCTCGGCAAAGCCATGGGTCAGGCAGGCGCGCAGGCCGTTGACGTTCCAGCTGATCAGTTTCATAGGTATACTCCTCTTTATGTTATGCCTGATATTTGGTTTTCCATACACCGCTGCGGAAGCGGAGCACAAAGCATGTCACGCGGCAAACCCAGTCAATGATCATTGCGATCCACACGCCCACAGCGCCCCAGCCCATGCGCACGCACAGCAGGTAGCTGAAGCCCAGCCGCCACACCGCCATGCTCAGGATGGACACGATCATGGTGAACTTCACATCGTTGGCTGCACGCAGGGCGTTGGGCAGCACGAAGGACAGGGTCCACAGCAGGATGGCAAAGCCTGCATGGATACGTACCAGCAGCTCAGAAAGCACCATCGTCTCACCGGACAGCGCGTAGATGCCGATGAGCTTGTGCAAAAACAGCAGGATGGCACCGTTGGAAAGACTCATTGCGATGTAAGACCACACCGTCAGCTTGCGGGTATAATAAACAGCCTGCTCGTCGTCCCGCGCACCGATGCAGCGGCCCACCACCGTGATCATGGCAAGGCTGAGGGCCTTGCCGGGGATCACGCCCATGCCGTCCAGATTGTTTGCCACGGCGTTTGCTGCGATCTGCACTGTGCCGAAGGTGGAGATCATGCTCACCACCAGAATGCGTCCAGCTTCGAACAGGCTGTTCTCAAAGGCGGACGGAATGCCGATGCCCAGAATGCGCTTTGTCATCTTTGCATCCAGCCGGGTGGTCTTGGGCACCGTGATGGCATTGCCCTTCTGGTAGCACTTGCGCAGGATAAGGGCCGCTGCCACCACACGAGACAGCACGCTGGGCCATGCAACACCGTCTACGCCCATTTTAAATCCGAAGATGCACACTGCGTTGCCCACAATGTTGATCACGTTCATCAAAAAGCTGATCTGCATGGAGATCTTGGAGTTGCCCATGCTGCGGAACAGTGCCGCACCGCCGTTATACAGTGCCAGAAACGGATAACTGATGGCGATGATGCGCAGGTACAGCACGCTGGCATCCAGCACATCGGCATCGATGGCACCGTAGAACAGCCGGATCATCGGTCTTGCAAAAACAAAACAGAATGCCCCCACCAGCAAACCGAATACGCCGCTGAGCAAAAGCAGCTGGCCAGAGCTTGCATCGGCCTCCTTCTGCTCCCGCGCACCCAAAAACTGGCTTACCACCACTGCGCCGCCAGTGGCCAGCGCCGCAAACAGCACGATGATGAGGTTGTTGATCATGTCCACAAGGCTGACACCGGAAATGGCCGCTTCGCCGCAGCGGGACACCATCATGGTATCGGCCATACCCACGGTCACTTCCAGCAGCTGCTCCACCAGCAGCGGGCCGGTCAGCAGCAGCAGTTCCTTTTGTGTGAACAGCGGCTTCCGCCCTCCGAAGAGCGGCTTTTTTGTTCCGCTCACCGCCTGATTTTCCATTGATATGCTCCTTTCCCCGTGCCGGGCCATCCCGCTCGGACACATACGCCCACCCTTCGCAGGGCAGACTTCCCATTGAATGTATTCATCTTAGCACACGGACCGGTTCTTGTAAAGAACTGTCGCATTCTGCGTCTTTTTTGCCGCCGTTCTGGGCCGCACCGGCTCATTTTTATGCTTGTTCGTCAGTTTGCCGGGAACTTCTCGTTGAATTTGTGCGTTTCTCCAAAAATGCGATTTTTCGCACGTTTATTGGTGAAAAATCGAAAAAAGGGCTTGTAATTCTTCCAAAAAAGTGGTATGTTGTATCCAACAAAGGCATTACGTTGGATACATGAGCTTCTACGAGCGGTTCTTCGCTCAGCACAAAGCCTTTGTTCTTAAAATTGCTATTTTCTTCATTTACCTTCTTATCATTTACCCTGCCTGCCCCGCAAGGGGCAAGAAAAGCGATGACTCAACCTGCACGAGTCACCGCTTTTTCTTTTTGTCTGTGCTATCGCAGGCCTAACCATTTAAATGCCCTCCGTTTCACTCTGGGCATTTTTAGCGGAAAATTATTTTTTATTGCAAATAAGCCAGCCCTGCGGAGCTGGCTTGTTTGCTTTTTCACAGAAAAAGTTGCTTCTTGTGCAGAGAGCGGTCGCGTGGGACAGGCTTCATAGCTTTTATAAAAATCATCGCCGCCGGGGACGCTCCGCTGGGCCAGAGGCAGGGAGGGGTGTTTCGAGTCCCCCCTCCCTGCCTCTGGACTCCACCCACCCCGCAACGAGAAAGGGGCTGCTCGCCCCTTTCAGACCCCAAAGCTGTTGGGCTCCATACAAAAAATCCAAGTCGCTTCGCTAAAGGATTTTTTGTGTTCCGCCGATTTGAAGTCGCTTACGCGACAAGCCGTGCGGGCAAGCTTTCGCTTTATCCGCTGTGCGACAGCCGCAGGCTGACAGCAGCAAGATGCCGTCAGCCGTTACGGCCCTTACCGTGAAAAAAGCAAATCAGGAAAATCCGCAGATTTTCCTGATTTGCAAATATAAAAATATTTTTCCGCTGATGATGGCGCAGCGCACGCAGAGCCATTTTAAATCTTCAGCCCTTCACAAGTTCCGCAAACGCCTTCCGCACATCGCCAGAGAAATACAGCGTGCCCAGTGCGCACACCGGGCCTTCGCCGCCCAGCTCCACCGCCCGGGCCACGCCCGCTTCAATGGAAGCTGCCGCTTCCGCCCTGCAGCCATAGGCCCGGATGTGTTCTGCCAGCGTTTCGGCAGGCATGGCGCGCGGCGTGTGCGCCGCCACCGTGACGAACCGCACCGCCAGCGGTGCCAGCAGGCTGAGCATCTGGTCCACATCCTTGTCTGCCATGATGCTGACCAGAAAAACGAACTTCTGCCCGGGGAAGCGGTCTCTCAGGCTCTGCACCGTGGCACGCATTCCATGGGCGTTGTGGCTGCCGTCCAGCAGGAAGGCGGGCGCGTGCCGCAGCAGCTCGAACCGGCCCGGCCAGCTCACCGTTTCAAGACCGGTGCGGATGGCGCTTTCCGGGATGTTCCAGCCATGGGTGCGCATCACCCGCAGAGCCGTGATAGCCAGCGCCGCATTTCGCGGCTGATAGCTGCCGATCAGGGGCAGGTGCACATCCGTCAGGCCGTCAAAGTCGAACTCCACCGCGTCAAGGCTGCCGCCCTCGTATTTCAGCCTGCTGAAATCCACCTCAGTCAGCTCAGCGTGCTTTTCCGCTGCCACGCGGCGGATCACGGCGTCCGCTTCCGGCACACCGCCATAGCTCACCACCGGGCACTCTTCCTTGATGATCCCCGCCTTGGCGGCGGCAATGTCCGCAAGAGTGGGGCCAAGCTCCTTCACATGATCCATACCCAGTGCCGTGATGACTGCGCACTCCGGGGCATCAATGACGTTGGTGGAATCCAGCGTGCCGCCAAGGCCCACCTCCAGCACCACGATCTCACATTTCTGCTGGGCAAAATAGAGCATCCCCAGCGCCGTGATGATCTCAAACTCGGTGGGCACATCTTCCATGGCATCGGCGGCGGGCTTTACCTGCTCCACCAGTTTCACCAGCTCTTCGTCCGGGATCTGCACGCCGTTGATCTGGATGCGCTCGTTGAAGCGGTTGATGAAGGGCGAAGTGTACAGGCCCACCCGATAGCCCGCGGCCTGCAGGCAGGATGCTATCATGGCGGCGGTGCTGCCCTTGCCGTTGGTGCCTGCAACATGCACGAATCTGAGCTGTTTGTGCGGGTCGCCCAGTGCGGCCAGCAGGGTGCGGGTGCGCGTCAGGCCGGGCTTGTGGCCGGCCCACTGGACGGCGTGGATGTATTCCAGGGTTTGTTCATAGTTCATGGATTTTGCCTCACGATTTAGAATTGTCTCCGCTTCGCTCTGACAATATCAGCGGAAATAGTATTTTTATAATTTGTAAATCCGAAACGACTGCGGTCGTTTCGGATTTACTTTTTTACGGGTAGGGAGCGTAACGATTAACTGCATATGCTGCTGTTAGCCTGCGGCTGTCGCGCAGCGACTCTAAATCGGCGTAACACAAAAAATCCTTTAGCGTAGCGGCTTGGATTTTTTGTATGGAGCCCAACTGCTTTGGGATTATCAAGGGCGAGCAGCCCTTGATTCGTGCCTCCCGCGCCTCGAAAGTAGCGGGCGCTTTTCTGGTACTCTTTTGTGCGCGCAAAAGAGTACATATTCGGCGGCGATGCCTTTTGCAAAAGCCATATAAGCCTGCCCAACGCGACTACACTCTGTGCGGGAAGTTTTTATTTCTTCACCATCTTCATCAGGGTACGGTTCTCCAGCAGGATGCGCAGCAGCACAGTGTTCACCGCAGCCAGGATCAGTGCATTGGGGATGCGCACTGCCAGCGTTGCCCACGGGTAGCCGTAGAAGATGCGCAGTGCCAGCGAGGTGATGACCATGGAACCCACAAAGTGTCCCAGCAGCACGCTGATCTGCAGCCGCAGGCCGGTGCGCAGCCCAGGCAGCTTCTGCCATGCAAGCCCCGCCACCAGACCAATGGCACCCGCGCCCAGCGTGATGAGCGGGTTGATGGCGTAGCCTGCCAGCACGCCGCCGATCATATCGGCCACAGCGCCCACGGCAAAGCCGGCACCGGGGCCGAACAGCAGCGCTGCCAGCAGCACCGGCAGGCTGCCCAGATTGAACCGCACAAAGCCGGTGGAGATGCTCAGCACCCAGCTGAACACGATGCTCATTGCCACCAGCAGGGCCAGCATGGTGAGCGTGCGGACGGAATTTTTCGAGTTGTTCATATCAACTGTCCTCCTTGCAAAAGGAATACCGGGCGGGCGGTCTGCACAAACAAAAACGCCCTCCCTGTGACAAACCGCACAAAAGAGGGCGTGAATCCAACAACTTTCACTTCCGGGCGGGACGCAAGCCGTCTCGCCTGCACCCAAGTCCATGCAGCAGCGGGATGCAGACCATGCACCGCGGGTACACCTTCGTCCACAGCACAACTCCCCGTTGATGCGGCACTTAACGCGCATGGTCTTACTCTGTTGATGGTTTTATTATAGTCCTTTTGCCACAGCCATGCAACCGCCTGCACAGACAACTTTGCCAAACCACTTCGTCAAATTTTAGCAGTTGTGCATAGCATCTGCCGGGTTTTGGCCTGTGTCCCCTTTTCATTTGCCGCATAACGTGGTAAGATGGGTTTAACCTTAAATATGGAGTCTTCTCCCGGAAAGGAATGTTTCCCGATGAAATTCAACGAAATGACCTATACCCGCCCGGACATCGGTGCCCTGCTGGCCCGGTGCAAAGAGCTGGCCGCAAAGGCCGCTGCCGCACCCGACGGCGATGCCCTTGTCCGGCTCTACTATGAGCAGAGCGAAGCCTTTGCAGAGTACAACACCGCCGCGAACCTTGCCAACATCCACTACACCTGCGACACCCGCGATGAATACTGGAAGGCCGAGCAGGACTTCTTTGATGCCAACGGCCCCGCCGTGACCAACGCCAGCGTGGAGATCAGCCGGGCATTTCTGGCAAATCCCCATGTGGATGCCCTGACCGAAAAATTCGGCACCACCTGCGTGGCCGGCATGAAGAACGCCGTCCTCAGCATGGACGACCGCACCGTGGAGCTGCAGCAGCAGTTCAATGCTCTGGTGAGCCGTTACCAGCAGATCTACGGCGGCGCACTGGTGGAACTGGACGGCAAACAGCTCACCATCCCGCAGCTGGGCCCTTACAAGGAGGATCTGGACCCTACCGTGCGCCGCGCCGCCTACGAGGCCGAGGCCGGTTATTTTGACGCCCACCGTGCCGAGCTGGACGAGCTGTACGGCGAGATCGTGAAGAACCTGAATGCACAGGCCCGGGTGATGGGCTATCACGACTACAGTGAGCTTTCCTATGTGCGCATGAACCGCATCGGCTACGGCCCGGAGGAGATCCGGAAATTCCGCGATCAGGTGGCAAACGATGTGGTGCCCCAGCTGCAAAAGGTGATGGCTCTGCGTGCAAAGCGCACCGGCATCGCCCGCCCCACCTTCACCGATCTGCCCATCATGTTCAAGGACGGCAATCCCAAGCCCATTCCCGGCTACAAAGCCCGTATGGATGCCGCCCGCACCATGTACCATGAGCTTAGCCCGGAAACCGCCGAGTTCATCGACTTTATGCAGGACAACGAGCTGTTCGATGTGGAGAGCCGCCCCGGCAAGATGTCCGGCGGCTATATGACCAGCCTGCCCAGCTACAAGGCCCCCTTCATTTTTGCCAACTGGAACAACACCTCCGGCGATGTGGACGTGCTGACCCACGAGTGCGGCCACGCCTTTGAGGGCTATGTGGCCGAGCGTGATCCCGAAGTGCCCGCCGATCTGGAATGCCCCGGCATGGAGAGCGCCGAGATCCACTCCATGGCCATGGAGTTCCTGACCGCACCGTGGCATCATCTGCTCTTCGGCCGGGATACCGACAAATACGCCCTGCTCCACGCTGAGGACAGTTTTGTGTTCCTTGCCTACGGCTGTGAGGTGGACGAGTTCCAGCACATCATGTACCAGAACCCGGATCTGACCCCCGATGAACGCAACGCCGAGTGGCTCAAGCTGGAAAAGAAATACCGCCCGTGGATCGATTTTGACAATCTGCCCTTCTATGGCCGCGGTGCAGGCTGGCAGCGTCAGCTGCACATTTATGAGTGCCCCTTCTACTATATCGACTACTGCCTGTCCACCATGGCCGCACTGCAGTTCTTCCTGCTGAGCCTTGACGACCACAAGGATGCATGGGAGCGCTATCTGCGCCTTGTGCGCCGTGCAGGCATGGCCAGCTACACCGAGCTGCTGGAGACTGCCGGGCTGAAAGTCCCCTTTGAGGAAGGCAGCATCAAGGGCATCGCCCAGCAGATGACTGACTGGCTGGAAAACCATCAGGTATAAGAAGCCGTTTTTATCCGCACTGCACACCATCTGAACGGTCGTTTTGATGCATCTGAGGGGCGATTCATGCCGTTTTGCTGTCAGAGGCCGTAAAATCTGGTATGCTCTGGACAGAGAAAAAGCATTTCTGTGAAGCGAAAGGAGATCCTTATGAAACTGACCGGACTGTTCAAGCGCGGTGCCGCCTGCCTGTGCACCGCCGCCATCCTGATGGGCGGCGCTTCCGCCTTTGCCCTGAGCCCTGCTCTTCCGGACGAGCCTGCCCCGGCAGAGCTCTCTGTGACCAATGCGGTGTCGGAGGCGCAGCTGCGCTCTGCCCTGTCCAAGCTCACTGTCACCTATGACAGCGAGGCCGAGGGCTGGCAGATCGATTCTCCCTACGAGGAGGCCAGCATGGAAAAGGCCTCCTGCGGTCTGTACCCCTACCTGTTCGTTACCAACGATGATCCCACCGTGTATCTCAGTCTGGGCATGACCTACTTCGGCAATAAAAAGCTGGACATGAAATCTGTTCGGGTAGAGACCGAGGATAACTACTACGACTTCACCTGTGATGAAGAGTTCATCGGCGGCTACGACAATGACCTCAAGGCATGGTTTGACTATGAGCTGTTCGATATGGACGACGAGACCAGCTGGCTGAACGAGTGGCTTGCCGCCAAGAGCGTCACTGCCACCTTTACCGGCAAGGACGGCTCCACCAAGACCTACACCCTGACTAAGGACAACCTGCAGGCCATCCGCGACATCCTGAATGCCTACGACACCCTGCTCGGTTCCGATGTTTCCACTGCCCGCGTTGTGCTGCGCAGCCTTGTAAAGTAAACATTATCTGCTTACAGCAAAAGCCCCCGGAACGTTTCACACCGTTCCGGGGGCTTTGTGTTATGCCTTATTCAGGTTCAGGCACTTCTCTTACAGGTTGAAGTAGCGCTTTGCGTTGTCGAAGCAGATGCCCTTGACGATCTTCTCCAGAGCCTTCTCGTCGTTGGGATACTCGCCATCCTCGACCCACTGGCCGATGATATTGCACAGGATGCGGCGGAAGTAGTCGTGACGGGTGTAGCTCAGGAAGCTGCGGCTGTCGGTCAGCATGCCAACGAAGTTGCCCAGCAGGCCCAGGCTTGCCAGGCGGGTCATCTGCTCTTCCATGCCGATCTTGTGGTCATTGAACCACCATGCGGAGCCGTGCTGGATCTTGCCCGGCACCTCGCTGTTCTGGAAGCAGCCCAGAATGGTGCCGATCTGTGCGTCGTCGGCGGGGTTCAGGCTGTAGATGATGGTCTTGGGGCACTCGTCGGTGTCGTTCAGGGCGCTCAGCAGGCTTGCGATCTCGCCGCCGCAAGTAGCGGTGTTGATCATATCATAGCCGGTGTCGGGTCCCAGCAGAGCGTTCATCTTGCGGTTCACGCCGCGCAGGCAGTTGTAGTGGATCTGCATGGCGATGCCCAGACGGTGATACTGCTTGCCCAGATGGATCAGGATGTAGGTCTGGTACTTCTCAGCCTCTTCCACGGTGCAGGTCTCGCCGGCCATCACCTTCTGGTAAATGGCGTTGACCTCTTCCTTGGTGGCCTCACGGTAGGGGATGTAATCCAGACCGTGGTCCGAAGCGCGGCAGCCCATCTCGGCAAAGAACTCGATGCGTTTGGTCAGAGCGTCGGTGACGCAGTCGATGCAGGCCAGCTTTTCCTTGCCCACAACAGCGGCCAGCTTGCCCATGTACTCGGCAAAGCCGGGCTTGTTGATGTTGATGGCCTTATCGGGGCGGAAGGAAGGAGCCACGGTGAACTTGATGGTGGGATCTTCCTTGATCTTCTTGTGCCAGTACAGATCATCGATGGGGTCATCGGTGGTGCCGATGAAGGCCACGTTGGACTGCTCGATCAGGCCGCGGACGGTCAGCTTGGGATCGTGCTGCAGCTTGTCGCTGCACAGGTTCCACACTTCCTCAGCGGTATCGCCGTTCAGCACGCCGTCGTAGCCGAAGAACACATGCAGCTCCAGATTGGTCCAGTGGTACATCGGGTTGCCGATGGCCATGGGCAGAGCCTCTGCAAACTTCTGGAAGCGCTCGCGGTCGGGCTTATCACCGGTGATGTACTCCTCGGGCACACCATTGGAACGCATCACGCGCCACTTGTAGTGGTCGCCAAAGTAGCTGCCGTCCGGGTTGCGGCCGCCCAGCCATACCTGAGCGATGTTCTCAAAGCGGCGGTTCTCGTAGATCTCACGGGGAGGGATGTGGCAGTGGTAGTCGCAGATAGGCATATCCGCAGCGTAGTCGTGGTACAGATGCTGAGCAGTGGGAGACTGGAGCATGAATTCCTTATCCATAAATGCTTTCATGGGTCGATAACTCCTTTTCTCTGGTGGTTTTTGTTAAAAATCCGTCAAACCTTGTGTACAACGGGACGCCCGCCTGCACGGGCAGGTTTGTCTTACCTTTAGTATAACGGAAAACGCGCATGTATACAACTGAAAAAGTGACAAATTTTCTAGCACACAATTGTGCTTTTCGCTGGAAATGCCCCAAATCGTCACCTTAAGGCTAAAAATATTGCACAAAGCTCTTGACTTATTTGTATACAACAGCATAAAATAGGGTAAGGAGCAGAGGGCAGACAAAGAGGCTCTCTGATAAGCAAAGCAAGTTTATAAAGGAGATCAACAAGATGGAAACTTTGAACTACAAGGTTCTGGAAGGCACCGGCTATAACGGCTACATCCTGAAGGATGCACCCGTCAAGGTCATGCAGTTTGGCGAGGGCAACTTCCTGCGTGCTTTCGTGGATTACTTCTATGACATCGCAAACGAGAAGGCCGGCTACAACGGCAAGGTCAAGCTGGTGCAGCCCATCAGCAACTTCCCCCAGATGGCAGACTGGATCAACGAGCAGGAAGGCCTGTACACCCTGTACCTGCGCGGCAGCGAGAAGGGCCAGAAGGTCGATGCAAAGCGCGTGATCTCCTGCGTGTCCGACTGTGTGTGCCCCTACATCGACGGCAAGTGGGACGAAGTGCTGGAGCTTGCACGCTCTGCCGATCTCGAGACCATCGTTTCCAACACCACTGAGGCCGGCATCGCCTACACGCAGGGCGACAGCCAGTTCGATCAGGTTCCTCCCAACAGCTTCCCCGCAAAGCTGACCCGCGTGCTGTTCGAGCGCTACAAGGCATTCAACGGCGCTGCTGACAAGGGTCTGGCCATCCTGTCCTGCGAGCTGATCGACAACAACGGCAAGGAGCTGCAGAAGTGCTGCAACAACTACGCCAAGGATTGGAATCTGGAGCCTGCCTTCATCGACTGGATGAACAACGCAAACACCTTCTGCTCCACTCTGGTGGACCGCATCGTTCCGGGCCGCATCCGCGATCCCAAGGAACTGGCTGCCATGGAAGAGGCCAACGGCTACCATGATGCCGCTCTGGACGTGGGCGAAGTGTTCGGCGTGTGGGTCATCGAAGGCCCCGCTGAGCTGGAGGACAAGCTGCCGTTCAAGAAGGCCGGCGTGAACGTCATGGTCGTGCCCGATGTTACCCCCTACAAGAAGCGCAAGGTCCGCATCCTGAACGGTGCACACACCGGCTTCGTTCTGGGCGCATATCTGGCCGGCTTCGACATTGTGCGTGACTGCATGCACAACGACACCATCCGCGGCTTCATGAACAAGATGCTGCACGAGGAGATCATCCCCACCCTGCCGCTGGACAAGAAGGATCTGGAAGAGTTTGCTTCTGCTGTTTAGGACCGCTTCAACAACCCCTTCGTCAACCACGAGCTGATGAGCATCTCCCTGAACTCCACCTCCAAGTGGAAGGCCCGCAACATGCCTTCCTTCCTGGCTTACATCGAGGAGCAGAAACAGCTGCCCAAGTGCCTGACCATGTCTCTGGCAGCCTACATTGCCTTCTATTCCAGCGACATTCAGGAGCGCACCGCCGACGGCCTGATCTGCAAGCGTCCTGCCGGCAACACCTACAAGATCCAGGATGACGCATGGGCACTGGACTTCTACTATGCACACAAGGACGACACCGCTGCTCAGCTGGTGAACGCTGTGCTGACCAACACCCAAATGTGGGATCAGGATCTGACCAAGATCGAGGGTCTGGAGGCCGCTGTTCTGGCTGATCTGGAAATGATCCGCACTCAGGGTGCCGAGGCTGCTTACAAGAGTTGCCTGTAAGCCTGATCGTTTAAAAGAAACATTGCTTTGAGGTGTGAACCCTCTCAGTCCGCTTCGCGTCCAGCTCCCCCGAGGGGGGGAGCTTTTGCGGAAACGTGGAAACGTAAAGTTTTCATCGCAAAGACCTCGCCCTTCGGGAGAGGTGGCATCGCATGGCGATGACGGAGAGGGTTCATTCCCTTTTGTGCGATACGATAAGGAGAACTACTATGCCGCAGGCAATTCATATCAGCCCCATCGACAACGTGGTCGTTGCCCTGCACCCCATTGCCAAGGGCACGCTGGTGGAAGTGGACGGTCTTTCCGTGACTGCTCTGGAG